>Ga0302267_10000479_pt1 | contig 54054 bp, 48 predicted proteins | sample III_Bog_E1_3_FD_194555 | JGI IMG/M metagenome (GOLD analysis project Ga0302267, IMG submission 194555) | Peat permafrost microbial communities from Stordalen Mire near Abisko, Sweden - III_Bog_E1_3 | ecosystem: Environmental > Terrestrial > Soil > Wetlands > Peat | place: Sweden: Abisko...
GCATCTGCGCCAACATGCCGTCGCGCAGGCCCATGGCCGAGTAGCGGAATCCCTTCAGCCCCAGCCGCTCCAGCAGCTCCGCGTACACCTGCGCGCCGCCAATGATAATCTCTGACCGCCGCGGGCCGATGCCGGGAAACGCAGCGCGCTGCGGATTGGTCAGCTTGGTCAGCCTGTCCGCTACACCGCGTACCAGCGCCGTCGCAGCAAATCCCTCATCCGCCCTGGCGCGTTTCTTGCCGCCGCCCTGCCGGACGGGAAGCTTCTTTGACACCGCGTTGCTGGCTACGGCCAACGCCGCCGCAGTCCCTGACGTGGCAAACACCAGAGGCACGCGAATGCCGGCCATCTTGCGCTCCGCCTTCGATACTTCGCGGCGAATAAACTTCTTCAGCCGCGCGATGTCCTGCTTCTCCGGCGGATCACTACGCAGAAACTCCTGCTGCAGGCGCACCGCGCCCAGCGGCAGGCTGACCATCTCGCGGATGCGGCCCTTGTCAGAGAGCGTGACCTCGCAGCTGCCGCCGCCGAGATCGATCATCAGGCAGCGTCCGCGCGCACCGCGTTCACTATTCACCACGCCCAGGTGGATTAAACGGCCCTCTTCCAGCCCGGAGATAACCTCCACATTCCAGCCCGTCTCTGACTTCACCCACTCAGTGAATGCGGGCGCATTGCGCGCATCGCGCATGGCGCTGGTGGCCACCACGCGCACCGTGTCCACAACGAAGGTCTGCGTCGCTTTGTGAAACCGCTTCAGCGCGCGGATGGTGGACGCCATGGACTCCGGCGAGATCACGCCGGTCTCAAAGACGCTCTCTCCCAGTCGCGTCACTTCGCGGTCTTCATGCAAGGTATGCAGCTTGTGCAGTTGCACAGACGCGATCTTGATACGGCAGGAGTTCGACCCGATATCCACTGCGGCAAATGTTGGCATCTATCTCACACGCTCCGGGTTCTAATCTACATCGTCTGCGCAGCTCATGCGAAGGCGTCCGGGCCCCCTACGCTGCTATCCTGATTCTGAAAGCGTTCGTTTATGCCCATGTCCTGCCGGATGGCCGAAGATCACAGCGCGCAGTCGCCGCAGCCCACGCACTCCAGAGCTATTAGCTCCCGGTCATTGCTTCTGCTGCTGGCACTCTTCGCGGCAATCTACGGGGCCACGCTGGCTACGCCCGCGTTGCTGGACGATGCGGACGCCACCCACGCCAGCGCCGCCCTGAATATGGCGCGCACCGGCGACCTGGTGACGCTGAAGGTGGACGGCATCCGCTACCTAGAGAAGCCGCCGCTGCCCTACTGGCTGGTCGCGCTGGACTTCCGCCTCTTCTGCATCCACAAACATCGCGGAGACATGGACACGACGTCATTCAACGAAGACCTTGCGGCCTTTGCCGTGCATCTGCCCGCGGCGCTTGCGGTACTGCTGCTGGCCGGGCTGGGATACCGGTGGGCGTTGCTGGCGTGGGGTGAACGCGCCGCGTTTTACAGCGGCCTGAGCCTGCTCACCGCCGCCGGCGTCTTCCTCTTCACCCGCGTCTTTATTCCAGAGGCGCTGCTCTCACTCTTTCTCTGCGCTGCGCTCTTCTGTTTTCTGCGCGGACTGGAGCTTCGCCGCCCCGCTTACTTTTACGGCGCGGCAGTTCTCATCGCCTTCGCCGTGCTCACCAAGGGACTGATCGCACCCATATTCTTCGGAATCCCGGCGTTGGCGTTTCTCTTCCTCACGGGCGAACTGCGCCGCTGGCGCGAGCTGCATCTCTTCCGCGCTACGCTGCTCTTTCTCGCCATCGCCGCGCCGTGGCATGTGCTGGCCGGACTGCGCAATCGCGGCGGTCTGAATGGCCGCGGCTTCTTCTGGTTCTACTTCATCAACGAGCACGTGCTGCGCTTCCTGGGCCGCCGCTATCCGATGGATTACAACAAGCTGCCCGGCTATCTCTACTGGAGCCTGCACCTGGTCTGGCTCTTTCCCTGGAGTCTCTTCTTTCCGCTGGCGCTGATCGTCGCATGGCGCAAGTGGCGCGCCGCGCCCCTGCGGCTCAACGGACTCTTCCGCTCAGCCGGCTTCACCGGGCGCAGCGTGCTTCTGCTGTGCCTCTACAGCGCCCTGGTGCTCTGTTTCTTTTCACTCTCCACCAATCAGGAGTACTACACCTTCCCGGTCTATCTGCCGCTGGCCATACTACTTTCGGCGGCGCTGGCCGGCTTTGAACGCCGCCGCGAAGCAGGCTCTGCCATCCCCGGCGAAGTCCGCTGGGTCACATTTGCGCACGCCGCGCTCACCCTGATTCTGGCTGCCGCGGCCACCGCGCTCTGCTACGGCCTGTGGTCATCGCGCCACCTGCCCTTCGTGCCGGACATCGGAGACCTGCTGGCGCATCGCGGCGTGGGGAACTATACGCTCTCCATGTCACACTTCTTCGATCTCACCGGGCCATCGTTCGCAGCGCTGCGGTTGCCTGCGGCCCTGGCCGCCTCTGCCTTCGCCATCGGCCCTGCCATCGCGTGGCGTCTGCGCACAATCGGACGCAACCGCGCCGCTACCACCGCCATCGCGCTCACCTCCGCCGTCTTCCTCTTCGCCGCGCACATTGCGCTGGTGCGGTTTGAGCCGATGCTCTCATCGCGCGACCTCGCCGATAAAATTCAGGAGGTCATTGACGACCATCCGGGCGATGAGAACGCCGAAGTCTATCTCTACGGCGATCAGGCCTACGGTTCGTCAATCCCCTTCTACACCGGGCGCATGGCATTCCTCGTCAATGGGCGCACCAGTTCCATGATCTGGGGTTCCACCTACGCGGATGCGCCGCACATCTTTCTCGATGGGCAGAATCTGTTGGCGCGCTGGGGCACTGGCCCGCGCAAATTTCTCTTCGTTCCCATGGAACAGCGCGACGCCGTGGACGCGCTCTTCGCTACGCGGCCAGACCTGCATCCGGTCCTGCTGGACGAGACCTCCGGCAAGGCGCTACTGACGGACCGGGCTCTGCCGCCGCCCGGCGTGGGAGAATAGCTTGCATGTGCAGCGTGCTGCTGATTGACGATGATCCGATGAGCCGCGAACTCTTCACCCTGCTGCTGGAGGCTGAAGGATATACCGTGTGCGCCGCCGTCTCCGGCGATGCTGCGCTGCATCTTCTCAAGACCGAACCGTGGCAGCCGGATGCTGTGCTGACTGACCTGCAGATGCCCGGCCTGACCGGCTCTGCGCTGGCCACTGCCCTGCACACGCAGTGCCCGCGCTGCCTGCTGATCGGCATGAGCGCCTCACAGCCCGCAGACGGCACGCCCTCCGGCTTTCACGCCTTCCTGCTGAAGCCGTTTGATGCCTCGGCATTCACGCGCGCGCTCGCAGGCCTGCAAGCACCCACCATGCCCGGCCAGCCCGAGGAATGCGATCTGGATGAAGCCACCGCTGCCCAGCTCTCAGCCGCCATGCCCGCGGCCCAGCTGCTGCAGCTCTACACCCTCTGCCTGAGTGATGCACGCAAGCGCGCCGCCGCCATGGCCGCCTCTCTTGCCGCGGCGGACGACGCCTCACTCCGCCGCGAGGCTCACGCCGTCAAAGGCGGCGCATCCATGCTCGGCCTGCGCAGTCTCGCGGCCCGGGCGCGCCTGCTGGAGGAGCAAGGAATCAATGCAGATGCGTCCCCTCGGCTGGATGCAATAATGGAACTTATAGTCCGGCTGGAGCGTATGCTGGAGCTAAGATTTCCCCTTGAGTAGCACAGGCATGGAGCCAAGATGAAAGACGCAGCGCACAAGAGCAAACCGGCAGCTTCAGCACCATCGGGCATACCCGCGATTCGCATTCTCGTTGCCGACGATCATCCCGTGGTCCGCTTCGGCGTGAAAAACATGCTCATGCACGATGATGGGTTCGACGTGGTAGGCGAGGCCGAAGATGGCGACGTCGCCATCACCCAGACACTGGAGATTGAGCCGGACATTCTGCTGCTTGACCTGCAGATGCCGCGCCTGCCCGGACTGGAAGCGATGCGCGCCATTATGAGCCGCTCGCCGCGCGTCAAAATCATTCTGCTTACCAGCGCCATCACCACCCAGCAAATCATTGAAGCCCTGCAGATCGGCGCGCGCGGCATTGTGCTGAAAGATTCCGTCGCCGGCGATCTCTCCGCCGCGATTCGCGCCGTCTTCACCGGCGATTACTGGATCGGCGGGCAGCGCGTCGTCAATCTGGTGAAAGCCCTGCATGAGTTGATGCAGCAGGCCGCGGAGATGCCGGAGCGCAAGACCTACGGGCTGACGCCACGCGAGCTGGAAGTTGTCGGCTGCATTGTGGAAGGCTGCAGCAATAAGGACATCGCGAAACAGTTCGCCATCAGCGAAGAGACCGTGAAGCGCCACCTGTCGAACATCTTTGACAAAACCGGCGTCTCCACGCGTCTGGAGCTCGCGCTCTTCGCCATCTCGCACAAGCTGGTCGCGGTAAGCTAGCTTGCTTCGGGTTGCCCTGCCTTGAATCTTTTTTGCGCAGCCTTGTCGCCTCACTAAACCTCATTTCATCTTTCGTACACCTTGTGGATGCTTCCCCGCATCGTACTCACCTGTTGCGCGTTTGCGCCGCTCGCGGAGAACCTTTCCGTGCAATGCACTGCAAGGAGACACTCTGAAGATGAAACCTATTACTTTTCTCGCGGCCATGGCCGTGTTTTTTATGGCCGCTGCCCCCATTCCCGCGGCCTCAGCCCAGGAACAGAATCCCACCGCGAACACTGACGGCGGCATTCAGAACGGCGGTAATCCCACCGGACATGGCGATGGCGGTGTGCCTATCTACAACGTGAAGGTGGTGCAGCGCGAGCTGCCCGCGGTGAATTATTTTCATCGCAGCGGTGCGACCAAGGTTGGACTGCGCGGCACGGAGCTGATGCCCGCGGCCAAGGGTGAAGCCGAAGTGAAGAGCGATCGCGGCCACATTGCAATCCACGTCAAGTATGACAATCTGACGCCTGCGAACGGCTTCGGTCCCGAATATCTGACCTACGTGCTGTGGGCGATTACGCCCGACGGCACGCCGCAGAATCTCGGTGAGATTCTGCCTGCGGGCACCAAGGGCGATATCACTGTCACCACCAGCCTGCAGAGCTTCGGCCTCATCATCACGGCGGAGCCCTATTTCCGCGTCAGCACGCCCAGCGATGTGGTCGTCATGGAAAACGTGATTCTCAGTGACAAAACCCAGGGCGTGATTGAGCCGGTTATTGCGCATTACACGTTGCTGCCGCGCGGAGCCTATACCGTGACCGCGGGTGCACACAGCGTGCTTGACCCCATCACGCGCAACGAGCACTCTCCGCTGGAACTCTACGAGGCGCACAACGCCGTTCGCCTGGCCGAGCTTGCCGGTGCAGCCCGGTATTCACCGGAAACGCTGGCCGCTGCCAAGACCGACATGATGAATGCGGACCAGATGGACTCCAGCAAGCATCGCGATGAGAAGCAGGAGATCACCTACGCGCGCGAAGCCGTGCAGCGCGCTGAGGATGCCCGCATTGACACCATACGCAAGCAGAAAATAGAAGCCGACCGCAATCGCGAAGAGGCGAAGAACCAGGCGCAGGCTGATGCCGCTACAGCACAGGCTGATGCAGCAGCAGCACAGGCCCAGGCACAGGCCGCAGCCGCAGCCAAGCAACAAGCTGATGCAGATCGCGCTCGCGCTGAAGCCCAGGCCGCAGCCGCGCGCGACCAGGCGGCAGCTGCCCAGTCCGCCGCACAGGTCAGCATTGAGCAGGCGAAGGAGGCTCGCGAGAAGCTGCGCGCGCAGTTGAACACCGTGCTGCAGACCACCGAAAATGCCCGCGGCCTGATCGTGAACATGTCTGATGTGCTCTTTGACACCGGCAAGTACACGCTGAAGCCCGGTACGCAGGTCACGCTGGCGAAGGTCGCCGGCATCCTACAGGCGTATCCTGGCCTGAAACTGCAGGTCGAAGGCTACACCGATAGCGTAGGCGGCGACGACTACAACCAGAAGCTCTCTGAGAATCGCGCCTCTGCCGTCCGGGATTTCCTGGTTCAGCAGGGTGTGAAGATGGATAGCATCAGCGCCGCCGGATACGGCAAGAGCGATCCGGTTGCCGACAATGGAACAGCAGCAGGACGTGCGCAAAACCGCCGCGTTCAGCTCGTCGTCTCCGGTCAGGCCATCGGCATCGATCAGCAGACGGCTCCGCAGTAAACGTAATGCGAACCGCAAGCGCAGGGGCCGCCATGGTGCGGCCCTTGCCGTTTAAGATTAGAATTTTTTCATGTCCTATTCTCTGAAGAATCAGATTGTCTTCATCACCGGCGCCAGTTCCGGCATCGGTGAGGCCACGGCGCGCGCCTTCGCAGCTGCTGGAGCGCGGCTGTTGCTCTGCGCCCGCCGCACCGACCGCCTCGCGGAACTCGAGCCCGCGCTACGCGCCGCAGGAGCCCCTGCCGTCCACTCCTTCGGGCTGGATGTGAGCAAGCGCCAGAGCGTGGCGGATGCGCTGGCTGCCCTGCCCGCCGAGTGGCGCGCCATCGATGTTCTGGTCAACAATGCGGGCCTCAGCCGCGGCCTGAGCAAGCTGCAGGACGACGATATCGACAACTGGGAAGAGATGATCGATACCAACATCAAGGGCCTGCTCTACGTCACCCGCGCCGTGGTTCCAGGCATGGTGGAGCGCAAGCGCGGCCACGTGATCAACCTCGGCTCGGTCGCCGGGCATATCACCTACGCCAACGGCGCCGTCTACTGCGCCAGCAAGGCAGCTGTGACCTCAATCAGCGAGGGACTCAAAATTGATCTGATGGGGACGCCCGTGCGGGTTACGTCTGTTGACCCGGGCATGGTGGAAACGGAGTTCAGCAAGATTCGTTTTCGCGGCGACGAAGCGCGCGCGGAGAAGGTCTACCAGAACATCACGCCGCTCACGGCAGACGATATTGCAGACGCCATCCTGTGGAGCGCAACTCGCCCGCCGCACGTGAACATTCATACCATCGTGCTCACAACGATCGACCAGGCAAACTCCACCGTCTTTCACCGCCACGACGGCTCCACGCAACGCTAACTGCACACCGAACTAGTCCAGATGGACGGTCCAGCCGAGTTCGCCCAGCTTGACCTCAATCTCTTCCAGTGCTGCCGTCAGCGCGGTGCGACGGTGCGCGCTGGACGTGCGCTCGGCCAGAATGCGCTCGCGCTGCAGTTCCAGCTCACGGCGGCGGCGCTTTTTCTCTGCCTCTGCCTTGTGCTGTTCTTTGCTGATCATTTTACTGTTCACGGTTTCTGACACGGTCGCTGCCTGCTGCTCTTCTACGGACTTGCTATCCCAACCCTTGGACATGTATCCATTGTACCCATCCGGCGCAGCCTTCGCTCGCCTGTCTTTATGCCACGGCAGTAAAATCACGTAGTATGAAATCTCCCGCTAAGACTTTTTTCTACCCCGGCAGACTCAATACTTTCGAAGTTGAAACTATCTCGCATGGCAAACCATCTATTGCTTTAGGTACAAACTCCCTCGCCGTATGAAGCCGATCAGCCGTACAACCCGGTGTATCCCGCTGCCCGAACTCTCCCCGGGCAGGATTGCGCGGTGTAACTAATGTGGATTGTTCGGCTTGCCCTACGCCGCCCGTACACCTTCGTCGTCATGGCGGTGCTCATCCTGGTACTTGGCATCGTCAGCATCATGACGATGAGCACGGACGTCTTCCCCACCATTGATATTCCCGTCGTTACCGTCATCTGGAGCTATCCGGGCATGAGTCCGGATGAGATGGAAAAGCGCATCACCACGGTGAGTGAGCGCGCCATGACCACGACGGTCAATAATATCGAGCACATTGAATCGCAGTCGGTCAACGGCATCTCGATCATCAAGATCTTCTTCCAGCCGGGAGCATCGGTGGATGCAGCCGTCGCCCAGGTCTCATCCGTCAACCAGACGATTCTGCGCATTCTGCCGCCGGGCATTACGCCGCCGTTCGTGCTGCAGTTCAGCGCCTCCAACGTTCCCATCCTGCAGGCCGTGCTCTCCAGCGACACGCTCTCAGAAGCCGACCTCTTTGACCTTGGCCTGAACTTCGTCCGCACCCAGCTGGCCACGGTGCAGGGCGCGCAGATTCCTGCGCCCTACGGTGGCAAGGTCCGCAATGTGACCGTCGATCTTGACCCCAGCCAGCTCTACGCCAAGGGACTGTCACCCACGGATGTGGTGAACGCGCTCTCCGCGCAGAATCTCATCCTGCCGGCCGGCGACGCCAAGATCGGCACTACGGATTACGTGGTGCGCACCAATGCCAGCCCTACCGTGCTCTCTGACCTGAACAATATTCCGATCAAGCAGGTCAACGGCGCCATGGTCTACATGCGCGATGTGGCGCAGGTGCATGACGGCTTTCTGCCCCAGGCCAACATCGTTCGCGTCAACGGCAAGCGCGCCTCCATGCTGACGATCCTGAAGGCGGGCAGCGCCTCAACGCTTGACATCGTCAAGCGCGTCCGTGCAACTCTCCCGCACATTGAAGCCAATCTGCCCAAAGAGCTGAAGATCTCCCTGCTCTTTGACCAGTCCATCTTCGTCCGTGCGGCGCTGGCGGGCGTGGTGAAGGAAGCAGTCATCGCGGCCACACTCACCGCGCTGATGATCCTGCTCTTCCTCGGCAGCTGGCGCAGTACGGTCATTGTGGCGGTCTCCATTCCGCTCTCCATTCTCACCTCGCTCATCGTCATGAAGTTTCTGGGCGAGACGCTGAATACCATGACGCTGGGCGGCCTTGGTCTGGCCGTCGGCATCCTGGTGGACGACGCCACGGTGGAGATTGAGAACATCCATCGCAATCTCGGCATGGGCAAAGATATTGAGCCCGCCATTCTGGATGGCGCCGCGCAGATCGCCGTTCCCGCCTTCGTCTCCACCCTGGCCATCTGCATCGTCTTTGTGCCGGTCGTCTTCCTCTCCGGCGCGGCCAAGAGCCTGTTCACGCCGCTGGGCATGGCCGTGGTCTTCGCCATGCTGGCGTCGTACCTGCTCTCACGCACCCTGGTGCCCACCATGGTCAAGTTCCTTCTGGCCAGCGAAGTGGAGATGTACCAGGACCACGAGGCCGGTCACCACGACGTCTCCACTGTTCACGCCAACTGGATCTGGCGCATTCACTACCGCTTCAACGCGCAGTTTGAGCGCCTGCGCAATGCCTATGCGCGTCTGCTGGGCTGGGTGCTGCTGCACACACGCTTCACGCTCACCACCTTCGCCGCTTTTGTTTTGCTCACCGCCTGCCTGGTGCCGTTCATCGGCCGCGATTTCTTTCCGCAGGTCGACGCCGGAACCTTCCGCCTGCACGTCCGCGTTCCGCCCGGCACCCGCATTGAAGAGACAGAGCACACCTTCGGCGAGGTGGAGAACACCATCCGCGACGTGGTGCCAAAGAAAGAGCTGGGCCTGATGCTGGACGACATCGGCATCCCCAACGGCAGCTTCAATCTCGCCTTTGGCGACGGCAGCCTGACCGATGTGCAGGACGGCGAAATTCTGGTCTCGCTGAACGAGGGCCACAAACCCACGGCGATGTACCGCGCTAAGCTGCGCCAGGTGCTGCACCAGAAATTCCCTGACTGCACCTTCTACTTCCAGGCGTCAGACATCGTGAACCAGATCCTGAACTTTGGTCTGCCCGCGCCCATTGACATCCAGATCAGCGGCCGCGAGTTCGCAGCCAACTATGAGCTCGCCCAGCAGATCCGCCAGAAAGTCACCGCCATTCCCGGAGCAGTTGACGTGCATGTGCACCAGGTCATCTACGCGCCGGAGCTGTTCATCGATGTGGACCGCACCCGGGCGCAGACGCTTGGACTGACTGAGGCCAGCGTCTCCAACAGCCTGCTCTTCTCGCTCGCGGGCAGCGGCCAGGCATCGCCCAACTACTGGCTCAATCCGCGGAACGGTGTGAACTATCAGGTGGTGGTGCAGACGCCGCAGTACAAGGTAGACAGCATTGCCGCGCTCAACCAGACACCCATCACCAACGGCACCGGCGTAGTGGGCACGGCCACCGCGCCCAACGGCGACCCGCGCTCGCCGCAGATGCTGAACAATATCGCACAGGTTATTCCCACCACCACGCCCGCAGTCACCAGCCACTACAACGTGCAGCCCGTCTTTGACGTCTTCGTGAATACGCAGGGCCGCGACCTGGGCAGCGTTGCCTCCGCCATCCAGCCCATCCTCACCGACTTCCAGAAACATGCGCCGCGCGGCACCCTGATCACGGTGCGCGGCCAGGTCAAGAGCATGCAGGACTCCTTCACCGGCCTGGGCCTGGGCATGATCTTCGCGGTGCTGCTGGTCTACCTGCTGATGGTGGTCAACTTCCAGAGCTGGCTTGATCCGTTCATCATTCTCATGGCCCTGCCGGGCGCAGCCTGCGGCATTGTGTGGATGCTCTTCCTCTCCGGCACCACCTTCAGCGTGCCCTCGCTGATGGGAGCCATCATGACGGTGGGCGTGGCCACGGCCAACTCCATCCTGATGGTCACTTTTGCCAACGACCAGCGCCGCGCCGGCATGAATTCACTGGAAGCCGCCGCCTCCGCGGGATTCACCCGCCTGCGCCCCGTCATGATGACCGCGCTCGCCATGATCATCGGCATGTTGCCCATGTCACTCGGACTGGGCGAAGGCGGCGAACAGAATGCACCCCTGGGACGCGCCGTGATCGGCGGCCTTCTGCTGGCCACCGTCACCACTCTGCTGATCGTGCCGATTTTCTACAGCTTGTTACGCAATAGTGAGCCGTCTAACATGACGATAGAGGAGCTTCCGGAATAGCGATGGCCGACCCGATCACCAACTCGCCTGAACCCTCGCAGCGGAAGCCCGCTGTCGCGGTAGTTGCCTGCTTCCTGATTCTCATCGTCGTGGCCGCGCTCGTTGCGCTGCCGCGCCTGCGCAATGAGCGTGAGCTCAAACAGGAGTCTGCCGCCAACGCCGGGCCGCCGCTGGTCACCACCGTGCGCGTCTCGACCGGCGCAACCAGCGGCCAGCTTACCCTGCCCGGCAGCGTGCAGGCGTTTGACCAGACGCCCATCTACGCCCGCACCAACGGCTATGTGAAGGCGCGCTACGCTGACATTGGCGACCACGTGCGCAAGGGCCAGTTGCTCGCCGTGATTGAAGACCCCACCACCGAGCAGGCTCTGCGGCAGGCGCAGGCCACCGTGGGCCAGTTGAAGGCAGCGCTCGCACAGGCACAGGCCAATGCGCAGCTCGCGTCCGTCACCAACCAGCGCTGGACCGCCCTCCAGCAGCAGGGCGTCGTCTCACGGCAGGATGCTGACACGCAGAACGCCAACTACAACGCGCAGAAGGCCGCCGTAGCCGCTGCCGAAGCCAACATCGCAGCGGGCGAGGCCAACGTCCGCAGCCTGCAGGAGCAGCTCGGCTTCTCGCGCGTGGTCGCGCCCTTCGCCGGCGTCATTCTGGCGCGCAACATTGATACCGGCTCGCTCATTAGCTCGGGCAGCGCCAACTCCGTCACCCAGATGTTCACCATCGGCGAAGCCGGAAAAGTTCGCGTCTTTACCAACGTGCCCCAGGCTGACGCGGATGCGATGGTTGCCGGGCAGAAGGCCACGGTCAGCATTCGCGAACTGCCGGGCAGCAACTTCATGGGAACGGTCAACCGCACCAGCCAGGCAATCGATCCCGGCACCCGCACGCTGCTCGTCGAAGTGGATCTGCCCAACCAGCAGATGAATATTCTGCCCGGCATGTACGCCACGGTGCAATTCAGCATTCAGAATGCAGCGCCGCCGGTGGTGCTGCCGTCAAACGCGCTCATCATGCGCTCCGCCGGGCCGCAGGCTGCGGTGGTGGACGCAAACAACATCGTGCATATGCAGACGCTCATACTTGGCCGCGATACCGGCACTTCGGTGGAAGTATTGAGCGGCCTGCAACCCGGTGATGTCGTCGTCACCAGCGCCGGCGACAGCGTGATCGACGGCGCCAAGGTGAAGCCGCAGCTGCAGGCGGAAGTTCCGCCACAACCCTGATTCCCTGCCACTTGCATCCTATAGAATCGACCAGTGATCGTCGATATCCAAAAACTCGCCAAGGTGTACGAAGGTAAGGAGCGCGTCGTCGCGGTCGACGGCATTGACCTTGCGGTGAACGAGGGCGAGCTATTCGGGCTGCTTGGCCCCAATGGCGCGGGCAAGACCACGACCATCAGCATCTGCACCACGCGCGCTCTGCCCACCGCTGGACGCGTCTGCATTGCCGGGGTTGACGTTGTGGCGCATCCTGCGCTGGCGCGCCGCAGCATGGGCGTGGTGCCGCAGTACAACACGCTCGACCGCGCCTGCACCATCTACGAGAATATTTATTTCCACTGCCTCTACTTCGGATTCAGCAGCGGCGAAGCGCGCGACCGCACCAACGCACTGCTGCAGCAGTTTCATCTCAGCGAACGCGTGAAGGCCTATCCCGCGCAGCTCTCCGGCGGCCTGGCGCAGCGCGTGCAGATCGCCCGCGCCATCGCCCACCGCCCCAAGGTGCTCTTTCTCGACGAACCCAGCGCCGGACTCGATCCGCAGAGCCGCATCGCCATGTGGGATGCCGTCCGCAACCTGCGTCACGAAGGCATCACCGTCGTACTGACCACGCACTACATGGAAGAGGCCGATGAGCTGTGCGAGCGCGTCGCCATCATCGACCATGGCAGGATTCTGGTGCAGGATTCTCCCGCTGCGCTCAAGAGTTCCGCCGGAGCTGAGACACTCTATGCGCTCGACCTGCGCCGCACCGAAGGCGCCGGCGAGCTTGCCACCCGCGTGCGCGCGATGCACGGCATCTCATCCGTTGAAGTCACGCCCGAGGGCCTGCGCGTCTTTGCGCAGAATGCTGACGGCCTGCTCTCTGCGCTGGTGCAGGAGGCCAACGCCTATGGCCTGCGCGATCTCAGCATCACCGAACCCAGCCTGGAAACAGTTTTCATCCGCCTGACAGGGCGCGACCTGCGTGAGTAAAGGAGAGCGCTTGCCCAACCCGGACCACACCATCGGCCCCACCGCGCGCTACCTCCACGCCTTTCATGGCCTGGTGCTGCGCGACCTGCATGTGCTGCGGCGCGAGATATTTCCTTTCGTTATCCGCATCTGCATGAATCCCCTGCTCTTCCTGTTTGTGTTCACCTACATCATGCCGCACATGAGCGCGGGCGTGAATCCTACTGCATCGCTGGCCGGATCCGGCGGCGGCTTTGGCACCGTCATTCTTCCCGGGCTGATGGCCGTCGCCATCATGTTCAGCGGCATCGCGGCTGTGGCCCTGCCGCTGGCGCAGGAGTTCGGCATCACCCGCGAGATTGACGACCGCGTGATGTGCCCGCTGCCCGTCTCCTTCGTCGCGCTGGAAAAGATCTTCTTCTCCGCCATGCAAAGCGTGATCGCGGCTGCCGTCGTCTTTCCGCTGGCGTACTACATCCCCACCATGCCGGTGCAGGTCCACGTCACCAGCTGGCTATTTCTCTTCTGCGTGCTCGCACTCGCCTGCCTTACCTCAGGCGCGCTCGGCCTGGTCATCGGCACCAGCGTCAAGCCCGCGCAGATCGGCCTGATCTTCGGCGTAGTCATCATGCCCATTACCTTCCTGGGCTGCGTCTACTACCCCTGGGCAGGGCTGCGCTACATTCCGTGGCTGAAGTATTTCGTCCTGATCAACCCCATCGTCTACATGAGTGAAGGCCTGCGCGCCGCGCTTACGCCCACCCTGCCGCACATGCATCCGGCGCTCATCCTGCTGATGCTCACGGTCTCGCTGGCCGCTCTCACCACTGCCGGGATTCGCGGCTTCCGGCGTCGCGTGATCGGCTAGCCGGCAATCCCATCGTAAGGAAAGAAGACGCTGAACACGGTCCCTGAAGGCGCGGCGGTACGGCTGCGCACGCTGATGCGGCCTGCGTGTTTCAGCACGATCTCTTCGCTCACCCATAATCCCAGACCCGTTCCGGTCGCCTCCTTGGTGGTGAAGAAAGGCTCGAAGATGCGGCTGCGTGTCGCGTCCGTCATGCCGCTGCCGGTGTCGGCCACGGTCACGCGCAGGCCCGGGATTGCGTGCTCGCCGTTCCAGCTATGCGCCGGGCGAACGCGCACCTGCAGCCGCCCGCCGTTCGGCATCGCATCGGCCGCATTGCCAATCAGGTTGGCAAAGAGCTGCCGCAGTTCGCCGCCAAATGCCATCAGCTCGCTGACGTCCGAGTAGTCGCGCACCACGTCAATCTTCGCGCTCTCGATCCGCCCGTGATACATCAGAAGCACCGAGTCCAGTATTTCGCTCACCTTGCCCGCCGTCGGTTGCGTGGACTGCCGGTAGAAGCGCAGCGTCTGCTGCGTGATCTGCGCTACTCGCCCTAGTTCATGCTGCGCCGAGTCAGCATACTGCAGCGCCTCCGCATCCAGAGACGGATGATGCTTCAGCAGGTACAGCAGATTCGTGACCGCCTCCAGCGGATTATTGATCTCATGCGCAATGGATGCGGCCAGCCTGCCGGCAGCAGCCAGCTTCTCCGTCTTCCGCATGGCGTCTTCCGCCTGGCGGCGCTGCGTGGTCTCAATCACCACCGCGCCTACCCAGCGAATCGTATCCGCCTCGGCGTACACCGGATAGAAACTCATCGTCCAGCTTCTCCCCATACCGGATTGCTGCGCGGTCTCCTCCGCCATATCCACTTCCAGCACAGGCAGCCCGGTTGCAAAAACCTGCCCGATGCTGCTTTCCATCCGCGGAGCAAGCAGCGGTGAAACCTCGCGCACCGGACGCCCCGCATGCAGCAGAATCGGTATCTCGTGAATGTCTGCCAGGTACTGATTCACCCGCACAAAGCGGCACTCCGGATCAAAAAACGCGAAGCCGATAGGCGCGGTGGCCAGCATGGAATCCAGCATCGCCAGCGTCTCGCGCAGGCCGGCGCGCTGCTGCCGCAACTCCTGCACGGTGGTGTTGAAGCTGCGTGTGAGTTCGGCGGCCTCGTTGAAGGCTGTCACCGGCAGCGGAAATTTAGTGGAGTGTTCCGGGTCGCGCGCCAGCTCATGCGTGCCCGCCACCAGCACCCCCAGCGGCCGCGAGATGGTGCGCGCCAGCACTGACACCAGCAGCAGGTTCGCCAGGATCGCCAGCAGCGCATACTGCAGCGCATTCATCACCAGGGAGTGCGGCTGCTGGTGCAGCACCGCCGGGTTCATCTCAATCCACGCCAGCGCGATCGTGCGTCCCTCAGACTGCACCGGCGCAACGCCCTCCGTCTCGCCATTCTCTCCACGGAAGCTGTGATATGCGTTGGGCTGATGAATCTGCGGCAGTTCAAACTCATCCAGCGGCCCCGCGGTGGCCGGGCTAAGCGCCAGGGTGTTGCCATCCAGATCGGTCACGCGCGCAGAATTGATGACCGGCGACGCGCGCATCGCCTCCACCAGGCTCTCCGTCTGCTCCGCATCGCGCGATTCCAGTGGGCGCTGCACCAGCTTCGCCAGCAACTCCGTCTGCCCCTGCAGCCGTTGCGCACCGCGCACTGCGCCGTCATCCAGCTCATGCCGCACCGTCAGCAACAGGAAGAGCGCCAGCAGCACAGTCTGCACCAGCACAGTTCCTGCAATCAACTGGCCCAGGATAGTACGCGGCAGCAAACGAGTCATAACTTCATCTTCTCCCTGGCGTGAAACGGAGATTCAAGGGCGCGGCAGAATCAACTTGCGGCTCAGGTCGCGGGCAATCTGCGCGCCGTGAAAACGCCCGTTCTCAATGAATATCTCATTCGTGCGCTCGCCGCCCACAATCACACCGGCCACATAGATGCCCGGCACGTTTGACTCCAGCGTCTTCGGATCGCAGACCGGGCAGCGCGCATTCTTCGCGTCCAGGTGAATGCCCATGGCCTCCAGAAAACTGAAATCGGGATGATAGCCCGTGAGCGCAAACACAAAGTGATTCGGGATCGTCTTCTCGCCCGCCGGCGTCTGCAGCGTCACGCTGTCTTTCTCAATGCGCGCGACCGTGCTCTCAAAGTAAGCAGACACTTCCAGGTTCTTGATGCGGTTGTTAATGTCCGGCAGAATCCAGTACTTCACATGCCGATGCATCTCCTTGCCGCGGTGCACCAGCGTCACCCGCGCACCGTGCCGCCACAGGTCCAGCGCCGCAATCGCCGCCGAGTTCTTGCCGCCGATCACCACCACATCCAGGCCGAAGTACGGGTGCGGCTCATGGTAGTAGTGCATCACCTTGCTCAGCTCTTCGCCCGGAATGCCGCAGTAGTTCGGCAGATCGTAATAGCCCGTGGCCACGATAATCTTCTTCGCGCGATGTTCGATAGCCCTCGCAAAGCGATCCTCGGTGCGTACGATGAATGCGCCGTCGTTGCCCGTCACCCCGGTCACGCGCTCATACTGGCGCACGTCCAGCTCATAGTGCTCCGCGCACTTGCGGTAGTACTCCAGCGCCTCAGAGCGCGTGGGCTTCTGGTTGGGGCTGGAGAACGGCATGTCGCCGATCTCCAGCAACTCCGGCGTAGTGAAAAACGTCATGTGCGCCGGATAGTGAAAGAGCGAATTCGTCAGGCAGCCCTTATCCACCAGCACCACGGAAAGCCCCAGCCGCTTCGCATCAATCGCGCACGCCAGCCCCGTAGGACCCGCGCCAATGACCAGTACATCGTGCCTATCCTGTGCCGTGATCGTCTCTGTCATGTAGTCCTCAGTTTACCAGCCGCCGCCCTGTTAGACTTAAGCATTAGAGCCTTCGATATCATGCCCGACGCAAAGAATCCGTACTATCTCACCACGCCCATCTACTACGTCAACGCGCGTCCCCACATCGGCCACGCCTACACCACCATTGTGGCCGATGTTGTTGCCCGCCGCCGCCGCCTGCTGGGCGATGACGTGTGGTTCCTGACCGGCACCGATGAGCACGGGCAGAAGATTGAGCGCGCCGCCAAGGCCGCCGGCACCTCGCCGCAGCAATTCGCTGACAGCGTCTCCGTCCAGTTCCGCAATCTCTGGCAGCGCATGGGCATCACCAACGACCAGTACATCCGCACCACCGATGCGGATCACGTGCGCGGCGTGCAGAAGCTCTTCACCACGCTCCAGGACGCGGGCTACATCTACAAAGACACCTACACAGGCCAGTACTGCGTCTCCGACGAGGCGTTCGTCGATGTCGGCGTGGGCGAGCCCTGCCCCGACTGCGGCCGCATCACTGAGACTGTCAGCGAAGAGAATTATTACTTCAAGCTCTCTGCGTTTCAGGAGCAACTGATCGATCTCATCCATTCAGGCCAGCTCGACGTACAGCCGGAGACGCGGCGCAACGAGGTGCTTTCATTCCTGCGCGGCAACGTGAGTACAGTCATCACCGAAGTCAATGATGCTCATTCTCCCGGCTCGGTTGATCCAGTAAAGCTTGCCGTAGAGAAAGGATTAATCAAAGCGGCAAAAGTCGGTTATTACGTTCCCGGCGCATTGAAAGATCTCAGCATCTCGCGCAGCAGCTTTGACTGGGGCATCCCTGTCCCCGGCGACCCGAAGCATGTCATCTACGTCTGGCTCGATGCGCTGGCCAACTACATCACCGCCATCGGCTACGGCAGCGACGCTCCTGCGGACAAAGAAAAGTTCGCCAAATTCTGGCCCGCTGACCTGCACCTCGTCGGCAAAGAGATCATCCGCTTCCACTGCGTCTACTGGCCCGCGTTCCTGCTCGCCGCCGGCCTGCCGCTGCCGAAGAAGATCGTCGCCCACGGCTGGCTGCTCTTTGAAGAGAGCAAGATGTCGAAGTCGCGCGGCAACATCGTCCGCGCCGAAACGATTTTGGAAGCCTTCGGTTCGCTGAAACCAGACGCCGATAAAAAAGAGCAGGATTTATTCGGCGCCGATGTTCTGCGGTATTTCCTGCTGCGCGAGATTCCCTTTGGCAGCGACGGCAGCTTCAGCTTTGACGCCCTCGTACAGCGCTACAACAGCGACCTCGCCAACGGCTACGGCAATTTGGTCAGCCGTACGCTGGCAATGATCGCGAAGTATTCTGATTCCACGATCCCGACAGATTCCCTTCATCAAGCTGAACTTCCAGGTGGCCATGCTTCGAAAAGTTTTTTCGGTAAATTCAGCATGCCCGGAAAAGGCATTATTGCTGAAGTCCCCGGTTACTATCTTAGGTATGCGGAAGGCACTGTCGAGGTCGGTTTCAACCGCTTATTTGAAAACTGTGCATTTACCACAGCGATTGAAGTTGTTTGGTTAGCGCTCTCGAAGACAGACGGGTATTTAACAAGCGCTGCTCCGTGGAAACTGCCAGTAGGCATGGAGAGGGATGCAGTTCTCTACACCGCAGCCGAATCCATCCGCATCATCACTGCCCTGCTCTATCCAGTGATGCCCCACGCCACCGCCGCCGTCTGGCAGCAGCTCGGCCTCGGCGATATTGAACTCGCCGCGAAGAATGGGCATCTAACCAATCTTCAATGGGGCGGCCTGCAACCCGGCACAAAACTCGGCGCGCTTGGCCCCATCTTTCCGCGCGCCGACAAGGAGTTAATCACCCGCATGAACGAAATCGAACAGAACAACGCCGCCACTGCTCAGCCATCCACTGAAGCCGCACCCATCGCCGTCGAGCTCAACGCCGCCTCACAAAAGGCCGACGCAGCCAATGCCGCCGCTGAAACGCCGAAGCAGGAGATCATCACCTTTGACGACTTCATGAAGGTCGAGCTGCGCGTCGCCGAGATCAAGGTGGCCGAGCGCATTCCCAAGTCCGACAAGCTGCTCCGCCTTGAAGTCGATCTGGGCACCGAGAAGCGGCAGATCCTCGCCGGCATCGCCGAGCACTACGCGCCTGAGACGCTGATTGGCCGCCGCATCATCATCGTAGCCAACCTCGCACCCCGCAAGATGCGCGGCCTGGAGTCCCAGGGCATGTTGCTGGCCGCCTCGCTCGGTGAAGGCGATAAACCCGCCATCGCCAGCTTCCTCGACACCGTAGAACTCGGCGCACGCGTCCGCTGATCCTATTGTTGTCATTCTGAGCGCAGCGAAGAATCTGCTTTCTTCGCTGTTTTCCACTCATTTCAATTGAGTCATTCTGAGCGGAGTCGAAGAATCCAGATGAGACTAACATCCCCCATGCATTCCCAATACTTCCGCTCCACCACCGTCCGGAGCGTTCCGGTTAGAAACTTCCAGACTGCATGGAACATGCAAAACACCCTCGGGATTCTTCGCGCAAGCGCTCAGAATGACACCCTCGCTTTTCGCTGGTTCGCTAACTCGCTGACCAGCTGACTCGCTATCTTATGCACTTAGTCGATTCCCACTGCCATCTCGACTCCACCCAATACGACGCCGACCGCGCCGCCGTGCTCACCCGCGCACACGCCGCCGGGGTACGCACCCTGCTCGCCATCGGCATCGGCGACGGGCCCCATGAGATGCATCGCGCGCTCGATCTGGCCAGTGAATTCTCCGGCCAGCCGGACACGCCGGCCATCTACGCCTCCGCCGGCATTCACCCGCAGGAGGCGCACACCGTCAACACCGATTCCCTCGCCCTGCTGGCCGAACTGGCCGCCCGCCCGCGCTGCATTGCCATCGGCGAGATCGGGCTCGATTACTACCACGTCGAGAACCCTGACATTCCCACCCAGCAGCGCGCCTTCATTGCGCAGATGGAGATCGCCGCGGCCGCACGCCTGCCCATCCTGCTGCACATCCGCACGTCAGAGCTGGCCACGCCCGCGGCCAAAGCAAAATACGGCGCAGCCGACGCCTGGGCCGATACCCTGGCCCTGCTGGAGACCCACTGGAGGCCCACCGGACTGGGCGGCGTGATGCACTGCTTCAGCGGTGAAGTGGAGCACGCCCACCGTTCGCTGGACCTCGGCTTCATGCTCTCCTTCGCCGGCAACCTCACCTATCCCAAGGCCCAGAACCTGCGTGACGCCGCTGTTTTCGCGCCCCTGGACCGCCTTCTGGTGGAAACCGACGCCCCCTTCCTCGCCCCCATTCCCAATCGCGGTCAGCGCAACGAGCCCGCCTGGGTGGCCCACACCGCCGCGCGGCTGGCGGCGGAGCGCAACCTGCCGCCTGAGGCCGTGGCCGAGGCCACCACCGCCAACTTCCATCGTTTTTTTGGCCTCGCCGGCCAATAGCCGCAAACGGCACTATGTCTTGCAAGCCAACCCTGCGATAATTATGAGGGACTTATTTGCGCCCTCCCGGCGGCTTAGGTTCCGGTAACTGGAGCGAGAAGATGGCAGGCGAAAATTCTTTTGATGTAGTCAGCAAAGTCGATATGCAGGAAGTCCGCAATGCGATTGACCAGGCAGTGAAGGAAGTCAGGGCGCGCTTCGATCTGAAGGATTCCAAGTCCACCATCGAGCTTGAGGGCGAAGACATCATTCAGCTCGCCTCGGCAGATGAGTACAAGCTGAAGTCCGTCATTGAGATCCTGTACCAGAAGCTGGTCAAGCGCGGCGTCTCGCTGAAGAACCTGACGCTGGAAAAGCTGGAGCCCGCATCCAACTCCAGCGTGCGCCAGAAGATTAAGCTGCAGCAAGGCATCCCCGGCGACAAGGCCAAGCAGGTCGTCGCCGCCATCAAAGATTCCAAGAAGAAGGCCCAGGCCTCCATCCAGGGCGACACCGTGCGCGTATCCAGCAAAGACCGCGACACCCTGCAAGAGATTATGGCGCTGCTCCGGGGTAAAGACCTCGGCGTCGAACTGCAGTTTACGAACTACCGCTCCAACTAGCACCGCGATTGCACAGCAACACCAGGCCAGACCCTATTGAGCACACTCCCCATCGCGACGGCAAAAGAGGTCTTTGACCTTCTGCGCGACGACCTCGCCGCAATTGAGGAAGAGTTCGCGCGCGACTCGTCCTCGCCCATCACGGTCGTCACAGACATCTCGCAGTACCTCATCTCCGGCGGAGGCAAACGCATCCGCCCCCTGCTGCTTCTGCTCGCTGCCCGCGCGCTCGGCTTTCACCAGCCCGCCCGCATCCGCATGGGCGCCGTGGTGGAGATGCTGCACACCGCCACCCTGGTGCATGACGACATTATCGACGAGGCAGACATCCGCCGCGGCCGCCCCTCAGCCAACACCACCTGGGGCAATGCCAAGTGCGTCCTGGCCGGTGACTGGCTCTACATGCAGGCCTACCGCATTGCGCTGGAGGAGCGGAACTTCCGCATCCTGGACCTGCTCATCACGCTCACCCAGCAGATGGTGGAAGGCGAGCTGCTGCAGACGGAAAAACTCGGCCATCTCATCAACGAAGAAGAGTACTTTGACCTTATCTTCCGCAAGACGGCCTGCCTGTTCAAGGTCTCCATGCAGCTTGGCGCGGAGCTTGCCCAGGCCGGCGAAGACGTGGATTCGCAGATGGGCGAGTATGGCCGCAACCTCGGCCTCGCCTTCCAGATCGTCGATGACGTGCTGGACCTGACCGCGACCGAAGAGATTCTGGGCAAACCCGTGGCCAGCGACCTGCGCGAAGGCAAGGCCACCCTGGCCGTCATCCACGCGCTGGAGCGCGGCACCGGCGCCGACCGCGAGGCCATCCGCACCGTGCTGGCCGATTGCAGCTTTGCCCGCGTCACCCACGACGAAATTCTTGAGATTCTTACCCGCCACGGCTCCCTGGATTACGCCATGGACACAGCATTTGCCTATGCTGAGGCCGCCCGGCTCTCCATCGCCGACCTGCCGGAGGGCGATTACAAGCGCGCCCTGCTCTGGGTTCCCGGCTTCGTCGTCTCCCGCGACCGCTAACTTCCCGCGCACGCCAGCATCCAACTACATCGTACAATCGTCTAATACGTAGCGGCCTTTCCTGCGCGCCCATGCCATTCATGAATAAGCCCGTCTCTGTTCTCTCCATCGCCGCCGCCCTTCTGTTCGCCGCTCCTCTCCATGCGCAGAAGACTGCCCCCGCGCAGTCAAAGCCCGCGCCCGTTGACCGCGGCTCAGCCTACTACCACTACGGGCTGGCGCACCTCTATGAGCAGATGGCCGTCGACCAAGGCCGGTCAGACTATGCGACCCAGGCAATTGAAAACTACAAGATGGCCCTGAATGCCGATCCCCACTCCGCCTATCTGCAGAGCGGGCTGGCCGATCTCTACTTCCGCCTGGGCCGCATCCGCGAGGCGATTGAAGCCGCGCAGGACCAGATCAAGACCGATCCCAACAACCTGCAGGCCCACACCCTGCTGGGCCGCGTCTACCTGCGCTCGCTGGGCGATGGAGCCACGCCGCAATCCGGCGAGATGATGCAGCTCGCCATCCACGAGTACGAGATCATCGTGCAGCTGCAGCCGGACAGCGTGGAGAATCACCTGCTGCTGGGCCAGCTCTATGCGCTGGACCATGACAACGCCAAGGCCGAAGCGCAGTTCAAGGCGGCTCAGCTGGCCGATCCCAACGCTGAAGAAGCCACCCTCAGCCTCGCGCGGCTCTACACGGACCAGGGCGACCTGCAACACGCCATCAGCGTGCTGGCCGCCGTCCCTGTGACCAGCCGCAGCGCGCAGATGGAGTCGGCCCTGGGCGGGCTGTACGACCAGACCCACCAGCGCAAGAACGCCATTGAGAACTACCGCCTCGCGCTGGATCAGGAGCCTGACAACACGGACGTCCGCCGCTCGCTCGCGCTGGCGCTGATGCTGGACCAGCAGGACGACGCCGCACTGGCCGAGTACAACCGCATCCTGACCGCCGAACCGCAGGACGCGCAATCCTACATCCGCATCTCTGACATTCAGCGCCGCAAAGGCCAGTTTGAAGATTCGCTCGCCACCCTGCAGAAGGCGAAGACGCTGGTGCACGATCCGCTGGACCTCAACTACATCCACTACAACGAGGCCATCGCCGACGAGGCGCTCGACCGCAACGATGCGGCTACCGCCATCCTGATTGAAGCCATCAAGGCGACGGACCACGCCGACGGCCAGTACACCGAGCAGGAAAAGGGCAACCGCTCCGCCTTTATGGATAATCTGGCCACGCTGTACCGCCAGCAGGATAAAACGACGGACGCTATCGCCGTCTACGAATCCATGATCGCCATGGGCGGTGACTATGCAGAGCGCGGCTATCAGGGTGAAGTGGACGCGTGGCGCGATGCCCGCCAGTGGCAGAAGGCGACCGACACTGCTGCCGCCGCCGTGAAGGCCCTGCCCCACTCCGCCGGCGCCGAGCTGGCCTACGCCGGCCAGCTCGCGGACACAGGCAAAGCCGACGAAGGAATAGCCCTCGCCAAGGCACAGCTCGGCGGCAAGAGCGACCGGGAGATTCATCTCGGCCTCTCGCAGATCTACACCCGCCTGAAGCGCTGGAAGGATGCCGCCACCGAACTGGATGCAGCCGAGCCGCTAAGCCAGAAGCCCGATGACAAGGAGTACCTGCTCTTCCTGCGCGGTTCGCTGGCTGAGCGTCAGAAGCACTTTGATGAAGCGGAAGGCTTCTTCCGCCAGGTTCTAGCGATGGACCCCGATTCCGCCATGACGCTGAACTACTTCGGCTATATGCTGGCTGACCACGGCACCAAGCTGGAAGAGGCGCGCACCATGATCCAGAAGGCGCTCAGCACTGACCCGCAGAACGGCGCGTACCTCGATTCACTGGGCTGGGCTTACTTCAAATTGGGCCAGTATGCGCTGGCCGAAGAGACGCTGCATAAGGCCGTGAGTAAGCTGAAGACCGACCCGACGGTGCATGACCACCTCGGCTCCATCTACGAGAAGGAAGGCAAGCTCAGCCTCGCCGTCGCCCAGTGGCAGCGCTCGCTCGACGAATCGCAGAAGGCGCTGCCTGCCGATGTGGACCAGGCGGACGTCGCCAAGGTGCAAAAGAAGCTGGAGACCGCCCGCGTAAAACTCGCCAAAGCCTCTGCCCACTAGCCCCTCTGCTTTACACTTAACTCTGGCTCCCAATGGTTCCCTTACTACAGAATTACGCCGTGGTCGGCGATGCCGGCGACCCGCTCAGCGCCCGCGTGTTTCCCGCGCCGCTGCGGCGCGACCGCACAGGCTTCCAGCGCGACCGTGACCGCATTGTGCAGGCGCGCGCCTTCCGCCGCCTGGCCGGCAAGACGCAGGTCTTCACCAGCCGTTCGTCCGATCACTTTCGCAGCCGCCTGACCCACACCATTGAAGTGGTGCAGACGGCGCGCGATGTCGCCGCCGCTCTCGGCCTGAACGAGGATCTCGCGGAAGCCCTCGCGCTGGTGCATGACATCGGCCATCCGCCCTTCGGCCACGCCGGCGAACGCGCTCTGGATGCCTGCCTGAAGCGCCACGGCCTGCGCTTCGATCACAATATCCACGCGCTCCGCATTGTGGAGCACTTTGAGCAGCGCTATGCCGCGCACCGCGGCCTGAACCTCACGCTCGGCGTGCGCGAAGGCATCGTCAAGCACTCGCGCGACTACAGCGCCAAAACCCATCCCGAACTCGCGCCCTACTTCCTCGACCAGCGCCCGCCGCTCGAAGCCCAGATCATCGACCTGACGGACGAGATCGCCTACCTCACCGCCGACCTGGATGACGGCGTGGAATCAGGCTTCCTGGAGATTGACGATATTCTGGATCACGTTGAGGTGGTACGCAACTCCTACCGCAAAGTGCAGGAGCAGCACGCCGGGGTGGAACCGAAGTTTCTGTTTCACGAAGCGCTGCAGCTCATGCAGCATCGCTTGATTGACGACCTCATCTCCAACACACAGATGCTTATCCGCATGGCCGACCTGAACACGCTGGAAGACATCCGCAACTTCCCTGACCGCCTCGCGCTCTTCTCGCGGCTGGTCGAGGTGCAGCGCTTTGAGGAAAAGAAGTATCTCTACGACGCGCTCTACACCTGCGAACCGCTGGAGCGCGAGCATGCCAACGCCACCGAGGTCGTCACCCGCCTCTTCGATTACTGGATGGATGACCCGGAACGCCTGCCCGCCAGCTACGTCGCGCAGCTCGAATCCGAAGCCCCCGCTCGCATCGTCGCCGACTACATCGCCGGCATGACCGACAGCTTCATCCTCAACCAGTTCGAGCAGATGGAAGCCCGGTAAAAGCTCAGCACGGATTACACGGAAAGAAACGGGTAAAAGCGGATTTTTCAATTTAAGAATTAATCCGTCCTGATCCGTTTCTTTCCGTGTAATCCGTGCTGAGTTTTTTTCTTACCCGATCTCGAACCGGTCGCCGCGTTTCGGCACCACCACTTCCAGCTTGTACGCCTTCTCAATCTCAGCCTTCAGCGCCATCTGCGCGTCCAGCTCGCCATGCACCAGGAAGACCTTCTTCAGCGTGGGCACAACTGGCTCCATCCACTTCAGCAACTCCTGCTGATCGGCATGGCCGCTCAGTTCATCAATGTTGTCCACCTGCGCGCGCAGCCGCAGCGGCTCGCCCAGAACCATTACCTCCGGCAGCTTCTGCAGCAGCTTGCTCCCCAGCGTGTTGGGCGCCTGATAACCCGTGATCAGCACCAGATTGCGCGGGTCTTCAATACTATTCTTCAGGTGATGCAGCACTCGCCCGGCCTCGCACATGCCTGAGCTTGCGATTACGATGAACGGCATGTGCAGCCCGTTCAGCGCCTTGCTCTCATCCACGGTGCGCAGATACTTCAGGCGTCCCCAGCCGAAGGGATCTTCGTGCAGCGCGGCGAATGCCAGCGCCTCCGCGTCCCATAGCTCATCGTGCTTCTGGAAGACCTCCGTCACCTTCACGCCCAGCGGACTATCCACATAAATGGGCATGTCGGGAATCTTCTTTTCATCCACCAGTTCGTGCAGCAGCAGCACTACCTGCTGCGTGCGCTCCACTGCAAAGGCGGGCATCACAATGTGGCCACCGTTCTGCGCGGTGCGATTCACCAGGTCTGCGAGCTTCTGCTTCACCGGCCCAATCGGCTGGTGCAGGCGGTTGCCGTAGGTGCTCTCCATGATCAGGTACTCCGCCGCCGGCGCAGTATCAGGATCGTGAATGATGGGCAGCGAGTTGCGCCCCACATCGCCGGAAAACAGCAGGCGCGTGGCCTGCCCTTTCTCGCGCGCTTCCACCAGCACGCAGCTCGAGCCCAGCATGTGCCCGGCCTCGAAGGTGGTCACGGTGAATCCCGCATCCGTCGTTGGCTTCAAACCCGCAATGGCGGACCCCAGCAGCGTAGGCGTATGCAGCTCCAGCGGGCGGAAGAGTTTCTGCACCTGCACCGCATCCTCCGGCGCGTACAGCGGCGGCTGCGCAGGCCGCTCCATCACGCCAATCGCCTTCCGCCGGTGAAACCGCTTGTTCACAAATTCGCTATCCGATTGCTGAATGTGCGCGCTGTCTGCCAGCATGGGGTCGCACAGGTCAATGGTGGCGGGCGTGGCATAGATCGCCCCGCGGTATCCCTGCGCGGCCAGCAGCGGCAGGTCGCCGGAGTGATCGATGTGCGCGTGCGAGAGTACGACGGCGCTGACTTCGCTCGCCGGAAGCGCCAGGTGAGAGTTAATATCATGCGCCTGGTCGCGTCTGCCCTGAAACAGCCCGCAATCCAGCAGAATATTCTGCCCTGCGCATTCCAGGTGATGGCTGGAGCCGGTTACGGTTTGTGCGGCGCCCCAGAAATGCAAACGAATCGACATGCGCGATCTCCCCTTACTGCCAGATGCGCAATGCTTCGCCTCCGTGCCGGACACCGTAAACACGCGCAAGAGAATCCTATCCGCCGCCGCCATGCTCCGGGTTAAATAAAAATGCAGAGCGCACACTCGGGTACGCCCTGCATCTTTTCAAAACCTATGGCCGCTTCTCAGTCGTCGAATTGCGAATCGTCGTCGTCCGATGTTCCGCGCATCGCCACCATGGCAGGCAGAAGAATCATACCTACGAACGCGAGTGCTACAGCAAGATCAAGCATGACAAACCCTCCAGATTTTTTTAGGAGCGACCGGGGAATCCTGGCAGTCTCCTGAAATACTTCGCAGTCGGGCGGGGAGGAGTGAGTGTTCCACATCGGAACAACCGTTCCCGATTTGCTATCTACACGATAGGTTGGCGCTAACAGCTGCGCACTCCCTCAAACGTGCTAGTAACCACCCGCATCGGAATCAGAGAGGGATGAACATTGCTCTGTGGAGTTAATCACAGGTGTAATTTATTGATATATATGGATATATTTATGAGAGGAAAATTAAGGCAGTAACCGTGAACACACTAAAGTTACCTATAAACATGGCCTGGTAACCATGTGACCGAGTACCCATAACCCGAAAGTTGTACGCCGCCCTGGCGCAGACACTCAAGTTTTCAGAAAATCGGACGATGCGGTTCCGTTTTGATTGGTGTCATTCGGCAGCACAGCAGAGGAATCCGCATCGCCGGGGCGCGCTTCAACACGCACCATGATTCACTCATGAGAAAACGAAGGGGCTTCAGCCCGGACAGCTATGCGCTCGCCAGCTTCACTACGCCTTCCACTTCCTCTTTGGATACGAGGTTGTGTTGAATGCAGTAAAGCGCCAGCTCCAGCCGGTCAGAGACGCCCAGCTTGTCATAGATCTTGCGCAGATAGTTCTTTATCACCTGCTCTGTGGTTCCCACCTGGTCCGCAATCTCGCGATTGCGCATGCCCCGCGAGATGCAGCTGATGATCACCAGTTCCTTGGGTGAGAGCCGCGGGCGCGCCTTCGTATCGGCAGGCGCTTCCGCGCCGTGGGAGCGGTACGCCTCAATCACCCAGCTCACTGAGCGGTTGTCGATCCAGGTCTCCCCGGCGGCAATCTTGCGCACGCACTTGAGCAGCAGATCGGGCGCAATGGAGCGTGGAATTACGCCGCGCACACCGCGGCGGTAGAGTTCCACTGTGCCGGCTTCATCAATCTCCACCACCTGCACAATCACCTTAATCTCGGGCGAGAGCCGTGCCAGCTCCTGCATGGTGGCGGCGGGCGAGACCATCAGTCCGGCCTCAATCACCACAATGTCCGCGGGCTGGCCGCGCAGCGCAGTGTGCAGCGTCTCCAGGCTGTCCGCCTGGCCCACCACGCTCATCCCGCCCTCCAGGGCGAAGACCTTGCGCATGCCAACGCGATAGATAGCTTGTGAATCGGCGAGGATGATGCGGACGGGCTGTTTCTCAAGCAGCACCGGGTGTTTCTTCTGCTCTGCGGCAGATTCCGGCATGGCGGCTTTAATCATGGATAGGTTTACGCCTCAAAGGTATAGCTATCGATCATTACGGCAGAGGCCTTCCGGTCTCCCTCCGTCGGTTCATGGCGAATTACATGGCCCGCACAGCGTACTGTCACATCGGATGGGGTTCCGAGAATCGATGCCGGGATCGCGAGGCTGAAGTCCACCCCGCTGTTAATCTCCAGCTCAAGATCTGTCACAAACAATACACCCTTGGCCGAGACGTTTTCCGTCGTCGCCGCAATCTCTCCCCCGGCAGTCTGCAACCGGACAGGGAGCTTGAGGGGGACCCGGACGGAACTTCTTACAGCCGCAGCCGGATCTTCTGCCGGCACATCGCCGGGCGTATTGAGAGCTTCATCCTGCACATTCACCTGCCCATGTTCAGTAACGGCACTTCTCAAAAAATTAGACAGCGAAATTCATTGGAATTTCGCACTAGCCTAGCACAAAGGTACCCGGCTTCTAAAGCAAATTGAGCATTACGGCCTGAACAGAACCTGGGAGGGGTCATACTAAAAGGCCGCCGGAAGCCCGACGGCCCAAATCGAACCAGAACTGCTGAACTAAACTGCTGCTGCGGTCTTCTGTGACTGGACGGCTGCTGCACGCGCGGCCTTGGTATCCACCTCGCGCAAACGGGCAGCCTTGCCACGCAGAGCGCGCAGGTAAAAGAGCTTCGAGCGGCGAACTTCGTAGGAGCGAACCTTCTCCACCTTGTCCACAACCTTGGAATTGAACGGGAAGATGCGCTCGACGCCCTGGCCGAAGCTCATCTTGCGCACGGTAAACGTGCCCTGCGGGCCAAGCTTCTTCGCGATCACGATGCCTTCAAAAGCCTGGAGGCGCTCTTTATCGCCTTCCTTGATCTTGACCTGCACGCGCACGGTATCACCGGCATTGAAATTTGGGAGGTCGGTCCGCTCGAGCTTCGCGGCCAGTTTCTGCATGATTGGATGGATTGACATTGCAACTTTCCTGTGTGAATTTCGAATCTTTAGTTTACACAAAAATGCGGCAAAATGTCGCATTTTGGATGCACAAACATGCGTTTTCTGTGCATTTGTTCCAGGTTGAGCGCCCCGGCCCATTGTGGAACCGCCATTTGCCCGCCGGCGGCTACTTTTCCATCTTCTGCAGCCACTTTCGCTCCTCGGCGGTCAGCTCAGCCCCTGCCAGCAGGTCCGGCCGGTTGCGCCAGGTCTTCTCCAGCGCCTGCAGCCGCCGCCATTTGCGGATGGCGGCATGGTCGCCCCCGGCCAGCACCTCCGGTATTGCCACCCCGCGAAACTCCGCCGGCCGCGTATAGTGCGGGTAATCCAGCAGGCCGCCCGCGCCCGACATAGACCGCGGCACGCCGTCTGCCGTCTTCTCCCCGGCGGCCAGTTCACTGTCGCTGTGCCCAAAGCTCTCGTAGCGCGACGAATCCGCATTGCCCAGCACCCCGGGCAGCAGCCGCACCACCGCATCCACAATCACCGCCGCGCCCAGTTCCCCGCCCGAGAGCACATAGTCGCCGATGGAAAGCTCACGGTCGCAGAGCATCTGGCTCACGCGCTCGTCCACGCCCTCATACCGGCCACAGATCAGCGCCACGCGCTCCACCTGCGCCAGTTCGCGCGCCACCTGCTGGGTAAACCGCGGTCCCTGCGCCGAGAGCAGAATCACCGTCTCACGCTGCGGATCGCGCTCTGCTTTTTCCGCGAGCCCCATCGCCTCCGCCGCCTCAAAGATGGGCTGCGGCTTCAGCACCATACCCTCGCCGCCGCCAAAGGGACGGTCATCCACGGTCTTATGACGGTCATGGGTAAACCGGCGCAGGTCATGCACGCCAATCTCCACGATCTTCTCCTCCACGGCACGGCTGAGCACTCCGTGCGCAAACGGCGAGGTAAAGAACTCCGGAAAGATGGTGAGAATATCGAACCGCATGGCTACTACCCATGATACCCATACTCTGGGCGCCCCATTCTCAGAGCAGTTTCATCGCGCCGAAGGCCGCAGCAATTCCCTACCTGGCGGTCGATGCCGGCGGCGTCTGATGGTGCCGTATACGCGGTAGCTGTGACAGATCGATGCTGAAGATGTAAACCAGTAGCGCCAGCGTCATCAGAAGCACCCCAACCCAGAATCCCCAATGAAGATGTGCTCTCTTCCAGTAAGGTCGTAGCTCATGATGGTTCTTCTCGTGCAGCAGGTTCTTTTGCTGATTGTTCTCTGTCTCATTCATTGAAGCCTGCCTCGTGCGCGCATCGGCAAATATCCTCAGCGCATCACCTCAAGCCTTTCATTCCCTACGCAAATGCGATGTTCAATACAGCTCATATCTACGGCCAGGAAATCAGTTCGCCCGCCGTTGCCGCGTCGTACCACTGGCACTTCGCCGGGGGCGCAGGTGGAGTCTTTGCCAGCAGCACCTTCACCACCGCGTCGGCCAGGATCGCCGCGCCCGCTTCATTGGGATGCACGCCGCCCTTATACAGCAGCGCCACATCATAGCTGCTCGGATTGCAGATGGTATCGACCACTGGATACTTCGGATAGTGCGCGTCAATGAACTTCGCCAGCAGTTGCGATGTGGCGTCGAAGCGCGGCAGCACATCCGCGGGAAAGTTATATGTCGAGGCCAGATACTTCTCGTTCGGGAAGTTGATCAGCGCGATGCGCGCCTTCGGTGCGCGCTCATGGATCATCGCCAGCAACTGGTCGTAGTGCTGCTCGTACTGCGCCGTCACCTCCGCGATGGTGTGCTGCGGACTCTTCACCGTGCGGCTGTCATTGGTTCCGATATACAGCGTCACCAGCGTTGTTTCCGCAGGCAGGTACGGCAGCTCATCGGCAATCACGCGCTCCACATGCGCCCCGCCGATGCCGAGATTCATAAAGTGCCCGGCCATACCCGCCTTGCGCAGCGCCAGCGCCGTCAGGATGGCGTAGCTTTGCCCCTCCGGGCAGAAAGCTGCAATGTCCACCGGATGCGTTGGGAACGCGCGGCAGTTCTTCGTGATGCCCACGCCTTCCGTGATGCTGTCACCCATCGCCACGTAGAGCCCCGCAGGCGGCGGCGTAGCCGGTGTCGCGTTCCCTTCATGGGTCGCAGCGGGCGCAGCGCCATCTCTATTCAGCGCCCACGGCGCCACCGCGGGCAGCGTACTGGCAGGCTGCACTGTCGGCGTAGGAGCCGAGGTAATAGCACCGGCCTGCGCATGCACAACCGCAGGCAGGAGACAGGAACCAACGAACAGCGCAGCACAAGCAATCTTCACAGCAAAACTCCTGAAAAGCATGATGGTGACCATGGAACAGCGCCATTCTACAGAACAGCGCCATTCTACAGAGAGGCGATGACGGTCGTCAGTACCTCGGCACAGGCTGCTGCTAAAAAACATTCATCCTGTCCCTGCGGATGGACTATGATTCTCGGCAAACGCACTATGGATAATCTGGATGAAAAACTAGCCGCCTGGCAGCAGGCCGATATTCTGGACGCAGCAACCGCGGGCAGAATTCGCGCCTATGAAGCAGCGCATGAGAAGCCGACCGGCATCCGCTGGCAAGCACTGCTCGCCCTCGCCTTTGGCGCAATTTTACTGGGCGCGGGCACTATTCTCTTCGTCGCCGCGCACTGGGACGCGCTTTCGCCCTGGGCGCGTTTTTCTCTCGTCATTGCAGTGATCGCCGCCTTTCACATTGCTGCCGCGTTCGCCCGACCGCACTTTGAAGGCATGGGCACGGCACTCAGCGCCGTCGGCACTGTCGCGTCCTTCGCCGCGGTCGCACTGGTCGGCCAGATATTCAACATTCAGGAGCACTGGCCGGCGGGCGTCATGCTCTGCGCTCTCTGCGCTCTGGCCGGCTGGTGGCTGCTGCGCGATCAGATGCAGCAGACCTTCGCCTTCCTGCTGGTTCCCGCCTGGTTGATGTGTGAGTGGAGCGACCGCGCTATCCACTACCAGGGATACTCGGTCGCTCTGGAACGAATGTTTGCTGTTCTCGCCATCGTCTTTCTCACCGCATTCATCCATTCGCGCCGCCGCATCACCAGCGGAATCCTGTTTGCCATTGGCGCAGTGACGCTCCCCATTGTTGCCGTGAGCCTCAGCGACGGCTGGACCTACTCTGAGTGGGCTCATCCGCTCGGTTTGCTCCCTCTGTATCTTCGCCTCGCGGCCTGGGTCTGGATCGCGGCAGTACTGCTCGTCCTTTGGGTGAAATCCCGCCGCGCCATCGTACCTACGCTCATCTTCATTCTTGTCGCCATGGCGCTTCCGTATGCGCACCACACGCAAATCATTCATGAAAGCTACGGCAGTTGGGACAACACCAGGCCCAACATCTTCGCCTACATTCTGGGCGCACTCGCCGCCGTGCTGCTGACCTGGTGGGGCACCCAGCTGGCCAGCAAGCGCACCATCAACTACGGCGTGGTGCTCTTTGCGCTGGTCGTGGGCTGGTTCTTCTTCTCTGACCTGATGGATAAACTCGACCGCTCTTTCAGCTTGATGCTGATGGGCGTGGTCTTCCTCGCCGGCGGATGGATTCTGGAAAAGCTAAGGCGACGGCTCATTCGCCACGTCGCCGCACCGGAGGTGGCAGCATGAAGCTCTCCCGCCCCGCACTGCTGCTCGCCGCTCTGCAAATCACCCTGGTCTGCACCATCGCAGTGAAGTATCTGCACGAGCGGCGCACCTGCCCGCGCGCGTGGGTGCAGGTCACGCAGTACGATCCTGAACTAATTATGCGCGGGCGATATCTCTCGCTCCAGCCCATCGTGAATGTCTGCGGGCTCAGCAAGACGCTGGCGCAACATACGGTGGCGCGTCCCGATCCAAACTGGCCAACGCCTGAGTCGTGGGAGTGGCTGGTTCATCTGCGCGCGGAGAATAGCAACCTGATTCCCGTCACGAGCCGGTCTTACACGGAGAGTGAAAATGACCGTGGAGCCTCCATGGACGACGAGCAGGTCAGGGTCACCTGGCTGGCCACCGATCCCTGCGAGAAAGCCACGGCCCACGTCGGTATCGAACTCTACGTCCCCGAGCGGACCAAATCGCCCTTCCCCTTGCCTGCCGGTCAAGAAGCATGGCTCTCCGTGACCATTCCTCCCAAAGGGCCACCCCGCGGGCTCCAGTTGGCCATCAAGCAGAACGGGGTCCTGACTCCCCTGAAGCTGAATTAGTTCCGCAGCTTCTTTGTTGTATTCCGTAGCGCAGGAATCTGCTGGCTGCCTGAATCTGCTTCAGTTGCTCCGGCAAACAGCAGGTCCCGCCGCTGCGCATCGCAAACAGCGCGATGCTCCGGTCGGGATGACAATATTTTGGGGGCATTACAAGAACAGCGGATTCCTTCGCGCTACTACGAAATGACAAAAGTGTGGAGGCAACGAAAGCACGCCCTGCATTCAAGCAGCGGGCTTTATCCCCGGCGCGCCCCGCCGACTATCCGTTCAGGCCAATCAACCCTTCGGGCAGCTTCATCTCGATGCGCTTGTTCGCGGTGTCGATCTTCACGATGAAGGCCTTCACGAACGGCACCAGGTGCTCGCTGCCGTCGGTGCTCTTCACTACCAGCGTCGACGCCAGATCCAGTTCCATGCTGCCCTGCGGAGCCTCTACGTTGTCCACCACGCCGATCTCGCGCTCTCCGTCGAAGACGGTGCAGCCAATCAGGTCGCTGATGTAAGTCTCGTTCTCTTCCAGCGGAGCGCGCTCCTCCGCGGCAATCGTCACATCCAGCCCGGAGAACCTCTCCGCATCGTTGATGGAGTCCACACCGGCGAACTTCAGCACAACGCGCCCGGCGTTGCGGCCAACGGGCAGGAAGTATGACTCCACCGTGTACTCCGCTGCGCCCAGCTGCACCACGCGTCCGGTGAACCGCTCCGGGAAGTCGGTCAGCAGCTCGGCCAGCAGCTCTCCCCTGCGCCCCTGCGGGCGGAGAAGATGGGCGAGCGTAACGCGTTGCTTATCGGGCATAGTGGGATTATCGCAGGAAGTAAAAAGCCCGGCAGATAGCGCCGGGCTTTGGTAAATAGTTTTACGCTGACTTGCTGGCTCGCTGACCGGCTGACTCGCTACTTTTCAAGCGCGGTTGCCGCGGTTGTCATCATCCTCGTCAAGCGCTTCGTCGTCGTCCTCGTCGTCATCTTCCACAATGTCGAGCTCGAACTTCTGATTCAGCTTGGCGCTGGCGGCGGCGAGGATAGTGCGCAGGGCGCGGGCCGTGCGTCCTCCCTTGCCGATCAGGCGAGTCACATCATCGGGCGCTGCGACCACCTCGATGACGATGGCACCGTCTTCGTCAAATGCCTCGACCTCCACCTCGTCCGGCTCATTGACGAGCGTACGGGTGATGGCCGTAAAGAGCGCGACCATATCCGGCGCAGCTGCTCCGGGTGTGGCTGTCTCAACAGGTTCCGTTGCTTGGGTCATCAGCAATCTCCGTGTGTACCCGCCGAAACGGGCAATGCTCTAGAGGGAGAAAATCTGCGCCGGTGCGCGAACTGCCAGTATGAATTCGTTAGACCGCGGCGGGTTCTGCGGCGACTGCCGGAGCCTGAGCCATCAGCTTGCCTACGCGCTCAGAGAGCTGTGCGCCGTTCTTGGTCCAGTACTCGATGCGCTCGCGCTTCAGGTCGACCGTGGCGGGGGTAGTGCGCGGATTGTACGTTCCTACCACCTCGATGGAGCGGCCGTTGCGGGCGCGATCCTTCTCAATGACAACAACGCGGTAGTAGGGCTGCTTGCGGGCGCCGAAGCGCGCCAGGCGGATCATCAACACAGGGTAAGTCCTCTCAATAAAACCTTTGGATTCGGGGAAGGCGCCACACTTGAACACCGCACTGAAGTGCGCGGCAAACGCTACGATTCCCAACACCTAAGTATCGCGGATTTACAACCTTTTCGCAACCACCGGCATTCCAGAGGGTGCCGGGCGGGAGTACGATGGCCTTGTCGGTGCCCGCGGGGTCACCCCTGCGGCCGAATCCGCCGCATCGGGAGCATATCTATGGCTGCACTCCAGCGCGAGTACCATAAATGGTTTTCACCGCACCTTCAGCGCGATATGGAGATGCTGGTCTTCGGCGGTCAGGGCGTCAGCGGCAGCAGTATCCCAGTGCCCGCCATCGCCTTTCCCACCGCCCGTGGCCGCTTCTATGAGCTGGAAGATGCCGGCATGGTGAACACCGTCGCCCACAAGCTGGAACGCGGCGAAATCCAGCTCTTCTGCGTAGATAGCCTGCCGGTCTGGACCAACTCGGTGCTGGGCGGCCAGGAGAAGATCCGCCAGCAGATCCAGTATGAGCGGTACCTCCTGGAAGAGGTGCTGCCCCTGGTCCAGAACGGCCGCCATCCGCATGTGGCCGCTGTGGGCTTCGGCTTTGGCGGCTACCAGGCGGTGAACATCGCCCTCCGCCACCCGGACCGCTTCCATAGCTTCCTCTCGCTGGGCGGCAACTTTGACATCTCAGAGCGGCTGAACGGCTACATGGACGAGGACGCCTACCTGAACCTGCCCACGTACTACATTCCGAACCTGAGCGACTCCTGGTATCTTGACCGCTACCGGCACAACACTTACATTCTGGCCGCAGGCGAGGAAGATCCCTGCCGCCAGGCCAATGAGCAGATGGCAGCCGTCCTGCGCGCCCGGCAGATCCCCTGCCGTCTGGATATCTGGGGCAGCGGCAGCGGGCGCAGCTGGGCCTGCTGGCAAAAGATGCTGCAGAACTACCTGTAAGTTATTCGCGCGCTCTTTTATCCATGGGGACGTAGGGCGCCGCCGGCGCATCCTTGGCAGGGACGCATTTGGGCGGAGCCTTCGGCTTTGCATTCGCGGTAGAGACGTTCTGCGCGACCGGGGCGTTGATCAGCACCTGGTCCTTGGGGCAGGGATTCTCGGCCAGCTTGGGTGTGAGCCGGGCCGGGATGGCGGGTGCGTCAGGGTCAATGCCCTTGGTCGTGATATTCAGCCTGGAGCCGGGCCAGGCATAGGGTGCAGCCGCCTTGTCTCCATAGCCCACCACGGGAAAGCGCGACGGCATGGTGTAGTTCGGATCCAGCGCCACGTAGGCCGGCTCTGCCTTCTTGTTCTCGCGGCTCTTGCCCACGATGGCCTTCTTGCCAAGCATGATGTCATCGGAATAAAGCTGCATCTCGTGGTCGCCGGCCTTCACCGTCAGGGTGTGCCCGTCAAAGGCATTCTTCTGCTCGGTGCAGCCGGGGAATTTATTGTCAGACACGATGACCGCGCCAATCCCCGGCGCGTAGAAGTAGATAAATTTGAGATCGGGGATGTTGTAGTTCAGGCCCGCCTTGGCGATTACGCCGTCTACGGTGAAGGTGCCGCGCGTAATGGTGGCGGGGGTGACTTTGGGCGGTTTCTCTTTCTTCGCCTTCTTTTTCTTGGGAGCCTTCGGGCATTTCTTGCCCTTGCAGGGCGGCGGAGCCGGCGCGTCGGGCTGCGCGGAAGCGTCGTCTGCGGCAGCGACCGGCGGGGCATCTATCTGCTTCTTCGCAGGCTTGGGGCACTTCCTGCCCTTGCAGGGCGGCGGCACTGGCGCTGGAGGGGGCGTCGATGTGTCGCTTGCAGGCGTGGGGTCGATTTTGGTCTGGGCGTGAAGGGCGAGCGGCATGGCAAGCAGCGCCACGGCAAACACGGCGGAGGCTATACGGCATCGGACCGAGCGAGAAGCAAGCATGCAAATGCCTCCGGGCCCTGCAGCGTCGGCACATCTACCAGAAAGGCGGAAACCGGGGAAGCGACAGGGAAGTATGAGCACAGGATACGATGCGCTGTGCCTTTGAGAAATAAATATTCACCGCTGCGGGTTATAAACTCGCCTACAGAGTCGCCTTAGCCGTAGAACCATGCCCAGCCCACTGTACAACTCGACGCCGCGCCGGAGCAAGGCCACTATGGGCGGCACGCGCACGCAGCAGAAGGTGGTCTCTGCCCAGACGGCCAAGCAGCAGATGCTGCGCCTGCTGGTCTGCAGCGATGCGCCGGAGCAGGCACTGCGCTACCACGGGGCGCGCTGCATTGCGGGAGTGGATGAGGTGGGCCGCGGCGCGCTCTTTGGCCCGGTGGTTGCCGCCGCCGTGATTCTGCCGGAGGACATCGCAGCGCTGGCCGCAGGCGGGCTGAAGGATTCAAAGCAGATGCTGCGTGAAGACCGCGAGCGCATGGATGCGGAGATTCGCGCCATCGCGCTGGCCGTCGCTGTGGCGGAGGTAGACGCAGAGACGATTGACCGCATCAACATCTACCAGGCGTCACGGCTGGCTATGCTGATGGCCGTGCAGAAGCTCGCCATCGCACCCGACCATCTACTGATCGATGCCATGCGTATTGACCATCCCTGCGCGCAGACGAAACTAATCTACGGCGATTCCCTCTCGCTCTCTATCGCCGCTGCGTCCGTCGTCGCCAAGGTCTACCGTGATGCGCTGATGCGCGCGCTGGATGAGCAGTTCCCTGCCTATGGTCTAGCGGCGCACAAAGGCTATGCCACGCCGTTCCACCGCAAGGCGCTGGCACAACACGGGCCGACGCCGCTGCACCGCAGGAGCTTTGCGCCGGTAGCCGCGGTAGAGGGTAGAGACGCAGCGATGGAGCTGGAGTTCGCCGAGGGCGATGTGCTGTTTGATGATGCGCTGGCGGACGACGTGCCGGATAATCCAACCCAGGAGAATTAAATTTGCCGCTGCGATTGATGTGCGTGACCGCGCACCCTGACGATGAATGTTTTGCCTTCGGAGGCGCACTCGCGCTGGCTGCGGAACGCGGCGTGGAGACGAGCGTCATCTGCTTTACCGATGGGCAGGCCGCGACGCATCGCGGAGAGGCGAAGACGCCTGCGGAACTGGGCGCCCTGCGGCGGCAGGAGTTCGCCGCTTCCTGCGATCTGCTGGGCGTGAGACAACATGAGGTGCTGGACTATCAGGATGGCCGGTTGGAGCATGCCGAGTTCGCCGCAGCGGCGGGCTTGCTGGTGGAGCGCATGCGCGCATGGCGGCCTGATGTAGTGCTCACGTTCGGCGGCGATGGCGCGCTCAACACCCATCCGGATCATTCGCTGGTGTCATTCTTCGCAACCGCGGCCTTTCACTGGGCTGGGCGGCCCAAGCGCTATCCGAAGCAGATGGAGCGCGGGCTGAAACTGCACGTGCCGCAGCGGCTCTACTTCCAGACCACGCACTTCCTTCTGCCGGACCGCCCCGTGCTGCTGCCCGCACCCTACACCGTCACGCTGGACATCAACACGGTGCTGCCGAAGAAACTTGCGGCTTTTCGGCTGCACACCACCCAGGCTCCATTGGTAGAGAAGACGAAGGACTTCTTTGGCAAATACGGGCAGACGGAGCACTATCTGCTTGCGGCTACGACAACGCCAGGACCAGCCGTGATGGACAACGATCTATTTGCGGGGTTGCAGTAACAGCAGGGGCTGGAGTTGTCCCTGCTTCCGAATGCAACTCTGAGGGTCGTAGATTGATGCGGCCGAGAGACTCTCCTTGGGCAGCGGGCAGCGGTGCAGCGGAAGCTCATCGGCAGCAGCGGAGATACGGAATGCATCTCGATTCTTCGACTCCGCTGCGCTCCGCTCAGAATGACTCCACCCTCGCGGCACGCAGGATGACTCGAACCTTTGCGGCGCTCAGGATGACACATCGGATGTGCGGCATCTCAGAAAACACTGCTCTGGTGACTAACGCATCTGAAATTCAGGCGAGCCCAGCACCAGCGCCGTAAGCTGATTCAAACGGTCGGTGGGATTGGCGGCCTTTATCTGCGGATCGTCTACCTGGTGCTGCATGAACTGCTGGGTGCGGTCAGAGACACCGCCGGTGATCAACGCATGCTCCAGTATGCCCAGCACCACATCCGTCCCACTGCGGTGCACATCGGGTGCGATGAAGGCGGACGCGTTGACCACTTTGCCCTGCCGCGCATCCGCGGGCGGATCGGCCATCAGTTCCACTGCAAGCAAGTGCGGCGCATCGAAGCGGATGCCGCCGACACTGCTGCGCGTGAGAGCGACGGCGAAGTTCAGGCGATCCACCAACGCGGAGGTGTTCATCCACTGTTCAGCGGTGATGTAGTAGCCCGTGGGCGGGAGTGCCTGGTAGAGCGGCATGCCCATGCGCTGCACGGTATAGACCAGTGCGCCGGGATTCGAGGGGTCGGTCGCGGTGGAGCGGAAGGTGGAAGCGACAAACTCCACCGGCGTCTTCACCTTGTTGCGGAAGTAGCGATGCGAGTTGAACTCCGGCGACTGCACCATGGTGCGCAGCACGGCACTGATGTCGCCATCGCTGCTGAGGAAGGTCTTCGCCATGCGATCGACCAGCGCAGGCGGCGGCTGATCGGCCACAAAACGCTGCGCGATGAGCGATGAGATGAAGTGAGCGGTCTTCGGGCTGCCGGCCAGCGTCTTGAGCGCGCTTAGCCCTTCGTTCATGCCGTCTTCCTTGATGGTCTGGCCAAACCACTGTTTAGTGCCGGGCTCGTGGGTCTTCGGATTGAAGGCGAAACCGCCGCCGAGCTCCTGGTGATCGACGCCCCAGCCCGTAAGCACGCGCGCAAGCTGCGTGACGTCAGCCTGAGTGTAGCCGCCGTTCACGCCCACGGTGTGCAGCTCCATCACTTCACGCGCATAGTTCTCATTCAAACCGCGGCTGCCACGCTTGCCGTTGGGATTATTGCCTCCGTTGGCGACAGAGTCAGGCCCGATGCTGGTGTAGTTGTCCAGATAGACCATCATCGCGGGCGACTCTGCCGTAGCCAGCAGCAGGTCACGGAATTTACCCAGAGCGTGCGGACGAATCACGTCGCGTTCATACGCAGGCGTGTAGATCTTGTCCTGATCTTTGTAGATGTAGATGTTGAAGTGATTGAACCAGAAATCGGTCATCACCTCCTGCAGCTGGCGGCGGCTCAGGATGTCGCGCACCATGCGCGCCTGCTGCAGCTCGGATACAGCCACACCGCTGGCATCGGTCTGCGCCAGCGCACTTACAATGGCGCGCTCATGCGGCGTGAAGTCAGCCAGCAGAAGCTTTTTCTGATCGCCGCTCACGTTCATGGCAAAGGCAACGCGATCCGCCACCGGAGTCTTCATCAAGGCAAGCAGACGATCCTGCTTCGGCAGCGCAAACAGTTCCCCGGCGATGCGGGATGCAGTCGCCTGATCTGCTTTCTTCTTTGCGGCCAGTTCTTCTTCCGTGGGTACAGGCCGCGGCACAGATTTGCCGTCAGCATCCTTCTGGTCGTGCTCCGCATTCCACTTGTAGACCTGTGCCTCATACAGCCCAGCCTCAATCGGATCGGACGGATAGGGCTGTTTGTCCTGCGCGACCAGATCAATCAGATGGCGGCTGGGAAATTGCGTCAGCAGATCGGCGGGCTTCAGTGAGAGTTCGGGATAATCCGTGGCGATGCGTTTCTCCAACGCGCCGTCAGGGATCTGGTCAGGATGCAGCTGCTGTTCGAACCATGCCTGCGCGCCCATGGCGGCGACCGTCTCCACTTCACCGGGGCGAGCGCCGAAGGTAAAGCGGTTCAGCATCTGCTGCGCGCGCTCTGTCGGGTTCAGCGGCGTGTCCGGCACATGCGATGCGGGCGCCTTAGCCCGGGCGGCCAGCTTTTGCGCCGCCGCACGGTCTGCCGGAGAGGCGGGATGGGCAGGAACCGCATCCTCCGGCGCTTGCGTCGCCGCGCCGCTCTCCGGCTCGGGCGTCATCGGGTTCATCTGGGGAGACATCTGCGCCGCAGCGAAGGTGATGGGCAACGCGCAGGCAAGAAACGTAACGGTACGGATATTTCCAAGAAGACGCATGGAGTACTCCCTGCAAGGTTTAGACGCGAGTTGCCGGGGGAAGTCGTGGTCCGTGCAAGTGAATTTCAGGATAGGCCCGGCTGCTGCACCTTCACCGGGGCCGGAATGCCGCCGCGACGGAGCTTCTTCTGCAACCACCACGCGATGCGCGCCAGCAGAAGCACCGCCAGCGCAAGGGTATACGGCAGCGGCCGGAGCACACCGGGTTTAACCAGCCACCAGAAGTGAACGGCACCCGCGATAGCCGCGACGTACACCAGCGCGTGCAGGCGGCTCCAGCGGCGGCCGCCCATCCTGCGCATGATCCATGCGGGCGAGGTGAGCGCCAGCAGCAACAAGAGGCACCACGCAAACAGGCCGACCTGGATGAACTTGCGCCGCAGGATGTCATCTTTCATGGTGGCGATGGGCACGGCCCACTGCGCGCGGAAACCCGCCCAGTCATGCGCCTGCAGGTTGGCGAGTGCGCCCGGCACATCCAGATCGGAAAACAAAAAAACGTAGGTGCATAGATGCAGCGATGCATAAAAGAAGGCATACAGGCCGAGCATTCTGCGGAAGCGGATGAGCCAGCCGAGGCGCGGATGCAGACGGCGCACCGGCGTGACCGCCAGCGAAATCAGGATGAAGACCAGCGCCCAGCGCCCCGTGACGTGCGTGATCTCAGCCACCGGATCGGCGCTCAGATTCTGGTGCACACCGTACCAGACCAGCAGTGCCAGCGGCAGCAGGCAGAGCGGGAAGACGATCCATTTCAGCAGAACAATGATGCGATTGGGCATGGAATTAGTAGTATTTGCGCAGATCCATTCCATTGTAGAGGGCGGCAACCTCGTTGCCGTAGCCGTTGAAGGGCAACGTCTGCTTAATCTGCGGGAAGAAACTGCCGGTCAGACGCCGCTCCGTCTTCTGCGACCAGCGCGGATGATCGACCGACGGATTCACGTTGGAATAAAAGCCATATTCATCGGGAGCCATGTTGTTCCACGTGGTCGGCGGCTGCTTATCCACAAAGCGCACCTTCACAATGCTCTTCGCGCTCTTGAAGCCGTACTTCCACGGCACAATCACGCGAATGGGTGCGCCATCCTGATTCGGCAGCACCTCGCCGTACAGACCAAGCGTAAGCAGGGTGAGCGGATTCATCGCCTCGTCCATGCGCAGGCCTTCGGAGTACGGCCCGCTGAAGCCGCTGCTGCCCAGTTCCGGCATCTGCTTGCTGTCATGCAGCGAGAGGAACTGCACATACTTCGCGCTGGGCAGCGGGTCGCACGCCTTGATGAACTCTGAGAGCGGGTAGCCGTCCCACGGCACCACCATGCTCCACGCCTCCACGCAGCGGAAGCGGTATACACGCTCCTCAATGGGCCGGTACCTCAGAATGCTGTCAATGTCGAAGGTACGCGGCTGCTTGACCAGACCCTCCACCGCGACGGTCCACGGACGGGTGCGGAGGGTGTGCGCATTTTTGGCCGGCTCGCTCTTGTCGGTGCCGAACTCATAGAAATTGTTGTACGTGGTCACCTTGCCATAGGGCGTGAGCGGCTCGCCCGTGGTGGTGAACTTGCCGGGCACGGTCTGCAGCTTTTCGGCCGCCTCCACGGCGGGCGCGGCAAGCGTGGCCAGGCTGCCGGCTACCGCGCCGCCGATACCCAGCGCCGCTGCACCGGTAATAAACTGGCGGCGGTTGGCAAAGACCTCCCGGGGCGTAATCTCAGACGATGCAATCGGGGGAATCCGAAATCGCGACATGGCGCAGGCTCCTTCATACTGGTAAGACGGCGGCCGCGGGGTTTCAGCGCGGGGAACGCTATCTATTGGTATACGCTTGCCGCGCCCGGTTGGATGGGAGTATGAGAAAGTGATTGCAATGGCTCGAAATTCCATAAAACTGCACTGCCTGGCTGGGCTGGTAATCGCCAGCCTCTGCGGAGGCGCGGCGGCACAGCGTGCGCCGGAGAATCCCTACATCCTTCCGCAGCAGACCGTGCGCCAGCTGCCGGTGAACCAGGGCGCGACGGCGCTGTGGGAGACGCTGCAGCGGTTGCATACCCGCGCCAGCCTGCTGATGATTGTGGCCCACCCCGACGATGAAGACGGCGGAATGCTGACGTATGAATCCCGCGGGCAGGGTGTGCGCACCGGCATGATGACGCTGACGCGCGGCGAAGGCGGCCAGAATGTGATGACCGGCGACTTCAATGACGCGCTTGGGCTGATCCGCACGCAGGAACTGCTAAAGGCGGATGAGCACCTTGGGGTGGACCAGATGTGGGGCACGGTCGCGGACTTCGGCTTCTCCAAGACGATGGAGGAGACGCTGGCGAACTGGGGATACGACCGCGTGCTGTGCGATGCGGTGCGGGCCGTGCGTGTGTACCGTCCGCTGGTGGTTACGTCAGTCTTCATTGGCGGCGTGACCGATGGGCATGGGCACCACCAGGTGGCAGGGCGGATGGTGCAGGAGGTCTTCAACGCCGCGGGCGACGCCGGGGTGTGCCCCGCGCAGATCGCCGAGGGTTTGCACCCGTGGCAGCCGCTCAAGGTGTATGAACGCGTGCCGACGTACTCCATCTCGCCCAGGGGCATCTACGATTACGCCACCGGCAAGTATGCGCCGGCAAAGTTCTACAGCTACGTGGATAAGACCTGGAGCGAGCAGACGCCGGCTACGAATGTGGTGATTCCCGAGGGCGCGCACAGTTCCCTGCTGGGCATGAGCTATCTGCAGTACGCGCGCATCGGGCTGGGCCAGCAGAAGACGCAAAATGGCGGCGGCGCAGTGCCGCCGGCGGGCAAGCTGGATGTTCCCTACCACCGCTACGGTTCCAAGGTGAGCGCGAAGGACGAGGAGCAAAGCTTCTTCGACGGGATTGATACGTCGCTGGCTGGCATTGCGTCGCTCGCACCGGACGATGCCGCGCTGGCGAAGGGATTGGCGGTAATCGACACGGATGTGACGCAGGCGATGGCACAGTACATCGTGGCGCATACGGCAAAGATTGCGCCGCTGCTGGCCGATGGATTGAAGCAGACGAATTCCCTGCTGGAGCAGGTAAACGCCAGCCCGCTTCCAGCGCAACAGAAGTATGACGTGCAGCAGGAGCTGCTGCGCAAGCAGGCGCAGTTCAACGATGCGATTGTGGAGGCGCTGGGGCTTTCCATGCGCGCACAAGTCGTCAGTGCGGCGGGTGCGACCAGCGGCATATCGCTGGTGCAGCAAAGTGCGGACACGCAACTTGCAGTGACGCCGGGAGAGCAGTTCAGCGTCAATGTTCACGTCAATAATCCGGCAGATACAGCGCTCACCCAACTGCAAATTCACTTCACTTCACCGCTGCATTGGTTCTTCAGTACGGGATGCGCTGATTGCGCTACCAGTATCAATATTCCGTTCGATACCGCTTACTCTTTCACGCTACCTGCCGATGCGCCGCCCACCGCACCGTACTTTACCCGGCCCACCATCGAGCAGCCCTACTACGATATCTCCGACGCAAGCCTGCGCGGCCTGTCCACATCGCCGTGGCCGCTCACCGCGTGGGCGACGGCGGAGTACAACGGCGTGCCGATTCGCCTGGGCGAGATTGTCCAGACGGCTCACCGGGTGGTGGGCGAAGGAGTGGTCTATCAGCCGCTGGTCATCGTGCCCGCGATCTCTGTCACCCTTACACCAACTGCCGGAGTGATTCCGCTGAGCTCGCAGCATGTGCAGCTCACCGCGCTGGTGCGCAGCGATGCGCCGGACGGCAGCAGCGGAAGTGTGCATCTGAACCTGCCGGACGGGTGGACCGCAGAGCCTGCCAGTGTGCCGTTCCACCTGACGCATCGCGGCGAAGAGACCGCCATCACCTTCACCGTCACCCCGCAGCATTTGGAGACAAAGAGCTATACCATCGCAGCGGTGTCCGAGAGCGAAGGCAAGGAATATCGCAACGGCTACACCACCGTCGACTATCCCGGACTGCAGCCCACGAACCTGTACCGGCCTGCAACCTACCGCGCCAGCGGCGTGGATCTGCACCTTGCACCGGGGCTGCGCATTGCGTACCTGATGGGGACGGGCGATGATGTGCCCGCAGCGCTGACCGCCCTTGGAGTGCAGGTGCATCCACTCACTGTGGCAGAGCTGGCGACTGCAGATCTTTCGCAGTATGACGAGATACTGCTCGGCGTGCGCGCGTATTCAGCGCATCCGGAGCTCGCGAAGATGCAGCCGCTGCTCGCGCGCTATACGGAAGCCGGTGGCGTGGTGGTAGCGCAGTACAACTCTGCCCCGTTTGAGAGCACGGAGGAGCGACCCGTTGCACCGTATCCATTCTCACTTGGGCGCTACACCGAGAACGTTGTGGATGAGAGCGACCCCGTTGCGCTGCTGGATGCGAACCATCCCCTGCTGACCTGGCCGAATCACATCACCTCGGCCGACTTTGACGGCTGGGTGGCGGAACGCGGCCACTCCTTTATGCACTCCTGGGATGAACACTACACCGCGCTCACTGAGACGCATGATCCAGAGCAGGACCCGCAGCGCGGCGGTCTGCTGTATGCGCGCAGCGGCTGCGGAGCCTATGTGTACGTGGCCTATGCGCTCTATCGGCAGCTGCCGGAAGGCGTACCCGGGGCGTACCGCATGATGGCAAACCTGCTGAGCCTGCCGAAGAATCCAAAGGCTGTGAGCGGGCACGGTTGCACTGTGCCACGCTAGCGATGCAAACTGACTGAAGCGCCTTTCATGGCGCAGAAGAATTATTTGAGGATCATGGTGATGACCGGAGAACGGCGAGCACAACTGGAACAGGCAGCAAATCTTTTTCTGGATGCACGGCGCACAGGCGATCTGATTGCGAATCTGCCGGAACCGCTGCGTCCCGTGTCGCAGGAAGAAGCCTACTTCGTGCAGGACGAGATGATGCGCGCCTACGAGCCGATTGGCGGCTGGAAGATTGGCGGGCCGCCGACAGCCGATCCGTTCTTCGCGCCCATGCCTTCCGCATGGATAGCCGCGAGCGGCAGCACTTTCAAGGGCCATCGCTTCCGCGGACTGGAAGCGGAGATTGCTTTCTGCCTGTGCGCTGACCTGCCTCCGCGCGCTGTACCCTACACGCGCGAAGAAATTATCGCGGCTATTGCAACGTGCCATCCCGCGATTGAAATTCTGGAGATTGGCCTGGTCGACCTGAATGCGGTGGAGAAGTTTGTCTGGTTCAGCGATATGCAGATGCACGGCGGATTTGTATACGGCCCGGCCTATGCCGATTGGAAGTCACTGGACTTCGCACAGGAATCGGTCACGCTTGCCGTGGATGGCACGGTGCGTGTGGAGAAGACTGCATCGAACCCGGCGGGCACAGATCTGGTGCGCCTGCTCATCTACCTGGCCAACGAAGGCGCCGCGCGGACAGGCGGCCTTCACAAAGGCGAATGGATTACCACTGGAAGCTGGACCGGCAACACGCTGGCCCACGCCGATTCCAGCGTGGATGTGAATTTCAAACACGCAGGTCATGTCACAATGCGGTTTGCCTAAGGCACAAATTAAAACAGGAGCAAGCATGACAGAACCGATTCAGTTGGAGGGCGTGGAGTTTCGCGCCCCCATCAGCGGAACTTACGCCGGCATTCTTACGCCGGAGGCAGTCGCCTTCCTCGTCGATCTGCAGCGCACCTTCAACCCTCGCCGCAAAGAGCTGCTGGCCGCTCGCGTGGAGCGCCAGAAGCTGCTGGACGCCGGCGTGAAGCCGGACTTTCTGGCGGAGACGAAATCCATTCGCGATGCAGAATGGGCCGTCGCTCCCCTGCCGAAGGACATCCTGGATCGGCGCGTAGAGATCACCGGCCCGGTGGACCGCAAGATGATCATCAACGCGCTGAACTCCGGCGCCAAGGTCTTTATGGCGGACTTCGAGGACTCCAGCACACCGACGTGGGCCAACCTGCTGGACGGGCAGATCAATCTGCGCGATGCGGTGCGGCGCACCATCACCTATTCCGATCCGGTGACGAAGAAAGATTACGCGCTCAACGAGAAGACCGCGGTGCTTTTTGTGCGGCCGCGCGGCTGGCATCTGGAAGAGCGTCACGTGCTGGTCGACGGCGAGCCGATGTCCGGCTCCATCTTCGATTTTGGTCTTTACTTCTTTCACAACGCGAAGGAACTGCTGGCGCGCGGCAGTGGACCATACTTCTATCTGCCCAAGATGGAATCACACCTGGAAGCGCGGCTGTGGAACGACATTTTTATCCGCGCGCAGAAAAATCTTGGCGTGCCGCAGGGCAGCATCAAGGGTACGGTGCTGATTGAAACCATCCTGGCAACGTTTGAGATGGACGAGATTCTTTATGAGCTGCGCGATCATTCTGCCGGCCTGAACTGCGGCCGCTGGGATTACATCTTCAGCTTTATCAAAAAATTTGCCAATGATGCGAATGCGATTCTTCCGGACCGCGCGCAGGTGACCATGGCAACACATTTCATGCGCAGCTATTCCAGGCTGGCGATCAAGACCTGCCACCGGCGCAATGTTTCTGCCATGGGCGGCATGTCTGCGTTCATTCCGATCAAGAGCGACCCGGTGGCGAATGAGAAAGCTCTCGCCCAGGTGCGCACGGACAAAGAGCGCGAGGCCGGCGATGGACACGATGGAACGTGGGTTGCGCATCCGGGACTGGTGCCTGTAGCGATGGAGATCTTCGACCGCATCATGCCGCAGCCAAACCAGATTGACAAGCAGCTGACGGATTATCACACCACGGCCGCAGACTTGCTGCAGATTCCTCCCGGAGAGATCACCGAAGCGGGCATGAAGCAAAATGTCGCGGTTGGACTGGGATATGTGGAAGCGTGGCTGCGCGGCATCGGCTGCGTTCCGCTGTTCAATCTGATGGAAGACGCAGCCACGGCGGAGATCAGCCGCGCTCAGCTCTGGCAGTGGGTGCATCATAGCGCGAAGCTCGCAGACGGGCGTACCGTGGATGTAGCACTGGTGGAAGAAGCCATTGACGCCGAGTTGGCCAAGGTGAAGCCGAACGTCGATGCAGCCCGTTACGTCGCGTATGAAAAAGCTGCGGTGCTCATGCGGCAGCTTATCCGCGCACCGCGCTTCGTAGACTTCCTTACACTGCCGGCTTACGATCAGGTCTTGAAAGAAGAAGGCTTGACCGCATAGTTTGTACGCCCGAACAAAGGAGATCCCATGAAACTAATTATCGCCGGAATAGTGGCTCTCGTTGCTGCCTCTTGCATCGCACAGTCCACCAAGCCGAATGAGATTGCGAAGGTCGATGACAAGGCGAAGATAGCTAACACCATCCGCATTGTGCTGGCGGGCGATTCCACTGTGAATCATTCGTCGGGCTGGGGTTCAGGCTTCTGCGACGATTTCGTTGGCCATGTGGAATGTTTCAATATGAGCAAGAATGGCCGCAGCACGAAGAGCTACCGCAACGAGGGTTGGTGGCAGCGAGCACTCGATCTGAAGCCGACCTACATCCTGATCAGCTTTGGCGGGAATGATGTACCCGGCAAGGGGCCGGAGCGGGAGACCGATCCAAAGACAACCTATCCGGAGCTGCTGAAGCAGGACATACAGGACGCGATTGCCGCCGGAGCGCATCCGGTTCTGGTGACGCCGATGCAGACGCGTGTGTACAAGGATGGCAAGCTGCTGCAGCCCTGGGCCGCCTACGCAGAAGCGATGCGCAAGGTGGGCGAAGAGACGCATACGCCGGTAGTGGATCTGAATGCGCGCAGCCTCGCTTGTTTTGAGAGCATGAAGCAGGAGGAGGCAGACAGCTTCGACAAGTATTATGTGACGAATCCGAAGCTGGTGGACCGTGCGCACATCAATGCCAAGGGCTCGCAGATGCTGGGCACTATGGTGGCCGAAGATCTGGCAAAGGTGGTGCCTGCGCTGACGAAGTACATCCAGGTGGAGAATCCTCCGGTCGAGAATCCTGCCTGCCGCTGAACGGCGACAGAAGCCAATACAAATGGCCGCCCTTACCGGCGGCCATTTGTATTTTGTTACGGACTTAGCGTGTCTGCGGGAAGCCCAGGTCGACCTTGCTGGATGCTGGATCGGGCCAGCGGCTGGTGATCACCTTGCCGCGCGTGTAGAACTGCACTCCCTCTGGCCCGTACATGTGCAGGTCGCCGAAGAGTGAAGACTTCCACCCACCAAAGCTGTAGTACGCCACGGGCACGGGAACCGGCACGTTAATGCCGACCATGCCCACCTCCACATCAAACTGGAACTGCCGCGCCGCTCCGCCATTCTGCGTAAAGATCGCGGTGCCATTGCCGTAGGGATTGCTATTGATCATCTCCAGCGCTTCCGCATAGGTCTCGGTGCGGACGACGCTGAGGACCGGGCCAAATATCTCATCGGCATAACACTTTGTACCGGGCTTCACATGGTCAAGCAGCGACGCGCCGAGGAAGAATCCCTTCCCATTGCCGGCAGCATCCTTGCGGCCATCCACGCATATGGTGGCGCCTTCAGTGGCCGCATGGTCGAGATACGACGCCACACGGTCGCGATGCTCACGCGTGATGAGCGGACCCATTTCGCTGGTCTTCTCGTTGCCGGGGCCGACTTTGATCCTGCTGATGCGCTGCTTGATGGCGTCAATCAGCGGATCGGCCACGCTGCCCACGGCAACCAGCACCGAGATCGCCATGCAGCGCTCCCCGGCAGCGCCATATGCCGCGGAGACCGCTGCATCCGCGGCCATATTCACATCCGCATCCGGCAGCACCAGCATGTGATTTTTTGCGCCGCCCAGTGCCTGTACCCGCTTGCCGTTGCGCGTACCGGTCTCGTAGATCGCTTTTGCAATGGGCGTAGAGCCAACAAAGCTGAGTGCGCGCACGTCAGGATGCTCCAGTAGGCGATCCACCGCCACCTTATCTCCATGCACCACATTCAACACTCCGGCAGGCACGCCGGCGCGGTGTGCGAGCTCGGCGATAAACATACTCGCGCCTGGCACCTTCTCAGAGGGCTTGAGTACAAATGTATTGCCGCAGGCGATCGCATTGGCGAGCATCCACAGTGGGACCATGGCGGGAAAATTGAACGGCGTAATGCCGGCGACCACACCCAGCGGCTGCCGAATCTGGTACACGTCCACGCCGGTGCTTACCTGCTCAGAGTATCCGCCCTTCAGCATATGCGGAACGCCGCAGGCAAACTCGACATTCTCAATACCACGCGCAACTTCGCCGGTCGCATCCGCCAGCGTCTTGCCATTCTCCGTGGTGATGATCTCGGCGAGCTGGCTGCGATTTTCTTCCAGCAGCGCGCGCAGCTTGAACATTACATCCGCCCTGCGCGAGAGCGATGTGGCGCGCCACGCCGGGAACGCTGCCCTGGCTGCAGCTACGGCGGCGTCAACTTCGGCGGTCGTGGCAAAATTCACACGCGCGTGCTGCTCACCGGTCGCGGGATTCCATACCACGCCGGTGCGGCCCGATCCGGTTTCGACGGATGCGCCGCCGATCCAATGATGAATTGTGCTGGTTGCTTCCAGCGTTGCAGATGCCATGGTGATTCCTCCGGGGACGTTGCCGCGCTAGGCGGAGACTTATTTTAGCTCCAATTACGCCATCAGCGCACTCGAAGTTTTCCCACGCACATGGCTTACGATGAGAGCTGAGCAGGATAGTCAATGGGCAGGAGGATGCGATGGTGAACTGGCTGGTTGTGGGCGTGGGCGATATTGCGAAACGGCGGGTGATCCCTGCCATTCTGGCCGAGCCACGGAGCACGCTGCGCGGCGTGGTGACGCGGGATGCGCGCAAGGCAGATGCCTACCCCGGTGTAACCGCGTGGGCAACGCTGGACAGTGCCCTGCAGGATGGTGCGGTGGATGCGGTCTATCTCGCCTCACCCGTGGCGCTCCATGCGGAACAGGCGATCTCTGCATTGCTGGCGGGCAAGCATGTGCTCTGTGAGAAGCCGATGGCGATGAACTATGCGGAGGCGCAGCGGATGGTATCCGCCGGCGTGCAGAGTGGGAAATTATTTGGCGTGGCTTACTATCGGCGCCTTTTTCCGAAGTTAGTTCATGCGAAGGAATTGCTGACGCAGGGCGCGATTGGCCGGCCCGTGCTGGTGGAAGCGAATTGCCATGGCTGGCTGGAGAGCGATGAACGTGGCTGGCTGCGTGACCCGGCGATGGCAGGCGGCGGCCCGCTGTATGACATCGGCTCACACCGCATCGACGCAATGAATTTTCTCTTTGGTCAACCACAGCGGGCGACGGGTCTGCTTTCAAAGGCGGTTCACGCGCTGAAGGTGGAAGATTCCGCGACTGCGTTGATCGAGTACACGGGCGGAGTGCATGGCATAGTCGACGTTCGCTGGAACTCTCACATTGCGCGCGACCAGTTCCGCATTATCGGGACGGATGGCGTGATGGAGCTGGATCCGTTGAGCGGACCGGAGCTGCGTGTGGGCGGCGAAACGCAATCGCTGCCCACGCATGACAACGTGCATTATCCGCTCATCGAAAACTTCGTCGCTGCAATTCTGGACGGCGCTACGCTCATCTGCCCGGGGCAGGAAGCGATCTGGACGGACTGGGTGACGGAGCAGGTGATGGCAGCGGCGGCAGTGACGGCTTAGCGACGGCAACAATCACGATGTCTACACGCCGGTTCGAGCGACGCCCCTCTAGTGTGTCATTGTTGCCGACAGGATGGTACTGCCCATAGCCCGCAATCGACATGCGCCGCGGATCGAAGCTAGCATCCTGCAGCAGCATCATCGCTACGGCTGTGGCGCGTGCGGTGGAAAGCTCCCAGTTGGAATTGAACTGCGCATTGTGGATTGGGATGTTGTCAGAGTGCCCTTCCACGCGCATGTCCAGTCCGTACTGCATGAGCACGGTGGCCAGGCGCTTGATCTTCTCTGCCGCGCCGGGCAGAAGCACAGCCTGTCCGCTGTCAAAGAAGCCAAGCTCATGCAGGCTGATCACAAAGCCCTCCGGCGTCATGCGCATGGCAACTTCCTGCCGTGCAATCTCTTTGCCCAGCACCTGGTTGAGCTTCTGCTGCAGTGCGATTGCATCCACGCCCCCCGCTTGCGCGGCGGGAAGATACTCTCCCTCTGCACTACCAGTGCCCGGTGCAGCGGTTGTCATCCCATCCGCTCCCATAGTGCCGTCCGGCGTCACGGAATGCGCAGCACCGGAGAACGCACCCATCTCCTGGAAGCCGTTATGCACGGCAGAGGATACCTTCTGAATGGATTGCCGATCATGGTTGGATGACGCGAAGAGCACCACGAAGAGCGCAAACAGCAGCGTCATAAAGTCAGCGTAGGAGACCAGCCAGCGCTCATGGTGCGCATGCTCTTCCTCGCGCTTGCGCGATTTCATTGCGCCACCATCGCAGCTTGCGCAGCCGCCTGGGGTTCATGCAGGTAGACGGAGAGCTTTTTCTCCAGCGAGCGCGGATTTTCATGTTCGATGATGCCGAGCACTCCCTCCAGAATCAGTTCACGCAACACCCGACGGCGATGCATCATTGCTCTGATACGGCCGGAACAGGGCAGAAAAAACAGATTCGCCGCTCCCACACCATAAATGGTTGCGACAAATGCAACGGCGATTCCGCGGCCCACTTCATTGATGTTTCCGAGCCGCTGCATAACCTGGATCAGGCCGATGACCGCGCCCAGAATTCCAATAGTCGGCGCAAAGCCGCCGGCTGCCTGGAACACCAACGAAAGGGCATCCTCCTTGTCCGCAGCCGCATCCATCTCCAATTCCATGGTCTGCCGCAGCTCGTCTGCATGAATGCCATCCACTGCATAGGTCAGACACTTCTGCAGGAAGCTATTCTTGATTGGAGCAAGTTCCTTGTCGAGCGAGAGGATGCCGTTGCGCCGGGCTTGCAGCGTGTAGCGCGCAAGGTCTGTAATCAGTTGCGGCGCGGGATCTTCACTGCCCAGAAATACTTCCCTGAGTTCCACGAACGACTGAAGAACCGTCTCCAGCGGAAACTGGATCATGACGGCACCAAGCGTACCCCCAAAAACGATGAGCGCGGCAGTCGGCTGCACCATCTGCCCGATGTGGCCGCCGTCCAGAACCAGGCCAACTGCGATGCCTGCAATCGCGAGAAGCACTCCGGCCATAGCACTCTTTTTCATCATGGACTGTCATCCTTCCAAAGAGAGCGCAGGTATACCCGTTGAGATTGCAGAGAGCTTTCGACTCGCATCCACCTTCACGCGGACTGGGACAACCTGCCGCCGGGTACTGGCCCCGCGGACGTCTCATCTTTATCGGCAGAAACGGCATGTCGAGACAGTCCGGCGTTCTCCAGCGACGCTGCTTCGCGCTGCTGCCAGCTGGTCCGCACCATCAGGACGAGTTCAATCTGCGCATCCAGCAGCTCGGCGGACTGCTTCACTGCCGCTTCCATCATCCTGGCGCGCAGGTGCGCGTAGAACAGCACCAGGCTTTCCTTGAGCCGGGCGTCTGTATGGTTGCCTACCCAGTCCTCCAGTTGCCCCAGAATGAGCGCGGCATGATTCAGCGCATCGCAGCGTGCTTCAATGTTCCGCTCACGAATCGCTTTGGCGGCGCGCCGCAGGTCGCCGGACAATGCATCGTACAAAATAAGCAGCAGGCCAATCGGGCTGGCTCCCTGGATGGCGGAACGCCGGTAGAAATGTTGCGGTTCATTCATCATCAGCTATTGCTCTTCGTATTCTGGCCAAGTTCCGCCTGGATCTGTGCCATCTCGGTGGGCAGTTCCTGCAGGGCAATCTCTGCCTGGCTGTACATCGCGGTCAGGATCGTCTTCTGGTTGGCGATGTAGTCCGTCTCAAAATCGTTAATCTGCGTCGTCAATGCGTCGTTGGTGGATTGAATGCTATTCAGATCGACGGTGAACGCGCCATTGGAAGGATTGGTGTACTCGTCCAGCTGCGAGTTCATAGAG
>Ga0302267_10000481_pt1 | contig 53963 bp, 50 predicted proteins | sample III_Bog_E1_3_FD_194555 | JGI IMG/M metagenome (GOLD analysis project Ga0302267, IMG submission 194555) | Peat permafrost microbial communities from Stordalen Mire near Abisko, Sweden - III_Bog_E1_3 | ecosystem: Environmental > Terrestrial > Soil > Wetlands > Peat | place: Sweden: Abisko...
CCGCGCATCAAACCAGCCAAAATAAATGAATACAATGATGTGCGTCATGTAGAGCCCATAGCTGATCCGTCCATAAAACGCCAGCGGCCCGCGCCGCAGCAGCGCACTCAGCGGGTTCCGAGCCCCGGTTGACGCAATCGCCGCCAGCATCGTGCCGCCGAACCCCAACGCCAGCGCCGTATCGAGAAATGACGTGCCCCCAGCGATGGTAGCCGCGGCCAGGAATCCCACCGTCATCGCGCCCAGCCCCATCCAAAGCCACACCCGCCTGCTCACGCCCAGCGTATGCAGCCCAAGCGCCAGCAGGCTCCCCAGCGCAATCCCATCCAGGTGGATCAGCGTATGGGTCGGCGTCATCCACTTCAGATCTGCCAACCGAATCAGCGGAGACGCAATCAGCGCGGCGCCAAGCACCGCCGCCAGCATCCACGGCCTGCGCAGAAACCGAACCACTGGCGCCCACAAAAAGTAGTACTGCTCCTCGATCGCCAGCGACCACGTCGGCCCAATCGCCGCCGGCAGCGCCAGATGAAGCAGATTCTGTACAAAAAAGATGTAAGCCACCCAAGGCGCAGCCTTCACCGCCTCCGCAATTGTCGGCCCAATAAACCACGGCGCATTCAAATACACCACCACCAGCACCAGCACATACACCGGCCAGATGCGCAGCGCCCGCCGCCCATAAAAGTTCTTGAAATAGTTTGGTTTCTCTCGCGCCTCAAGCAGGATCGAAGTAATCAAAAACCCCGACAGCACGAAGAACAGGTTCACCCCCGCCCAGCCCCACAAGCTGGCATAGTGAATCCACGTTCCCTCAAGCCGCGGATGGCAGTGGTAGAACACCACCGCCAGCACCGCAAGCCCGCGCAACCCCTGTAACTCCGGGATATAACTAGGCAGCCAGGTTGGACGTTGAATAAGCAAGTTAGCAGGCTACCAGATAAACGAAGCGACGACGCATTCCCCAGACCCCATACCCCAGACCCTAGACCCTGCTTTTCTCACCCCGCCGCCAACTGCTTCGCCCGTTCCGTAGCACGCATTACCGCCTTGATCAGCGTCACCCGCAACCCGCCCTCTTCCAACTCCAGAATGCCGTCAATCGTGCATCCTGCCGGCGTAGTCACCGCGTCCTTCAGCAGCGCCGGATGATAGCCGGTCTCGAGCACCATCTTCGCCGCGCCAAACGCAGTCTGCGCCGCCAGTTGCGTCGCCACATCGCGCGGCAGGCCCACCTTCACGCCCGCCTCGGCCAGCGCCTCAATGATGATGTAGATATACGCCGGACCCGACCCGGAAAGCCCGGTCACCGCGTCCATGTGCTTTTCGTCCACCACCACCGTGCGGCCAACAGTCTCAAAAATCCGCTGCGCCAGTTCCATCTGCTTTGCGGAAACGAACCGTCCCCGGCACAGCGCCGTAGCCCCGGCGCCCAGGGCCGCCGGCGTGTTCGGCATGGCGCGAATCACCGCGATGTCCAGCCCCGACGCCTCTTCAATCGCCCGCGTCTTCACGCTCGCTGCAAACGACACAATCGTCTGCCCGCCCGTCAGCCCCGGCTCAATCGTCGCCATCAAATCCGGCACCTGGAACGGCTTCACGCCAATCAAAATCAAGTCGGCCTGCCGCACCGCCTCCAGGTTGTCCGTCGACACATCCACGCCCCACTGTGTGCTCAGGGCGATGGCCTTTTCCGTGTGTCCCACCGTCGCATGAATCTGGTGCGGCGCAAACAGGTTCTGCTTCAAAAACGCCTGCAGCAAAATGCCGCCCATCTTGCCCGCGCCTAAAATCGCCACACGCACATTCGGCAACTGTGCCGGTACTTCGGGAGCCTCAACGGCTATCTCCGCCATTTGTTCCTCTTTATTCTGATGAGTTTGGTTCGAATCTCAAGGATACTCGCATGCACCCGCCAACCGCCAATCAACAGCAATGGCCAATGGCGAACCATAGAATCTGCCCTGACCAATGCCCCCCGCTGACTTGCTAACTCGCTATGCCTGCGGAGCGGGCGCTGACTTGCTGAATCTATAAAAAGCTCCCCACCCCAATCTATTTACGGCGCCCACTTCACAACTCTGCCGCCTTACTTGGCTCCCGCCTTCTGCCCCGCAATCCATCCATCAATCCGGTCGCTCAGCACATCCAGCGGCAACGCCCCGGCATCCAAAATCTGGTCGTGAAACCCGCGAATGTCGAACTTGTCTCCCAGCGCCTTCTTGGCGCGTTCGCGCAGTTCCAGAATCTTCAACTGCCCCACCTTGTAAGCCAGCGCCTGCCCCGGCCACGCCACATAGCGGTCCGCCTCCGCCTGTATGCTCGTGTCGTCGATGTTCGAGTGCGCGTGGAAGTACTCCACCATCTGCTCCCGCGTCCAATGCTGCGAGTGCACCCCCGTATCCACCACCAGCCGTATCGCCCGCCAGATGTCGCCCTCCAGCCGACCATAATCCGAGTAGGGGTCCTGGTAGAACCCCACATCCTTCCCCAGCCGCTCCGCGTAAAGCCCCCATCCCTCCTGGTACGCCGTGTAACCCTGGTACTTGCGGAACGTCGGAATTCCCTGCAACTCCTGCGCAATCGAAATCTGCAAATGATGCCCCGGCAGCCCCTCGTGATACGCAATGTCCTCCACGCTGTAAAGGTTCCTGTCCGTCGCGTGGTAGGTGTTGATAAACAGCCGCCCCGGCCGGCTCCCATCCGGCGCGCCCTCCTGGTAATACGCCGGAGCCGCGGTCTTCTCCAGGTAATCCGGCACCGCAACCACCTCGAACTTCGCCTTGGGCAGCGTCCCAAACAATTGCGGCAGCTTGGCCTGCATCGGTGTCAGATAGCTGCGATACGCCGCCAGCAGCGTCTCAGCTGAAGCCGCCTTCATCTTCGGGTTCGCCTTCAAACTCGCCCTGAAGCTGGCCAAATCCGCAAACTCCAGCTTCTGCGCAATCGCCAGCATTTCGGCTTCATCCCGCTTCACTTCGTCCAGCCCAATCTGGTGAATCTGCTCCGCCGTCAGGTCCGTCGTCGTCGATTGGTGAATCAGATACTTGTAATACTTCGCCCCATCCGGCAGCGCCCAGATGCCTGGCTCCGTCCGACCCGCCGGAACATAGCTCACCTCAAGAAACCGCGCAAAGCGCAGATAGGCCGGCAGCACCGACTGCGAAATCGCGGCCAGCATGTCGTGCTTGATGCGCTCCTGTTCCAGCGGCTTGATCGATGCCGGAAACTGCTTCAGCGGCAGCGCAAACGGCGAGTCTTCCGCCTTCTGGTTGGCCATCGCCGTCACGTGCTCCAGCGTCTTTTCCAGCAGGTACTTCGGCGGTACCCGATGGTCCTCAATCCCCACCGCCATGTTCGCCGTCACCTGGTCAAATGCCTTCGGAATCTGCTGCAGCCGGTCGATCCAGTCGTCGTAGTCCTTCACCGTGTCAAAACTCAGCTGCGCCACCAGTTGCGGATACGTCGTGTAGATGCCGCCCATCTGGTTCACCGGCATCTCCCACTCTTTGAACTCCGCATCCTCCTGGTCCTCGGTTATCTGGCGCAGCAGCAGCTCCCGGCTGATCTTCTCCTGGTCCGTCAACCCGGTCGTGTCGATCGCCGCCAGCCGCATCAGGAACCCCTGCTCCCGCGCCAGCCCGTCGTTGAACGCCTTCACTGAGTAGTCTGAAATCTGGTCGTTATACCGCTTATCCCCCAGCGTCGAGGCAAACTCCGGCTGATGTTTGAGCCCATCTTCCCAGTAGTCCTTGAATATCTCGTTCAAGGCCTTCCGGTTACCTTCCACAGCGCCCCCAGCCGCGGCCTGGGGCAAAGCAACACCAGGACTGAGCAGCAGCAGGGAAGCGGACACAGCCAACAGGGAAATACGCGTAATCTTCAATGGATTCAGACCTCGATAGGAATTCTTTTGCCTTCTGTTGAGTTTAGCCCGCATTGTTCACAGGTCACAAAAACCTGTAGCGCCGGTCTGGAAGCCATTTTCGAAGGCCCCGGGCAACAGGTCCCAACCAAACCCCTCCACCCCGAAGGTTCGGAGCGAATTGCCCGTTGTTGCGACTTGCTCCGCGCCCACAGACCCCAAACCCCACACCCTACTTCATCCCCCTCAGCATCTCAATTGCCTGCTTATAGCTCAAATCCGTCGGCAAAGGCGCAAACTGCGTGTATCGCTGTTCCGAATTCGAGTTCTTCTGCTTGAACAGAATCCGACCGTTCATCACCAGTTTCAAATGCACAATCCGCCACTGATTCTCGCCGACATCGGCCTGCTCAATTTCCACCCAGCCACCTTTGTCCAACTCCCCCAGAATGCCCAGCCCGAAGTCCTTGTCCTGCTGCAGACTTCCCGCCAGCCGCACCACCCGCTCTGCCGCCGGGTCAATCCAGATCTCCCCGGCCATCGCCGTCAGTATCCCCGTCTCCAAATCCGGCGGATCGAACCGCGGATTCGGCTTGAAGCTGAACTTCTCAACCGTCGCGCTGCCGTTCTTCGCCGTCCCCGCAAACTGATAGAGAAACGCTGTCGGAAGCACCCGCAGCACCTTCATCGCCCGCGCCGTATCGCTGTCCTCGCTGTGCTTGCGATGCTCCTGCAGGCTGGGGTTATCCATCAGCGCCTGCAGCCGAGCCTGTTCGGCCTGTTCGTCCGCCGCGCTCAGCGCCTGGTCGTTGATCGTCAGCAACCGCGCCACATCCCCGTCGCGCGTCTCTACAATCTCTTTGGTCGTAGTCAGCCGCGGGCTGGTCTTGTGCAACTGGTACCGCATCGGATGGCTGACATGGCTCAGGTCCTGTGCCGCGCGCGATTCAGTGGCCAGCGCCCGCTGCACCAGGGCCTGCGCCTGCTCCGGCGTGACCGTCTCCGGCGCGCCCTGCCCAGGCAGCGGCCCACCGGTAAAGCCAATGATCAGCAACAGCAGCAGGCAGCGCACAGTATCTAGTTTATCGGCCATCCGCCTCACCTGCGCTCCATTTCTGGTTCAACCACGGGTCCATGAACCATTAGACGCGCCCGCCCAATACTCGATTCCACTATTGCCGGACTCGATTCCCGCATTGAAGCAGAGCGCCCCGGTTGCGTATAGTTCGGGCAGGGGGTTGTTTTGTACCCCGAAAGGAAAAACCACCATGGCTGTGGAGAATACTCCAGCGCGCATCGGAAAGAGTGTCGTAATCTGTGGCGAAGTCAAGGGCAGCGAAGACCTGATCATCGATGGGCGAGTGGAAGGAACCGTCAACCTCTCTGAGAGCCGCCTCACCATTGGGCCAAACGCCAATGTGGCTGCCGACCTTTGCGCCAAAGATGTCCTGATTCTGGGTCATGTGCACGGCAATGTGGTGGCCACTGGCCGCGTTGAACTCCGCGCCGGCTGCGTCATGGAAGGCGACATCCGGGCTTTGCGCCTCGCCGTGGAAGACAATGCAATCTTCCGTGGCAAAGTGGACCTCACCCAAACAGCCGCCAAGGGCGGTGATGGAGCTTCCGCTCCCCAGGCTGGCGGCGCGCTGTGACCCGTTGCACCATTTCGGGCCTGGGTAATCCTGTTGACCCGCAATACAAGGGGATCCCAAAGTGCTAGGCCGCTGGTTTGACAAAAAGCCTCCAAGCCGACCCCAGCCTACTGCTACGGGCGTCTCCGGACCCCGTGTGCCGCGCCATTCCCACGGCTGGTCGGTGCTGCGCAAACAACTCCAATCCGAGCCCGGCCTGCGCATTATTGACGTCGGCTTTACCTCGCCGGCAAACATCAATTACCTCACCAGCCTGGGCCATAGCGTCTTCCTCGCAGACCTCGTCGCGGATGCCTGCGACTCCGATTGGACCACCGGCGTGGACGAGGACGGAAAGCCAATCTGGAACGTCCAGGGGTTTCTTGACCAGGCGCTCAATTTCTCCGGGCGCACCTTTGACATCGTCCTGCTCTGGACATCCCTGGACTATTTGCCTGAGCCCTTAGTTGCCCCTGTGGTCGCTCATCTCTACGCGTCCATGGAGCCCGGCGGGCAAGTATTCGCGCTGTGTCATACCCGCACCAAGGGGGAGGAGACGGTCAACTGCCGCTTCCACCTCACCCCTGGCGACGACGTTGAAGTGCAACTGGCGCAGCCCTTCCCCATTCAGCGCGCCTTCACCAACCGCAGCATCGAGAAACTCTTTGCCGGTTGGTCGGGACATCGACAATTCCTGGCAAAAGACAGCGTCTCTGAAGTCATCATGACCAGGTAGGCGCGTCGCTATTCTGGAGGACTTTCTTCTATGACTTTCTTGCGGGGCACTCGCGTCACCTGGCTCGGTCATTCCACCGTGCTTGTTGCAACAGCCGCCGGCACCAACCTTCTTATCGATCCCTTCATCGCACATAACCCGAAATACCCCAAAGACTATGTGCTGCCGGAAAAGATCGATTACATCCTGCTCACCCACGGCCACGGGGACCACATTTCCGATGCCGTTCCCGTCGCAGAGAAACATGGCTCTACCGTCGTCGCAATCTATGAGCTCGCCGCCTATGTCGAAGCCAGGGGAGTCAAGAACACCATTGGCATGAACCTTGGTGGAACTGTGCAGTTGGCCGACGTGGCCGTTACCCTGGTTGAGGCCAAGCACTCCGCCGGTGCTCAGGATGAATCCGGAGTTCACTATGTCGGCGTCGCTGGCGGTTTTGTCCTCACCATCGCAGGCGGCCCCGTGCTCTATCACGCCGGCGACACTGCCGTCTTCAGCGATATGCAACTCATCCGCGACTTATACCAGCCGCAACTGGTCATGCTGCCCATCGGCGGCCATTTCACCATGGGACCCAAAGAGGCTGCGCTTGCCGTCCGCTTCCTGGCGCCCACCGCCGTGTTGCCGCTGCACTTCGGAACCTTTCCCCCCCTCACCGGCACCCCTGATCAATTGGCTGCCCTGGTTGAACCGACCGCAGAAGTCATCCGCTGCCAGCCCGGAGAGAGCATTTAATTGAACGGTGGTTCCAAACTCAGCAATCGTACAAAGGGCCGGCTCATGAGCCGGCCCTTTGTATCTGATTCCGCAAGGTTAGTTAGAGGACGATACTTTCTTCTGTTCCGCCCACCGACGCTTGACGGCTTCTGCGATCCGCTTACGCCCTTCAGGGGTGAGATTCCGTTTCTTCTTGGCTGGTTTCCTGGCGGCTGGAGCGGCCGCGGCCTTCTTAGGCGCTGGTGCTGACTTGCCTGCCAGCAATGCCCGCGCATGTTGTAGCTGTGCGATCTCCCGGTCGATTTGCGCCAAGATATCTGAGACTCCCATGTTTCCTCCTGTTAGGTCTTTCCTTGTTGGCTCGCACCCATTGGCCTAAGTGGCAAACATGAGTGCGCCAGGCTCTTGTCCTGACAAACACCATACGCAACTGTAGACTATTTTACAAACAAAAAATACGAAAACTCACTGGAAATTCAATTTTTCGCCCCCGAATTCGGCCGAGTCCAGGTACTCATGAGCGTAGCAACGCGGGGCTATATCCTTCAAGCAAGGCTATCTCTTTAAGTGAACAAACTCTTTCCGGAGTAATTGAATTATCTTCCGCTGTTCATGGCAACCAGTTAGAACCCTTATGAGCATAGGATTTACTCACAGCTGATAAGTCGGCCTCCCCCATCAAGGTCGCAGAAATCTTTCTTCAAAGTTAAGCCGCATAAGAATAAACCAGGGGGGCAGCCATTAACTCCTCTGCGGGTGGCGCCGGGGCGGGTCAATCCAAGATCCGGCAGTCAAGAGCGCCGAATACTGAGGTACTCGAACGGCAAGCTACATCGAAACGTGCGTCGCTCTAAACCCGAAGGCCATCATGGGCTTCGCGCGATGGGGGCCTTGTACACATTTGAGAACAGGCTCTAATGTCCCGACGGAGCCTTCGGTGCAGGGATTGCGGCTTTTGGCGCCTGCTGTGTCCCAGGCAGTTCCGGACCGCCCATTCGCATCTTGTTCGGCGACTCGGCAGCGCGATAGTTACGCAGGTCGCGCAAAATCTCCTGCTTCTCGCGAGCATAGTTGCTAGCCAGCCGCGATAGCGCATAGGTGATGATGTCGCTATGGTGCAGGTCAGGCATCGAGGGGTCGCGACGCATGTTCAGCCATAGCCTGTGAACCAACTGCACATCGTCAGGACTCAGGTTCGGTGCGTGCGGCCCAATGTAGAAGACCTTCAACTCGCCCGCGGGATCAACCACATAGAAATTGAATTGCCGCTTCGGCTCTGGCAGAGCCTCCCAGGCTTGGCCCATGTGGAACGCCTGGTCTTCGGCCGTCATCTTCGACGAGATGCTTGAGACCACCGAATCAACCTCAAGGTTGTTCGCTCCCTGTACCAGCGCCGCAAAAACATCACCCGCGGGAACCACCAGCAGCGACACCTTCTTGCCAAAGCTCTCAGCAACCGACACGGCCTTGGTAAAGATCATCTGCTCGTGCTCGCTGAAACTCGTCTCTTCGGCGTTCAGAAATTCTGGTCCGCCCACGCCCATCATGCGTACGCTGATTACCACCACATCCCGTTCGTCCGTGCTGGTGTGGCCCAGAGTCCACTTCAACGCCAGTGGATTGGCAGGATCGCGCATAGTCACCATAACGCCACCAGGGCGAATTGCAGCCGACTCACGGCTGATCGTATCCTGGTGTTCCAGTTGGAAGTGGTCCTTCATCTGCCGCGCGGTAATTGCGTGCTTGCGCCTGTTCTGCCGCTCAGAGACGCTGAAGATAACGAAGAATGCGGCTGCGAAGATAATGCCGCTCACCGTAGCAACAGACTTCGTGAATAGATTCACAATCGCTGTCGAAAGCAAAACCAGGAACACCGACAAGAGCCCGATCGGAATCTCGGTTTTTCCAATGCGGATATTCGGCGGAACCTTCCAACCGCGCTCGCCGTGGTACTTCCAGCGCAGCACCAGCATCGCCAGGCTGTTAAACGTGAACGACCAGATAACTCCGAAGGCATATGCCTCGCCAAGTGTAATCACATCGCCGCGACTGGCGATGATTGTGATCATCTGCAAAATGAAAACAAGGTTGACGATGCGGCTGCTGGTGCCGAACTTATGATGCGGCTTGCGAAACCAGTCTGTGAGTACGCCGTCTTCGGCCACACGCATCAGCACGCCCGTCGACCCAATCATTGACGTGTTGATGGCGCCTGAAAGAATGAGGAAACCAACCAGCACTACAAAGATACGGAATGCGATGCGCCAGAACATTGGGCCGACCATGTACATCGCCAGCCCGGCAATCAGATTGTCCTGATAAAGATGCGTCCGCTCGTAAGTCGGAATAAGCATCGAAGCCAAAAGCGTGGCGCCGCCAGTGAACACCAGGCTATAGATGGCAATCACAATTGCCGCCCGCTTCAGGTTCTTCAGCTTCGGATGTTCAATCTCACGATTAACCTGCGCCAGGCTCTCTTCGCCGCTCATCGCCAGCAGCGAATGTCCAAACGCCATCAATATTCCAAACACGCCCAGCAGCGGCACCAGGCTCGTTCCCCGCAGGAATCCCAGCGCATCGTCGCTGAAGTGAAGGTTCGCCACTGTCGGCGGCGGCGGTAGATGAGCTCCGCGGATAAATATCGAATACACACCCCAGAAAAGCAGAATCACCACCATGATGGTAGTAATCTGCATCACCTGCAGCGCCTTGCCGCTCGACTCTTCAATGCCCTTGATATTCTGCCACCAGTAATAGATAGTCACCACCGCCGCAAACACCGCCGACGTGTGGTTCATATCAAACTGGAATGCATTGTTATTGGCGTCCATCAAGGCCGGAGGAAGCCAGTGGCTGGTATTCGCCACATTCATCAGCTCGTTCATCAAGCCGGTAATATATTGTCCTGCGGACACGCCTGAGATCGGCCCCGTCAATATGTAATCGAACATCAGCGCGGAGACGCTCAGCTTGGCAAATGTTCCGCCCAATGCCTCTTTCACCACGCGATAAACGCCGCCGCGGGTAAACATTGAACAGCTTTCCACGTACACTGCGCGCACGGCAAAGCTGAACAGCATGATGGCCAGAATGAACCAGGGTGCCGATGCGCCCACTGCCTGCTCAGCAATACCGCCTGCGTAAAATGCTGAGGAGCCAAGGTCGCAAAGTACGACAGCCGCAGCGCGCCAGAACGAGATAAACGTCAGCATCACTGAAGATGCAACGATCAACCGGACGCGGTCGGAAGGTGGGGCAACGGTCGTGCGGGAAGATGCCATCGTAAAAGTGCCGGCACGAGGGCCGGCTATTCAAAGTCCTTTAGAGCGCATTAACCCGCCGCCCTGCGGTGAGTGTATGTCTGAATCAAATCAGTGTCAATCGTAATCAAACAATATTCCGGCGCGCCGCCAGCCTGCACAACTATTCGTCTTTGCCGAACAGCTCTTTGCCATCCTCGACGAAGCTGATCAGCACTACCACCGACGAGCCCACGAGGCCGGCGAAAAACATTACTTCCAGCACCCGCATTCCCCATATCGCTATCTGTTGCATGATGGTGATTGTAGCGCGAATTTGCAGTTCTGCTTTACGAATTTCCCCAGGAATCCGCAGACGACGGTAATCCGCTCCCCATTACTCACGGCCAACTGAATGCCGAATGCTATAAACTCGGCCCTGTATGCCGACCTCTATATCGAGTCCGCGCGCCTGGAAACTGTGGGCCGCCGCCGCTCTATCCGCAGTCCTCCTCGAACTGCCCTTCCCGCTCGCCGGCCCCTTGCCACCATGGCGCGCCACCTTTGCCTGGTTCGGCCTCGTCCCTCTTCTTTACGCCATTCTCTCTTCACAGGTCGCCGACGGTCCTCGCCCGCTCCGCCGCAGTTTCTTCCTCGGTTACTTCTGCGGCTTTCTCTGGTACATGGGTAACTGCTACTGGGTGCGCGACACCATGGCCAAATATGGAGACCTTCCCGCGCTCGTCCCCGTGCTCCTTCTCATCGGATACTCGGCGGTCCTCGGACTTTACTTTGGTCTCTTCGCACTCGGCGTTGCTCTTGTCCGCAAGGCTGCCTACAGCAACCGCCGCGCGCTCGCCTCCGCGCCCATCCTCTGGGTGGCTCTTGAACTCGCCGCCTCCCGCATCACCTCCGTTCCGTGGGACCAGCTCGGCTACTCCCAGGTCGACAACACCCTCGTCAACCAGCTCGCCCCCTTCACCGGCGTCTACGGAATCAGCTTTGTTCTCGTCCTCGTCAATGCCCTCATCACCGGCGGACTCCTGCTGGCTCCCTGCGCCGGCCGTCGCCCCTGGGGAATCGCCGGCGTCGTCCTTCTGTTCATCGGCGCCATCGGCGTCACCATCCCCCCGCCCAAACCCGCGCCCACCAACTCCGCCGTCCTCATCCAGCCCAATCTCGATGTCTCCGGCAACGACAGTTGGTCCGGGCCCGGTGAGTGGGACCAGCACATCGCCGAGTTCACCCGCCTCGCCGGCGAGCAGTGCAAAACCTACATCGCAGGTGTGCCGCAAACTGGCGCACCCAACGGCGAAATCGTCTGCCCGCCCTATCCCACACATCCCGACCTCATCGCCTGGCCGGAGTCGCCCGCCCCCTTCGACGAGCTCGACCCGCGTTTCCAGAAAGCCCTTAAATCCATCGCCCAAAGCGTCCAGGCCCCCATCGTCGTCGGCAACGTCGGCTGGACTCTCGACCCCACCACCAACGAGTGGAACTACTACAACTCCGCACTTGTCGTCAGCGCAGCCGGAGACCGCGTCGGCCGCTACGACAAAATCCACCTTGTCCCATTTGGCGAATACATCCCCTTCCAAAACCTGCTCAGCTTCGCCCACAAGCTCACCGGCCGCGTGTCCAAATTCACCCGCGGCGCTGGCCCCAAGGTCTTCCTCCTGCCAACATCCAACGGCCCCGCCCATCGCTACGGCATCTTCATCTGTTATGAGTCAGTCTTCGCCGACGAAATCCGCCACTTCGCCCAACTCGGCGCCGAAGTCCTCGTCAACATCTCTGACGATGCCTGGTACGGAGACACCAGCGCTCCATGGCAGCACTTCAACATGGTCCGCATGAGGGCCATTGAAAACCGCCGCTGGATCCTCCGCGACACCAACAATGGCATCACGGCGGTCATTGACCCCTATGGCACAGTCCGCCAATCCATCCCCCGCCACCAGCTAGACGCCCTCCCCGCCCAATTCGCCTTCCGCAGCGACGTAACCTTCTACACCGCCCACGGCGACATCTTCGCCTGGCTCTGCGCATTCGCCGCCGCAGGAATCTTCGTCTGGTCCTTCGTCACCGCCCAAAAGAAGTCGCAGCAGCCGAAAGTCCTATGAAGGGTCCCGATTTCACGACCTCCGAGAAATCCACTGTGAAGTCAATTCTGTAAGGCTTTGTATCAGGGCATGACTTCAGTCGTGCCGATAAGCCCCAACACGGTTCAGGGCTTTAGCCCCTGAGGGATTTTCCCCGAGCCTTACAGCCATAAAAAATCCAATCGGGTTAATATGAGCCAGGGAGCTATGAAGATGAAATGCCCTGTTTGCGGCGCGGCCGAGTTGATCCACGATACCCGTGACGTCCCCTATACCTACAAGGGCGAAACCGCCATTTTGAACACGACAGGCGATTTTTGTCCGGCCTGCGGCGAATCCATTCACGATTCGGTGGATTCCGACCGAGTCATGCGCGAGATGCTTGCCTTCAACAAAGAGGTCAATGCAGCCATCGTTGATCCTGCCTTCATCGCCAAGGTACGCAAGAAGCTAGCCCTGGACCAGCGCGAAGCAGCAGAGATATTCGGCGGCGGCGTCAACGCCTTCTCCCGTTACGAAAACGGCAAGACCAAGCCGCCCCTGGCGCTCATCAAGCTCCTAAAAGTCCTCGACAGCCACCCCGACCTGCTCGAAGAGATCAAAGTGGCGTAGATTGCTGCGGACCACAACTCACGCATAATGGCACCATCTCAATTGCGATGAAAAAACTGAAAAGTATGCACACATCGTTTCTGAACAATTGAGTACCAAATGACCGCAAATTCAGCTTCCCCCCCAGGGTTTAATGAAGCGAGGTGTCGAGTGAATCCAGAACCAGCGGAGAGGTTCTTTTCAATTACTGCAACTGGCTGGACTGCGATCGGTTCAATCGTAAGCGCGGTCTCGATCGCGATACTCTCCATCTTTAATTGGCTCTATCTTCGTGCCACTCTTCGCGCTGCGATAGCGGCTGAACGACAGGCAACCGCGGCGCAGAATACGCTAGTGCTGGTAAAAGAACAGTTGTCTCTCACTGAGCGTCCATTTATCGCAATCCATTCGGAGTATTGCGAAGAGATTAATGCTTATCTGGTCTACGCGCATAATCAGGGGAACGGTCCTGCGCTTGATGTGGAGGCGTCCTTGATGTTTCAAGAGGAGGACGCGCGACAAAGCTCATACGGGGTCGGTTGCCTTGCAGAGGATGCCAAATTCCAGTTTCTCATCGGAGATACGAGCATGCATCTGATTCGAGCAGTCTTGTGGTACAAGTCCATCGCTGGGCAAGAATGGACGACAAATGTCCTCTTGCCGCATGGACATGCGATGGCGACAACTGTAATAAGTGGGTATCAATACCGAGATGGAATTTACCCTCGAATCAAAGATTCCCTGATGACCCAAACCTGACGCCTAGCCGAGCCTGAGTGGTATTGGACGGAATGATTCCATACAGGCGACGTCTTCCGTATTGACGGCTCCATCTGCCCAGCGCCAAGACGGCCCTTTGACGGGCATCAGTCGACGGGATGGTATGCTGAACCTGAATACACGTAGCTTCACACACCTCAATCCAAGTCAGGTCCCGAGCAAATAAGTCGTCCTTGAACAATCTCGAATTTACATAGGCTCCCGTGGGCGCTCAAACGCGCGACCTCCGGGAGTATCTTTGACCCCGCTCACGTCCGCCTCGATATCCACTACCAAACCTCAAGTTTGAACCCGAGATACTCGCGAATCAACTCGAAGTCGGCGCGGTTAGAGGTAATCAGTATTGCGCCATGCGTGAGGGCAGTCAGCGCAATCAGCACATCGAAGTGCAGATCGCGCAGCTTGGCACGCTCGAATCCCATGTCTGCCTTGATTGCGACAAGGATCTGACCCGATTCAAGCCAGTTCTTTTCCGTTGGAGTAAGTATTGGCCTGCTCGCCTGAAGCGCCTGCAAGAACTTCCTCTCGGAAGCAAGCGTTGCTCCTCGCCACAGCTCCGCCAGAACAACCGATGAGTTTCTTATCCGCCCCGAAGATGCGGCGATCCGCTCCGAATGGCAAGCCGTGCGCTGATTGTCGATCAGAACACAGGTATCAAAAAGCACGATCTCATTCATCGCAGCCGGCAAATTTCAGCTTGCCTTCGCTCTTCCGGATCAGCTCTTTGAAGCGCCGATTGCCCACAATTTCCTGGAGCGCCAGATGCACAGCCTCGGTACGCGTTTTGACGCCCAACGCCCGCACGGCTTCATCGGCCAGCTTCGTGTCCAGTCGAATGGAAGTAATTGCTAAGCTCATATTCCGCTCCTCGTGTATTACAAATTACACTCCCAATACATACAAACGTCAAGCGGAATATAAGACCATCTCCGCTGAAGCAACCGCCATGGTGAACCTATCCGGTGATATCCTGAACCAGTCACAACAACGTAGCTTCACGCACCTCAACCCAAAGTCAGGTCCAGAGCAAATATGTCGTCACTGAACGATCTCGAATTTACATATGCTCCCGTGCGCACTCAAACGCGCGACCTGCGGGAGTATCTTTGACCCGGCTCGCGTCCGCAAAGAACTCGCAGAGATAGAAACCAAACTCGCCGATCCAGCCCTCTGGAACGATCCCAACGCCTCCAAACCTCTCATGCGCGAACGCAAGCGCCTTGAGACCATGGCCGCCGACGACCTTGAAATGATCCGCCGCACCGATGACATCGAAGCCTACTTCGAGCTGGCCAAGGAAGGCGAAGACGTTCTGGCAGATCTCGAAGCCGGCATCAAGTCCCTCGCCGCCTTCAACGAGGCCCTCGAAGCCAAGACCATGCTCAACGGCGAAGCCGACCCGCTCAACGCCATCATCACGGTCCATCCCGGCGCCGGAGGCACCGAGTCCCAGGACTGGGCCGAGATGCTCATGCGCATGTATCTCCGCTGGGCTGAGCAGCAAGGCTTCAAAACCGAAATGAACGACTACCAGGACGGTGAAGAAGCGGGCATCAAGTCGGCGACCTTCACCATCATCGGCGAATACGCCTTCGGCCAACTCGCCGGAGAAAGCGGCGTCCACCGCCTCGTCCGCATCTCCCCCTTCGACCAGGCCAAGCGCCGCCACACGTCTTTTGCCTCCGTCTATGTTTCGCCTGAAATCGACGACTCCATCCACGTCGACATCAAGCTCGATGACCTGCGCATTGACACCTACCGCTCCGGCGGCAAGGGCGGCCAGCACGTCAACACCACTGACTCCGCCGTCCGCATGACCCACCTGCCCACTGGCATCGTCGTCCAGTGCCAGAACGAGCGATCGCAACATAAAAACCGCGACAAGGCCATGAAGATGCTCCGCTCGCGCATCTACGAATACGAGCTCGAAAAGAAGCGCGCCGTCAGCAAAAAGCTTGAAGACTCCAAGCTCGAAATCAACTTCGGCTCCCAGATCCGCTCTTATGTCCTGCAGCCCTACCGCATCGCCAAAGACCACCGCACCAAGGTGGAAGTAGGCGACGTCGACAAGGTTCTCGACGGCTACCTGGAGCCCTTCCTTCGCGGCTACCTGCTGGCCAAGCGACGCGGCACCGCAGTAGCCCCTACCGACGACGATCTCGACGTGTAGCACCGGACCCCAACAGGTAACGCACGATGAAGAATCGCCTAGAATACACGCGAGTAGAGCCGGACACGGAAGCCAGAATTCGTGAACGGATCCAGGGCGACGACCCAGAGATCGTTGCCGAAGCACTCTATTCAGCCGTTCGGTTTATAGAAGATCGAAGATTTGTTCAGAATGCATGCCTGGATAAACTGGAGTCGCCACAAATCAAGATTCGTTGGGCCGCCGCGACCTGTCTTGGCGATCTCGTCTATTTCGGGGGCGTTTCGGATATCGACAGAGTGATAACTGCCCTCGAGCTAGCGATCAGCGATCCTAGCATTGCCGGTCCAGCTAGCTTGAGCTTGAGCATGGTCAAACAATCTGGAATCCGGTGAATCGGATGCTAGACAGAGCAGCTCCACACACGGGAAAGTTGTTCTGGCATGCACGCAAAAGAGAGAGAGCATGAGCGATCCCGCCATCATCGACGAAATCCTCCACCAGTCGCGCACCATCGCCGTGGTCGGCATGAGCAACAAAACCTGGCGCGCCAGCCACAACATCGGCCGCTATCTTGCGGAAAACGGCTATCGCGTACTTCCCGTCAACCCGGCGCTCTCTGAAATCCTCGACCTCACCTGCTATCCCGACCTCGACGCCGCCCAAGCCGCCGCCATCGCCGAAACAGGGAAGGGAATTGACCTCGTCGACGTCTTCCGCGCATCCGAGTTCGTCCCCGCCATCGTCGACGACGTCCTCCGCCTCGGCATCCCCTATCTCTGGCTCCAGGATGAAGTCATCCACGAAGAAGCCGTAGCCCGCGCCCGCGCCGGCGGAGTCAAAGCCATCCAGAACGACTGCATCTTTCGCGAACACGCCGCCCGTCCCCAACTCCACCACCGCGCATAATCAGCGCATTCCCTGCGACTATCCTCCTCTACACTGAGTCCAACAGAAGGAAGATCGGAGTTCCATCGAACTCTCCGTGCCCCGTCCTTGCGCCCTTTTTCTGGCGCAAGGGCGGGAAACCAATTAAGTTCGCCGCTTCGCATCAGGAGTCTTACCAACCCGCACATGCGCCTCTCCCAAGTCATTCTCGTTCTTCCCTTGCTGCTCACCGCCGCGCTGCCCGCCCGCGCCGCCTCCAGCTCCGCTGACGCCCCGCACGTCCATGTCCAACTGGTCGTCCCCGAGTCCTCCCTCGCTCCCGGCAAGCCCGCCAAAGCCGCACTCTACTTCAAAATCGATACCGGCTGGCACATCTACTGGAAGAACGCCGGAGACGCCGGCGAGCCGCCCCACATGAAGTGGACGCTCCCCCCCGGAATCACCGCCGGCCCCCTCCAGTTTCCCGCCCCCAAGCGCCTGCCCCTGGGCCCGCTCATGGATTTCGGCTACGAAGACGAGGCCCTCTTCCCGTTCAAGCTTGACGTAGCCCAATCCGCCCAGCTCGGCCCGGCCCCCCTCCACGCCAAAGTCGACTGGCTCGTTTGCCAGGCCAGTTGCATCCCCGGCAAAGCTGAACTCGAAGTCACCCGTCCCGTCGCCGCTACCCCCACAACCACCGTCCAGCCCGACGCCAACCTCTACAAGCGCCTCGCCGACCGCCTCCCCAAGTCGCTTCCCGCTTCCTTCAAACCCGTTTTCCAGCCCACCAAAACCGGCTTCCGCCTCTCCCTCACCACCGGAAAAAAGGAAACTCAAGCCACCTTTTTCCCCGCCGACCAGAACATCCTCGACAACCCCGCCCCGCAAAAGCTCGAGCCCACGCCAACAGGCTTAATCCTCGACCTCAAAAAAGACTCAAGTCTCACCGCCGCCCCCGCCCTGCTCAGCGGCGTGCTTGAACTCTCCGGCGGTCGCGCCTACGAATTCTCGGCCGTCCCTGGCGCCATAGCCAGCGCCGCCCTCAATCAAATTGCGGCCGCAACTACCGAAGCCACCGCCACAACCACCCAGGCTGCCGCCGCCACCTCTTCATCCGCCACCGCTGCCGCTTCAGCTGCCGAAGCCACATCCGCCGCCGCATCCGTAGCCTCCCTCAATTCCGCTCACGCACAGCACCCCTCCAGCATCGGCCTCTTCCAAGCCATCGCCCTGGCCTTCCTTGGTGGCCTCATCCTCAACCTCATGCCTTGCGTCTTCCCAGTCCTCTTCCTCAAAGGCCTCTCGCTGGTTCACTCCGGCCACAAGGAACTTCACCGGCTCCGTGTCCACGGCTTCATCTACACCGCCGGAATCCTCGCGTCTTTCTGGGCTTTGGTCGCCCTGCTGCTAGGCCTGCGCGCCGCCGGAGCCACCCTGGGCTGGGGATTCCAGTTCCAGTCCCCCATCTTCCTGGAACTCATGGCCGCCCTGCTCTTCTTCCTCGGCCTCTCGCTCGCCGGGCAGTTCGAAATCGGCCTCACCCTCACCAGCGCCGGAGGTTCTCTCGCCTCGAAACACGGTTACACCGGCAGCTTCTTTACTGGGGTGCTCGCTGTAATCGTCGCTACCCCCTGCACAGCCCCGTTCATGGGAGCAGCTCTCGGCTACGCTCTCGCCCAAAGCGCGGCTGTTACGTTTGCCGTCTTTACCGCTCTCGCCTTTGGCCTCGCTGCGCCGTACTTCGCCCTTACGCTTCATCCCGCCTGGACGCGCCTGCTGCCCCGCCCCGGCGTCTGGATGGAAGTCCTCAAGCAAGCCGTCGCCATTCCCATCTTCGCCACCGTCATCTGGCTCGCCTGGGTCCTGGCCGGCTCTTACGGAGCCAGCCTTCTCGCTGCACTCCTCGCCAGCTTCCTCCTCCTCGCCGTCGCCGGATGGTTCCTGGGCCGCTGGCCCGCCAAGCGCTGGTCCACCACCGTCGCGGCCGTCATTGTCGCGGGAGTCATCGCCATCGCTGCCGTCGCGCCTGGAAAGCTCGAAACCCCGGAATTCGACCCAAATCACGTGCTGACGTTTTCGGTCGACGCCAATGCCTTAGCCTCCGCGCAAACCGGCTGGCAACCCTGGTCCGCCGCCGCCGTAGCCCGAGCCCAAGCCGCCGGCCGCCCCGTCCTCGTAGACTTCACCGCAAAGTGGTGCCTCAGTTGCCAGGTCAACGAGCGTGTAGCCCTCACTCAGCCAGAAGTCCAGCAAGCCCTCGAAGCCTCCAACGTAGCCCTCTTCAAAGCCGACTGGACCCGCCACGACGAAGCCATCACCCAGACCCTCGCCGCCCTCGGCCGCAGCGGCGTCCCCGCCTACGCCCTCTACACCCCCGGCCAGACCCAGCCCGAGCTACTCCCTGAAGTCCTAACCCCCGGCATCGTCCTAGACGCCATTACCAAGCTTCCCAAGACAACCACCGCACAGACGCGATAACAAAAGCCGACAACCCGGATTTACCTGCAAACGCCCCATCGATTCGAAAAGTGCTATCATGCTATCAACGGAGGCGACCATGGCCCAGATTCTAGTTCGCAATCTCGACGAAAGCACGAAGACGTTTCTTCAGCGCCGCGCCAAGCGCCACGGCCGCAGCATGGAAGCCGAAGTGCGCGAAATCCTCGTCTCCGAAGAGAAAAGGGCCCAGGCAGCCCCCAAGGTCGGCTTCGGCACCGCCTCGGTCGCTCTCTTCAGCGGCCAGGGCATCTTCCTGGATGAGCCGATTGCCGAAATTCGGGATATGCGCCTGCAAATTCCTGATTTCGAATCATGATCGTTCTTGATTCCAACGTCATTTCAGAAGTCATGCGACCTCAACCGAACCCCGATGTTCTCCGTTGGCTTGACGAGCAGCCAAATTCGTCCGTTTGGACTACGTCGGTAAATATCTACGAGATTCGCTCGGGGCTCGAGTCGATGCCGCATGGGAGTAAGCAATCCTTGCTCATGCACTCATTTGGGCGCTGGCTTAGCGATGTGATCCAAGGGCGCATCGCCAGCTTCGACGAATCGGCCGCCCGGCGATCAGCAGAATTGCATGCGCTGAGGAAAGAGTTGGGCCGTCCAGTTGACGTGCGTGACACCATGATCGCCGGAATTGTCCTCGCCACTCACGCCACCCTCGCCACACGCAACGTCAAGCACTTTGACGACATTGCCGCATCCGTGGTCAATCCCTGGGAAGCATGACGACCCGTCCATCACCCGCCCGAGCGGCGCTGGTCTCATCGCTACCCAACTTATCGATGATCGCGCTTGTCGCGCCAGTCCTGGTACTCTTTCCGCTCCGAGGCGGTGCGCTTCTCCAAATCCACGTGCGCGCGGTGCGTTTCCGCTTCCCACTGGTTGTAAACCACGGTTTCATTCACCACCGGCGCGGGCTGAGCGGGCTGAACTGCCACCGGGGCCGGTTGGTCATTGCGGTCCCCATGATCGTGATCGCCCCGGCAGCCAATGGTCAAAGTTGTGGCTGCCAATGTGGCGCCCAGCAGGCAGAAGCAGAGGTTTCTTGAAAGCATAGTGATTCCTTTCGCTTTGGAAGTCTTCAGGTTCTTTTGCTTGGATGCGGCCAATACGGCGTGGAGGTCTCAGCCTTTGTTTTTTCCTGATTTTATCCGCCGAATCTCTTCCATCCTCGCCGCCAACACTTTCTCCCGCCCTTCCTGCGTCGGCTTGAAGTAGCTTCTCCCCTTCAGCGATTCCGGCAGGCAATCCATCTCCGCCACACGCCCCTCTTCGTCATGCGCATACCGGTATCCCTTCCCATACTCCAGCTCCTTCATCAGCTTCGTCGGCGCATTCCGCAAATGCAGCGGCACCGGCTCCTGCCGCGTGTGCTCAATCTCCCCCTGCACCGCGCCCCACGCCGTATACACCGAGTTCGATTTTGGCGCCAGGCATAGATAAACCACCGCCTCTGCAAGCGCCAAATCCCCCTCCGGCGACCCCAGAAACTCCATCGCCTGCTTTGCGCTGAGGCACAGATTCAAAGCCTCCGGCGCAGCCAACCCGATATCCTCCACCGCCATCCGCACCACCCGCCGCGCCAGGTACAGCGGATCCTCACCCGCCGCAAACATCCGCGCCAGCCAATACAGCGCCGCGTCCGCATCCGAATTCCGCACGCTCTTGTGCAGCGCCGAAATCAGGTTATAGTGCTCCTCGCCGCTCTTGTCATACATCAGCACCCGCTGCTGCACAGCATCGGTCGCCAGCGCACGATCAATGTGCCTGCCCCCGCCATCCGGGCCCGCCTGCGCCAACTGCGCCGCCACCTCGAGCGCGTTGTAAGCACTCCGGCAATCCCCGCTCGAATAGCTCGCAATCAGCTCCAGCGCATCGTCGTCCGCTGTCAACCCCAGCGCGCCCAAGCCGCGTTCCTTGTCCTCCAGGGCCTTGCGCAGCAGCGCGGCAATCCGCTGCTCAGAGAGTGGCTGCAGCACATACACACGGCAACGCGACAGCAGCGCCGAAATAATCTCGAAACTCGGATTCTCCGTCGTCGCCCCAATCAGCCGGATCGTTCCCCGCTCCACATACGGCAAAAACGCATCCTGCTGCGCCTTGTTGAAGCGGTGAATCTCGTCCACAAACAGAATCGTCCGCGAGTGCATCTCCGCCGCCTGCCCCGCCGCCGCCATCACCTGCTTGATCTCTTTAATCCCGCTCATCACTGCGGAAAACTCAATAAAATTCGCCTTCGTCGTTTCCGCAATGATCTTGGCCAGCGTGGTTTTGCCCACTCCCGGCGGTCCCCACAGAATCATCGAAGCCGTACTCGAGGAATCCAACCCATCGCGCTCAATCTGCACCCGCAGCGGCTTGCCGGCCGCGAGAAGGTGCTCCTGCCCGCTGTACTCCTCGAGGTTCCGCGGCCGCATCCGCTCCGCCAACGGCGCCGTGCGCAACTGTCCTTTAGGCCCCTCCGGCTCGCCGTCGAACAGGCTCATTCCAAACCTCCGCGCAGGGGCAACGGGGCGCAGCGCACCGACCTTTGCCGAGCCGCCTCATACAGCAGCACGCTGGCCGCCACTGAGGCGTTCAAGCTCTCCACCGGCCCGGGGCAGGGAATCGTCAGCCTGCCGTCGGCCCTTGCCGCCAGCTCCTCGGGAACGCCGTTGCCTTCATTTCCGATGAGCAGCGCAATTGGCCCGGCCAGATTCACCAGGTCAGCCGGCTCGGCGGCAAGCACCGTGGTCGTCCATATCTTCACGTTCGCCTGACGCAGGTGTCTAAAACACTCTTCCTCGCTCGCCGTCAGCATCGGCAGTCGAAACAGGCTGCCCGCCGAGGCCCGCACTGCCTTCGGATTCCATGCGCTCACCGTCCCCGGAAGGCTGATTACCCCATCCGCGCCAAACGCTTCCGCGGAGCGAAGAATGGTTCCCAGGTTTCCTGGGTCCTGAAGACCGGCCAGCACCAGCACCAGCGAAGCCGTCTTTCCGTGAGTGTCCAAAAAGTGCGCCCAGGTCCAATCCGGCGGCTCCACCAGTGCTGCGATCGGCTGCGGTGTTTCGGTCGTCAACGCATCGATCAGCAGCTCTTTAGCCAGCGCCAGAACCTCGGTTTCCGCCGCCAACTGGTATGCCTCCAGCAGGTGTTCCCAGCCCTGCGCTACAAACACGCACGGCACCCGCAACCCCGCCCGCAGTGCCTCTTCCAGCAGGTTCGGTCCTTCAATGCCGGCGAGGAAATGCCCCTCCGGGCCGGAGTCGCGCAGCGGGTGCGCCAGCGCCCGGCGAAGCTGCTTCAGGCGGGGATTCTGTTTACTCTGTACAATTCGAAATGACATTCAAGGGAATTCTCCTGTCCCTCAGCCGATTCTATGCCGATTCAGAGGGCCGGAGGCAGGCCATTCAGACTGCATGACTTGCACCACGGCTGGTGCTGTGTTAGTTTCCGTCTTTGTGGTGTCTGCGAATGCGGCGCTTGCACAGCCCTCGTACCCCGGTGCCGGGTGCATGTGTAAAACGGTCCAATGAACCGATGAACCGAGGTAAGCCTACTTGTCCGCGGAGATATTGCGCGTCCATCCCGATGAACCCCAGCCTGACCGGATCGATTACATCGTGTCCTGTCTGCGCAAAGGGGACGTTGTCGCCATGCCAACCGACACCTTTTACGGTCTCGCAGTCGACCCTGTGAACCTCAACGCCGTCGAGCGAATTTACCAGATCAAGACCCGCCAAAAGCACAAGCCGCTCTCGCTGCTCATCTCCGGGCTCGCCCAGGCGTATGAGCTGGCCCGCGATACCGACGCCAACCTCGACAAGCTCGCCGACAAGTTCTGGCCAGGGCCGCTCACCGTCATCGTCCGCGCGGGAACCAAGCTGCCCCTCCGCTCCACGGCCAACACCGGCAACGTAGCCCTTCGCGTGCCCGATGCGGCAATCCCTCGCGCTGTCGTCGAGCGCTTCGGGCTGCCCATCACTGCAACTTCGGCCAATTTACAGGGAGCGTCGGAGTGCACCCACGCCGCCTGTGTCCGCGACCAGATCGGCGATCGCATTCCGCTCATCATCGACGGAGGCCCCACCGGCCACGCCCTGCCCACCACCATCGTTGACCTCTCGCTGGGGCCAGGACGCTGGGAGATCCTTCGCGAAGGCGCGATTCCTACACACGAAATTGTCATGGTGCTTCAGCGGTAGCGACAGGTCAAGAGGGTGCGCATGAAGCGCCGGAACCACGCAAAGTCGAGCAGCTTACACAAGAATAAGACCGCTCTTCTCGTGACCCTGGTTGTCTTTGCCGTCGTTCTGGCAGGAGCCGCCGGCTGGACGCGCTGGGTCTATTGGCAAATCGAGTTCTATGCCGGCGACGATCAAGCCGCGCCCTCTGACGCCATCGCCGTGCTCGGCGCAGCGGAGTACGACGGCAAGCCCTCCCCCGTCTTCCACGCCCGCTTAGACCACGCTCTGGAACTCTACCAGCGGGGCATTGCGCCGCTCATCATCACGCTCGGCGGCCCTGGTGGCGACCAGTACACCGAAGGCGGAGTGGGCCAGGAATACCTCATGGCCCGCGGCGTCCCTGAAGAAGCGATTATCGCCGAAACCGAGAGCCGCAACAGCGAGGATTCCGCCCGCCGCCTGGCCGTCATCGCCCGTGCCAACGGCATCCACCGCCTGGTCGTCGTCAGCGACGGCACCCACATGTTTCGAATCCACGAAATCTGCTTAGCTGACGGACTGGACGTTCTGACTTCGCCCCGCCCCCGAGTTCCGATTGAAGGCGGCACGAACGACTTCGACCGCATAGCCCACGAAATCCTCAGTTACACCGCCTGGCGGCTGCATTTGCACTGAGTGGTCACGCGAGCCGGGCAACCGCATGAATCCATGGGCGAATCAGACCGTCTCGGATCTCTATCGCGCCATAGGCGCAGCGTTTGCTAGCCCCGCGCTTCAGCGTGGGGAAAAGTGCCAGAAATAAGATCGAGCCCTGTAGGGGCGGTGGAAACGGCAATACAGGCTTCAAATTAAAGTTCATGCCATTGCTATAGTCACCCCGGCCATCAGAGCGGGGAGTCAACTCGAAGCCTCAACGAAGGTCAAGGTCTTTCCTTACGGACTCCGATGTATGGACCTTCTCATGGCCGAGGCGAACCCGATTCAGTGTGTCAGCAGCCAGGTAGTATTCCTCCATTTCGGAGATACCACGCTCAATGATCTGTCTTAGATAAAAGGCTTTGGTCCGTCCGGTCTTGGCTGCCAACCGGTCCAATCGGCTACCGAGTTCTGGGGAAAGTCTGATTGAAGTAGGCATATCTAACACTCCTGCTGAATACATGTATTCATTGTATTCATGTTGCAGAAAAACTGCTATCAACGCGCTCCCAAATGCCCCAGGACAGCCAAAATCCCCAGCGCAAACCCCGCCGCCCCCGCCGTAGACAAGAAATTCACCCCATCGTTGTTCAACCATCCGCGCCGCTCCAGCGTAGCCCCCAGCAGGCTGTCAAACAGCAGCCCAAACACCGCCCCCGCCAAACTCACCCAGAACAGCACCGGTCCTCCATGCAGGGTCAGCGTCCCAATCCCCGCCACGATAGCCCCAGCCGCAACACCAGCCACCGTCCCTGCCAGGCTCACGCCCCCATCCGTCCCCGCTTCCACTGATCGCAGCGTAGTAATCATGCGCGGCCGTCCGCCCAGCACCTGCCCAATCTCCGAAGAAACCGTATCCGCCGCCGCTTCCGCCAGCGCCGCCAGTCCCATCGCGAACAGCAACCCCGATGCATGCGTCCCGCGCGGAAACCACGCATGGTCCGTCACCCAGTTCTGCACCACTTCTGAGCAGGCCATCGCCCCAACCCCGAGATTCGCCGCCACCTGCGCCGCTGAGCGTCCCTGCTTCTTCTCCGCCGTGCCCAGCCGCTCCTTTTTCGCTCGCCCCACCCGTGTCGCCGCCCATGCCAGCAGGGAAACTGCCAGCACCGGCAGCAGCGCCCCATCCCAGGGTTGATAAGGAAAAATAGCCGTCGAGAACATCAGGCTTGCCGTAATCAGCGTCCCAGTCGCCGCTCCCGCCAGCGTAGCGGCGCGCAGCTTCAGCACCACCAGCCCCAGCAGCAAACTCAGCCCCAGCGCCCAGATCGCCACCTGTGGAGCCTGCGTTCCCCACCAATGGATCTGCAGCACCAGCCCCGTCCCCGCAAAAGGAACCACCAGCAACAGCACCGTCTTCGACTGCCATTTCAGCTTTGCCCGATTCGTCCGACTCATTTGTTCCACGCCTCATCCTACCCTCTGCCTGGCACCTCGGCGAAAACCACCCACCCTAATCCACCGCGACAGCCCCACTCAATCGGTTTACACTCAAGGGCGCAGCATTTCTACGCCATTTTCAGTCGCCCAGGGAGCTTCCATGCAAAGGTTTACATTCCTTCTCGCCGTCACCGCCGGCCTCGCCCTCACCGCTGCAAGCTCCCCAATCCAATCTCCTGCCCAATCCCCCACGCAGCGCCTCGAAATCGATCGCAAAGGCGAGACCATCGTCCTTGAGCCGTACGCCCCCAACATCCTGCGCGTCACGCTCAGCCTCAAGCACGATCCGGCACTGGCCGCACCCGGCCCTGGGATCATCGGCATGCCCGCAGCTTCCGGCTGGTCCGCAACCGAAGACGCCGCCGCCAACGTCTACACCTCATCCCGCATCGTGGCCACCGTCGACAAGGACCAACCCAGCACGCAGCCGCCGCTTCGCACCCAGGCCGACATCGCCAAGTTCTTCAACGGTTCAACGCCTGGCACCCACATCACCCTCCGCACGCCGCAGGGCGCCACCCTTCTCGAACTCAAAGGCTGGGCCCAGGACGAGCCCAATGTCAAAGAGGGAACAGCCGCCATCCTGCGCGACCGCCGCCCTACCGACGCCGAGTTCTACACCGTCGGCGCCACTTTCGCCGCCCCGGACGACGAGCACTACTACGGCCTGGGAGAAAACCAGGAGGGCTTCCTCGACCACCGCGGCCACACCGTCCGCTGCTGGAACGACTACCTCGCCCCCGCCGCGCCCAGCACCTGCGTACCCTTCATGATCACCAACAAGGGCTACGGAATCCTCTGGGACAACCCCTCCAAAACCACCATTGAAACCGGCTTCAACGAGCGCACCAAGTGGACCTCTGAAGTAGGCGACCGCGTCTCTTTCTTTGTCATCGCGGGCGCCAATGCGGATGAGATCTATTCCGGATACAAGCTCCTCACCGGTCCCACCCATCTGCTGCCCAAGGCCGCGTATGGATACATCCAGTGCAAACAGCGCTACCTCACTCAGAAGGAGCTGCTGGCCGCCGCCCAGGGCTACCGCGATCGCCATCTTCCAGCCGATGTAATGGTTGTCGACTGGTTCCACTACACCAAAATGGGCCAGATCGACATGGACCCCAAGGACTGGCCCGACCCCGCCGCCATGAACAAGCAGCTCCACGCCATGGGTTTTGAGACCATGATCAGCGTCTGGCCCCGCTTCATTCCGGACGACCGCTACTACGCGCTGCTCCGCAAGAACGGCTGGTTCACCCATCTGGCAGACGGGACGCCAATTGACGGCCTGCCCTATGACCGCGCCGGTTCCGACATTGACACCACCAACCCCGAGGCCGCTGCCTGGTGGTGGAAGACGATCCACGAAAACATCATGAGCCTGGGCTTTGACTCCCTCTGGGCAGACCAGACGGAACCAGACCTGCCTCCAAACGGAGCCTATTTTCATATTGGACCCGGCACCCAGTTCTTCAATGTTTACCCGCTCTATCACACCGCGGCACTCTACAACGGCTTCCGTAAAGACGAGCCCGGCAAGAGAGCCCTCATCCTCTCTCGCGACGCCTACACCGGCGCACAAGCCAATGGGGCTTTCTTCTGGTCCTCTGACATCCAGCCCACCTGGGACACTCTCAAGCGGCAGATTCCCACCGGCCTCGATTTCGCCGCTTCCGGACTTACATACTGGTCAAATGACACCGGCGGCTGGGAGTACCTGCCCAACGAGCATCACCCCGCCCATCCCCCGCTGCTCGACCCCTCCGACGCCCGCGCCAACGTCGGCGGTTATGACGACTACCCCGAGCTCTATACCCGCTGGTTCCAGTACGCCACGTTTCTGCCCATCATGCGCGCCCATGGCAGCCGCATCAACAACGAGGTCTGGTCTTACGGCAAGCAGGCCGAGCCGATTCTGGAGAAGTACCTCCGCCTTCGCTACCAGCTCATGCCCTACATCTACTCGCTCGGCTACCATACCTGGCTCACTGGAGCACCCTTCCTGCGCGCCCTCCCGCTGGATTTCCCCAACGACCCCAGAGTCGCCGACCTCCGCGACGAATACATGTTCGGCCCCGCCTTCCTCGTCGCTCCCATCACCGAACAGGGTGCAACCAGCCGCGATGTCTACCTGCCCGCAGGGGCAGATTGGTACAACTACTGGACCAATGAGAAGTTGAAGGGTGGCCAAACCATCACCGTCCAGGCCGCCATTGACACGATCCCCCTCTTCGTCCGCGCCGGCTCCATTCTGCCCCTCGGCGCTCCGGTCGAAAGCACGCACGAGCAGCAGCCCATCGACCACGTCCGCATCTATCCCGGAGCCGACGCCAACTTCACCCTCTTCTCCGACGACGGCCAGACCTACGCCTATGAAAATGGCGCCGGCTCCGTAACCAAGCTCCACTGGGATGACTCCGCCCAAAAGCTGACCCACACCGGCCCCGCCGCCTGGACCAACCCCGACAGCGAGATTGTGCAGGTCGCCGGACATTAATTTCAAACCGGAAGAATCTTCAGCGGGCGGAATTGTTGGTGCTCTACGAGACTTTTTCCTCCCCCATCCCGAAGTTTTCTAGGGAACCTCTGATCAAGTCGAAGTTTTGAAAGGGCACGGCTTCACAGCCTGCGGAAAAACTACCAAATGGCCGAAGTTTTGAAAGGGCACGGCTTCAGCCGTGCCAATAAAGCCAATCAAATCGATGTTGGGCTTCACAGTCTGCGGAAAAACTACCAATTGGCCGAAGTTTTGAAAGGGCACGGCTTCAGCCGTGCCGCAAGTGGCTGAAAATAAACGCTGGGCTTTAGCCCCCGAGGGATGTTCTTTGTGAATCTTGACTCAAAACCCGACTTTTTCCGCAGCCTCTTCAGCCGTGCCATAAAACGCCAATAAAATCAACGGGCTTTAGCCACCGAGGGAAAGCCAGGTGTCTACCCCATTTCCGAATCTGCCCTTAGGGCGGAAGGCGAAAGCTTGGGTATGATTGTACATGTTCATGTACAATCATCGCAGAGGGTTGAGTCATGGCGGAACAATTCATGTCGATTACGGAAGTGCGGAAGCAATTTCCTTCGCTGTCACAGGCTGTGCAGGGCGACGGCGATCAGTACGTGATCACGAACCTGGGCAGGCCGCAGGCGGTCCTGCTCGGCTACGGAGAATACAAGGGGTTGATGGCTGCGAGAGAGCTCCTGAATCGCCCGCGGGATTTGGCTCACCTGCAGGAAGGGTTGGCGGAAACCGAAAAACTCAGCTTCGAGGAACTGAAAGAGAATCTGCGCCTTCGGAGGGCGAAGCAAAGTCCGGATCGCGCCCAGATCATTGCCGAAACGCGATTTGAGCCCGTATCGATGAAATCGATTGGCAACGCGCTGGACGAGATGAACGAAAACCTCGACCGGATCAAGCAAGCTTTGGGCAGTGGCGATCTGGGTGAGCATCTGCGAAGCTTGATCGCCAATTCCGCGAACCTGCGGAAAGAGGACTATGTCGAGGCTCTCAAGAAGATATTGGCCGGCAAAACGCGCTCAACTCGTCCTCACAAGCCTGCTGTGCGCGCGGTGAGGAAGCGCCGCGGCGTTGCAGCCGGTGTTGTCGCGGCCGCTGACCCGCAGGTCGATGCTGAGCGTTAGCCAGATGCGCAAATACTATTACAAACCGAGGGCACAGGAGGACCTTGCTGATCTTGATGCACTCGACGACCTCGAAATGATTAACAACGCAGTGAAAGACCTGGCGGCGGATCGCAAGAAAGGGTATGTGATTCCGCTGCAAGGCCTGCTCCTCAGGCCGCAGCAGGTCCTGCTCCAGTACCAGGTGGGACGATACAAGTTGAATTACACGCTGACGAAGATTGAATTGAACGTGGAGTCGGTGCTGGCGTGACGACAGCGGACAAAATGAACATAGCGGGCATTGCGCTCACCTGCATTGGCAGCACGGTGGCCATGGCCGGTGTGTGCTTTCAGACGAACGGGTACTTTGCGGTTAAACCGCGCCATATTTTTCCACAGTTCTTCACAGTCGTATGGAAGGGGCTGCGGCATGGAAAAAACGAAGCGGAAAAACAGTTGGAGGTCGATGCAAGGTTGGGAAGAGAAAAAGGCGAGAAGCATGGCATATTCCTTTTTGGCTTTTACTGCGTCCTCTTCGGATTCCTGTTGCAGATGCTGGGCTCGGGCCTGTTGATTCTAGCGCTGTTTGCAAATGCCAACTCTGGCGCCGGACACTCGACTGGATGTCGGGAGTCAGGGTCAGCAGCCGTTCCATCGGTACGCTCGCGCCGCGACCTTCTTCAAGCAGATACCCTTCCACCGCTTCCAGCCGTCTAACCCCCAGCAGCCTGATTTACAATCAAGCAGTAAGCAGGAACCAACTGAATGAGGCTTTTTCCCATGAATTTAGGCCAGGCGCGCACGCGGTTGGTACAAGGGGGCGTGGCGCTTGGCGCTGTAGCCCTGATCGCTGGCTGTGGCAGTACGTATCGGCCCGTCGTTACGCCCGTCACTCCCAGCGGGCCGTCTGCTCAACCCTCTTCCTATGCGGTCGTGGTCTCGTCTCCTTCGCCCACAACCCCCGGTGTCGCCACCATCATTGACTACTCTGGCGACTCAGTTCTGGCAGAAGCGCCCATCGGCAATGGCCCGTTGACCTTCACCATCGATGAACTCGGGGGCACGGGCTACACCGTCAACAGCGACGGCACGCTCACCAACTTCCCCATATCGAGTTCACTCCAGCAGAAGCAGGAGAGCTATTCCACCCTCCCCTCCACCGCCCAGCCCGTCAACCTCTTTTCGCCCTCCGCGGGCTTCTATGCCGCCGATTCGACCGGGAATGTTGCCGATGTGTTCAGCGGTTATCCGCAGTCGTTCAAGCTCGCCATCCCCGTCGCCGTCAACCCGGTGATGATGGTGGGCCCGGCCGTCAGCGGGCAGCGTATTTTCGCCATCAGCCAGGGCAACATCGCCAGCGGTATGGACTGCAACAACTCGCCAACCACTGGTCCCATCGGAGCGGTGAACGGAATCGAGCGTTCCAGCAACACTCTCTCGTCCAACATCCCCGTAGGCAAGTGCCCGGTCTATGGCGTTGAAAGCTATGACACCAAGCGCCTGTTCATCCTGAATCGCGGCGACGACACGGTGACCGTGATCAACAGCCAGAACAACACACCCGACGCCTGCACCCCATTCGTCAATCAGAATGGCCAGACCGTCCACTGCCATCCCACGCTGCCTCTTTCCACCTCCGCAGTGGCGGCAACCGGCGTTACGCCGCCCAATGGCACCGCTGGCATGACCGCGACTGCCGGTCCGGTGTACGCCGAATTTGTCCAGGCAACAGGTGAACTGGTAGTTGCAAACTACGATGCCGGAACCATCAGCGTCATTGACGTCAGTGAAGACGAGTATGGCAACGACAGCTCCACCTTCGGCACCACCTTTACCATCCCGGTCGGCAATAATCCCGCGTCCGTCACGGTGCTCGCCGACGGCACACGCGCCTATACCGCAAACCAGACTGACCAGACCGTCACCATCGTCGACCTGAGCAGCCATTCGGTCGAGAAAACTCTGCCCATCACCGGGCATCCCCGAACTGTGGTCTCCACGCAGAATTCGCAATACGGCAAGGTATATGTCGCCTCGCCAGACAGCCCCTACCTTTCCATCATCCGAACCGACCTCGACATCCTCGACACAACCGTCCTCGTCGAAGGCAACATCGTCGATGTCCGCGTAACCACCCAGACCGGCTCCAGCGGGAACGCCAACATCACCAGCCGCCGGCCCGGCTACGGCCAGCCCTGCTACCTGCCGAGCACCACGGCAACATCGCTCGACGTCTGCCGCACCCTGCCGTAAGAACGGTCGGCACTCCAAATCAAAGGGCCATTCCGCATCCACGGAATGGCCCTTTCGTTTCTAATGCATTTTCAACGCAAGTGTGAACGGAATCCACCGTGCCCCATCCATTGTGCGTCCTTTGCACAATGGGTGGGAGAGCACAGAAGCCTGGGCCGAACGTGAGCAGTTACAGTGAAAACTCTCTAGCATTTCTCGGGGAGAAAAGCCGGGTGCCCCAGGGTGTCGTCTTTGACATCTGGAAAACGCGCAACGCGCCGCCGCTAACCTGGTCCTACAACCCGCTCAGCACAATCGGCAATGTCGGGGTATCCGATCCGCCGGCCTTCTCAATCGTTACCCCGAAGCCCTGCACCGCCAGCCCTGCCGGAGCATCCGCCAGGATCATCGTGGCGTTGCCGGTGCTGTCCGGAGCAAAAGTCCCTGCGGGTAAGGGTTTTTTCCCACCCGGCTGCAGGATCCAAAGCTCGTAAATCTTCCCATCAGCCAGCGGTTTCAAATTGGACGCCGTCAAAAGCAGCTTGCCTGTTCGCTCCGCATACACCACCTTGCCTTCAGGCGGTGGAGACGTGACCGGTCCCGGATGAAGAGCCACCCGCTTGGCCTGGGGCGAAGTCAGCAGCTCCATCAGCTGGTTCAGTTGCGCCGTGTCCACAGCGCCCTGATTTGCCGCGTGCAGCAGCGGGCCAATCTGCGCTCGATTGTGCAAGTCGTCAATGCCAACCAACACCAGCGCCAGGGCAAATGCCCCCGCCAGTGCCGGAGACCACCGCGCCGCTCCCGAGCCAAAAAACCTTTGCCAGAACGACACCGATTCCGTCTCCCGAATCTTCGAAGACATGCGAGCCGGCACCGGCTCCTGGACCGGCTCCGTTTGCGGAGTCGCTGCGACCCGCGCCATGAATCGATCTTTCGCGCCCGCCGGCAGCTCAACTTCCGGCCCAGTCTGCGAATAAGAAGCCTGCGCATAGGCAGCCAGAGCCAGCGTATTCCGGCGCAGCTCTTCCGCGCACCGGGCGCAGTTTTTCAGATGCGCCTCGGCCTGCTTCATCTCGGCAGCAGACAGCGCTCCCATTGCATAAAGCGTCAGATCGGTCTCGGCAATGTGCAGGTTCGAGTTCATGCTGTCATCGCCTTTCTGATCGTCATCAGCCCAGCGCGGATGCGCGTCTTTATCGTCCCCAGCGGGGAACCTGTTCGTTCCGCTATCTCAGTGTGACTCAACCCTTGAAAGTAGGCCAGTTCGAGCGGCCCCTGCTGCTCTTCCGGCAGCGTGTCCAGCACCGAACGCACCTTGTCGATCAGCCACCCCTGCTCGCTCTCCAGCGCCATATCTCTGGGATCTGGCAGCGGCAGTTCTGGCAGCGGATCCATCGGCGACCGTTTGCGCAGCACGTCGATTGACCGGTTCCGCGCCACCACGCTCAGCCATGCCGCCAGATTTCCCCTCTGCGCCACAAAACTCTGCGGTCGCTTCCACACCTGAAGAAGGACTTCCTGCATCACGTCCTCCGCCAGCGATGGCTCTCGCAGCACGCGCAGGGCAATGCAATAGACGATCTTCGAGTAGCGCTCGTAGACCGTCGCCATCGCGTCCTGGTTACCTTCGGCCACTGCCTCAAGCAGGGCTGCGTCGTCCATGGGGGGAGCCTTCTCGCCTTTTGCCGGGTGTCCATCTTCATCTCTAGTACGAAGCAGACCGGGGACCGGATTTACAGGCTGTTCATCGCTCTGACTTGGTAGCATTACCAAGAGTCAACATATCCCAGCCATGCCGGTTCGGACAAGCGCATTTCGCTGTTGGTTCAAGGGAACTTCTTGGAAAAGAAACCGGTTCCACCCAAAAAGGTAACAAAGATGCGTCTCGATTTGCTTCTCGTCGAGCGCTCTCTGGTCCCCAGCCGAGCCCGTGCCAGCGCCCTCATCCTTGCCGGCCGCGTGCTCGTCAGCAACCAAAAAATCGACAAGCCCGGCACCTCCGTCGCTCAAGACGCCCCCATCCGTCTGCTCGGCGAAGAACAGCAATACGTCAGCCGCGGCGGCCTCAAGCTGGCAGGCGCGCTCGCCCACTGGCCTATCGCTGTCACCGGCCGTTTCTGCCTCGACATCGGCGCTTCCACCGGTGGCTTCACTGACTGTCTCCTGCAGCACGGCGCAGCCCACGTCACCGCCGTCGACACCGGCTTCGGCCAGATCGCCATGCAGCTCCGCACCGACCCGCGCGTCCACCTCATCGAACGAACCAACGCCCGCCTCCTAGACACAGGCAGCCTGGTTTCAGAGCAGGGAAGCCAGGACCTGACCCTCCTCGTCATGGACGTCTCCTTCATCTCCGCCACCCTCGTTCTGCCTCCGGTCTTCGCCGCCGCTCCCACCCTGACTGAGGCGGTAATCCTCGTCAAACCCCAGTTCGAAGCCGGCCGCGGCCACATCGGAAAAGGCGGCATCGTTCGCGACCCCGAGGCCCACCAGCTCGCCATCGACCGAGTAGCCGACTGCATCCGCTCCCTCAACTGGCAGGTCGTCGAAACCATCCCCTCCCCCATCACCGGCATGGAAGGCAACAAAGAATTCCTCCTTTACGCCAGGCGTGAGCTCCCCTGACACCCTGTGCCCCATTCATTCCGCGCCGTTGCGGAATGAGTGGGCGGCCATAACTCCACACCAACCCGCATCGAGCCACATCCGTTACACTTAGACCGCATGGTGCACATCGCGATAGTCTGCAAGCCGCAGAAAGAAGAACTCACCCGCCTGCTTCCGGAGCTGATTGACTGGCTGCGCGACCGCAGCTATGAGCCCATCCTCGACCACGAATCCGGCAAATACACCAGCGCGGCCCCGGTCGTGGACCGTGACGACCTTCCCTCCTACGCCCCAGCCCTGGTCATTGTCCTGGGCGGCGACGGAACCCTGCTCTCCGCAGCCCGCATCTTTGCCGCCACAGGCACGCCCATCCTCAGCGTCAACCTCGGCCTCCTCGGCTTCCTCACAGAAGTCCGACTCGCCGACCTTTACACCACCTTGGACGGCTGGTGCAAGGACTGCTACGAGCTCGACCAGCGCGCCATGCTGCATGCCGAGCTCTGGCGCGGCGGCTCGCTTCATTCCAGCTATGAAGCCCTCAACGACATCGTCGTCTCCAAAGGAGACATCGCTCGCATGGGCGACTTCGCCGTCGAGCTCGACGGCAAAAAAGTCGCCGGCTTCCGCGCTGACGGAGTCATCGTCTCCACGCCCACCGGCTCGACGGCCTACACACTAGCCGCCAACGGCCCCATCCTCACTCCCGACGTCGATGCCATGGTGGTGACGCCCATTTGCCCCCACCTGCTCACCCTCCGCCCCATAGTCGTCCGCGGAGACGCCTGCCTTACCGTCCGCATCGTTGGCATCCCAAACACCGCGCTGCTCACTGTCGACGGCCAGCAGGCGGTTGAGCTTCTCCGCGAAGACGAAGTCCGCTGCCGGCGCTCCGTCCACACCGTCAAGCTCGTCCGCCTGAGCGAAGGCAGCTTCTTTGAAGCCCTCCGCAGCAAACTAAGTTGGGGCGAACGCTAGCAACTCCGGTTCGCTTTACATAACCAAAAATCTGTCATCCTGAGCGAAAGGGGCCCCAAACGTTTCTCAGTTCCGGGGGCCCCGGCGACAGGTCTTCGTCGCTGGGGTGGAGGTGGGGGGTGGTGAGTCGAAGGACCTGCATTTCGGGCACTTGATTGAGCAGCTCCCCTCACTGCGCCGCCAGCGAACTCACCCGCGCATCCGAGAAAAGCGCCTTCAACCCCGCATCCCGCCCCGCGTCCGCCGCCGCCCCCTGCGCATCCACCACAAACCAGTTCCACCGCGCCTGCCCCGCAACAGCCTCCGGCCCCGGCACACTCCCTGTAAACTCCACTCCAATCGGCTTCCCCAGCGCAAACTGCGCCAACAACCCATCCATCCGAGATCTCCCCGGCCCACCCCTCACGCTCAGCTCCAGCGCATCCGTATACAAATACCCCGGAAAATAGTCACTGAACGCCCCCACTTCGCTCGGCCCCGCATTACTCGCCCCAAAACCAGGCCCAGCCGCCTGCCAAACCCAAATCAAATTCTTTATCTCATCCTTCTCCGTCAGCCGCGCAAAAAGCATCCGGTACAACTCCGCCGACCCGTTCACGCCCTTGCGCCCCGCCCACCAATACCTCTTCCCGTTCCCCTCCGGATACGGATTCCACAACACCGCAACGCCCGTCTTCTGTAACTCCTTCAGCGCCTTTGCCGCCTCGTCCACCTGCGCCGCCCACCGCAAATTCAGCCCAGTCCCAGCAGTCACCAACTCGTCCCACTCATACTCCGTCAAGCCGGCCGTATCATTCGGCGCCGCATCCTCCGGCCGCAACGGCCGCCAGCTCAAACTCACAACCTGCTGCCTCTTGTGCGCTTCCAACGCCGCCTGCACCGCTTCCTGATGCTCCGCCCCATTCGCTCCCAGATCCGTCGCAAAAATCGCCGGTCTCCTGCCCGTAGCTTCCATCACCGCGCTCGCCGTATCGGCCCTGCCAAACTCCCCGCTCAGCACCGCACTCCCGCCAGCACCCACCAACTGCCCCAGCAGCGCCTTGGCTTCCGACGTTGCGCCAGCCGTCACCGGATCAGCGTCAACCTTTCCCGACGCCCGCTCTTCCGTCCCCTTCCGTATCGCCGCCATCGCCCCCGTCAGCCGAGCATCGTCCCGATTGATCGCCCTTGGCGCATGAAACACCGCATTCGCCAGTTCCAGCGGATTCGCCTCCTGAATAAACTCGCTCCAGGTCATGAAATAGGCCCACCGCGGCTGCTTCTCCAGCACCTCCACACTCGGCAACCCGCCCACCTCCGCCAGCGCAATCGGCTTGCCCGCCGCCACCGTCAGCATGCTGTCGTAGTAGTCCTGCTGGAACGCGCCATAGATATCCATCGAGACCACATCGGCATAGGCCGCGCCCGGATAGTAGTCCGCAATCGACCCCGCATTCCCGCTCGGCGCATTCACATTCCAAACCCACACCAGGTTGTCCAGGTGGTGCACATTCACAAACCGGTCGTAGATCATCCTGTACATTGCAGCCGACCCATCCTTGCCCGGCCGTCCGCCCCACCAGAACCAGTTCCCGTTCATCTCGTGATACGCGCGAAACAGCACCGGCACATGCGCATCCTGCAACCGCCGCAGATACCCCGCCACCACATCCACCTGCGCGCACCACCGCCTGTTCAGCGGAGATCCCGGCGTCAACAACTCCTTCCACTCATAATCCGTCAGCTTGCCCTGCACGCTGTCGTGGAAGGTCACCGGCTCGTCCTCCGTCGGGCGCACCTCGTGCCATGTCAGCGCAATCACCGCCCCATTCCGCCACTGCCGCTCAACTTCCTCAACCATCGCCGGCCGCGACAGCACGGAGTCCTTGTCATCGCCCGCTGAAAACCCGAAGTCCTCGCCAAACAGCCCCGGATACTTCCCCGTCAGGTCATACGCCAGGTCCGTATACCGCGAGCCCACATTCGGATAGTTATGCTGCCCGGTGAGGATGCCCTGTCCGGAGATGGAGGCAATGTATTTCAGCAGCGCACGGGCCTCCGGAGTAGCATGAGGATTCACAGGAACCGGGTCCGCATTCACCTGCAAAGGCTCTGCATTCGCCTGGAAGGGGCCCGCCGCCCCCGCCCATCCCGCTCCGCCAAATATCAAACCCAAAGCCCCAACCACCAACCGACCAGCTCGAATGCGCATGGAATCGCCCCAACCTTTCGCGCTGCGAATTATAGCTGATAACGGTATCATGTCGCCGTGCTCTCAACAGATCGAAGGCCCGAACCCCAGGGCAAACGCATTTTGAAAATTGATTGAACCACTGAATGTGCCTTCACGCAGGCCTGCAACCCGATCCCCCATACCCCATCCAAAAAAAAGCAAGCCCTTCCCCCGACTGACTTTGCCTAACCTACTTAAATCCAACAACTTCCGCCCATACCATACTTGCAGGCAATTACCCCCTTTTGGCGCACAATCCTTGTAGAGGTGTTTCGCATGCCAAAATCGTCCAGCAAAACGCAACCCGCACTCTCGCCCTCGCCAATTCCATCGCCCCGCCTTTGCCCCTGTTTTTCCGGCCTTCAAACCCCCAAAAACGCTGAGACCCCACCCCCCCCTCCTCAAATTCGTCAAAAAATCGAAGGTAGAATCAGCTTAACTGATTCATATTCAATGAGTTACAAAAACCGCCTGTTTACCGATCGGTAAACACAAACCCCCATTTCCAGGCAAAAAAACGCCAAAAACACCATCGAAACTGGCACTTTGGAGCAAAAAATGGCACTTTTCGCACATCGAAATTCGCCTACCCAAACCATCCCAGCGTGCTCTGTTTTTCCACCTCGATTCGACCCTCAAATGCATCTCCCTCACAAGGTCAAAGAGCTTGTCGTTCCAAATGCGTTTGCCCTGAGCCAACCGTCTGTTGCCCGTCCTTCACAAATAACAGATCGATCCCTCCAACCCTGACGATTTCAAAGAGTCCTCTGTTTAACCTTCGCCGCACCATTTCTGGGCAATCCGGCCGAAGAATTGTTAATTTTCAATGTCAACTTGACCGGAGAGTTGGCGGTTCTGTCTTCCAACGCTATTCTGAATGTTCATCTCATGCCCTACTTTCCACGTAGTCTGCGACTGCTGACGCTTGCCTGTCTCCTCTGCCTCGCTCTGCCGGCGCTCGCTCAACTGCCCTTCTACACCGACGACACCGGCGTCACCGATCGAGGAAAATTTCACTTCGAGTTTTTCAACGAGTACGACGCCCTCCAACTCCAATACCCCAACGTCCGCCAGAACACCGCAAACTTCAAAATCAACTACGGCCTCCCGCATAACCTGGAACTCGATCTCGATGCGCCCTATCTGTCCATCCTCCGCGCACCGGGAACCCCGCCTTCGAACGGCCTTGGCGACACAAATCTCGGCATCAAGTGGACCTTTCATAAAGAGTCTCCGGGCTCCCGATTCCCGTCTTTGAGCACCAGCTTCTATACGGAATTTCCGACCGGAGACGCCACCCAGCAACTCGGCTCCGGGCTCGTCGATTACTGGCTCAACTTCATCGCGCAAAAATCCATCTCCAGCAAGACCCGGGTCACAGGAAACCTGGGCCTGCTGTTCGCCGGCAACACCAGCACCGGTGTGCTCGGACTGCAAAACACCCGCGGACAGGTCTACACCGGCGGAGTTTCTTTGCTGCACGACTTCACTCCCCGTCTCACCCTTGGCGCCGAGTTGTACGGCGGCTATGCCGAAAACGACAACCTCGGCAAAAGTCAACTGCAGGCCATGGCCGGCGGCCAGTATGCTCTTCGCAACGGCCTCTCTTTCTGCTTTGGAATTCTCGGCGGAAAATACGTCGCCAGCCCGCAGGTCGGCGGCCAGGTGGGCTTTGCGGTGGACTTCCCCGATCTCTGGAAGACCTCAAGTGAAGCCGGCGCACCGCAATAATGGCGCATTGTTCTACACCGGAAACAGCTCTTTTTGAATGGAGACGACACATGGCGTGCAATCCCGAAGTACTGAAAAACATCCCCCTCTTCGCCCTGTTGGACGAGGAAGAAACCGCCGTCCTCGCCGCTCAGGTGGAGCTTAAATCTTTCGCCCCTCGCGAGCGCATTTACAAGGTGGGCGACGCTGGGGCCGCCGCCTATGTGGTTACCTCCGGCCAGGTGAGTGTATTCACCGTTGACCAGGACAACCAGGAGGTCGTCGTCGACCAGCCAGGCAGCGGCGAGTTCTTTGGTTTCGCTTCCATGCTTGAGCAGTCGCCCCACCAGACCAACGCGCTGGCCCTTGTAGAATCCACCTGCCTGGAAGTTTCCCGCGAAGACATTGAGGTCCTGCTTGCTCGCAAGCCGATGGCCGGCATGGATCTGCTGACCACACTCGGTCGCCAGTTGCATGCATCCCAGCAATTGGTGCGTGGCCGTGCCAACCGAAATCCGAATGACCTGATCGAAAAGGAAGAAACCACCGGCGAGCACATTGCGGACCACGTCGCCCGGTTCGGCGGTTCGTGGACCTTCATCATCACCTTCTCAGTTGTGCTGGCCATCTATACGATGATTAACATCTTCCTCGATAAGAATGCGTGGGACCCCTACCCATTCATCCTGCTCAATCTCTTCCTGTCGATGCTCGCCGCCATCCAGGCTCCGGTCATCATGATGAGCCAGAACCGGCAAGACACCAAAGACCGGCTACGCGCCGAGCTGGACTTCGATGTCAACCGGCGCGCGGAGTCTGAGATTCAGGGGTTGGCGCGAAAATTGACCATGCTTGACGAGAAGATGGACGACATGGCAGACCTGCTCCGCAACAAAGCCCCGCTCAGCAACCCCTCAGCCGGCCACTAGCGTCCAGTTTTTGAAATTCGCGTCCCAATGCCCCGCCGAAAGTGCTGGGTGCCCCACTCATTCGCCGTTTTATCGCGAATGAGTGGGAAAGATCAAATCTCCACCGACCTGTTCAGTCGTCGCTGGGTCCACAACGACCTATCCAGTAGACTGACCAACAGGTGCCCAATCCCGCCCAACCCATCGCGAAGCGCATCCTCCGCAAGGCCTCGCTCTTGTCGTTCCTTCGGCGGGTGGGGATCGCTCTCGTCGCCCTCTGGGTCCTCACCGCACTCACCCTGGTCGCCGCCCGCTGGATTGACCCTCCCACCACCGCGGTCCACATCGAGCGGCGCTTGCAGGCCTGGGTTCACGGCAAGCCCTACCACGAGCAGTTCCACTTCGTGCCTCTCAGCCAGATCTCGCCCAATCTCCAGCATGCCGTAATCGCCGCCGAGGATGCCCGCTTCTACCAGCACCACGGCTTCGACTGGGACGCCATGGAGATCGCCGCCGAAGGCGACATGGATGGCAAGCGCCTCCGCGGCGGGTCAACCCTCACCCAGCAACTCGTCAAGAACCTCTTCTTCGGCACCGGCCGCTCGCTGCTCCGTAAAGCCGCCGAGACTACCCTCGTCCCCATTGCGGAGCTGGTTCTAGGCAAGCAGCGCATTCTCGAACTCTATCTCAACCTCGTCGAATGGGGCCCAGGCATCTACGGTGCAGACGCAGCCTCGCAAGCCTGGGACAAAGCCTCCCCCCGCAGCCTCAGCCGCGACCAGGCAGCCGAACTGGCCGCCATCCTCCCCGCCCCCCTGAAACGCCGCCCCGGCCACATGGCCCACTACACCGCAATCATCCTGGAGCGTATGCACCAAATGGGCTGGTAACCCCGCGCAAACAGCATCCCGAAAAAACTCACCACGGCCAACTCATCAAAGCCCAGCCGTGCCCATGCCCCATAGCTCTGTATCAGGGCATGACTTAAGTCGTGCCGCTCAAGACACCAAATAGATGTTGGGCTTCAGCCCCTGCAAAAGCATGGGTCTGAACAGTTCCCGTTTGAGCCGCCTCTCCATGGCCACCTAAGTCTATTCGGAACGTCGTATCACCATTTAAACTGAAGTTAAACCCAAGACCCGCTTCTCTAACCGGCTGCCCGTTAGGAACCAAAGAAAGCATGTCTGACCTGCACCAGGTCGGCGCCATCGACAGCAAAACCATGCGGGAATTCGATCACGCCTGCCTCACGCCCGTCCTGAAGCTCTCCCCCAGCAGCCATTCGCCGCATACGAACCAAAGCCGCCGTGAGCCAGGCAGTTTTCGCGGCGCATCTGAATGTCACCACAGGCGTAATCAGCAAATGGGAACGTGGCGAAAAGCAGCCCCGAGGCCCAGCCGCCACGTTACTCACGCTAGCCGCCAAACACGGCATCGCCGCAATCGCGTAGCGCATCCCCTGCTGGCACCCGGAAAGCTCCAGGCTGCGGCCTATCCAGCCTTTTCCGTCAGCTCCGCCCAGCGCGAATACAGCGCATCGTTCTCATGCTGCGCCGCGTCCAGCTCCGCCAGCGCTTCCTGCAGGGCCGGGGCATTCGTTGCCACATCCTTGTGCTCCACCCGTTCCCGAGCCGCCGCCAGCCGCGCGTCTGAAACCTCTACCCGCTCCTCGATCGCCGCAAACTCCCGCGCCTCAAGATAGCTCAGTTTCTTCTTCGCGGAGTTAGTTCCAGTTTGCTGGCCAACACTCGACCCATCCGCGCGACGCACAGCCTTCTGCGAGTCCCCAATGCCGCGTTGCGCCTCGTCCTGCTCCTCCAGCCAATCTTCCCATTGCGCATAATCCGCGAACCGCCCCGTATGCCCGCGTCCATCCAACCCCAGCACCGTCCCCGACACCCGATTCAGCAGGTACCGGTCGTGCGTCACCAGCACCAGCGCCCCCGGAAAGTCCAGCAGGTTCTCCTCCAGAATCTCCAGCGTCGGAATGTCCAGATCGTTGGTCGGCTCGTCCAGCAGCAGCACATCCGCCGGCTCCAGCATGAGCTTGGCAATCAGCACCCGGGCCCGCTCGCCGCCGCTCAGGTTGCGCACCGGCTGGTTCAACTGCTCGCCGGTAAAAAGAAACCGCGCCGCCCAGCTCGCCACGTGCACGGTGCGCCCCTGGTAGTTCAGCCCGTCGCCCTCCGGAGCCAGCGCCCGCCGCAGCGTCAGGCTTTCATCCAGTTCGCGCATCTGGCTGAAATACACCAGCCTCAGCGCCTCGGCGCGCTTGATGGTCCCCTCCGCTGGCTCCAGCTCTCCGCGCAGCAGCCGCAGCAGCGTAGTCTTCCCGCTCCCATTCGGCCCCACCAGGCCCACCTTCATTCCCGCAGTCAAAACAAAATTCAGCCCTGAAAACAACCGCCGACCAGCCTCTTTCCCGTCAGCCGATCCCGGCACATCCCCCGGCACATCCAAGGCCACATTCTCAAACTCCACCAGCCGCTTCGTCTTCCTCTGGCTGGCCTCAAAGTCGATTCCCGCCGTATTCACCGTCGTCCGCTGGTCCATCGCCGCCAGTTGCCCGATCATCGCGTTAGCTGAATCAATGCGCGCCTTCGACTTCGTAGTCCGCGCCTTCGGACCCCGCCGCAGCCACTCAATCTCCGTCTTCACCTGGTTCCGCAAGCTCTCCTGCTGCTTGGTCTGCGACTCCAGATACGCCTGCTTCTCTTCCAGAAACCTGCTGAACGTCCCCTTCACCCGGAACAGCCCATCCGCAAAAATCCGATTTAGCTCCACAATCTGGCTCGAAGTCGACTCAAGAAAATACCGGTCGTGGCTCACCGTCACAGCGGCAAAGCTCGAAGTCCGCAGTAGCTCTTCGAGCCACTCAATTCCCGCCAGGTCCAGGTGATTCGTCGGCTCATCCAGCAGCATCACCTCCGGCTCAATCACCATCGCCTCGGTCACCGCCAGCCGCTTCCGCCACCCGCCACTGAGCGATGCCGCCTCCGCGTCCAGATCCGCAAACCCAGCCCGCCCCGTCAGCTCGCGCAGCCGCCCCTCGCGCTCCGACTCATTCACATGCGCCCGTGCCAGCGCATGCTCCAACACCTGCCGAATCGTCAGCCCCGCTCCAAACCGCGAGTCCTGCGGCACATACGCCGCGCGCGCCCGCTTGCGCACCGCCACCTCGCCGGAGTCGGGTTCCACTTGCCCCGCCAGCACAGCCAGCAGCGTAGACTTGCCCGCCCCATTCGGCCCAATCAGCCCAATGCGGTCGCCATCTTCCACGGTGATAGAAATATCTTTGAACAGCGGCGTAGCGCCAAACTGCTTGGTCACGGATTGTGCATTAAGAATCGGAGGCATCTGTTACTAGGATACGTTGTGTGCCCTATCAAAGCAGCCCTGTCATCCCGACCAACAAAGAAGACCTGTCATCCCGACCGAAGTGGAGGGATCCGCGGTTGTTCCTCGGAAAAAGTAGATACGCCTGCGCTTTCAAGGGTTTTGTAACAGGGGCACGGCTTCACAGGCTGCGGAAAAACTACCAAATGGCCGAAGTTTTGAAAGGGCACGGCTTCAGCCGTGCCGCAAGTGGCTGAAAATAAACGCTGGGCTTTAGCCCCCGAGGGATGTTCTTTGTGAATCTTGACTCAAAACCCGACTTTTTCCGCAGCCTGTTCAGCCGCCGAGGGATGTCTTTCGAGCTTTGTCAAAAGTCCGAGGTTGTCGTACATCCTGCCAAAACTGTAGTACAATCACGCTATGGGCGCAACGGTACAAGTGCGTTTGGATGAAGAGTCGGAGGCGGCGCTCAAGCAACTGGTGCGCGCCAACGGCTGGACTGCCTCCCAAGCAGTGCGCGACGCCATCGTTAAGGCTGCCGCGCAACAAAGCGCCAAGGCGCGTCCCCGCCTCATCGGCGCAGGCTGTTTTGACAGTGGCGTCACCGATCTGGCCACGAACAAAATGCATATGGAAGGCTTCGGAAAGAAATGGCGCGTGGATAAACATGGCAACGGCCGATGGGATTGGTAATCTATCCCGAGTCCACTCCGCCCATCCTCGTCGATGCCAGCTTCCTGATCTCCGTCTACGATAGGCATGAACCGCACCATCGACGGTGCATGGCCGTACTCGACCAAGTCAATCAACCGCTGGTGACCTGCGAACCTGTCATCACCGAAGCCATTCATCTTCTTCGGCGACTGCCCGGCGCGCCTCAAGCGATTCTGGCCACCATTCGAGAGGGGCAACTGAATATTCCCTTTCAGTTGGTTAAAGGAACGACCGAAGTGCTCGCTGCTTACCTGAAATATGCCGACACCCCCTGCGACTTTGCGGATGCCTGCCTGATCGCGATGGCGAACGAACTGAATACCGGCGATATTCTCACGCTAGACAGCGACTTCAAGCATTACCGCTGGCATCGGAATAAGCGCTTTCGGCTGCTGATCCCACTGGACTGAGCCCATGCCCTTCCAACGCAAATCCGCCAAGCCCCGACCCTTCCTCAACGAAGCCGGCCTCTTCGAATACGCCGTCCGCTCTCTCGGCCGCCAAATGCGTTCTGAAGCCGACCTCCGCCGCCTCATGAAAACCCGCGTCGAACCCGGCCCCAACAGTGACCCAATCCTCGCCGCCGTCATCGCCCGCCTCAAAGACTACGGCTACCTCAATGACACCGCCTTCGCAGAGACCTTCGCCCGCCTGCGTCAGGAGAATCAGAAGTTCGGTGTCCGCCGCGTCCGCCAAGACCTCCAGCAGAAAGGTATCCACGCCGATCTCATCACTGAAACTCTCGAAGCTCGCTACGGCCAAACCAACGAAGAGGATCTCGCCCGCCAGCACCTCACCCGCAAACGCATCAAAAAGCCTCAGAACGAGAAAGAAACAAACCGAGTAATGCGCCGCCTCGTAGGCGCAGGGTTTTCGACCGGGGTAATCTACAAAATCCTCCGCCAGTGGGATGTACCAGAAGGGGCGCTCGCCGCCCTCGACAATCTCGACGACGAGCAGCACGACGACGAGCCGCATCAGGATTAACCTGATCACGCTTAGTCCGATGCGGCTCTCTGTAACTTGAGAAATCCCCAACGTCTCGTGCTATTTCCCTGCAAGGATCTCCAGCATTTCCACCTGCGGCGGAACGGCAAGCAACTCTTCAGCCTTCGCAAAAAGCGCTTTTGCAATCTCTCCGCTCAGGTGAGCGTTGCGCCCTTCTTCCGTGTCAAATGTGTCGAAGATCCCAAATTTCGCCGGGCCAACCTTGAACGCGCACCAGCGAACAGTTGCCGGTTCTGCCTCAGCCAACGGCTGAGCCGATTTAAGAAAGTCTTCCAGCTCCCGCTCTTTGCCAGCCTTGGCTTCCAGCAACGCCAACAGCGCGTACTTTTCCATGTAATCCTCCAAATGTTTCTCTCAGTTAGGATGCAGAATCCGGCCTCCCAAATCATTACCACCAGAACAATTGCCGCCGTTCCCATTACACTGGTTAAGCCATGCAAAACCGCTCCGGGAACGAAATTCGCGAACTCTTTCTGCGCTTTTTTGAGTCGAAGCAGCACCGCCGCGTGCATTTTTCCTCGCTGGTGCCTGCCAACGACCCCACGCTCCTGTTCACCAACGCGGGCATGAACCAGTTCAAAGACCTCTTCCTCGGTGCCGAGCGGCGCGAATACTCCCGCGCCACCACGTCGCAAAAATGCGTCCGCGCAGGTGGCAAGCACAACGACCTTGAAAACGTTGGCTTCACCCGCCGCCATCACACCTTCTTTGAAATGCTCGGCAACTTCAGCTTTGGAGACTACTTCAAGCGCGAAGCCATCCAGTTCGCCTGGGAACTCGTCACCAGCGAGGAGTGGTACGGCATCCCCAAAGACCGCCTCTACGTCACCATCTTCGAGGGCGACCCCGCCAACGGCGTTCCCCGCGACGACGAAGCCGAAGGCTACTGGATTGAGGCCGGCGTCCCCAAGTCGCGCATCAAGGAGTACGGCCTCAAAGACAACTTCTGGCAGATGGGCGAAACCGGCCCTTGCGGCCCCTGCTCTGAAATCTTCTACGACATGGGCCTTGCAGCCAGCGAAACCGGCAAAGATCTCCCCTTCGGCGAAGACGACGCCCGCTACGTCGAAATCTGGAACCTCGTCTTCATGCAGTTCGACCGCGCCGCCATCGTCGATCCCGAAACCAAAAAGACCAGTTACAAACTCACCCCGCTCCCCAAGCCCTCCATCGACACCGGCATGGGCCTCGAGCGCGTCAGCGCCGTCCTCCAGGGCAAACTGTCCAACTTTGAGACAGACCTCTTCACCCCTCTAATCCACCGCGCCGCCGAACTCACCGGCGTTGCTTTGAAAGGGCACGACTTCAGTCGTGCCGATGCGGATCAAAAAGTAGTTGGGGCTTTAGCCCCCGAGGGCATCGAAGCGGGCGTGAAGGGTACGGGCTTTAGCCCGTACGAGAAAGGTGCTAATGATGACCGGGCTTTAGCCCCCGAGGGAATTGAAGCCCTCACCGCCAACGCCAGCCTCCGCATCATCGCCGACCACGCCCGCGCCGCCACCTTCCTCATCAACGACGGCGTCCTCCCCTCCAACGAAGGCCGCGGCTACGTCCTCCGCAAGATCCTCCGCCGTGGCATCCGCCATGGCCGTCTTCTCGGCCAGGAGCAGCCCTTCCTCTACGAAATGGTCTACGCCGTCCGCGATCTCATGGTGGGTGCCTACCCCGAACTCGACGACTCCGCCGCCCGCATCGCCAAAGTCATCGGCGCGGAAGAAAAGCAGTTCGATCGCGTGCTCAAAATAGGCCTCACACGCCTCAACGAAGAGCTGCAAGGCGACTTCACCGGTGCAAAAGCCTTCCATCTCTACGAAACCTTCGGCCTGCCCCTGGACTTCATGGTCGATGCCGCCCGCGATGCGCACGTTGCCTTCGATGAAGCAGGCTTCGAGCGCGCCAAAGAAACCGAGCAAGCCCGCGCCCGCGCCAGTTGGAAAGGCGGCAGCCAAAAGACCGCCAGCCCCGCCTTCCGCGAACTCCCCAAAACCAACTTCCTCGGCTACAAGCAGCTAACCGCTCCCGGAGCCGAAGTCCTAGCCATCATCAAAGACGGCATCGGCGTCCCAGCCGCCGCCGCCGGCGACCACGTCGATGTGGTCCTCGACCAGACCACCTTCTACGGCGACTCCGGCGGCCAGATCGGCGACACCGGCACATTCACCTCCCCCGACGGAAACATCATCGTCGCCGAAATCCTCGGCTGCGTCCTGCCCGTCCAGGGAGTCCGCGCCCACAAAGCCCTCCTCAAGCTCCCGCTCACCGTCGGCGACCACGTTCGCACCGTCGTCGATGCCGAGCGCCGCGACTCCATCAAGCGCAACCATACCGGCACCCACCTACTTCACGCCGCTCTCCGGGCGGTCCTTGGCACCCACGTCAAGCAGGCCGGTTCCTCCGTCGATTCCACCCGCCTCCGCTTCGACTTCTCCCACTTCGCCCAGGTCGCCGACGAGGAACTCCAGGAAATCGAGGACATCGTCAACCGCGAAGTCCTGGTCAACGCCAAAGTCGAAACGCTCGTGGACGTGCCCATCGACGTAGCCGTGAACGAGTACCACGCCATGGCCCTCTTCGGCGAGAAATACGGCGACAAGGTCCGCGTAGTCAAGCTGTCCGACGGCTTCTCCACCGAACTCTGCGGCGGCACCCACACCAGCGCCACCGGCGAAATCGGCCTCATCAAAATTGTCTCTGAAGGCTCCGTCTCTTCCGGCGTCCGCCGTCTTGAAGCCATCAGCGGCTTCGGCTCCCTCGACGCTTTCCGCGAAGACTACGCCGTGGCTCAGATCGCAGCGCAAATCGCCCCCGCCCCCGAAGGCAGCACAGCCTCTGAAGCCTTCCGCGCCCGCCTCACTGCCCAGGAAGACGAACTCAAGCGCCTCCGCCGCGAACTCGAAGAAATGCGCATGAAGTCCGCCGCCGGTTCCCTCGACCAGGCTCTAAGCAATGCCGTCGAAATCAAGGGCGTACGCCTCGTCACCCTCCGCTCCGATTCTCTGGAACGCGGCCAGCTCCGCACGCTCGTCGACAACCTCAAGCAAAAGCTCGGCGAGGGCGTTGTCGTCCTGGCCTCCGCCCAGCCAGAAGGCAAAGTTGCGCTCATCGCCGGCGTCACGCCCAGCCTAACCAAGCGCATCCAGGCCGGTAAACTCGTCGGCGCCGTCGCCAAGTTCGTTGGTGGCTCCGGCGGCGGCAAGCCCGAGATCGCCGAGGCCGGCGGTAAAGAGCAGGGGCAGATCGACGCGGCTCTGGCTGCGGCGGCGGGGATTGTTGGAGACCTGCTGACGTAACAATGCCGGCATGGAGCCGGGCCTTCCCGCATTCGAGCAAAAATCAGCCAAAAAAGAAGGCCGTTCCCAAGCTGCGGAACGGCCTTTCTGCGGAAACTTGCTGCAATCTAGCGGATGCGGAAGCTGTAAGCCGCACCAAAGGAAAGAATCGGGTAGAACCTCAACGGGCTGATGTCATTTGTCCACTTGGCAATCTGTGCGGACAGGTTGCTCTGCACCGCCTGGGAGATTGGGTTGGCGGGGTTAGAGAGGTCGCTGCACTGCGTCTGCGCCTCATCCGTGCACGCCCAGCCGGTCAGGCTCGCCGTCAATGTCGGTTCTCCGGTAAATGCTACGCCAGCCTCGAACGGGAACGACCAGTGGCCGGTGCTCTTCACCATGTTACCCCAGCCCGTGGTAATGCTGAAGGCGGGCTTGGTGGCGTACAGGCCCAGCGCCGCGGTGCCGACTACGGGCGTTGCGCCAGTGGTCAGATTCGCATTGGCCGAGTAGTAGGTGTTGTCGTTCAGCGTAAAGCTGGTGCCTGCGGCAACATTGGTGCTGGCGCTGAGCCCGTTCTGGTTATAGAACAGCAGCCCGGGGCTGATGCGCCAACCAGCGTGAAACGGATAAACATCAACCGAAGCCCCGGCCGAGGCTAGGTTCAGCTTGGCGCTTGCGGCGATGCCGTTGGTGGTGAAGCTGTCGGTGTAGCTGAAGAAACTGCCAGTGCCGCGCACGTTGAAGTGGCGGGAGATGTTGGTGGCTGCCTGCAACTGGATGCCGAGGGGCGAGATGCCCGCGCCGAAAGCCAGATGCGAGAACATGCCGTCAGAGACGGCTCCTCCGTTGCGTGATCCACGTATTGGTGAAGCAGCCTGTCCGCCGCCGCCCTCAAAGACCATCGCTGGCGCAGATTCCCAGCCCGAGTCCGAAACTGTCTCCTGGGCTACGAATGAGCTGGATGAGGACTGGGCCAGCAGCCCATTCGGCGCAGCCAGCAATGCAATCGAAAGAAAAATAGCGGATCGGTTCGTCACGGTTCCTCCAAAACGACTGAGTCAGGCCAAGGGTGGCCTGGAATGTTGCCTCCGGGGATGAGACCGTCTGAAATGCCATCCCTTGCAGCGGAAGACTAAAGTAACCGTAGCACTGTTACCAATCTTCCGCGAGGGGTAGCCTCTACATCTTTTGTGGGGTCGGGCCGATATGGGAGGCCGCCGGTCTCGGTGCTGTTTCCGGCTCAAGGCTGGCGGCATTCCTCCCCAGAGCCTTGACTCTCTGGGCCGCGCAGGTGCGCCAGGAACCACCCGGTAACCAGGCGTAACTTTCAGCGAATATTGAAGCTATACACCACGCTGTAGGAGAAAATGGGGTAGAAATTGATTTGCTTCAAGGTGCTTCTCCACTTGGTCAGCTCGGCGTTGAGGCTGCTGTTGAAGGCCTGTCCAACCGGGGTGGTCTGGTCGCTGATGCTGCTGCACTGGGTCTGCGCCTTGTCCGTGCAGACATCGCCGGCAGTGGTCACCACGAGCGACGGCGTTCCCATGTAGATGGCTCCAAACTCGGTGGGGAACGACCAGTGACGGTTGGAGTGCGGCACAAACCGCCCAAAGCCGAATGAGAACATCGGCGCGGCCTTCAGTGTGTTCAGGTTGAGTGCGACGGTGCCGCTGGCGGGATTGGCGGTCGAGGAGTAATAAGTTGTGCCGTCGAGAGAAAAGCTCGTGCCGCCAACCACGTTCGTGGACACGTTGACCTGATTGCCGTTGTAAAGAAAAAGGCCGCCGCTTAGCCGCCAGACACTGTTTTTAGGGTAGAAATCGGCAGCTGCGGCGACGGATGCCAGGTGCAGGCTGCCGTAGATGTTGAATCCGTCCACCTCAAGGCGGGGCTGGTGATAGCTGAAGAAGTTGAACAGGCCGCGCACGTCGATGTAGTCGTCCAGCGGCGTAGTCGCCTTGATGCCAATGCCCAGCAGCGAGACATCCGCGCCAATGCCAATGCGTGAAAAGCGCTGCTGGTGCCACACCGCGGCCCAGGGAACGCCCTCACGCTGCGGATTTGCGGCGCCTTCGGCGGGCTCCGGGGCGGCGGAGAACGCGAAATCCGGCGCGTCCGGAAGCGCGTTCGCCGAGAAACTCGATGAGCCGAGTGTGGCCGAATCCGTGCTGCTCACGAGCGACTGCGCGCTGGCCAGCTCATCCCCGGGTGCGGACGCGGAGCTTGCGGATAAACCGGGCTCAAGAGACTGCGCCGAGGCCGGTACTGTGTATGGAATCAATGCGAGCAGAGCCGACATCCAGATGAGATGAGAAAACTGGGAACAGTTCTTCAGGGGAAGCCTCCTATGGGGTATCGGGTTTCCGGGCAGTGGATCAGTGGTACAGGTGCTTCAGCGCGGTGGGGTGGGCGTCGCCGAAGCCGCAGCAGGCCCTTGAATTGACTCTCAATCCGTCAGTCGGGGAATGACTGAGCTAACATTACCACGGTGTCGTTTCCCTCGCCAGAGACCCAATAGCAACATTCGATGCAGGAATCGGGAAGGTCGTCTTTGTCCGCAATCGCAAAAGATCATCAAAACAAGCCGACACACAAACAAGCCGTCCAGCCCTTAAAGTGCCTGCCCGTTGTCAGCCCCGCGCGGAAATGGGCTGAGTTCCGGAAGCGTCTGCTCGACTGGTTTGACGTTGCCCAGCGCGATTTGCCATGGCGGCACACCAACGATGCCTATGCTATCTGGGTTTCGGAGATCATGCTGCAGCAAACGCGCGTTGCCGCAGTAATTGAGCGCTATCAAGCGTTCATGGCCCGGTTTCCCACGCTGGTTGACCTGGCGCGCGCTCCCGAGCAGCAGGTTCTCGCCGCCTGGAGCGGCCTCGGCTACTATCGCCGCGCGCGCATGCTGCACCGGGCGGCTCAGGTGGTTGCCCATGAGATGCGGGGCGCGATGCCGGCCAATGCCACCGATCTGCGCAAACTGCCCGGTATCGGCGCTTACACGGCAGCCGCTATCGCCAGCATCGCCCACGGTGAGCCGGTAGCCGTGGTAGACGGCAATGTCGAGCGGGTGGTCTGCCGCCTTGAAGGTAGGGACTTTGGCGCAGAAGGCGGGGACACCAAGCTTCGGCGCACAATCGAAGTAGTGGCCGGGCAGATGCTGGACCCCGCGCGCCCCGGCGACTTCAACCAGGCCATCATGGAGTTGGGAGCGACCCTGTGCACGCCGCGCGGGCCGCAGTGCCTCGTATGTCCGGTTGAAATTCACTGCAAAACCAGGGGCGAGCATAAAACAGTGCCCAGAGCACCCATGGTGAGCCGGGACGCAGCCTGCGCGCTGGTAGTGCGGGATGTGGCTGCGGGCGGCTCTCAGGTCCTGCTGGAGCAGCGGGCCCCTTCGCAGACCGTGATGCCCGGGCTTTGGGAGCTTCCTGCTCTGCGCGAAACGGCCGTCCCCGAGCAAGACCTGCGCATGACCGTTCGCCACGCCATCATGCAGGTCAACTATGCGGTGCGCGTTCGGACCGTGCTCGAAGACGAAGTGGACGCGTTGGCTTTGGTCGGTGGCGAACGGCGCTGGGTTCCGCTCACTGAAGCTTCGGGAATGGCGCTCACTGGCCTGGCCCGCAAGGTGCTCTCTCGAGCCCGCCTGTTGGGGGCGCGAAACGCGACGGATTAGCAGGCTGCGTAGAATTCAATCGCACCGGCAGTTTCAAGTGCTTTGTATCAGGGCATGACCGGGGTACCGGGGAACCCTCTGGGTCGGGTCGCGTGCCGATAGGGCCCATAAAATCAATTTCGGGCTTTAGCCCCTGAGGCATGCCTTTCGGGCATTTCACACGACAAACTCACCTTTTCCCGCAGCCTCTTTAGCCCCTGCAACAGCTCATGGGCACATTCACTGAATCCGTGTGCCTTTTTTCGTGGCTTGTTCAACGCGCGAAACCTGGAACCGACCGGGTGGGTCGTTGTTTTTGACGCATCTGCAATGTACTGTGGAACTTTCAGGGAGATCTCAATGAATCGCAAGCAGCTTTCTGTAGCCTTGGCAGCCGGCATCCTGGCTGTGCCTCTTCTTCGCGCGCAGCAACCCGACGAAAGCGCGGTTCCGCAGATCGCCGGCGTTCCACCCGCAGCGCGTGCAGCCGCCCAGAGCATCGATCCTGAAAAAATCCGCGCCCATGTCCGCTTCCTCTCGCTCGACCTTCTGGAGGGTCGCGGCCCCGGCACGCGCGGGGCGGAACTCGCAGCCCAGTACATCGCCACGCAATTTGCCCTGGCAGGGGTTGAGCCGGCGGGAGACAACGGTACCTATTTTCAGAGCGTTCCACTCGTCGCCGTCCACACCATCGAAGACAAGACAAAATTTGCTTTCGAGCCCGCCACTGGCCAGCCCGTCGATCTCGCGTATGGCTCTGAGATTGTCTCCAAAGACGAGACCGGCCAGCCGACAGCGGACTTCGACGCCCCGATTGTGTTTGTCGGCTACGGCATCCACGCGCCCGAATACCACTGGAACGACTTCGCCGGCCCCGACGGCAAGGATATCGACCTGAAAGGCAAGATCGCCCTCGTCATCGTCAACGAACCGCCGTCGGACGATCCCGCGTTTTTCAAGGGCAAGGCGCTCACCTACTACGGCCGCTGGACCTATAAATACGAAGAAGCCGCGCGTCGCGGTGCCGTCGGCGTGCTGATCATTCACCGCACTGACCTTGCCAGCTACGGCTGGGAGGTGGTGCGCAACTCGCAGTCCGTCGAGAAGAGCTACCTCCAGGGCGACCCCAGCGCAACCCTCCGCGCTGCCGCCTGGATTCAGCACGATGTCGCCCAGCACCTCTTCGCTCTCGCGGGCCTGGGCGACCTCGACCAGGCCATTGCCAACGCCGGCAGGCCCGGCGCCTTCCATCCCATCGAGCTGCCGGTCAAGCTCCACGCCCATATCGAAAGTCGCGTCCGCCGCTATACCAGCTCCAACGTGGTCGGCAAAGTCCCCGGAGCCAGCGCCTCCGATCAGGCAGTCCTCTACACCGCGCATTACGACCACCTCGGCATCGATCCCGACCTCAAGGGCGACAACATCTACAACGGCGCCGCAGACAACGGCACAGGCTGCGGAATCCTTCTCGAAATGGCGCGGGCCTTGGCCCAATCGCCCACCCGCCCGCCGCACGCCGTCTACTTCGCCTCCGTCACGGCCGAGGAGCAGGGGCTGCTTGGATCGCAGTACCTGGGGATGCATCCGCCGGTGCCGGCGAGCAAGATTTCGCTCGATCTGAACTACGACATGCTGCTGCCCATTGGCGTTCCCCGCTCGGTGAGCCTGGGCGGAGCCGAGCGCATCGACTTCTGGCCCACGGTCCAGACCGTCGCCAAAGCCTTTGACCTGGCTCTCCTCCCCGACCCGACTCCCGGCGCGGGACACTACTACCGATCAGACCATTTCTCGCTGGCGCGTGTTGGGATTCCGGCCTTTTCCGTAGACCAGGGCGAGCTTTTCGAAGGCCACGACGAAGCCTGGGGCCGCGCCCAGTCCGCCGACTACGTCGCTCACCACTACCATCAGCCGTCGGATGAATACCACGCCGACTGGGACTTCCGCGGCAACGCCAAGCTGGCGCGGTTTGGCTTGGTGCTGGGCTGGCTGGCCAGCCAGCAGCCGAAGCCCGTTGAGTGGCTCACCGGCGACGAATTCGAACCCGCCCGCAAGGCCAGCGAAAAAACATACCCCCAATAAGGAGCAATATTCTGCCCAAATCGCGCTTATGACGGATGTATGCGAAGTTTGACCATCGACGAAGCACAAGCTCTTGACCTTGTCAGGGAGATGCTTTTGCGGGGCGAATCGGGGTGGAAAAACAGAGCACGTGGGGATGGTTTGGGTAGGCGA
>Ga0302267_10000484_pt1 | contig 53748 bp, 28 predicted proteins | sample III_Bog_E1_3_FD_194555 | JGI IMG/M metagenome (GOLD analysis project Ga0302267, IMG submission 194555) | Peat permafrost microbial communities from Stordalen Mire near Abisko, Sweden - III_Bog_E1_3 | ecosystem: Environmental > Terrestrial > Soil > Wetlands > Peat | place: Sweden: Abisko...
GCCGTGGCGCACCGGAGTTCGTCTTCAACCCACGGCTCGGCGAGACCTATCAGGAAGCGTTGGACCTCAAGGGCAACCCGTCCATCGATCTCGATTGGTATGAGACCAAGTCAAAGACCACCGGCGAAACCCAGCGCTACACCGTGGCTCACTGGTGCACCACTGAAGCTCGCTTCCGCAACCACTTGAAGAAGCTCAAGCCCGAAGCCGCGGCCAAGCTCATTCACCTGGACAACATGCTGGTCCGCATCACGCAACAGGACGTGGTCTATCGCCGCTATCTCACACCCGGCCACCGCGCCTTCATCCCCGACTTCGGCGTGTACATCACCTATGAGGAGAACGGCAAAACCGAGTACCGCGCTCTCTCTCGTCAACTGGTCATGTTCTGCGTCGAGCGGCGCAAGGCGTGGCGCATGTTGCAATCGAAGGCCGGAATCGTGAACAAGGAATACGCCGCCCAGAAAGCAATCCTGGCCGACGTGGACGCCGGCAAGATTCCTCTGGGAGAGTTCCTAACCAACGCCCACGAGCTGTTGAAAGAGCGGCTAAGCGGCGCCGTGCTAGCTAAGGCGTAGGTTCGGCGCGGTCGCTTCGGACTGGTGTGTCCGGGATTCATCCCGGACCCATACCTTCACCAGCAATCAGAATGAAACGCCGAACGCGGACCGCAAGGTCCGCGTTCGGCGTTGGGCAGACTGTATCATTCCTCTGGTGGAAATTCCTCTTCGACGCTACCATCAGGCCTATGGCAATTCCCGCAGACGAACTCCAACGTTACACCGATTTCTCAGTCGAGCTTACCCGCGACCTAAAATCAATCGCCATTCCGCCTGACACTATCCTCTGGCATTACACGAGTGGATCTGGACTTCTTGGAATCATCGATTCCATGAGTGTTTTCTCCACTCACATTTCCTGTCTCAATGACACTTCAGAATTTCGTTATAGCTCTGTGCTCTTCCGGGAAGCGCTCGCATCTCTGCGTGGGAGCTATGAGACTGATCCAATTGCCCTGGCGTTCTTAGACGCTGCGGTCGGCTACTTCGCTGAGAATCCCGATTACCCGGCCTATACGTCGGTCAACCAGTTTGTTGCGTGCTTTAGCGAGGAAGAAAACGACTTGAGCCAGTGGCGTGCGTATGGAGGCGGCGAAAACGGATACGCGGTTGGTTTCAGAGCGCGAGACCTTTGGGGGTGCGAAAACAGCATGCTAGCTCGCGTAAGCTACGATGAAAATCTTCATCGCCAATTAGCTAAGAAGGCTGCTGAAGCGACGGTTCGATTCTTCCTCGAAGGGCTCGCGAAGTGTGCCCCATCCGAGAAAGCGAAATGGGGCGAAGAATTCCTTGAAGCTTGGCAGCGTGCAATATCGTTGGTAGCGCCGTTGGTCAAAGATCCAGCATTTGCTAAGGAGCGAGAATGCAGAATCGTGAAGAGCATAGGCCCGGGCGATTTCGCCAAACTTCGGTTCATGCAAAAGGGTAGTCTAATCTGCCGCCACTTGCCGCTCAGCCCGCCTTTACTCATGGCGACCGATCCTTATCGCCTTCCGATCGCCAGGATTATGGTCGGCCCATGCCGCCATCCAATAATTAGCCGTAACAGCATTGAGACACTTCTGAAGCAAAAGGGATATCCAGCCACGCTTGTTTCAATTTCGAAGATTCCCTACCAAGTAACCTAACCGCGTGCCCCAGTTCCGCTTCCGGGACCTGGGACAGCATTGCAGCCCCCAAACACTGAAGCCAGCCCCGAAAGGCTGGCTTCGCTTCCTGCCCACCATGGGACAGGGGTAGTTTTCTCTACAATTGCACCCGCGCCGCCTGGTGAGCGCATCGATCGGCAGGCAACGCCTCTCGCTACACCGCCGAAACCTTCAGGCCCGGAATCGATTTGAAGTGGCGTACGTTCGCCGTTGCCACATCGAAGCCAAGCGCCAGAGCAGTCGCACCAATGGCCAGATCCTCAAACGCCACGGAAACACCCTGCCCAGCCAGTTCACCCTCCAACTGGCCGACCATCCGCGCAATTCCCAGCGTCAATGGATACACGGGAATATCCGCACAAAGTCTCTCGATGAACTTGAGCCGCCGCTGCTTTCGGGCTTCGTCCTGCGCGCGGTAAGCGCCATGCACCAGCTCCGCCACGGCGACCACCGAAATGCCCAGGTCCACCACGCCGAATGCGGCTTCTATCTGTTCCAGAATCTGTAAGACGGATTTTCCCTGCCGCTCGGCGGCAATCAGGTAGGTGGAATCGAGAATCAACCCCACGCCGGGGGATTCCAGGGCTTGCGATTGCTCACAACGGCTTCCAAATCGGCGGCAAAATCCGCATCCAGAACAGGCGCCTCACCGGTCGCCTCTTCATGCCGCCGCGCCAGCGCAATGCACTCGGAAACAGAACGCCTAGAACGTTGCGTAGAAGGCGACAATGCCACCGTGAGCGTGCCATTGTCGATCACGATTTCCTCGCCGGCATACACGCGCAACATCAGCGCGGAGAGATCGCGCGCCGCTTCAGCTTCCGGAATGTGAACCACGCCCATGGGCCAATGATACCTCAGAGTGCCCTGCTCAAGATGGACGCAGCTTCATGCAAAGCCAGCACTTCATCGCGAACCAGGCGCGAGCGGATCGAAGAGGGCGGCGCGGAATCAAAATAGAACGCCCGCACAGCCTCTCTCACGTTGGCTTTCAACTCGTCCCAGCTATCGGCCTGCGTGAAGATGCTCTCGCCAAGCGCCTCGGCCGTGAATCCGCCGTCAGCCTCCTGATCGCCTTCAAAGACAATCTCTTTCATGCCAATCGCACCCTTCTCCGGGATCAAAGCGTCCGGCCAAACCCTCAGGAGCTTATGATAATCGTTTGCGGGAGATGGGGGAATGACGAAACCGAAGTCCTGCGACGAAGAGTTCTTGCTGGAGCGCTGCAACGGTGCCGATCGCGAAGCCTTCCGCCGAATCCTCAATCGCAATGGCGGCGACGCGTTCGAACTGCGCCGCGAGATGGTGCGCAAACGGCTGAGCCGCGGCAGGCTGACGGTCATAGATGCCACGAATGTGCAACCGCTGCCGCGTCAGCGAACCCGCACAGGCCCCTATGAGCGGCCAGCAAGCGTAAAGCCTCCGGCTCTGCCGAGGATATTTACTGCAGGATGCCGGCCTCCGGGGGGCCGGGAAGGGATGCTCCATTCAAGCCCATATGAATGGTTCCAGCCGCGTTGAGCCTCAGTTGGTCAACTACGATGTTTCCAATCGCAAAGGTGCTCGAACCACCGGCGCCGTCAAACTCGACCATGTCCGAGCTGCCGGTGTTATGAAAGTAAAGTGCGCCCGAAAAATTGAGATAGGATCCGGCGTCCAGGAGCGTGTTGCTGTAGGTGTCCCCCGGGTCTGTAAACAGCAGCAGTCCCCGTATACCGGAAGCTGAGTAGGTGTCCGTACTTGGAGTTCCAACGTAAGTCCCTCCCTCGCTGCATTGGGCCGCCAGCACATTTCCTGCGAGCGTAGTCGGCATTCCGGCTGGGGTTGTGCCGCTGGAGCAGTTGAGATAGTACGAAGGAACTCCGGTGATGAGACTATTTGGGCTCCCTGAGCCGCCTGAAAACATGGGCCCACCCGTCAGGAAATAGAATAGGACGCCTTGCGTGGAAGGCTGCGTGCCGATCCATGCGTTACGAATTGTCGATGAGCCTGAAACGGTGAGATTGCCGTTGAGGAAGTAGATGCCGGGTCGAAAGATCGAGACGTCGTTCGCATACCCGGCGAGGCTGGTCACATTGATGCCGTTTGGATAGTAGCCGGGGCTGAACTCAAGGCAATTCCCATAGTACTGAGTGTACGGAGAGACGGGGTCCATGCCCATGTAGTGCTGTTGGCCCGTCGCAGTAGCCGTGTTTGGACAACTATCCGTTCCAGCGCCAACCCAAACGCCGCTGATGAGGCCATAGGTTGGATCTTCTCTTGCGCATCCATTGGAACTGGAGGCGACTGCGTTTTGAATACATCCGGTGGTGTCGCCTATTGGGATGGTCGTCAGCAGCTGAGGCGCGATGGGCTGAGCCGGAGCGGAGACGCTCGCGTAGGGATTGGGGACAGAGCCTGCGGAACTCTTCCACAACTTATTTGCAGGATCATCCAGGAGCGTATAGGCGCCGCAGAATGGGTTTGTCGTTGGGCCGCCCACAATCGCCAGCTCGCCACCGTTTCCTGACGGCCCCGCGGCGGTGGTATCGATGGTGTAGTTGCTTCCGCCGGTGCAGGCAACCGCGGTGGGCGAAGATGAATTCACCTGGATGCTCACCGCGGGACCGCCTGTGATTACGATGTGAACGCCGCCCGACATGGAAAGCGTCGATGCATTGCTCGGGTTCAGAATAACAATCGGAGCAGCGCCGGCGCCGGGCGTCAGTCCGCATGTACAGGATGCCGCAACCGTCATGGACTTTACCCCGACCAATCCAATGAACCAGGTAGCTGGCTTTTCCTGAACCGTTACCTTGAGAAATGGGTGTGGGATGCCGGTGGAGGCCGTGACACCATTCACTGCGCTGGGAAAAGTCCAGCTCACTGCAGTGGCGCCGATGGCAGTGCTCTTGCCCCATCCACTCGCGGCAGCGGTCGCCTTATAGCCGTTGAATACGGCATATTGGCAAATCGCGGCGGTTGAGGAAGTATTGCAGTCGCCCGCCGTGCCGAGTGTAAAGCCTGCACTGTTGGTGATGGTGCCGTTTTTCAGATAGAGCATGTCCATAGCTCCTGCCGCACAGGCAGCATCCGCGGCCGACTGCGCCGCCTGGCGGTGAAACCACATACTGGAAAGATCCACGGCAAAGCCCACCGACGCAAGCAGGAAGGTGCCGAGAATAAGCAGCAGAAGCACGGAAGACTGGCCCGACTCATCGTCGCGGAATTTCCTCAGTAAACTTCGCCTTGTGTTCTGTCTCGTCACTGTCTCTCCCGTTCGCCACGCGATCTTCTAGTACACGATTTCTCCCTTGGAGCTGAAACTCACCTTGCCCCCCAAACCTGGAAGCTGAATATAGGGAATATAGGTGTAGGACACCGTGACTGCCACCGGATTTCCAACTGCTGCCGTGTTGTTGGCATAGCTCACCAAAACGGTCATCGCGCTGATGTTGTGCAGCGAGGCAGACGCGGTTGCCTTCACCGCGGCCTGCACATTCGAGTAAGGCGCCTGGTTTGTGCAAGCCGTGTCCGGGCCGCTGCAGAGCGTGCTGCCGGTTCCGTGAACGATCGCATAGCGTACACCCTCCTCTGTGGCGTCGTTGAGCACACTGCATGTATAGATGAACATGCAAACCTCGAACAGCCAGAACACCAGCGACATGACAACCAACAGCGAGACAACCATCTCCACACTCGCCTGCCCACGCTCACACTCGGACCGATTGCACCTGCGATGGAAATGAATATCTCGTGGCGCACGCATCTTACGCTGACCCGCCAAGTCTCTCAGCCAGCACACCGCGTCCGCGACAAGCGATGCAGAACATGGCGGCCTGGCGCGGCAAATCACTGCATCGACCTCATCTCGATCATGCGATGAAAGGTATGGGTGGGGAATATCGGAATGGGGATGAGTGGCTTCACCGTATACACCACATCGACGCGGGTCAACTGGAAGATCGGGGACTCTGGATCGGTGTCCGGTGTCCCGGTGACTGCCCCCGCACCGGTAATTGGGGTTGTGCATTGGGCAGTGTTTGCGGGCATGGTTACGCCCACAACTCTTGAACAGACCCGAACCGACACGGTCGTCGACGAGGCGCTGACCAGACCGATGCTGCTGAGGGCCAGATTCGAAACCACGATAGCGCTCGGTTGGGCCGATTGTGCCGGCGACGACGTTCCCTGCACTGCATACTCCATCGCGTTGCGAGCAGCCGAGTTCAACGACAGGGCGACCAAGAAGAAGTAACCAAAATCCACGGCATAGCAAATTAGAAGCGTAAAGATGGGAACCATCAGCGCTACTTCAACCAGACTCTGGCCCTCATGATTTCGCCAGAAAGGCCTAGCAGGCGTTGCGCCGGCCGACGGTCTGGGACTTCGCCTCGCACCGAAAACCGGTCTAATGCCCATGGGCAGCCCATCCAGCGAGCACGCCATCCAGCCGCATCGCGTCGTCCTGATGGAAAGAGAAGCCTGATTCGGTCTGCGGTAACTCACACTCACCCGAGGCCGGTGGCCCCGATAACTCGCGAGAGTGACGAAGGCAATTCAGCATTGTTGACCTTGCGGCGATACCTCTACACGCGTTGATCCACGCACATGAATGGCATCGGCGCGCACATTGCTCATTGTTTACCAATGCACATTGCTCATTATTTACTAACTTGACTTGGCATGTTCGATCAATTTTGCTCAAAAGTTATGTTTGGCAGTGTCTACATTATGAGAGCCGGTTCAAATTTGAACCGGGATACAGGGATAGAGGGAGAATGACGAAGCGCCTCGTTTCAGCATTGGTTATCGCCCTGCTCATCTCTGGCCTGTTTACCTATTTTCTTAGTAGGCGAGTGGCCAAGGCGGCTCGCTTGAAAGGCCCCCAGCAGCAGCTCTGCGTAGCCGCGGGCAAACCACTTGATGCAGGTGAAACTTTAACTGCACAGGATCTGCAGTTAATTGAGTGGCACGCGGCAAGCCCGCCTTCAGAGGGTTTCAGCAAGATCGAAGAAGTGGTTGGCAGGGTAGTGCTTTACCCTCTGCCCAAAGGCGAGCCCATCATTGAGCGGCAGCTGGCGGCGGCGGGGTCGGGCGCCGGGCTCACGTCAAAGATCCCAGCCGGCATGCGAGCAATCTCCGTTCGCTCCGATGAAGTCATGGGCGTGGCCGGCTTTCTGCTACCAGGAACCCATGTGGATGTATTGATGACCTATCGTTCCAACGCCTCGCCCGATCCACAGACGGTGACCGTGTTGCAGGACGTTGTGGTCCTCGCTGCGGGGCAGCAAATCCAGCCCGATCCGGCTGGAAAGCCAGTCACCGTCAATGTCGTCACTCTTCTGTTGAAGCCTGAGGATGCGGAAAAGACTGCACTCGCCGCAAGTCTCGGAGGTATGTATTTCGTGCTCAGAAACGGTGGCGATTCAGCACAGGCAAATCCGCCTCCCATTGGCTTGTCGCAACTTACCGGCGCCACTCCTCTTCCCGCAAATACACCTCCCAAAATCACCAGGGCCCCGGTGCAGGCCAAACCGGCGCAATACGAGGTTGAAACCTTTCTTGGCAACAAGCGAGTTGTCAACAACTTCAAGTGAGGCGCGCATGACGATCTCGGTTCATCCTATGTCGAAGGGTTTATGGATCGCGCTCGTGTCCGCAATGCTCTGCGCACCCATGGTCGCGCAAACGTTGACGGGATCTTCGAACTCCTCCGGCCCTTCCATCGCCACGGCACTCGATGCGCCGGCTTCGGTAACGGACGATATCCCAAGCGCGTTGACGAGCAAGGCTGACTTCGCAAGCCAACCGTTGCACATTCTGGTTGGGCGCTCGATCTTCGTCACCGCGCTCACGAGATTGAAGCGCGTCTATGTCAGCGAGCCCACCATCATCGATTCCTTCACTGCGAGCCCCACGCAGATCGTGGTAACCGCGAGGCTCCCCGGCGTGAGCAGCCTGATTCTGTGGGATGAGGCCGGGCGCTCCCAAGTCTATCTTGTGTCATCCGACACCGACGCGACAACCCTTCAGAATGAGATCGACGATGCGTTGCCGAAGGACAGCATCCAGGTAACTACTCATGGCGATCGCATCACGCTTACCGGAACCACGACCGACGATGCTTCTTCCGACACGGCGGTAAAGCTAGCCACACTTTATGGAAAAACGGTTGTGAACTCGCTGGTCGTTCGGCCGCCGCATCTCAGGCAGGTAAAGCTGAAGGTACAGATGATTGAGATCGATCGATCGAAGATGGAGACCTTTGGCATCAACTTCCTCAGCGGGGGAAACAATACCACCGCCACGTCAACCGGACAGTTCCCCGCGGTCTCTCTGGGAACTTCGACGACCACCACGGGAGGCTCCGCGGCGCCGTCCTTGAGCATTGGAAGCCCATTGAACCTGTTGTTCTTCAGCTCCAGTCTGAATATGGGGCTGATCCTGCAGGATCTTCAGGACAAGCAGATCGCGCAGATTCTGGCTGAGCCGACCATCACCACGGTGAGCGGACAAAAGGCATCGTTTCTCTCTGGCGGTGAGTTTCCGTATCCGGTTGTGCAGGCTTCCGCGGGCGGCCTCGCGTCCGTTACCATCTCTTTCCGCCCGTACGGCGTCAAGCTGGAATTTACGCCGATCGTCAATGCCGATGGCACCATTCGATTGAGCGTGGCGCCGGAAGTGAGCGCCTTGGATTACTCGACTGCTGTCACCATCGCCGGCTATTCGATTCCGGCGATCTCCACCCGCCGCGCAGAGACACAAGTCGAGTTGCGCGATGGGCAGAGTTTTGCCATCTCCGGGTTGCTCGATCATCGCACCACGGATATCTACAACAAGATGCCCGGCTTCGGCGATATTCCAATCCTGGGCCAGTTGTTTCGATCAAAGAGCACGACGCACTCAACAGCCGAGCTGGTTGTGCTCGTCACACCCACATTGGTCGATCCGCTGACAGATACCACGACGCCCGCTGTGCCGAAACTCCCGGTGCCCATGTTGGATACAAAGAAATTTGATAAGACAATCGTCAAGCCGGCGCTTGCTGCGGCGCCACAGGCCGGAACTGGCGGCAAGCCATGACCGACCAAGGAACGGCTCCGAAATCTCTTGAAGTGGCGTTGCTCACGGTTAAGGTGGAAAAGGAAACGGTGGACAAGATCCGGGCCGCCGCCGCCGAAATGCCGTGGACCGTTGTCCAGGCAGATTTCGAAAACTATTTTTCAGCAGACAAGCGGCCATTCTTCAATCAGAAGGCTATCGATGCACAGGCATGCATCGCTGTGGTCGATTTCGATCAGGACCCCAAACTTGCGCTCCAGACTGCTGAGTTCCTGCGCAGCAGTTTCTATCACAAGATTGCAATTGTTGCCCTTTCCTCGGCATCGGAGCCCGATCTCTTACTGCAGGCAATGCGTGCGGGATGCAGTGAGTTTCTTGGCAAGCCCTTCGACAACGGCGAATTCACCGATACTCTGACGAGGCTGGCGCATCGGTGGTCGGCAATTATCACTCATCCCCAGGATGCGGGAAGAATACTCTCTTTCTTTGGCGCAAAGGGCGGAGTGGGCACGACAACGCTTGCGGTTCACCTGGCGATGTACCTGGTCAAAGACTTCAAGAAGAAAGTACTGCTCATCGACAACCATGCGCAACTTGGACACGTTGCTCTTTATCTCGGAATGGACGGCACCCATCACACCTTCCACGAACTCGTGTCGAACGTTGGCAGACTCGATCGGGAGTTGCTGGGCGGATTCATTGCGACTCACTCGAGCGGCCTCGACTTTCTTTCCTCGCCCGATGTCTATGGGGGCGAACAAAACACTGACACGGAGGCCGTGGAGCAAACCGTCGAGTTCCTGAGCGGCCTTTACGATTTTGTCTTACTGGATTGCGAAGCATCGTTCGAGGACATCAATCTCGCAATTATCGATCTCTCCAATTGGGTATATCTGATCGCCACTCCTGAAATAGGCGCAATCCGCGATCTGTCCCGCTACCTGGATGGCCTGATTCAGAACGAACACACGACAGACAAGCTGCAAGTCGTCATCAACCGTTACTCCTCGCGCGATGCTGTCACCCTTGAGCAGATCGAAAAAGCGGTTCGTCTCCCCATCGCATTCAAAATCTCCAATGCGCACGCCGATGTTGTGCACGCCATCAATGTAGGGGAACCTGTGGGCTCGGAGAGCGGATCGGATTTCTCCAAGGAGATGCTCAGTTGGGCCGCGGGGCTCGTGGGCGCCAAGAGCCCGTCAATTCAGGTACCGGCAAAGAAATGGTTTGCTCTTTGGTAGCTTAAGGCGCGGATTGTTGGAGCGCAAAGGATTCATGAATGATCGATTCGACTGCAGGCAGCAGCGCCCGTGTCATCCCGCCCATCGTGAGGTCCCCGAGATCTGCGCCCGCAAGAGTTCAGCAGGAGATCAAGTCCGCGGTACACCAGGAACTCATCAAGCGATTGGACTTGGAAAAAATCGCACTGATGCATGAGAACCGCGCCTCGCAACAGCAACTCCTGGCCACGATTCTTCAATTGATCGATGAACAGAATGTCCCGCTCTCATCCCTTGAACGAGACAGGCTGGCGCAGGAAGTTCTTGACGAAGTGTTCGGACTTGGCGCGCTCGAACCGCTGCTTCAGGATCCGACCGTCAGCGACATCCTGGTGAACACCTACAACTCCGTCTACGTTGAACGTCACGGCGTACTTGAGAAAACCGCCGTGGTCTTTCAGGATAATCAGCATTTGATGCAGATCATTGAAAAGATTGTTTCGGCCGTTGGCAGAAGAGTTGACGAGGCCTCGCCCATGGTGGATGCCCGGCTCCAGGACGGTTCGCGTGTCAACGTTGTCATCCCACCCCTGGCTGTCGATGGCCCCATCTTGTCGATCCGCAAATTTGGAGCGAAGCCCCTGGTTGCAGAAGATCTTTTGCGCAATAAGGCGCTGACCCGGCCCATGCTGGATATGTTGAAGAATTGCATCAAGGCCCGGCTCAACATCATTATCGCGGGCGGCACGGGCGCGGGCAAGACAACCTTGTTAGACGTGCTGTCCGCATTCATTCCCACGAACGAGCGAATCATCACCATTGAGGATTCGGCCGAACTGCAACTGAAACAGGATCACGTGGTGCGACTTGAGTGCAGGCCGCCGAATGTGGAAGGGAAAGGCGCGGTGCGGCAGAGGGAACTGGTGATGAACGCGCTCCGCATGCGCCCGGACAGAATCATCGTGGGCGAGGTGAGAGGCGAAGAGTGCCTCGACATGTTGCAGGCAATGAACACCGGTCACGATGGTTCGATGACCACCGTACACGCAAACACGCCGCGCGACGCACTGGCCCGCATGGAAACCCTGACCATGATGAGCGACGTGCGTCTGCCGGAAGAAGCAATCCGCGCGCAGATCGCGTCGGCAATTCAACTGATTGTGCAAATCGCTCGCATGAGCGACGGCACACGGCGTGTCACATACATTACAGAACTGACCGGAGCATTCAGCGACATCATCAGCATGCAGGATATTTTTGTTTTCGAAAAGCAGGGCATCGGTCTCAAGGGAAAAGTCAAAGGCCGCTTTCGCGCGACCGGGATTGTTCCCAAATTCAACGAGAGACTTATCGAAGCGGGCATCCCGGTACAGGCAGGCCTGCTGGATTACTCGGTAGAAGTGTAGGGGGTTGCGAATATGGCTCTGCTGGTTCTTGCGTTCATCGCGATTGTGCTCGTCACGTTTGGGCTTGTTGTATTAATGACGCGACCGTCTGCAGCAGAGAAAGCGATGGACCTGCGAATTGCGTCGATCCATGGATCCGCGGGCGATGGGACAACCGTTTCCCCAGGAACAACTCAATCCTTTCTCAAAGCGGACAGAGCCACAAGCTTTGGCTGGCTCGAAGCAATCGTCCAACACTATGGCTTTGCGAAGCGGTTGCAAATAAGGATTCTGCAGGCGAACAGTTCGGCATCGGTGAGCATTCTGATCCTGAGCAGCCTGGGATTGTTTCTGCTCGGGTATGCAATCGCATGGTTCTTCGCGCCCATCGTTTTGGTCGACATCGCCGCCGCGGCATTGCTCTTCTTTCTGCCATATTGGATACTCTCCTTCAGGCGTTCCAGGAGGATCAACTCCTTCAATGCCGTGCTCGCGGATACCATCGACATGCTCGCACGCGCCCTGCGCGCAGGCTACTCCATGGCAGGCGCTTTCGAGATGGTGTCAGAGAATGCCGAGGAGCCGGCGGCCTCGGAGTTCAAAGAAGTATTCAAACAGCAGAATCTCGGCTTGCCCATGCGCGACGCACTCATGCAGTTGCTGGATCGGTTTCCATCGCTCGACCTGCGCGTTCTGGTCACCGCGATCCTGGTGCAAAAAGATACGGGCGGGAACCTGTCAGAGATTCTGGATCGCACGGTCTTTGTGATTCGAGAGAGGCTTCGTATTCAGGGGGAGATTCGAGTTCAAACAGCCCAGGGCAGGTTCACAGGGTGGATTCTCAGCGCCCTTCCGGTGGTGATGCTCATACTCATCAACCTTGTGAATCCGGGCTACTCCAAAGTCCTTCTCACAGATCCAACTGGCCGGATGCTGATCTATGTTGGTGTCGGAATGCTGGTGGTTGGAAGCTGGATCATTCATTACATCGTGAGTGGAATCGAGGTATAGAAATTCATGACTCTCATGTTTTACGTCGCTCTCATGCTCACGGTCTTTCTGGTTCTGGCGCTGCTGCTCGCTCCCGTCGTCCTGGCCCCCTCGCAAGCGGCACGGCACATCCTCGAATTGGTGCAGAGCACCAGAACAGACAAGAGGAGGGTGGGTACAAAGGAGCGAGTTATCGGTGTGATCCTTTCGTTCGCGACCGGGCTGCGATCTCGACTTGGCTTTGTCGAGGATGACGACTTCAGGCAGCGCATGCTGGCAGCAGGGCTCAATAGCAGAGCAAGCGCATCCACCTATCGCGCCAGCCGCTTCATTATGCCGGTGATCGGAGCTGTTCTTGGCAGTGTCCTTCCCCATCACAGTTTGTTCATGGCATTCAGTCTTGGTGCGCTCTTTTACCTCATGCCGGATGTATGGTTACGCATGAAAGCCAAGAAGCGCAGAGAGAAAATCAGGAATGGACTCCCCGATGCACTCGACCTCCTCGTCGTCTGCGTGGAGGCCGGACTCGGTCTGGATCAGGCGATGATGCGAGTGGGAAAGGAACTCATCATTAGCCACCCGGAGATCAACCAGGAGTTTGCGCAAATTAATTTGGAGCAACTTGCCGGTAAAGCCCGCCTTGCAGCCTGGAAGAGCGCCGCGCAACGAACAGGCGTTCCGGAGTTCTCACTTTTCGTAACCATGCTGACGCAGGCCGATCGATTTGGCACCCCGATTGTTCGAGCCTTGAGCAGGTTTGCCGACGAACTCCGCTTGAAGAGAAGGCAGCGGGCCGAGGAGCTAGCCGCGAAGACAAGGATCAAGATTCTCTTTCCACTTGTGTTCTTTATATTTCCATGCATTTTTATTGTCCTGCTGGCCCCTGCGGTTCTGAGCATCATGCAGAACATGAAGGAGCTAAGATGAACGTTGCGACGATGGACCGTCCATCTACGAGCTTCGCCCTTGAATCACAACGTATGGTAATTGAGCAGAGCGCAATCCGCGGGAAGCGTGGGCAGCGTTGCTGATACCTACTGGGCGGTTGAATAGCCGCTCTTCGCTGTCATGCTCGGCTCCATGCAACTCTTCTCCAGACACTCGGAATGGATCGCCGCCGTCAGGCTTCCATCGGCAGCGGGACTATTTCGCAGCAGAAGAAGAGCTGGCGAGTGAATGATTCGCTGGCGAAAGGAAACCGCCGCTGCCAAGCACGCGCGAGACGTCTTCCACGGCAAGAGGCTTGGAGAAGTAAAACCCTTGCACTTCGCCGCAGCCCCACCCCTTCACAAGTTCCAACTGCTCCCGCGTCTCCACGCCTTCGGTGATAATCGGGATTCCGAGCTCTCGGGCGAGGCCAATGGTTGCCTTCACAATGATCGCGTCACTGGGCGTGGTTTCGAGATGCCGCACAAAGTCCTGAGCGATCTTGATGCGGTCTGCCGGGAATCGACGCAGATAATCGAGCGACGAGTAGCCGGTGCCAAAATCGTCGATGGCAATCGTGACGCCAAGTTTGCGCAGGCGCTCGACGATGTCGCTATGCTCGCGAAAAGTCTCCATAAGAATGGTCTCGGTCAACTCCAGTTCCAGCAATTGCGGCGGCAGCGCGGTTTCCGCGAGCACCTCAGCGATATCGGCTTCGAGTCCAATCGGCGATTTGAACTGCAACGCGGAAAGGTTCACCGCGATCCGGATGGGCTTCATGCCGGCGTCAAGCCAGATCTTGGCTTGCCGGCAAGCCGTCAACAATACCCAATGGCCCAGCTTCACGATCATCCCCATCTTTTCTGCCACTGGGATAAACACCTCCGGGTCTAAAATGCCGCGCCGGGGGTGGCGCCAGCGCACCAGCGCTTCTAATCCGACAATATGCGCATCGTCGACCGTCACCTGGGGCTGATACATGAGAAAGAGCTGGCCGGCATCGAGCGCTTCGTGAAGCTCCGTCCCCAGTGTGACTTGCATCCGCACTTCGGTGTCCATTGCAGGCGTGAAAAATCTATACATGTCGCGCCCTTCCGCCTTGGCACGGTAGAGCGCAACGTCGGCGTGGGAGAGCAGTGTTTCCGCGTCTGGAGCTTCACGACCATACACGTCGATCCCAATGCTGGCTGCACTGAAAATTTCGTTTCCCTGAATGGAGTATGGCTGGCCAAGCGCGTGGATCAACTTCTCCGCAAGAATCGCCGCATCGGACGGTTGCTCCACGTCACCGACGACCACCGCGAATTCGTCTCCACCGAAACGAGCCACGGTATCCGATTCCCGAGTATTCGATTCCAAACGATCTGCCACTGCTTGCAGAAGCTCGTCGCCCACCGGGTGGCCCAACGTATCGTTCACGTCTTTGAAGTGATCCAGGTCGAGATAGATCACAGCAAAACCATTTGCAGTGCGCTTTGCCCTCGCAACCGCATGCTGCAGGGCCTCCACAAAGACCTCGCGGTTTGCCAACCCTGTCAGCACATCGAAGCGCGCCAGTCGCAGGGCATGTGCGGCAGCTTGCTTGCTCGCGGTGATGTCGCGAAAAAACCAGATGCGGCCCAGGAGCTGTCCTTGTGAGGATTTCAACATGACGGTGTGACGCTCAATGAATCGTCCGTCCGTCATCTCAAACTCATCGTGGCTGGCCTCGCCAGGATGCTCGTAAATCTGTCGCACCACTTCGGCAAAGTGCTGCGGATCCTTCACGAGCGCGGTTCCCGAAGCCAAAATCTTCTCATCGCGTTCTCCAGCCAGAGTCGTCCGCGGAAGCTTCCATATTTCACAGAAGCGGGAATTTGCGGAGATGATCTCGCGATTTGCACCGACCACTAATACCCCGTCGGGCGATGCCTCCATTTCGGTCGTAAACAGAAGGTTGGCAAACTGAAGTTTGGCTTCCGCAATCTTGCTCTCGGTGATGTCCTGCACAGTTCCAATCATCCGCAGCGCGCGTCCTCTGGCATCATGCGTCACTCGCGCCTGTTCATGGACATGCTTGATCGTCCCGTCGTCCATTACCAACCGATGATCGATTCCGCGCCCCTTTCCGGATGCGACTGTTTCAGCGATGTCCTTGGCCACCTGGCTCCGGTCATCTGCGTGAATGCGGGCCAGCATCGAGTCGTAGGAGGGCTTGATTTTGGTTGGATCGACACCGAAGATTCGATAGGCCTCCAGCGAGCAGAAGTAGTTCCTCGCAACCAGGTCGATGTTCCAGCTCCCGACGTGGGCCATTGCCTGGGCCTCGACCATCGCGGCTTCGCTGTCCCTCTGTTTGATCGACAGCATTTCCTGGCCGAGCCGCAAGCGGAAGTTCTCAACGATGGATCGGTTAATGTTGAGGCCGGATGCAATGAGCACGAGTGTAAACATGACCATCATCCCGCTCATCTCGATATGGTTCATGTCCGGACGAGTGGAAAGAATGACAAGGACGGGCAGGACGGTCGGGATTGTGAACGACCACATCGCCGGCAGGTAGGCGGAGTTGCTGACAATCCCGGCGGCCGTCAGACCCCCAAGCACGAAGACGACAAACAGGTGATAGACAGGATTGGGCGTCATGAGAATCGCCGTGCCCGTGAGACCCCAGAGGAGGGCCGTCACAAATGCGTTCACTGCGAAAACCCGCCCCCAGGTTGGAGCGATTCCGGTAGCAGAATCCTGTGCCCGGTAGAGGCGTCTCGAAACAAAACGCGCCAGAATGACGAGGCTGAACAATTCCAGCCACGACAGTCCTATCCAGCCTGGATAAAGACGCCGGAGTGTGCCCCAGACTAGCACAGCGAGGAGCAGGTTCATCGGCAGATCGACGCGCCGGTGCATGAGCATGCGAACTTGCTCGGCTCTCACCGCGTCGTCAAGCTGGGCACGGCGCCTGCGGTCACTGCTTCCGATTTTTTTCTCTGTCATAGTACGCAGCCTCGACAAGAGATCACTTGCGACTCAGGCGATGGACACACGCGATCCGCTCAGCCATCGGGCCTCCTCGTCCCCTGGCGCCAATCGATATGCTGACAGCGTTGAGGAATTACGATGGGCGGCGTTTTGATCGCGCGGCGCTAGGGCAATTTGTTCTGACGGAAGAGCACAGGTTCCGCTTCACTGCGTCAGCATTGAACATAGGCAGAAAAACCGGAGCACCTGCAACACAATTCGCATCATTCTTCCATCGTGAGGGGCTGACGATCTGAGCAAATGAATACAGGCCCTCCAGATTGGGGCCAGGACGATCCCCAGAGCAACGGGTGTCAGGAAACCACCACGGTGACCTTCGCATTGTGGATGATCCCGTTTGCCGTGCCGGTGACCACCACGCTGTAGGTGGTTAGAGTCGGAGGAGTTGTCTGGCCGCCACCTCCTCCACCACCGCCTCCTCCACCACCGCCCCCCGAGCCGCCGCTGCTGCCGCAACTGACTGTCCACATCGCCGCAAAGATGCAGAGGCTGAGCAACATACTCCGCTGGAACTTGCGGCTCGCTCGCCCCCTCAACAGAATGAAGCTGAAGGCAAGCATCCCCGCCGCCGGCCAGCCGGATTGTCTTTGCCACCTTGGCGCAACAAGCCCAGCTGTTTGCGTGGCGACACTGATTGTGAGCGTTGCCGTGGCCTGCCCGTTGATGGTGACCGTGGAGGGACTGAGGCTGCAGGTGACCTGACTGGAGGATGGAGCGCAGGTGAGCGCGGCCGCGCCATTGAATTCGTTGACGGATGCGAGGTTGATGGCCACCGATGCGGAACTGCCTGCCTGAATCGAGAGCTGGCTGACTTGCGGAGCCAGGATAAAATCCGGAACCACGGTCGTGGCCACAACGTTGAGCGAAATCGGCGTGCTCAATGACCCCTGGTAGTTGCTATCGCCCAGATATGTCGCAATGAGCGGGACCTGGCCGATATAAGGGGTGAACGCGTTACGGTTGGGATTCTGGTAAATTTGGACGGTCGCTGAAGCCGTGTTGGGGCCCGTTCCGATGAGTCCCGATGACCAAACCATGAAAATTCCGTCCCCGTAGATGTTCACGTATCCCGTTGGTGGCCCTTTCGAGCCGCCTGCGCCGGTTACCGTCATCGTGAAGGTCGCGTTTCCATTTTCATACGAGACCGTTGAGGGGCTTACGGTGAGAGCCGTTGCGGTTGGAAGCAGTGGATTGGCCGAGGGCGCAACGGTAACGGTGTACGAACTCGAAGATGCTGCCGCAAAATGTGCGTCGCCGCTGTAAGAGCCTGTCAACTGGTATGTGCCAGCCTGAAGATTGGTAAATGTTGCGAAGCCTACTGAGATCTGCCCTGCGGGATAGCCTACCGGAGTGAGAGCCACAGTTTGCGACTGCGAGCCGAGGCTGAGGGTTATAGTTCCCGTGGCAAGGTTGCATACTCCCCCGCTCAGATAGACCGTCACCGGCAAACTGTCGCCGGCGTAAGCGCTGCACTGGTTGTTGGGATAGCAACCGTACCCGTTCGCTTCAGTGCCCGAAACGGTACTGAGTGCAAAAGGAGATATTGAAAAAGCGAGCGGGAGCGGCTGCACTGTGTAAGTAAACGGCGCGGACGTGGAGGCGCCGAAGCTTGCATCTCCCGAATAACTGGCCACTACATTGTGAGCGCCACCACTCGCGGTCATGGGAGTAATCCACGTGGCGATTCCCGACACATTCAATGGCACCGATGCCGGCTGGCCATCCATGGCAAACGTAACGGAGCCGGTGGCTGTTGAGACGCCGGAAGTTGTTCCTGTGGGTTTAGCCGCGAGCCAAAGCGGCGTATAGGGAGGGACCGAGGAGCCGCTCGTGACAGGCGCCTCATACGGACCCACCACCGGTGTGCAACCCACCGCGGGGTTGTAAATCACTGAATACGTCGTTTGCATTCCAGAGATCGCGATGCTGCTGGGCTCAGGAGATACGGTGACCGATACAGGCGAAGAATTGCTGCTCGCGTGCAGGCCGTCTCCGCCGTAGTCGGCCCACACATCGTAGGTTCCTCCGGGTAGAGAATCGAGAGTGGCACTGGCCGAACCGTTGCTGCCCAACGTCAGGAAATCCACCGACTGGCTCGAAGGCAGCGGTGAGTCGCTCAGGATGGAAACGCCTCCCTGCGGCGTTTTGCCCCCGGAAGACGTGTCGACGCTGGTCGTCACTTTGACCGGCGTGCCATGAGTAAATGAGGTGGACGAAAGCTGCAAGGAAGTCGAGGTGGATGCGAAGGTGAGTGAGTTCCAGTTGGTCACCAGTACATTCGCGTCCACACTGCCCAGACCGCTGGCCAGATCGTATCCGGCGGTTGCCGGGTAGCCGGTCAAAGTGAAGTATTGAGGGTTAAATCGGCTGTCGGGGTTCGACTCGCAATCCGGGGTGAAGACTCCATTGATGAGCAGGCACGGCACATTGTTGCCACCAAGCGTGATGTCATGGAATGCGGACGGCTTTTGCTGCGCCAGCGCGTAGAGCGTGTAATCCGCCTGCCCCTGCCGTCCATACTTCTGGTCCACCAGCGCCATGATGCCCGCCATGGCCTGCACGGACGCCGAAGTGCCGCCCACCAGGGTCACCGGTGTCGGCTGATTGGCGATGGGCACGCAATCCCCGGGGTTGGCGCAAATCGCGTACGCGGAGAGATTGGCGCCATTGCCGGCAAACAGGGAGATGTCGGGAAGGTCGCGCACGCCATCGGCCGGGACGCCTGGGCCACTCTGCCAGCTGGGCTTCGCATAACCCGTCAAGGTTCCTGTTGTCGAGACGGGTTGGCAGAAAAACGGCAATGCGCTCCCCGATTCGACGGATGCGACGGAGTTGATACAACCGCTTGCGCCGCCGCTTCCCGCATCAAGGTCGGGAAGAAAATAGGTGTCGTTGAAAACCAGCGCATTGAAACCGAATGGATCGTTCCACACCTGCTCCGGCAGAGGGGCCTTCAACGAGCCGAGATTGGTATCGTTCGTAGCATTCCATAACTTGCCCGCGCTGGGAGCGCCGCCGGCGTAATCGGAGTAATAGAAATCCGTGCCGCCCACCGCAACGTTCCAAGGCGTGGAGGCAAAGCCGTTCACCTGCAAGCCGTAAATCGCCGCAAATTGCGTAGCGGCATTCTCACAACCCGCCGAACCGTTGTCTCCCGAGGAGACCAGAACCGTCTGCCCCTGCGCGGCGGCCTGCTCCCACAGCGCGGCCAGAATCAGATTATCGGCGCCCCCTATTTCCCCTTCGCATTCGCCGAAGCTCACGCTGAGCACATCCGCCTGATTGTCCTCAATGGCGCGCCTTGCCGCCAGAATCAAGGGATCGTCCAGCGCATCGGCAACCGTATCCCATGAGGCAATATAGAGGTTCACCGTGGCGCCGGGGGCGACAGCGCCGGCTACTTCGACGTCGAGGTATCCCTCTGTGTCGTCCGCATTGATCCCTGGGTCGCCGCCATCCAGCACCACTTGCGGCGGCTTGGCGGCCAGGTTGAACAGGCTCCGATAGGCGTTAGCCAGACCTACATTGATATTCGAATCGTTGATGATGCCGATCGTCTGTCCGCTGCCGTTGACGCCGGCGGTATACAACGGCGTCAGATCGTACTGCGTGGCGAAGTCCTCCGGTGCAACTGCATAGAAGGGCCCGTTCTGGGCGGTCAGGTCGAAGTCCGGTGAGATTTTTCTGGTCGCCGGATCAAGGTGTCCAGGCCCGACAACGCGCAGGTTTGGCTTGGGGTGGAAATTGTTCAGTGCGGACACTCCGCGCACAATGCCCGCAAGCGCCTTCGGAATTTCTGGATCGGTCGCATTCGCAAAATGCAGTTCGCCATTTACCGCGTACTTCCGAATTTGCGTATGGAACGCGTTGTTCACCTGGCCCACGGTGCCGGAGAACTCGATAAGCGTTTTGCCCTTGGAGACTCCAGCCACCTGAAAGCCTAACCCGCTCAGCCAGTCCGACGCTTGTTGGATGTCGGAGTCTGCTGGACCAAAACGATCGCCGAATTCTTCGGGGCTGAGCCAATGGTGGTATATCGCCGAGTCTTTGTTGTGAACATCCTGCATGTATTTGGAAAGGGCAGCGTCCCTATCTGCCGGGCGACCCATGAGAAGCACCAATTGCCTGGCGGGCATCGCAGTGTCCGCGGGCCCGGCGTCGTCGCGGGCCTGCGCCAGCGGATGGACGTTGCCCTGAAGAGAAACGGACCTCTCTTCATCAATGGGCTGCGTAATCAACGGAGTTGGCTGGCGCTGGGCAACAAGGGAGATCGATGAAATAAAACCAACAATCAGGATCGGCTCTTTCCATTTCACCGCTGTCGCCTTTGCCCTTCCAACAACAGGATAAGAATACGCCGGCTACTGGAACGCTTACGGACTGAGCTTCGTCGCAGAGGCAGGAACGCGCCCTCTTTATCTGATTTCCCGCTTCGCTGTTTATACTTTCCATTCCTTGGCCAAGTTCATGTGTAGGATTGTTTAGCCGGTGAAACGCGAGCCTCGACGGTCTGGAACTCCAACGGGAGAGAGCCCGGCACAGGACGGTGGGGAACTCCACTCGCCATTTGGCCATCTTCTGCCCATGACGGGCGTCTCCGCCGCTCTCAACGTGGCTTCCCTGTGAGTTCTTCGCTCGCGGGTGAGGTCCTTTTGAGCCGGCGCGCGGTCTCTACGGTCGACACCAAACCGGACCGAGGCGTCGCTCAGAGACCGAGGATTGGAAGGAATCGATGACTCTGATCAAGAATCTGTCGAATGCCACACAAGCTCTGATAATCACTTTGGCTCTTGCAAGCCTGGGCGCTTTGCCTGGGAACACACAAGAGGCTGGAATTACCGGCAATGCCCGCGTCGATCGCCTCCTGGGACAAATGACGCTGGACGAAAAGATCGCCATGATCCACGGCAACGGAGAAGATGCCGCGACAAACCAGGGCGAGGCGGGCTACTTGCCAGGTATCCAGCGGCTCGGCATTCCTCCCATGCGTTTTGCCGATGGGCCGCCCGGAATCCTGACGCGTGTTCCTTCCATGGCGCCCACATCCACCATGGGGCTGGCGTCTACTTTCAGCCGGGTCGACGCTCGGGAGAACGGCGCGGTGATCGGCCGCGAAGCGCGGACGCACGGCGTGAGCGTGGTGCTGCAGCCGTTCATCAATATCGACAGGGATCTCAATTATGGCCGCGGCTACAACACCTTCGGCGAAGATCCGTTCCTGACCGGCGAGATGGGTGCGGCGGAGATTACGGGTATTCAAAGCCAGGGGGTGATGTCGCAGGCTAAACACTTTATTGGATACGACACGGATGGGACGAACGTGTTCATCGACGATCAAACTTTGCACGAGGTTTACCTGGCCCCGTTTGCCGCGGCTAGCAGGGCCGGAGTGTCGTCGATCATGTGTTCGTATAACAAGATCAATGGCCCGTACTCCTGCGGCAATGCTGTGACGCTCATCAAGACTTTGAAAGGGGAAGTCGGCTTCAAAGGGTTTGTCACCTCTGACTGGGGTGCGACGCATGCAACCGATTTCATCAACGCTGGTTTGGACATGGAGATGTCCGGACCGCTGCCTGTTTCGTTTGCGGGGCCATCGTTTTTCGTGAATGGTCCCAAGCGGGAAGCAGTCAAAAATGAAATACCGGACGGGCCGGCGCTGAGCGGGGCCGGTTTGCCCGAGGAGCCGGCGCAGAAAGGCTGGGGCGGTTCTTCGGAGCCCTGGCCGGCTACCGACCTTAAGAAGCTGGTGGCCAGCGGAGTTGTTTCAGAAGATACCATCGCACGCGCCGCCGGCAGAGTCCTTTTGCAGATGGAAAGGTTCGGATATCATGACGGGAAAAGCAAGCTGGACGTGACAACGCAAGACAATGCAGCGGACGCGAAGATTGTGGAGAGGACATCCATCGATGCGGCGATTCTGCTGAAGAATGAAGGCGGCGTACTCCCACTGAAGACACGCGATCTGGAAAGCCTGGCGATGATTGGGCCGGGGGCTGCGCAGATTGTCTCCGTCGGCCTTACAGGCGAGAAAGCTGTCGGCCTGCCTGCGCTCGAAGTGGGACCGCTTGCGGCGCTGAAGCAGTTGGCCGGAAGTGCGTCGCACGTGATGTATGCCGCCGCCGACGATATGGATGGAACCGCGATTCCTGCGCAGTATCTCTCGCACTTTGACGAGCCGGGGCTTGAACGCCGCGTCTGGAATGAAGATGCGGTATCGGTGGATCCGCGGATTGACTTTACGCTGCGCGCTCACAACGCGCTGCCGGCGAACCAGAGCATTGCATGGGCTGGGACACTGACAGCGCCGGAGAGCGGCAAATACCGGATTCATCTCCAACTGCTGGGCTGCAACGGAAAACTGAAGATAGACGACCAGGTTGTGGACAGGAACTGGTTCAACTGGATTCATGGGGAAGTGACACAGCCAGGGCAGGACAATATCTTTCCGACCTCGGATGGTCTTGACAATATTCGCGCTGCAATGGAACTGAGTGCCGGCCCCCATCGCATTTACCTGGAAGTGAATCCCGACAGCTCGAATAACCCAGTGCAGGTGAGGGTAAGTTGGGTAACTCCACGACAGCAGGCGGATAACTACCGCGCTGCCCTGGATGCGGCAAGGCACGCAAAGACGGCCGTAGTCTTTGCCTGGAGCCGGACATGGCCGGTGTTCGCCCTGCCCGGCGATCAGAATAAGCTCATCCACGATGTGGCGGCCGTGAATCCCAACACGATTGTGGTGCTCAACGTGAGCCAGGCAGTCGCCATGCCTTGGTTGGCTGAGGTGAAAGCTGTGCTCGATATGGGCTGGACCGGGGACATGGGCGGATGGGCAACAGCCAAGGTGCTCCTGGGCCACGAGAATGTTGGAGGGAGGTTGCCCTTCACCTGGCCGAAGCGGCTGGAGGACACGCCTGCGAACGATCCCGCTCATCCCGAGCGCTCCAGGAGCGGCGTGGATGGGAAGACAACCTTCAGTGAAGGTGTCCTGGTGGGCTATCGCTGGTTTGACCGGAAGAAAATTGAGCCTCTGTTCCCGTTTGGATTCGGGTTGTCGTATACCAGCTTCGCTTACTCGGAAATCAAGACCAGCCCCGCGGCCGATGGTGGAGTGGACGTGACCGTGAAGATTCAAAATACGGGCGCTGTACCCGGCGACGAAGTGGCGCAGGTTTATCTTGAAGCGCCGAGTGCTCCTCCGGCGGGTGCGCAGTTTGCCGATGACACCCTGGCAGGGTTTGAGCGCATTCACCTGGCGCCGCACCAGTCTCAAGACGTTGTCATTCATCTTCCGCTGCGCCAGTTGCAATACTGGTCGACGGCGCGGAATCAATGGCTGACTCCTGTGGGGAGTCGAGCGGTCTGGGTTGGAAGTTCCTCGCGCGATCACAGGCTCGAAAGCCGATTCGATCTCAAGTGAGGTTCCGCTGCGGCTCGCTCGCTGCTGGATTTCTTGCTGCTGTATTCAAGGAGAAATGCTCCGATGCAATCTCGAAGAGAGTTTCTTGAGATGCTGCCCGCCGGCCTTCTCGGCGCTGGCTGTGCGGCGACTTTGCCTGCCCAACCCATCCACGAGCCGTCGCTGACGCTATCGCCGGAGCAGCCCGTGTATCGCCCGCTTGATGAAATTACGCTGCTCGGCTCTGGCGAGGGCCGGCTGTTGCTGCTGGATGGAGAAGGTGTACCCTATTTCGACCAGGACGTGAAGCTGCCGGCGAAGATACGGCCCGCTGGCGCATTGGGCGCACACACGGTGCTTCATCTCGATGCCGACGGCAAGCTTCTGGGTCGCACCGGTTTTCTGGTGGATACGCATACCGAAATCCGCGAGGCCAGCGGCGAGTTTCAACATCTGCTGGACACCTTGTATTGGACCATGGCTTCGGATGGTCCGATTGGTGCGCGCCGCCACAATGGCCGCGTGTATACCTACTGGGTTGACTGGCTTCTTGACAACACAAACACGCTCAAAGGCATGCGCTATTTTTGGCCGGAGGTTCGCCAGAGTTTTGAAATATTCTCTGACACGCAACGCGAAGACGGCATGATCTGGGAAAACCATATCGACAGAACGCCGCCGGAAAGCGATTGGGACCGGCGCTTCAAGTACGGTGATTTTTCGCGCTCGGCGGACGGCGGCTATCTGGGCTTGCGTCGTGCGCCCGTGGAGAACCACGTGGAAATGTACTTTCTTGAAGCCCTTTACCTGGTGTGGAAGACCACTGGGGACGACGCATGGATGCGGCGGCATCTTGACCGCGCCTTGCATGCCGTGCATTACAGCACCAGCGACCCGTATCGGTGGTCAAAGAAGTATGGCCTCGTCAAGCGAGGGCTCACCATCGACACGTGGGATTTTCTTTGCGATAGCGAAGCCGCATTGGTTGGCGGCGATATCATGGTCATCGATCTGGAGAAAACGCACTTTGGGATATTCTTCGGTGACAACACGGGATTGATCGCCGGATGCCGCTACCTTGCCGAGATGCTCGATCGGGCGCAGCGGGGACAGGATGCCGGCGAAATGCGCAAGCTCGCCGGTGAGTTGGAAGAGCGGCTGAATCGCATCTCCTGGAACGGGAGATTCTATACACACTGGGTGGCGGAGGACTCGGAGTTCCGGCCCGCTCTGGGCGTGGATATGAACAGCCAGGTCTCGCTTTCCAACGCGTATTCATTGAACCGCGGCATTGCGCGGAAACAGGCGGCCGCGATTATCGAGACGTATGCGGCAATTCGGAAAGAGATGCCCGCGACTTCTCCGGGCGAGTTTTACTCGATCTACCCGCCATTCGCAAAGGGCTTCGGGTCGGAGCAGGGAATTTGGGACTACGTCAATGGCGGCGTGCTGGCATGTACCGCGGGCGAGTTGGCGCGCGGTTGCTTTGAGCATGGATACGAACACTACGGCGTGGATATTCTGCGACGGGTTCACGAGATCGCCAAACAACATCGCGATTTCCTGCCCGGTATTCTGCGCGGCAAGCAGCCTGAGCGGCCACCCACCAACTTTGTTCCGCTCCATTTGAGTGCACTGGCCAATTGCGACACGGGAAAGGGCGCCGACGGCGTGCCTGGATGGGTCAATGAACCGAACAACTATCTCATTGACTTTCCGTCAGGAGAGCAGAGCTTTCGCGGCGTGACCTTCCAAATCGCATCTGCAAAGGAGAATGGTCACCGCGTGTGCATCGGTGTCTCCGCATCGCCGAAGTACGCGGCGAGCACCCAGGTTCCCGTACACAAAGCTTGCCGAACCTTCTACCTGTTGCACGCGTGTTCAGGCGGCGGCGCAACTCTGGGCAAATTGACGATTCATTACGAGGACGGAAGCAAACAGGTCGAATACATCGAGCGTGGCACAAACGTTGGTTCTTTCTGGGCTCCGGAAGATCTTGAATTCAATAACCGGTACGGTGCTCTTGCACGGGAGCGCATGCAGGTGGCCTGGCGGGGTAAGAGCGGACTTATCGACAATGTGGGTGTCTGGATTACGAGCTTTGAGCCTCATAAGAAGGACGCTGCCATTGCATCCTTGGAACTGGAGAGCATGGAAACCAACGCAAAATGGTTTGTGATCGGCATAACTCTCTCTGATATGCCGGCGTTCCTGCCTCCGTGGAACGATATCTCGTCGGGGATGCCGAATAACTGGGGAGCAGGGTGCGTAACTGCGGCGCTGCTGGAAGGGCTGGCCGGCATTGAAGACACGGGCGGAGGCTTTCGCGCGGCCCGGGTATCGCCACGATGGATTGCTGCGGGCGCCACTCAGGCTCAGGTGAGTGTGCGCTATCCTGCTTCGCGCGGCTACGTGCTTTATCGCTATCTTCAAAACGGCAACACCATCGCTCTCGATTGCGCCAGTTGCGCAGACAAAGCGACTCTCCGCGTGCCGCTTCCAGCCGGCAGCCGTGTCACCAACATGCTTGTCAACGGGAAGGCCGTGGTTCCGCGCCTGGAAACTGTGGAGCAAACCGAGTACGCAACTGCAGAGGTGGAAGGGCGCGGCCCGCATCGTCTTCAGTTGGAACTCGCGTAAGCCTTGAGCCGGCACGGCGCCTCGGACATTCCAGTAGTGGTTGCATAAATCGCGTCTGCGAGCAAGAAGACATCCCTCAGGTGCTAAAGCCGGCAGTTTTATTGAGCATTTGCTGCACGACTAAACAGCTTGGTGAAAAACTTCGCCTTGGATGCGCTTTGTAACAGGGCATGACTTTAGTCGTGCCGCAAGCTGTTTAGATTGAGAGAATGGGCTTTATAGCGGTTTCAGGATTGCCGTACCCAAAGGGAATACACTCAAGTCGACGCGACCCCAAGGAGCGGCGACCTCGCAGTAGTGCAGATAGGGTATACCTATCCTGAAACCGCTCTAGCGTCTGCGTGAGAACTCGCGCTGAATACAACGAATTTTGCGGAATCGAATCGACCAACACAACCCGTTGCGGAATTCGCGAGTTCCGTGACCGCGTGAATTCGTAACTAAGTGAATGTAGCGCCGGCCTCCTGGCCGGCTGTAGCGTGGACCTCCCGGTCCACGCTCGTTCATGATGAATTACCAATTCATATGGTCTAAGCACTGGTTCTCACGCAGACACTTTAGCCCCTGCATGAATTCGTCGAATTTTCGCGCACTATTAGCCCTTTTCACCGAGTTGTAAAGTCGTGCCCTGTCAAAACCCCATTTATGCAACCAGTTCTAGTATCGCGAATGAACGGGAGGTTCAAAGACTCATGACTTCGCCGTGTTCGTCATACGCGGCGTAGCCATAGCCGGGTACCGTCTTGCCGTTGTACGTCTGCGGTTCAGGCGCAAAATTCACGACGATCGAACGGCCCGAGGAGTATTGCGTTCGTTCGAGCGTTCCATCGCCTGCGAGAAATGCATGGTCATCCAATGAGTCTTTACTCACGCAGGCGAACCACGCGTCCACGTGGCGCGTCGCGCGCATTCGTTCATACGTTTCGTTGCGGCGCTCAAAAGGACCGAGTTCGGTGAGAGCCGCATATCCCCATAACATGTCCAAAAGCCACGCAGGGTATTCCTTGTTGGCAGCAACACCTCCCGCCCACGAGGCGCCGACGGGATCGCCAGTGTACCGTCCGCTGACTACGGCGTCATGGAAGACCAGTGGCCACAGCGGAATTGACTCGCCCGCAACCCGCATGTGCCGATTCTCACACCAGTCGATATAAGGGATGGCGAAGTCCGCGCCTTCTTCACTACCAAGCACAACGCCGCGTTCTTTGAAGAACCTGAGAAGTTGCGCCTTGTTTGCCAAATCCTCGGCGCGATGTTGCAGCTTTCCCGGAGCGTAAGACTGGTAGGTCTGGACCGCGGTCGTCGTGTCGATAAACATGGCTCGCGGGGCCAGTTGCTGCTCCATCTTCCAATTGCGTTGGGCGTATGCGAGTCCCGCCGCGGCGTTGAGTATATACGCCTGTCCGCCGTCCCAGTAGCCGCCGCGCATGGGCCGTTGCTGCCGGGTCCGATTCACTCCGTGAGGCCAACTGGGATTGTGTTGATAGCTATCCTGGTAATTGTCGTGCAGCGCGACCGTAAATGACCCGCTGCCGGCACACAAGGAGCGAAGGTCTTCCATGCTGCCGAGCCGGTCGTCGGGTGGCCAAATGTCAGGATGCGACCAGTCATACCCACCGCGGATCCAACCGCGCGCCACCACGAGCGCGCGTTCCACTCCAGCCTCCGGCAATTCGCGTATCACCTGCAATGCCTGGCGATGTGTGAGGTAGACCTGGAATTTGCCGGCTGGGTCGTTCGATGGCGCAGCGGTGAGCCGGTCCGCATAATAGCGTGGGCTTTCCGCAGGCTCAGCCTGCATGCATGAGATCAATCGCCCGCTGGTGAGGGCGCTCAGTGCAGGTGTTTCGCGCAGTTTGTCGGTCAGGCTGCGATGTAATCCGCTGGCTTGTGCCCGTGCACGAAATGTTTTTGCGAGAGCAACATAATTGCCGCGCATAAACTCGTACCGGACCTTGCGAGTCCCGCTCCACTCGCCAAGCCGCTGCATCCACATCGTCGTTGCAGCCATTTCGGTGGCGGAGATCAGAGCGTCTGCGCCTTGCTGCTCTGGAAGGATTGCAAGATAGCCATCAAGCCCTCGCAGGCCGCCGAACCAGCGCATGTTCATGGCCGAAAAAAACGGCCAGCAATGACGGCCCGGCAGCGGTGAACGCACCCAGCGCCCAACGTGCTGCGGAAGCACCAGGCTTTCACATTCAATCGGCGTTGGAAAGGAAAGGCTTGGCAAGGATGCGTCGATCTGTTGAATTCGCCATTCCAGCGCATTCTCTTCGATCGCCAATGCGAGATGAAAAGAGCCGCGACTTTGTCCTTCCGTATCCAGTACCCAGAAGCGGTATCCGTCTCCTTCAGGAACGCCGGAGAATCTGCCGGGAAACTGCTCACAGATGGATCGATCCGTTCGCAGCCAAACCGCGTCTTCGTCCACAGCGCCTTCCTCCTGGAAAGCGACCGGGCCGAATCTCCATTCAACTCTGTTCCGCAGGTCCACCACCACTGCCGTGGCATCGGAGAACAGTTTGACGCGAAGAACATCGCGAGAAATGTCGGCAAGTACCCGCGGAACGGTGGAAGCGGAGCCTGGGAACGGGTGTTGCAAATCCCTTCCGGCTGAAGCGGACGATGGCACCATTCCGGTTGCGGCCGCGGCAACCATCCCTTGCAGCAGATCTCTTCGCTTCATGTGCTTCCATACCCCTCAATGCCGCGCATGAGCCGGCCATGAGTCCGCGTCAGGATGGGCCAGGCTTCTGCCGCTTCTTGTCTCCATCCAATGCGCGATTCTCTTGCGCATCGCTCGCTTTGAGAGACGCCTGTGTCACCATCTTGTATTCCGTAAAGTTGTAAGGCGGCACGGCCTGCCCGCGCAGGATATTCAGCCCCAACGCGATGAGCCGTTCGCCGTAGCTCTCTGCGAAGTGATCGACGGATGCGATCAGCGGGCTTCCCGGCCGTTTGATCTCCTCAATTGCTTCCGCAATGCAATCCTGGCCGGCAATGGCCACGGTCTGCTCCTGCTCAAGTTCACGCACCGCTTCCAGCACGCCCAGAGCAACGGTATCGTTATGTGCCGCAATCAGAATTCCGCGGTCTCTTGGATGGCGCAGGAGGAACTCCCTGGTGAGCTTGTACCCCTTGTCGCGAAGGCCTCTGCTATCCATGCGCACAAAGGATTCAATCGGCAAATCCGGAAGCAAAGTGTGGATTCCGTTGAACGCTCCGGTGGTGCGATTCTGCACAAATTCGCCGGCCTGTTCCATATCCAGGCCCAGTACCCAGCTCACTTTCGATTTCCAATTCTTGATTGCATACCGGGCCAGCGCTTCGCCCGCCGTATACCCCATGCGATAGTTATCCGCCCCGAAGTACGTCGCATGCGGGTGCGGCATGTCCACAGCAACCAGGGGGATGCCGGCCGTGGCCATCGTATCCGATATCTGCGCGGCAACCGCCTGTTCAATCTGAAACTCGATCACCAGGTCGACGCGATCCTGCACGAAGCGCTCTGCGTTTCGCACTGCAATCTGCGGGTCATAGTGGTTGTCCAGAACAAGCAGCTCAACGCCGTTGCGAGTTGCGGCTGCTTTCAGGCTGCTGGATACGATCTCTGAGAATGGCATATCGGACGATTGGGCCGCGAAGCCGAAGCACATCTTCTTTGGCTGATTCGTCAGGCGATACAGTCCATCTGGCCCCTGCGCCACATATCCCCGGTGTACGCATGTCTTCAGAAGCCTGAAGATCGTGGTCTTGGGCGCTTTGATCTGTTGAGAGATATATTCCAGCGTCACGGAACGCTTTTCGCGCTCCAGAAGTTCAAGAAGGTCGAACACCTTGGAAACGGCAGGAACGATGTAAGATTTCTCGGCCTTGAGATTAGACACCTTCACCGTTTCAATCCTTCCTCGAAATCGCCCATGACTGAGTCAACCGACGCAGTGACGTTCAGTCGCAATACGCTATGCAGCGGGTCGTTCCGCCAATTTTATCAGCAAGATAGCACTTTGCCCCAATCCCTTTACCCTAAGAGGCGGGACGAAAAATCCTGGTTTCGCCCCGCCCTGGGTCGATGATGGACAGATGCGGTTTAGAACTCGAAGCGGCCTCCAATCTGGATGATTCTGGGATTGTTGGCGCCTTGCACCTGGCCGAAGTTTGAAGTGCTGCCGATGGTGATTGAGCTCCCGAACCCCTGGAGATTGGCGCGGTTGAAAGCGTTGAGGCCCTCAGCGCGCAATATCAGATTGCACTTCCTGTCGCCGAACCAGGGCAGCTCAGTCTTCTTCTGGAGATTCAGATCCACATCCTGGTAGCCGGGGTTTCTGAAGGCGTTGAATGGCTCGTTGCCTTCACCGGTGGTGGGGTTGGGGGTGGTGACCGTTTGGAACGGGCACTCCGGATAGGTGTTTGCGTTGTACAGATTGCCGCTGCTTCCCGCGGCGCCGCAGGCCCCGTTGAAAATGCCGGTGGCCTGCGTGTACTCAGTGTGCGAGAAGCCTCCGTAGTGCAGGCGGCTCGTCGGCTGGAAGACCATGTTGGGAAGATCTATGTTTCCGTCCTTGTCGCCGTCGTTGAGGACATTTTGGCTTGAGAAGACGGTGAACGGAGTTCCTTCCTGTGCGATGAAAACTGTTCCCAGTGTCCAGCCATGGGTTACAGCGCGCAGGGCGCCGCTCTTGGTTCCCGGAACCTCATAGGCTCCGGACAGGGTGAAGCGATCTTTCGTGTCAATTGACAAGTTCCCATAGCCGTAGGCTGAGAACGGGTTAAACGGTTGTTCCCCGAGAGCATGGGACCAAAGGTAGTTCGCCTGCCAACTGAGCGTTCCTTTGCGCTGCTGCACAGTCAGGATCAGGGCGTTGTAGTTCGAAGTCAGCGCATTCTCGATCAGCTGAATCGATCCCACCTGAGGGGCGGGAGGGGCCTTGTATCCCGCGGCGGTGGTGGCCAAAGAACTTCCCGGAGGGTTGTTGTAACTGTTGCTCTGGTAGAACTGGTTGTAGGAGTACGAGCCGGTGTACGTGGCTCCCACTACAATTCTGTCAGCCAGTTCCTGCTCCAGACCAAAGTTCCAGATCATCGTGGATTGCGGCTTGAGTGTGGGGTTGACGCCGTAGAGGTTGGCGCTGTAAGGCGTTCCGCCCGGCCCGGTAGAGAGGCCGTTGGCCAGTTGTCCGGTCACTGGAATTGAGGGATAGGGAATCCCGTAAGGCGCCGAATTTCCCTGTGTTCCGGTGATTGCGAAGGGGCCGGGTTCTCCCGCAACGGCGCTGGTGCCGGCGCTTCCTGTTCCCTCCCATTGACCGGGCCCGCAGAAGAAGCAGCCGCCATACGGCTCGGCGTTGTCGTGCAGCGTCAGCGTCAAGCGGATCGGGGTGCTGGTGGGCAGGTTAGCCGTGATCTGGTTGAGGTTGATCGCGTCCTGGTACAGGCCAATGCCGCCGCGAACCACCAGCTTCTTGGCGAATTCCGGTTCCCAGGCGAATGCCGCCCTGGGCAGGAAGTTCCATGTCTGTCCACTGGTAAATGCCTGGCTCACAACTTTGCCGTAGACGCCTGAAACCTGGGAGTAGAGGTTCGAACCGGTTCCCAGAAAAGTGTTGGCATACTGCACCGCGCCAGCACCATATTCCCCGGGATTCCCGAAGTCGTCCCAACGGATGCCGAACGTCACCATCAGGTTTGGCTTGATCTTCCAGTCGTCCTGGGCGTATCCGGCAAACTGTTTCTGCTCGGCGCCGTACACCTGGCTGATCCACTTGCCGGCCCCCGCGGAGCACGTCCCGCCGGCCCCCGACAGCCCGCAGGCTCCGATGGTGTAGAGCGAGTATTCGTCCGCCTCTCCCTGCATCATCTCCAGGATGTCGGAGAAGTATGTTCCATAGGGACGCGAGAACACAGCGGCATCGTTATTCCAGTAATTCCTTATGTTGCTCTGGAACCCGAAACGGAAGCTGTGCCTGCCCTTGAGCCAGCTCACATAGTCGCGCAAGGCGAGTACATGCTCTTTTTCGTCGGCGCCGATGTAGGGGCTGTCAGGGCTTTCCTGCGGACCGCCCGCAAAGCCTCCCAGGTCCGAAAGGAAGCCAAAGTAGGTTCCGTGCGGATAGATCGTGTAATTGGGGTTGCCAACGCCACCGCCCCAGAAGCGGTTAAGTCCGGCGTTGAATTGATTGGTGAGGGTTGGCGTGAAGATGTGCGAGTACCCGGCTGAGAAGTAGTAGCTCTGGCTGGGCGTGGTCGTGTTGAATGCAGGCCGGGGATCGATGTAAGCCGAGTTCTGCTGAACCCCGAAGTAGCCAAAATAGAGCTTGTCGTTATCGTGGTTGAAGCTGTGATCGAAGCGGAGGTTATACTGCTGGCCGGTGATGCCGGGGCTCTGGTTGAACAGGCCCGTCACCGTAATCGGCGTGTCGCAGGGCAGGTTGAACGAAGACGGGGTAGCGCACTCTACGCCGAATTTGTTCCCTTTGGTTGTGCCGCCGTCGACGCTGGGGTTGGGATAGTAAGTGTCCGCTGTTGAACTGACCGTCTGTTGCACCAGGCCCGTCGCCGGGTAGTTGAAGAGCGTTGACCAGGGCTGGCCGGCACTGTTCCAGCCTGCCGGGGGCGTCGTGTATTGCGCGGTGGTCCAGGCTCCGATGCCGGAGGCCGAGAATGCCGAGGCTTGTGAGCCGGAGGCGCTCAGGTTCTCAACCCGCTCGATCGAACCGAAGAAGAAGGTGTGGTCCTTGATGATGGGACCGCCGAAAGACCCCATGAAGTATTTGCGATGAAAGGGAGTCACGCCGGCGCTGAAATCCGGGTTGGCTTCAAACGGCTTTGAGGTGTAGTTGATATCGAAGTCGCCGTGGAACCTGTTGCCGCCGGACTTCGAAGTCATGTCCACCTGCAGGGAACTGGTGGCGCCATTCTCGACCGAGAACGTAGTGGACTGAAGGGCGATCTCTGAAAGCATGTCCGGGTTCGGGATCATGTTCAATGCGCCGGTATTCTCCGTACTCGTGATCGGAATGCGATCCAGCAGATAAACGTTGGAAGACGCGGGCCGTCCGTTGGCGCGCGCATCGGGCGTGGCCTGGCCAATGGGAATGTTGGTGTTGGTGCTGCCACTTGTTTCGATTGTGCCCACAATCCCCGGCGCCACTCGGAGCGTCGTAAGCGTTGAGCGGTCGGGCATCGGCATGTTGTTGATGTCATCCGAGGTGATTGTGTATTCAAGCCGCGTTTCGTCCGGGTTCAGCCCCACCTCGGCGGCGGTTACCTCCACGGTGACCGTGGCTTTGCCGACCGTCAAGGCGATATTCACGCCGGCCACCTCATCGGTGGAAACGTGACGGTTCACAACTGCCCTCTCAAAGCCGGCGGACGTGACAACAATCTGGTAGTCGGCAGGCAGAAGGTTCTCAAAATCATAGCCGCCCGTACCATTCGTCGCGGTCGTATCACTGATGTTTGTTGCGGTGTTGGTAAGAGTCACGGATGCACCCGGGATGACTGCCCCCTTGGAATCCGTCACTGTGCCTTGAACGACGGCACTATACTGCGCATGGCACGGCAGCCAAAGACAGAGCATAGCCGCAAACGCGCTCCATCGAGCGATTGAAAGAAACTTCGTTGACATCCTGGTCCTCCAAGAGGCTGGCGAGATCCCAGCCCGTCATTTTTTCCATGAGTGAAACTATTTCATTCACGAATTGCAATGGCGCCACGTTATTCCCAAGAAGCAAAAAATGTCAAGAAAATTTCGATCAGATCAAATTCTGGCCCGTGCAGTTCTCTCTCCGGTCCGCGGCGCAGAAAGGCTAACTTGTTTATCCACAAAACGTTGGCTCGGCTGCGGCGTCCTGCTCCAAGGTTTTGCCGCGCCCTCAATTCACGTCGGCATGGCTCGCATTTGCCGCCCAATCGGCTCCTGTTTCACCAGGCATTCTGCATTGCGACCGGATTGATTCCATGATTCATTCCTCCTGTGAAAGATAAGTACGTCGCAGGAACTGAACCATCGACCTGGAATTCGCTCCGGTTGGGAGGCCCTAGACGCCGGCGAGGTACGGTTGTCTCTGTGGGCTGGCCTCGGCCGGCCCGCGTCCACAACCTTTATTTCCAGGTTGAAAAAAATTCACTACCGGCTTTCACCGCGCGGAACGGCGTGGTATTGTGGCTATGCCACTTTCTGTCGCCGCTCAAACTCGAAAAGTACGCCTCGCTTCTGCATTTTCATGGTGAATGGTCTGCTGTATCACAAGCCCCGATTCTGGAGACGAACCATGACGGATTCATTTGATTACGAATCAATCGCGAAGATGATCGATCATTCCCTGCTCAACCCTTCTTTGACCACTGCGGAACTTGAAGAAGGCATTGCATTGGCGATTCGATATAACGTGGCAAGCGTCTGCATCGTGCCCTTCTACCTGGCCCGTTGCGCCGAGCTGCTTGCAGGGACTACCGTTCACGCCAGTACAACCATCGGCTTTCCTCACGGCGGCCACACAACCGCCATCAAGCTTGCCGAGGTCCTCCAGGCGCTCGCCGATGGCGGCCAGGAACTGGATGTAGTGATCAACATCGGCAAAGCCCGCAGCGGCGACTGGCAGTATGTTCGAAGGGAACTCGCGGCGCTCGTCGAACCGATTCATGCGGCCGGGGCAAAGGTCAAGGTCATCTTTGAAAATGCCTATCTTGACGATGCCGCAAGGATTCGATTGTGCGGGATTTGCGCGGAGATTCATGTCGACTGGGTCAAGACTTCCACCGGATTTGCGCCCAGCGGAGCAACTCTTCCCGACTTGAAGCTGATGCGCAAACATTCCCCGAAGCAGGTTCAGGTCAAGGCCGCCGGCGCCATCCGCGATCTCGATACACTCCTGGCCGTTCGCGCCATCGGAGTGAGCCGGGTAGGGGCTACGCGCACCCAACACATGCTGGATGATTGCCGCCGGAGGCTCGGTCTTGAGCCGATTTCAAATGGCGCTGCCACTATCGAATAGGGAGGCTGTTCAACATGATGCTCACCGATGCGAAGCGGCTCGTACGCGAGCCCATGTACCAACAGATCAATGAAATCCTGCGTGCATTGTTGAAGTGCGGAGAATTCGCCGCGGGAAGCCGATTTCTGACCGAGCGGCAAATCGCGGAGCGCTTCCAGGTCAGCCGTCCCACCGCCAACAAGGTTCTGGCAGGCATGGTCTCGGAGGGGCTTCTGCAATTCAAAAAAGGTGTCGGCACATTTATCTGCCCGCCGCCGCTGGACTATGACATCCAAACGCTGGTGAGTTTCACGCAGAAAGCGAAAGACGCGGGAAAAACGCCGTCCACCCGCGTGCTCGAGTTCAAGCGGATCAAGGCGTCTGCGGTGGAAGCTGAAATCGCCGCCAGGCTGCAGGTCTGGAATCAGGATCTCTTCGCCATCACCCGCCTCCGCCTTGCAGACCGCGTACCGGTCATTCTTGAAAGGCGCTGGGTTTCCACCAGTATCTTCTCTGGACTCACCCGCCAGGAACTGCGAGGTTCGTTCTACGCCCTTTGCCAGCATAAGTTTGGACTTAAAATCGCAGAGTCGGACCAGACCATTCGGGCCGTGAAGCTGATGGGACAGGACGCCAGGTTGCTTGAAACCAGGACCGGCTCGCCCGGCCTTCTGGTTTCTGCCATAGGCTACTCCGGCCAAAGAGTGGCCTGGTGGGAGAAAACTCTCTACCGGGGAGATGTGTACGAGTTCCACAGCGCGAGGTCCTCTCCAGGAAGGCTGATTCAAGTTCTTCCTGAGTGAGTTCTGCTTGGTAAGTCTTCGCGCCGTCGCATTGGGTGATCTGAGGATGTGGCAGCGTACATCGCCCCCGCTTGATCGGCGGGCTCATGGCGACCTCCACAGCTTTGTGGTTCGCCTTTCTTTTGTTGAGATTGTGACCTTGTTTTCTTCCAGACCAATCGCAGGAACGATCCGTGTTGCCACGGCTGTATCATTCTCTCGCCTCATCCGGCCGATCCCCGAACTTCCTCCCGGATAGAGGGGACGAGAATTGTCGCCCATGATCCTTCGGCTCACAACCAGGCATGAAAGTAGCGCCGGTCTCCAGACCGGCTGTACTGCGGACGTCCACGTCCGCATTTTCGAAGGAGCCCCGTGGAGTGAAGCGGAATCCGCGGAAGACGTCTCGCTCGCCCATCTTCCTGCAATTGCCTAGCGTGACATCCGTCGATTAACAACATCTGCGACTTTATGTGTTATGCTCGCGGCTGCACCTCTTCTGAACAATTTGCACAAATAGCAGCGGAACCTATCGCAAGCCCTTTTGCGCCTTCCTGGTTTGGCGGCTTTTTTCCTTGACTCCTGGTTCCTGCCCTCTATCTAATCTCGCTCATGCCTGCATCAACTGCTAACAGGCAGGCGAGATAGTTCCCCTTCCCCGAGGTCCCCTGTGCTTTGCTTCGATTGCCTTGTGTGTTCTGCAAAAAGTCTTCGTGTGCCTTCTTTCCGCCCGGGCGCGCCCGTTATCACAACAATTGCCGCTTGCCTGTCCCTGCTCGGCTTCTTTGGCATGGCCAATCCATTGTGCGCGCAATCTGCCACTACGACAGTGCTTACGGTGGCAAATACAAGCGCCGACGCAGTCTCGTCAGTTTCCTCTGGAACGGTCGTGGTGCTGACGGCGAGCGTGACCCGCAGCGGTGGCGAGGTGGAACAGGGAACCGTCAAATTCTGCGATACGGTGTCGCCTCACTGTGAGGATGGATACCTGGCGGGCTCGGCTCAACTGACCTCGACGGGTGCGGCGATATTGAAGTTCAAGCCGCCTCCAGGCAACCACACCTACCAGGCATTTTTTCACGGAACCACAACCTACGCGCCTAGCGTCTCCAGTGTGGAGAACCTGACGGTGACGGCCGGGCCGTTCGCGACGACCACCACGATTGTGCCGACCGGTTCGGTGGGGAATTACACACTTACGGCCACTGTGATGAGCGAGGGCGAACCCCCTCTTGCGCCCACGGGGCCGGTCGATTTTCTTGACTCATCCAACAACAACTATTTGCTGGGCAGCGCCGCCTTCGCCGCAATCACGCCAACGTCGAACTATGCGCCGTTTGTCGGCTACAATCCTGGCGGAACTCTTGGTGTCATCGTTGCGGATTTCAACCAGGACGGGATTCCGGACCTTTTAGTCTGGGGCGAGGGGTCGTATGTTTATGGTGGCAATAATTTTATAGGTATCCTGCTGGGTAAGGGCGATGGCACCTATCAAAATGTGACTGGATATAACTTCAATTCCAATGCTTACAACCCCAGTGCCATTGCGGTTGGTGACTTGAACGGGGACGGCTATCCGGATGTTGTGGTCGCGGACGATCAGACGAACCAGCTTTATGTGCTTCTGAACAGTGGCAACGGCGACGGCCGCCTGGGTTGGCAGTTTACTTACGGTTTTCCTAACTTTAGTTATAACGGCAGCGCACCGCTGCCCGTGGGCCCGGTTACCGGAATTGCCATTGGAGATGTGAACGGCGATGGCAAGGCCGATGTTGCGATCACGCTCGCGCAGTTTGGGGATCCCGCCTTGGCCTCCTGCAACTACACGAACCAAGGTACGTTTGGTGTGATGCTCGGGAACGGCAATGGTAGCTTGCAGACGACATCCTCGGCCCCCTATGTGACCGCGCAGTATCCGTCGGGATTCTGCGCGCAGCCATTTGACACATTGGAACCCATTGAACTGGTGGACACCCGTGCGAACGGCGAGCTGGACGTGGTTGTCACCGACGACAACGCCGCGGGTGCGTGCGTCAGTCTGAACAACGGAGACGGAACCTTTGCGCGCCCAACATGCTACGGCGCCCCCGCTGGAAATAGCGTTGCCGTAGGAGACTTGAACGGGGACGGCTATCCAGACCTGGTCGTGAGCTCGTGGAACGCCGGCGCAGAGGGCGTACTTTTGGGCAAGGGCGATGGCACCTTTCAGAATGCACCTTCTAACATCCCAGATCCCTCGAACAGCACCGGCGTCAGTTCCGTTGCACTGGGAGACCTGAACGGGGATGGCAAGCTGGACGTTGTATTGGGAAGCAATGGGGCATCGCCTGGCGAGGCACCGGGCACATTCTCCGTCTCTTATGGAAACGGGGATGGCACCTTCGGAACTGCGATCAACGTGAACGCGACTGTTACCGGTGACTACGTAGGTGGCGTTGCAGTGGCGGATTTGAACGGGGATGGGGTGCCGGACATTCTGGCATCCGACAACGCCGCGACGGTGAACGTAATGCTGGGCTCGCTGCAGACTGTGGCGACCGCAACGGTAACAGGAATTTCGCCGCTTGGTCCGAGCGGCGGCCAGGACGGCGTTTACGCCAGTTACGTGGGCGACTCCTTCTACGCGGGGAGCGCATCCGCGGGCACATACCTGACGACGAAGACGGTTCAACCCACACTCGCGCTCGCGTCGAATGTTTCCACCGTCACGGTTGGCGGCAAGGTAACGCTCACGGCAACAATCTCACCCGGTTACGCGCAAGGCCACTCCCCGAGCAACGCCGTTACGTTCTATATGAATGGCAACAGCATTGGAACGGCGACGCCCTCAAACGGAGTGGCAACGCTGAAACCGACCCTGACGGTTGTGCAAATGGATTCGTTCACTGCCACCTATGCGGGCGATCGCAACTTCCTCGGCGTAGGCACCACTTCGGCAGTCTCGGTAACGGTGCAGAAAGCATCACCCACCCTGACGCTGCAAGTTTGCAATTACACGTCGACGTGGGTCTGCCCAGCCACCACCAGCACTTACGGAGGGGAGATTACCGTAACGGCCACACTCTCGCCCTATTCCGTGACGGGGGTCGGAAGTTCAGACGGCGAGACGGTGACGTTCTACAACAACGGAACCAGCATTGGCGCCGCGACGCTCACGGATGGCGGCGCCACGTTAAACCTTGATCAGACCGCGGCGGGGAGCTATTCGTTCACGGCCTCCTATGGGGGCGACGCAAACTTCAATTCCAGCAGCACATCCTCGCCAAGCACCATGACGGTGGCGAAGGTGGCATCCGGCATGTCGCTCACAACCTATCCGGTCACCAGCAGCCCTTATGGCCAGCAGGTCGAGCTGACAGCCGAATTCCTGACTTACCCCTATAACGTCAGCGGCGAAACGGTCACCTTCTCCAACGGTGCAAACGTTGTCGGCACCGCGCAGCTCAGCAGCAGCACTCCGACTGCCACGCTCAGGCTCAACAATCTGCCGGTGGGCAACTACAATTTCAATGTCAGCTATCCGGGTGATAGCAACTTCCTTTCCAGTTCAGCCACGGCGCCCGCTGTGGCTGTGCAGCAGTTGGCCACGACCCTGACGGTGTCGGCTCCCTCGTCCATCACCTTCACTTACGGTTCCCAGGTCACCGTGCAAGTGTTTCTCTATCCCTACAACGTGCAGGGCGGAAACACCACGAACGGCGAACCGGTGACCCTCTATCAAAATGGCGCCATCCTTGGAACGGCTCCGGTCAGCAACGGCATAGCCACCTTCACAATCACCGCGCCTCCGGTTGGCACGGATGCCTACACCGCCAGCTATGCGGGCGACACAAGCTTCGCCGCCAGCACCGCCGCAGCCGGCTACGTTTCCGTGCAGCAGGCCGCGACCACCATGGGAATCGCAACCAATGCCCTGAATGGCATTGCTGCTACCGGCCAGCCAGTCACCCTTACGGCTACGATTTCTTCCAATCTGGCCACAGGCACAGCCATCTTCTACCAAAATGGAAACGACATCGGCAACGGAACGGTCACGAATGGAGTTGCCACGCGGGTAGTCAACGGGCTTCCTGAGGGGAGTTATACATTCGGAGCCAGTTACGGGGGCGACACAAACTTTAGCGGATCGACTGCATCTCCAACAGCCAGCGTGACCGTGCTGCAGGCGACAACACTGACGCTGACAACCAATCCCGCGCATTACGCCGCTCCGAATCAGCCAGTGACAATTACCGTCACGCTCTCGCCCTCTTCGATAGCGGGCGACAACACAAATGGCCAGATGGTCTACATCTACAACGGCACCAGCCAGTTCGGAAATGCGACACTATCGAATGGAGTTGGCTCGTACACTCCAACCAACGGCCTGCCGTTGGGGAACTACTCATTCACCGCGGTCTACGACAGCGACGGAACGCTAGCCAACGCAACCACGTCAACGCCGGTCGCGTTTGCCGTGGTTACGGGGCAGTTGTTTGTGGTGAACACCAGCGCGGACGATGCCGGTACGGCAGCAAACTGCAAACCGCAGGGCTCGACGACCACCAATTCTACTGACAGCGCCTGCTCGCTGCGCGATGCGCTGCTTGCCGCCGCAGCCGCCCCTGAAGGTGCGAGCGTCAGCTTCGCCACATCGGCCTTTCCGGCGGCCACCACAATCACGCTGACCAACGGCGGGCTCACCCTGCCTGCAAAAACGACGCTCACTGGACCCACCTTGAATTCCGGCGGCGCCAACGTCACCAACCTGGTGACGGTGGACGGCAACGGCAACTATAACCAGTCATCGTCCACGGTCTTTACAGTGACCGGCACCGGGACAGCCATCAGCAACCTGACCATCTCCGGCGGCTGGACGCCATGGAATAACGGAAGTCCTCCGAGCGGCGGAGGCATTGTGAACTCCGGGTCGTTGACATTGACCAACAGCACCATCACCGGCAACGGCACCATTGCCTCCGGCGGCGGAATCTACAATACCGGCACGCTGACGGTAGTGGGGTCCACCTTCTCGAACAACACGGCAGCTGCGGACGGTTTCGGCAACGGCGGCGGAATCGACAACGGCGGCGGGACTCTGACGGTCGTCAACAGCACCTTTGCCAACAACTCTGTACGGAGTGGCTATGGCGGTGGCATTGCCGTCGATGGCGGCACGGCAACCATAACCAACAGCACCATTACAGGAAACTCGGTCGGCGGCGGGGGCGGTGGCATCTCCTCCATCCTCTCTACCCCTGGGGGCGTCATCTCCCCTGGCGGCACCTTCACGCTCGCCAACACCATTGTGAGCGGAAACAATGACTTCTTCAGCGATATTGACGACGGCGGCGTCGCCTATACCGATCAAGGCGGCAACATTGTCGGTTACATTAACCGGACTTATACGCCGGTCAATGACCCCACTACGTTGAACCTGGGCCCGCTCGACAATTACGGCGGTCCCACGCAGACAGTACTTCCCCTTCCGGGAAGCCAGGTGATCTGCGCAGCCAATTACCTCGTAAGCCCCTCGCAGTGGCAGCCGATGTCGGCTCAGATCGATATCGATCAGCGCGGCTATCCGAACTACAACCTTTTCTACGGACAGTTGCGGTGGGCCAACGGTGGCAATCCCCTTCCGTCCGCCTGCTTTGACACCGGCGCCGTGCAGACCAATTACCAAGCGGTCCAGTTTCTTGAGTCCAGTTACGCCGGCGTCGCAGGCGGTCCAGTCACTCCAACGGTCGTGGCCTCAGTTACTGAGAATGGCGTGAGCCGGCAAGCGGTGCCACTGACGCTGAACTACTCGGGACCGGGCAATCTGAGCGGCAACGCGGCCACCACCGTTACAGGCTCGGGCGCTCCCTTCTCCAGCCTGTCCGTCGATACGGTCGGCGGCGGCACGCTCAGCACTACGGTCATTATTGCCGGCACCTCGTATATCAATGCCTCGACAAACCTTGGAATTCTGCCCTCGCTTGCTATCTTGCCGGGCAGTGAGACCATCTATGCTGCGGCTTTCGTGCCACTATCGCAGACCTTTATCGTCTCCAACGGCTCAGGCAGTTATCAGTTGAGCAACTCGGGAACTCTGCCGTCTGGGCTTGTGTTGACACCATCGGGAACAGCGACAGGCGCAAGCTGGACGCTCAGCGGCACGTCGTCGCAGATCGGCAGTTATAACTTCACGCTCACAGCCACGGACGTGACCAACAGCGTCCTCACCCTTTCGCAGAGCTATACCCTTACCATAGCGCCGGCCACTACCACCACGCTCGCAGCCTCGCCGGCATCCACGTCGCCATTGGGGCAAACAGTAACCCTCACCGCCACGGTCTCTTCCCCGACGGCCAACGGAACAGTTAGCTTCTTCGACACTGGCAACTTGATCGGCTCCGCGGGCCTCAGCGGCGTTTCCCCCAACGTGGCAACTTTTGCATGGATAGCCTCAACTCTGGGCACGCACAGCTTCACGGCTCAGTTCTCGGGCGACGCTTCGGATGCAGCCAGCATCAGCAACACCGTCTCCTACAACGTGACTACGCCGAATTTTGTGGTGAATACAACGAGTGACGACGACGGATCGAACCCCTGCACATCGCTCGCCTCCACCACCAGCAATACCACCGACGGCAACACGCCCGGCAATCCCGGCCTTTGCACTCTCCGCGACGCGCTGGATACCGCATTGATGCTGGGAGCGGGCAGCGTGTACTTCGACACGACGGTCTTTGCTGGATCAAATCCCGCCGCGAACACCATTTTCCCGAACATCGTTGCATACAACGCGCTCATCGTATCTTCGAATACGACGATTCAGGGTCTCACCTCAGGCAGCGGCGCCACGCTTACCAACCTGGTGACTGTTGACGGCGGCGGCTCAGGCGTCGCGAACAACGGAACCATCTTCCTGGCATCCGGAACGAACGCGGCGATCAACAACCTGAACATCAACAACGGCTATGCCTCGAACGGCGGCAGCGGCGGAGCGATCTACAACACCACGTCGCTCACGGTCTCCGGCAATACATTCACAGGGAACCAGGCCACGGGTTCCGGCGGCGGCATCTTCAACGGCTTCGGCGGCACATTAACCGTGGTGAACAGCACCTTCTCTTCCAACTCCGCTTTAGGCGGCAATGGCGGCGCCATCGACAACGCCAACTTTTACGGTTGCGGCACGACGACGGTAACCAACAGCACGTTCTACCAGAACACCGCGCTCAATTACGGCAATGGCTATGGCGGGGCAATCAACAACGACGGCAACGGCCCCTGCCAGGTAACGGTGAATAGCAGCACAATGGTTGGAAACTCCACCGACAACAGCAACCCCAGCGACGGCTTCGGCGGCGGCGGTGGCGGCATCTACAGTCAATATGCTTTGTACCTCGCCAACAACGTCATTACTGGAAACACGATCAATGGCGGCGGCGAGGATGACCTGGACGACAATTTCTGGGGAAGCAACTACACAACTGGCAACACCTATGCGTCCACGAGCATTATTAACGGCAATCTTATCGGCATGTGGAACGGCTACACGGAGAACGGCACGAACGTCAACCTCGCTGCTTTCGGCAACTATGGCGGCCCGACGCAGACCATGGTTCCGTTGCCGGGCAGCGCGGCCATCTGCGACGGCCTGGCAGCGAATCTCCCCGCCGGCGTCACCATTGACCAGCGCGGCTACCCCAACACCAACACCAGCTACGCGGGATTCAACGCGGGCAACCCGTGCGTCGATTCCGGCGCGGTGCAGACCAACTACACATCGGTCGCATTCGTACAGCAGCCAACCAACACGATCGTAAGTACGGCCATCTCCCCCGCGCCCACGGTTCAGGTGCTGGAGACCGACACCAATGCCGGTGCGCCCAACAACACCGACGCGGTCAACGGCATTCCGGTGACGCTTACTTACAGCGGCGCGGGCACGCTCGGCGGCACGCTCACGCAAACCACCGCGGGCGGCGTGGCAAGCTTCAGCGGCCTCACGCCGAATAGCGGCGCATTGAACGCAAATCTTACAACAGTGGCGATTCCCATCACCAGCGCGGGCTCGGGCACAACGCTCGCCGCGCAATCCAGCGGCAGTTTCAATGTAGCCGGCGGGGTGCAGCACTTCCGGGTGGCCGCAGTGCCCACCGCTGTCGCAGGGACATCGTTCTCGATCACAGTGACCGCGGTCGACTCGACCGCCAACACCGTACCCAGCTACACAGGCACGATTCAATTCACAACTTCAGACACGGGAGCAGGAGTTACACTCCCGGCAAACTACACCTTCACCGCCGCCGACAGCGGCGTTCACACCTTCCCCAATGGCGGAACCCTGGTAACGGCGGGAATCCAGACCGTCACGGTGACCGACACCACCAATTCCACGATCCTGGGGACGGCCGGAATCGGAGTCAACAAGGCCACGGCGACCATCACGCTGGGGAACCTGCAACAGACCTACAGCGGCTCGGTGCAACCTCCCACAGTGACCACCAACCCGGCGGGCCTGGCTGTCACTCTGACCTACGCCGGCTCCAGCACCCTGCCCACCGTGGCTGGAACGTACGCCGTGGTTGCGAAGATCAATGATCCGAGTTACATCGGCTCAGCCCTCGGCTTACTCAGCGTCAAACGAGGTACGGCGACCATCACCTTGGGGAACCTGCAACAGACCTACGGCGGCTCGGTGCAACCTCCCACAGTGACCACCGACCCGGTGGGCCTGGCTGTCACTCTGACCTACGCCGGCTCCAGCACGCTGCCCACCGTGGCTGGAACGTACGCCGTGGCTGCGAAGATCGCTGATCCGAGTTACATCGGCTCAGCGCTCGGCTTACTCACCGTCAAACCGGGCATGGCGACCATCACCCTGGGGAACCTGCAACAGACCTACGGCGGCTCGGTGCAACCTCCCACGGTCAACACCAACCCAGCGGGCCTGGCTGTCACTCTCACCTACGCCGGCTCCAGCACCCTGCCCACCGTAGCTGGAACCTACACCGTGGTTGCGAAGATCGCTGATCCGAGTTACACCGGCTCAGCCCTCGGCGTACTCACCGTCAAACCGGGCCTGGCGACCATCACCCTGGGGAACCTGCAACAGACCTACGGCGGCTCGGTGCAACCTCCCACGGTCATCACCAACCCGGTGGGCCTGGCTGTCACTCTCACCTACGCCGGCTCCAGCACGCTGCCCACCGTGGCTGGAACCTACACCGTGGTTGCGAAGATCGCTGATCCGAGTTACATCGGCTCAGCCCTCGGCTTACTCAGCGTCAAACGAGGTACGGCGACCATCACGCTGGGGAACCTGCAACAGACCTACGGCGGCTCGGTGCAACCTCCCACGGTTACCACCAACCCGGTGGGCCTGGCTGTCACTCTCACCTACGCCGGCTCCAACACCCTGCCCACCGTGGCTGGAACGTACGCCGTGGTTGCGAAGATCGCTGATCCAAGTTACATCGGCTCAGACCTCGGCTTACTCACCGTCAAACCGGGCACGGCGACCATCACCTTGGGGAATCTGCATCAGGGCTACACCGGGACGCCGCAGCCAGTTACGGTTACCACCAATCCCGCAGGCCTGGCGGTAACTGTCACCTACAACGGCTCCAGCAGCCCGCCCACCGCGCTCGGAGGCTACACCGTGTCCGCGAAGGTCAATGATCCGAGTTACACCGGCTCGACCCTCGACGTACTCATCATCGGCAAGGGCACGGCGACCATCGCACTGGGCAACCTGCAACAAAGCTACACCGGCACGCCGCAGCCCGTCACCGTCACCATCAATCCGTCGGGCCTGGCGGTAACTGTCACCTACGCCGGCTCCAGCACCCTGCCCACCGCGGCTGGAACGTACACCGTGGTTGCGAAAATCAATGATCCGAGTTACACCGGCTCGGCCCTCGGCTTACTCACCATCAAACCGGACGCGGCGACCATCACCCTGGGCAACCTGCATCAAAGCTACACCGGTACGCCGCAGCCCGTCACCGTCACCACCAATCCGTCGGGCCTGGCGGTAACTGTCACCTACAACGGATCGACTACCGTCCCCACCGCTCAAGGAAGTTACACAGTGGTGGCGATAGTCGCCGACACAAATTACACCGGAAAGGCCAATGGCACACTGATCATCACACCATGACCGTTACGCCGATGGGCGCCTGTTCTTTCGCGACGATTTGCTCGTGGTCGCCCACCGGCTTCGCCGCCCTGAGTTGAAGGCGTTGAAGAACTCAGCGCGGAATTCGAGATTTATGCCGGCGGGCAGGTTACGCGCGTATTGATGACGGCGGTCTGCAACGTCGAAGTTCCTGCAACCGTGCGCATGCGGGATTTCGTAAAATGATGCTGGTCGCACCGGGCAACCGCTCTGGGCTGATGCTCAATCGGCAAATGACAGAGTCAGAACAGTGATGTCATCTTCCTGGCCGAAATTCTGCGCGGCTTCAGCAATCTCGCGGGCGGCCAGCAAGGTGAGACTCGAAAGCTTTTCGAAACCATAAAGCTCGCCGGTGGCTGAGCGCGCTTCCGGAACGCCGTCGGAGAGCAGAACGATGCGCTCTCCCGGCGCGAGCCGGCCATGCGTGAGTGCATACACCTGGTCCGGAACCAGGCCGAGAGGAAGCGCCGGCGGCGTATCGAGTTCGCGCCCGGAGATATACGGAGAAATATGGCCGGCGTTGGCGAGAGAGTAATCACCAGACAGGGCCATGCGAATGCAGCAAGCCGTAGTAAAGCCGAGCTGGCCTTGCGCGATCAGCGCGTTGTTCAGCCCGTGGAGGATTTCGCCAGGATCGTGCGATGTCTCCCTGCGCAGCGCGCCGAGGATCATCGCCACGCGCATGGCCGCGGTCAGGCCCTTGCCTGACACATCCCCAACAATGGCGGTGAGCGAGCCGTCCGGCGCTGAAGAGACAAAGAAGAAATCGCCGCCGACTTCGCTTGCCGGCAGATAAACTGACTCCACCTTGAAGCCGGGTGTGGGACGCGACGCGCTTTGCAGCAGCAGTTGCTGCACCGTGCTGGCTGCATGAAGCTCTGCGGCAAACGCGGCGCGCGCGCGCGCTGCATCCACCATCTCCGCGCAGAGCAGTGAGTTCGCAATCGCAGCAGCGGTTTGTAGAGCGATCGTGTTCAGCAGTTTCAGATTGGCCGCGGAGTAGGATGCACCGGCAGCCGTGTTGGCCAGGGCGATGACGCCAACTGTTCGCTGCCCGGCGCGCAGAGGTGCGCAGATCAAGGCGTTCAGCGTGTGCTCTCGATCGAGTGCGCGTGGATCGCACCCGCAATCGTTGACGATCTCCGCGATTCCGCGCTCCAAAATCGACGCTGCGAATTGCGAATCGGGCAACAGTGGCCCCGATTGACCTTCGGCGTCACTGGCAGAAGTTGAAAAAGAAGCGGCGGTGCGCAGAGGACCGTCCGGCTTCTCCATCACCAGGATTCCGCCGTGTGTGGCCGGAATAAGCCGCTGGGCCTGCTCCAGTGCGGAACGGCCTACGCTCGATAAATCAAGCAGTGCCGCAAGCTGCTCTGAGAGCTGCTCAATCAGGTGAACCTCGCGATAGAGATGAAGAACCTCCGCCGCGAGGGAACGGCCCTCCGACTCGCGCGCGGCCAGGTGCGCCAGGAGCAAAGCGAATGCATGCGCGGACGCCGCAGGTCCAGTTACGAAACCCAGCGGCGCGTCTTCAAATTGAATGGCCACGCGCGACTGGTCAGTTGAAGCCTCGTTCGAAATCTCACCGAGGTAAAGTTTGCCGGAAGCGTCAACAATTGAAATCCCGCTCCCCATCGCATCCCACAAGGCCTTCACAGCGGAAAAGCTTCCGGAGCGCGGACTGAGCAGAGCTCGTAGAGTCACACTCGGCATAGGCTTCAAACTCCGGGTGTGGATAGACCGAGTAAAGTGCGGGCCTTGGCGACCAGAGCGTCCGGGTCAAACGGCTTGGTCATATAAAGGTCGGCGCCCACTTCAAGCCCGCGTTGCCGATCGAACTCCTGACCCTTGGCGGTGAGAAGAATAATGTGAATCTGGCTCAGACCCAATTCGTGCTTCACGGCATGGCACACGTCAAAGCCATTCTTCTTGGGCATCATCACATCGAGGAAGACGAGATTCGGCTCCTCCTGGCGAATCGTTTCCAACGCCTCTTCGCCGTTGGTCGCCGTGAAAAGTTCTACGCCTTCGTCTTCAAGCTCCTCCAATGACTGCTGGATGAGCGTGCGCAGATGGGGTTCGTCGTCAACAATCAGTATCTTCATGGTTTTCATTGATAGATAAGAAAAAGAACGTCCTCCATGCCTTTCTCGAAGCGAAGAGCACGGACCGCTTCGTTATTTGAGAGCAGCGAATTCAAAACGATGATGTCGGGCTTGGAAAGAACGGCTGCTGAAACTAATTCAGTGCTGGTGGATTCAACAACTTCATAACCGCGCGTCTTCAGCACATCGGTCAGCGTGCGGATCGTCGACACGTCCTCGTCGACCACCATCACCTTGCGCCTCGATCTGCCCTGGCCAAGCAGCGCGTCCACTTCATGGAAGAGAGATACCGTATCGATCGGCTTGGTGAGATAGCGGTCGACGCCTAGACGGAAGCCGCGTTCCTTATCTTCCACGATGGACAGAATGATGATCGGAATGTCCATCGTCGCCGGATCGTTCTTGAGCACGGCCGCCACGTCAAAGCCATTCATCTCGGGCATCATCACGTCGAGAATGATCAGGCCGGGCGTCTCTTCGCGGATGAGCGCGAGCGCTTTGCGGCCATCTTCGGCCAGGCGCACCACGTAGCCCGCTTCAGTCAGCTCCTGCTCCAGCAGTGAGCGGATGTTCGGATCGTCATCGACGACCAGAACGAACTTGTCCTTCGGCTGATGCGAAGGAACTCTCTCGCGCAACTGGCGAACCAGTGCTTCAATATCGACAGATCGGCGCGTCGGCAACAGCTCCATCTGCGCGGGCCGGCCAACGGTCGGCAGTGAGAATGAGAACGTGCTGCCCTGTCCCGGCGCGCTCTCAACCCAGATGCGGCCGCCATGGTATTCCACAATCTCTTTGCATATCGGAAGGCCCAGTCCCGTGCCTTTGGGCTTGTCGGTCAGCGTGTCGCCCACCTGCTTGAACTTCTCGAAGACCTTCTGTTGATCAGTTGGCGCAATGCCGATGCCTGAGTCCGTCACGCCGACAACAATCTCTTCGCCGCGCAGATGAGCGGAGCAGGTGATGGACCCAGCATCGGTAAACTTCACCGCATTCGAGATCAGGTTGATGACCACCTGGATCAAACGATCCTGATCGCCGGTCACCGTTGGCAAATCCGCATCGATGTCGCGCTGCAGGTGCAGCTTCTTCGCGTCGAACAGCGAGGCCGTCGCCGCAATGGCGCGCTCAATCACGTCGCCGACTGAGACCGTCGCCATGTTCCAGGTGAATTTGCCGGCTTCAATTTTCGCCAGATCGAGAACATCGTCAATCAGCTTGGTCAGGCGTTCGCCTTCGCTCACCACTACATTGAGATTCTCAATCACCTGCTGCTTGGCCTGCTGCACCTTGCGATCGTCGTCAGGAATCATTGGGAACAAACGCTCTTCCAGGCGCCGTCGAATAATCTTCGCGAAGCCAAGCACGGAGGTGAGCGGCGTGCGCAGTTCATGGCTCACAGTCGAAAGGAACGAGCTCTTGGCCGCATCGGCTTCTTCCGCGGCAGCTCTAGCCTGGCGCGCTTCTTCAAACAGCCGCGCGTTGTGGAATGCAACTCCGACAGCGGAGGCGATGGTCGACAGCAGACGTTCATCCGCGGCGGTGAAGCGTCCCTCCTGGTCCGTCGACTGCACGCTGATCACGCCGATGGTTTGCCCGCCGGATGGAATGGGAACGCCCAGATAAGAAGCCGTGTTCTGGCCCATCCGCTGTATGCCGAGCTTGGCGCGGTTGCCCTCCATGTCTTCGTTGATCAGCAGCGGCTGGCCCGTCTTGATGATCTGCGAAGTGAGTCCCGCCCCAAAGGGCCGTGGCTGCACTTCTTCGCCATACGTGTAGGGAAACTCGAGCATCATCGTGGCGCGGTCCAGCAGCGAGACATAGGCAATGGGCGCGTGGAACAAGTCGCGCACCTGCTCGCCCACAAGCTGAATCAGCCGGTCCCTCTCAAGCTGCGTGGCCAGCGCCTGGGTGATGCGATTGATGGTGACCAGCTCGTTGGCACGATCGCTCACTTCATGCTCGCGCTCATTGATCACCTGGTACGCATTCGCATTGTCCAGTGCGATGGTGGTGTAGGCGGCGAGATTCTCAAGCAGGCTCAGGTGCTGCTCGGTATAGGCATTCTTTTTGAAGCTTTGTATGCTCAGCACACCCAGCACGCGCTCCTGCGCGATGAGCGGGAGATAAATCATCGACTCCGGCGGCTGCGCTTCGCTGCCATCCTCAAGCTTGCCTCCCTGGTGAACGTACGAAGGAACATACTTTGAAGATTCAGCTTCCACGTCGTTGATCAAAATCGGTTGGCGATGGTCGATGCACCACACGGCAAACTGATTCTTGTCCTCGGTGCTGCGCGTGTAAGGCGCGTAGCGCTTGCCGTTTTCGATGGCCAGCGTGTATTCAATCAGCCGCTTTTCTGGCCGGTAGAGCCCGACGCCGAAAATGCTCGCATCCACAATCTGATTCACGCGCTCGTAGAGCTTGAACAGAATGGTGTTCAGATCGAGCGACGCCGTGATCTCCTTGCCGATTTCGCTCAGTAGTTCAATCGAGTCCTTCTGTGCGGCAATCTCCGCGGCCTGTGCGCGAATCTCTTGCGTGCGCTCGTTGACGGTGGCCTCAAGAGCCCTGGCCTGGGCCTTGAGCACTTCTGTTTTGCGCTGTCCCTTGGCCCGCTCATGCCTGCTGATCAGTTGCCATCCCAGCGCGGCAAGCAGTACGAAGAGCAGCAAGTAGGCCGCATAGGCGACGGTCGTCTGGTACCACGGCGGAAGAATCGTAAAGGCATAGCTGCCTTCTTCGCCGGCGAGGCCATCGTCTGCGCGCGAGCGGACCCGGAGCCGATAGCTGCCCGGGCCAAGTCCGCTGTAATTGGCTTCCGTCTGTTTGCCCCACGCCGACCAGTCCTTGTCAGCGCCCTCCAACAAATATTGATATTCAGTTTCCGCGGGGTTGGAATAAGAGAGCGCGGCAAACTGGAAGCGAAGCGCGCTGGTGCCTGGCGGAAGCCGCAGACTGCTTGACTCCGCAGCGGTCGTTCCGCCAAACACAACCTGCTTGCCGGCGTTCACCTGGCGCACAAGGGTTGGAAACGGAACCGGCGAGGCCTGATTCTTCAAAGGAGTGAAGCGAAGGAGTTTTCCGCCCGTGATCCACACCGCGCCATCCGGCTCCGTGTGAAAGGTGTTCAGGTCAAAGCGCGTGAGACGGCGGTAAGAATCCTCGTCTACTTTCCACGTTCCGTCCGCTTGCTTGCTCCACAGACCCAGGCGATTGCCCTCTGAAGAAGTTGTTAACGACCAGAAGCTTCCGTCCGGGTTGTTGGGGTCGACTGGACCAAGGAACGATGTGGCATCCGGAATATCCAATGGCAGCACGAAATGATTGTCGACAACAAATTTGTGCGTCGCCGCATCCCAGCGAAGCGTGTCCTTCGAGCGATTCGCGGCGGCATAGACGCTTCCTGCTACGTATGTAACATAGATTGTCCCATTCGTGAGGCCTTCGTTTTTGCCGATTGATTGGACTTTTGAATCCCTGATGCCGGTGGGCGCCACCTGCACGCGAAACACCTTGCCCGGGCCCCCACCCACCCAGAGATCTCCGTCGCCGTCTTCGGCCAGGAACCTGGCTTCGTAGACGACGTTCGGCAGCCTGCCCTCGTCGATCCACGCGCGGCCATCCCAGCGCATCGAACTCAAACCATCGCCATGACCGATGAATACTCGATTTGGATTCTTCCTCGACTGAAGAATCTGATACGTCTGTTCCTGGAGGCCGTGTGCGGCGGGCATGGCTGGAACAAAGTTGTCGCCCACCACGTTCATCACGCCAACGCTGGTCGCTGCCAGTAGCTGGTCGGGAGTCTTGCCGCTCGGATCCTTGAAGACCAGCAGGTTCCAGCCTTGATTTGGGCCTTTGATCGAAACGAAGGAGGTATGGCCTGTCTGCGGGTCTGAAACCATTCGCGCCACAGCGGCCGCGCCTACCGACGAAGCATAGATCGATCCTTTGAAACGGGTAACATCGGCGGTGCCGTCGCGCAGGAAGATCGAGACGGGAGAGTTGACTTCCACCCGCGAGATGGAATTGTCCATTCCCAGCCACAGCGCGCCATCGCGATCCTCGAAGGCGGAAAGGCTGCCTGAGCTCATCAGCCCGGCGCCCAGGTTCACAACCTGCAGCAGCTTGCCGTCATGAGACAGAATCACTGCGCCGCCGGTCAGCGTGACCACACATAGATTCCCATTGGAGAGCACAATGGTCGAGTAAAGACTGTGCGCCTTCAGGTATTCGTCGGCCTGCGTTGGAAAGGGCGTGACCTTCTGGCCGTCGTAGAGCATCAGAGGCTCGTCGCGCACCGAGACCAGCATGCGGCCCTCATCGTACGGCAAAAGGAACAGCTTGACGGCGCTTTGATAGACTTCGCCGCCGGGCATATTGCGCAGATCGTCCCCGACAATTTCCTGCAGGCCGGCACCGGTCTGTGCCGTGTAGAGGTGTCCGCGCACGGCTGAGAGCGCCTGAAATCTGCCGCGCGGCGCTGCAGGCGCCCACACCTGCATGCGCTTGCCATCCCAGCGAAACATCAGTTCATAAGCGCGAAAGAAGACCCCTTGCGGAGTGACCAGTGTCTGCCACACGCTGGTAAAGCCCCGATCCTCTGCCGGCACTTTGTCAAGGATCGAGACAAAGTGCATGGCGCCCGTTGCATCAGGAGCCAGGTAGCCAAAATCCGCGTTGGCGCCAACCCAGATTCTGCCTGAATCGTCCATGGCCAGCGAACGAACCACGCTCGAAGGCGTGAAGATCTTTCGCCAGGTGACGCCGTCGTACTCCAGAATGTTCCCGCCTGAAGTGCCGAAGTAAAGGACCCCTCGACGATCCTGAAGTATGGCCCAGGTCTCAGAAGCGATGCCGATTTCTTTGGCGCCATAGTTCTCAAGCACCGGCATTCCGATTTCAGCCCGTGCCGGCGCTGGTGCTTTAGAAGCGCTTGGTTGGCTTTGCAAACTCGCCAACGGCAACAGGGCGCCAGCCAGGGCAAGCAGCGCTGGCAGCGGGATGCGGCGGCGATCTACCGGAAGTGCGGACAAGCCGGCTTTCAAAGTGGATACCTGTGAGGAAGAGGAAACGTTGTGATCAAAGGGGGAATCGATAGAGTCGAATGTTAGCATGAGCCATTTTGTGCGCGCAAGCTCATAAATCCCAAAGGCTTACCCGCCATCGCTCAGCGCACATCTTCCCGTCCAGCGCGCCGAAAAACTCGCTTTGGACGCGCTTTGTAACAAGGGCACGACTTTACAGCCTGGCGAAAAACTCCGCCGTGGATGCGCTTTGTAACAGGGCATGACTTTAGTCGTGCCGCCAGCCGTTTAGCTTGAGAGAATGGGCTTTACAGGCTGCGGAAAAACTCCGAGTTTGCGTAGATGTGTGAAGGGGCACTACTTCAGTCG
>Ga0302267_10000489_pt1 | contig 53458 bp, 47 predicted proteins | sample III_Bog_E1_3_FD_194555 | JGI IMG/M metagenome (GOLD analysis project Ga0302267, IMG submission 194555) | Peat permafrost microbial communities from Stordalen Mire near Abisko, Sweden - III_Bog_E1_3 | ecosystem: Environmental > Terrestrial > Soil > Wetlands > Peat | place: Sweden: Abisko...
TGCTCTGTTTAGTTGCGTGCAAGGTGGCTCTTTCTTAAGGAAAAAGCCACTTATCATCGTGCTTTCGGTGTACAGCAATTGGAGAACAGCTATAGGTCAATTTCGGTGCCCCAGGTCCCTCGTCCGCCGCGGCGGAGGGACCTGGGAATCGACCGACCTCAGCCGGCAACTCTCGAACCACCCGCAAACGATATAATCCGCCCAAACGAAGGACGCGAATGATCATGACTCCAATGAAGCTCTGCTGCATGCTTGCGACGATCGCGTTTGCTTTGCCCGCGCAGCAGGCAGCGGCTGCGCCCGCCGCGTGGAGCCAGGCCGCCGCGGCCCTCGCCGATCAGATCGCCGCCATCCTCGGCCCCGGTCAGGCGCATCTCACCCTTCGCAATCTTTCCAAACTTCCCGCAGACGACATCCCCGCCATTCGCAGACTTCTTGAAGACGATCTGAAAGCCCGCGGCGTGCAGGCCTCCGGCGCGGAGAGCGCCAACACCGTGCGCATCACGCTCAGCGAAAATCTGCGTGGGCGCCTGTGGGTCGCCGAAGTAATGGAGGGCAGCGAAACCCGCGTCGCCATGGTGCGCGTGGATGCTGCCGGAATGGAACAACAAGTTCCAGCAAGCGGCCTTGTCCTGCGCACGCAGACACTTCTCACCACAACAGGACCGGTTCTCGCCGCGCTTGAAACAGCCGACGCCCTGGTCGCCGTGGAGCCGGAAGAGATCGTCCTCTTCACCCGCGCTGCAGACGGCTGGAAGGAACAAGCCCGCGCGGCCATTGGTCAGCGCAAGGGCCTCACCCAAGACCCGCGCAGCGCGATTGTTCTCACTCACGACGGCCAGGGATTTGAAGCGTCGCTGGCCGGCATGGCATGCGCCGGCAGCCTGCAACCGCCGCAATCCGGGGCGCCATGGCCCATGCACTGCCGCGCAAGCGACGACCCATGGCCTCTTGCCCCGTCTCAAACTTCCCCGACGAGCGGCGACTCAAACGCAACGCTGCGCGCTTTCTACAACGCCGCGCGCAACTATTTCACGGGCGTCCTCAATCCGAGTGCGGGCGTCGATCTTCCGCCCTTCTTCACCGCTGCCTTGCTTCCCCGCCCCGACGGAGCGGGGTTGTTGCTTGGCGGCATCAACGGCAAGGTGCAGCTTATCGAGACCTCCGCATTGAAACCGGTTACAGGCACGCGCGATTGGGGCAGCGACTTTGCCGCCCTCCATTCGGGCTGCGGCGCGGGCACGCAAATCATTGCGTCCGGCTCCGGCGAGGCCCTCAGCGACAGCCTGCGCGCTTACGAAATTCCCGCGCTCGAGGCCATCCCCTCCAGCACCCCGCTCACCGTGGACGGCGCCGTGACCGCGCTCTGGACCGCGCCCGACGGCAAGAGCGTGCTTGCGGTCGTGCGCCATGCGGCCGCGCAAAACCAGGCAGACACGTACGAGGTGGACCGTGTTACGGCAAGCTGCAATTAGCATCCTCGTCGCCGCGCTGGCGCTGTCCGCCTCTGCGCGCACGCGTCCCCACTATGGCGGCACGCTGCGCGTTGAGGTTGAAGGCGACCCCTGGCAGCGGCCCGGCGGCATGGCTCGCCGTCTGGTGATGGACGGCCTCACCACACTCGACCCGGACGGCGCTGTACAGCCGGCACTCGCCATCCGCTGGGCATCGGAGAACGACGATCATCGCTGGCAGTTCTGGCTGCGGCCCGGCGTGCGCTTTCAAAATGACGCCGCCCTCACAGGGGCCGCGGTCGAAGCCTCGCTGACCGCATCCTGCGGCGCATCGTGCCCCTGGTCCGTCGTTCACGCCGTGGGCGCGTCGCTGGTCTTCACCGGCGACTCGCCCATGCCCAACCTGCCTGCGCTCCTCGCTGACGATCTCTACCTCATCGGCACTCCAACAGACTCACCCGCCGGACTCACCGGCACCGGCCCATTCGCGCTCTCCGGCGACCTGGGCAATCACAACCACGCCCGCGTGCTCGCCAATGAGAACTGCTGGCGCGGCCGACCCTTTCTCGATGCCATTGAGATCACCGGCTCGCGCTCCATTCGTGACCAATGGCTCGACCTGAGCGTGGGCCGCGCCGACCTTGTCGAGGTGCCCGCCGAGCAGATGCGCCAGGCCCGCGATCAGCGCCTCACCGTCATCGCATCGCCGCCTGTCTCACTGCTGGCGCTTTCGCTCTCCGACTCGGGCGCACTCGCCAACCCCAATCTGCGCGCAGCCCTTGCACTGGCCGTCGATCGCACCGCGCTCTCCAACGTCATCTTTCAAAAGCAGGGCGAGATCACCGCATCCCTTCTGCCCGCCTCGCTCACCGGCTATGCGTTCCTCTTCCCCGCCGATCGCGACCTCGACAAGGCCCATGAACTGCGCGGCGGCGTCACTCCGCCCACTCTCACGCTCGCCGCGGAAGGAGGCGCGGCCATGCAGCTTGCCGCACAGCGCATCGCGCTGAACCTGCATGATGCCGGCTTCAGTGTGCAGGTCGTCAACGCAGCCGCGCCACAGCACATCGACCTCACGCTGCGCCGCTTCACGCTCGAGTCCAGCCAGCCGCAGGCGGGGATGGAATCCATCCTTCGCGCCGCCGGGCTCGCAGTGTCCATCCGCGCCCAGACCCCTGCGGAGCTTTACAAAACTGAGCGCGAAATTGTGGACGCGCATCTGCTCATCCCGCTGCTCTACCTGCCGCGCGCCTTCGCGGTGAGCGGCCGTGTGCGCGACTTGCGCCTTGGCGCTGACGGAACTCCACTGCTGGACGGCGTCTCGCTCTCCGATGTCCAGCCGGATGCAGCGCCATGAGCCTGCGCCAGAAGTTGCTCTTGCTACTCTCGCTCATGGTGGCCATCATTGTGGCCGCTGTCGCCTGGACCGTGCTGGTTCGTATCCGCATGGTCTTCGAGCAGCGCGATCAGGAAGAAACCGCCTTGTTCGTGAGCCAGTTTCAGCGCGAGTTCCAGCAGCGCTCTGCGGAAGTTGCCGCTGCCGTGGACCGCATCGCGGCCAGTGAACACATGCGATCGATCGCCTTTGCGCTCGCGCAATCGAGCGACGCATCGTCCTTCCTCACTGACGCTCAATCAATCGCCCAGGATACGCAACTCGACTTCCTCGAAATCGTCGGACCGGATGGCAACATTGTCAGTTCAGCTCAGTGGCCTGCGCGCTTCGGCTATCCCGAGCTCGCGGCAACCGCCGGCGAAGCTGCCTTTCTAAAATACGAGGATCTTCCTGACAGAACCACAGCTCTTGGCATTTTTGCCGCAAGGGCTGTGCGTGGCGCTGAGGCGCCGGTCCACATCCTGGGCGGAATGCGTCTTGACCAGAGCTTTCTCACAGACTTGCCCGTTGCGCCCGGGATGCAGATTTATCTCTACAATGATCTCCCGGCTGAGGCCATCACCGATGTCGTTTCAAAAGATGGCCCGCCTCCCGCGGAGTTCGATCCCAGACTCTTGTTCAGCGCTAGCGGCGCGGTTGGGACGGCTGCCCGCTTTCAATCTCTGATTGACTCCGCGCGCAGGGGCGGCCAGCCCGCGGCCGCAGTCCTCTACCTGACAAGCCGCCGTCAGGACTCCGTGAATGCCACTGCCATCCCTCTCAAGAGCCGCGCCGGCGCCGTGCTTGCCGTGCTCGTTGTCGCCGTCTCGCGCAGCGGCATGGTCGATGCACAGCAGCACATCCGCGCCATCGCTTATGGCGTAGCTGCCGGCGGAATCCTGCTGGCTATTCTCTCCAGCCTGTGGATCGCCGCGCGCATCTCGCGCCCCATTGAACAGTTGGCCCAGGCCGCAGAGCAGGTGGCCGGCGGCAACTGGCAAGCGCACGTGCCTGAGCGGGGCCACGACGAGATCGGCGCGCTGGCGCGCAGCTTCAATCACATGACCGGCGAGCTGGTCTCTCAGCGCCACCGCCTGGTGCAGGCCGAGCGCGTGGCCGCCTGGCGTGAACTGGCGCGCCGGCTTGCGCACGAGCTCAAGAATCCCCTCTTCCCGCTGCAATTGACCGTAGAGAATCTCATCCGCGCCCGTAAACTACCGCTGGACGAATTCGACGAGGTCTTTCACGAGAGCACCCGCACGCTCGGCATGGAAATCGCCAATTTGAAAACTATCATTGGCCGCTTCAGCGACTTCAGCCGCATGCCCACGCCGCAGCTGGAGCACCTCGACGCCAACGATGCCCTGCGCCGCGTGGCTCAGCTCTACTTTCCGCCCGCAGCGCGCCGCGAGCAGACACCCGTCGCAGACGCGAATTCTGAAATTGAGTTCAGATGCAAACTGGAGACAGCTTCCGATCCGCTCTTCGTCAATGTCGATCCGGAGCTTCTCCATCGCGCACTCTCCAACCTGGCGCTGAACGCCATGGATGCCATGCCGGACGGAGGCACGGTAACGCTCAGCGCGCAATCGAAGGGCGATGCAGTGGAATTGCGCGTCGCCGACACCGGCTCAGGGCTCACGCCCGAAGAGTGCGAGCGCCTGTTCACCCCGTACTACACCACTAAGCAGCACGGCACCGGGCTCGGACTGGCCATCGTGCAGTCCATCGTCGCAGACCACCATGGAACAATTGCCGTTGAGAGCAGCGCGGGCGGCGGCGCTGCCTTTGTCATCACGCTGCCCCGCGCTGAGGAGTCTGTCTTGTGACCGTGAAAGCAAAGATTCTCATTGTCGATGACGAGGCCAACACGCTTGCCTCGCTGGCCCGCGCCTTCCGTCTCGCCGGTCATGATGCCGTGGTCTGCGACAGCGCCGCACGCGCACTGGAGCTGGCCGGCGCCCAGCCCTTCGATCTCATTCTCAGCGATGTCGTCATGCCTCGCCGCGACGGCCTCGCGCTGCTTGAGGACTTGAAGACAGCCGGCATCGCCGCGCCCGTGGTGATGATGAGCGGCCAGGCGCACATCGAGATGGCGGTGCGCGCCACGCGGCTCGGCGCGCTCGATTTTCTTGAGAAGCCGCTGTCGACCGAAAAGCTGCTCGTTACCGTCGACAATGCGCTCAAGCTCACACGGCTGGAATCGGAGAATCGCGATCTTCGCACACGCGTGGGCAAACACACGCTGGTCTTCGCCGGCGAAACCATGCGCCGCGTGATGGCGCAGATTGAGCGCGTGGCCGCCAGTGAAGCGCGCATCTGCATCTATGGCGAAACCGGCACCGGCAAAGAGCTGGTCGCGCGCACGCTGCATGAGAAGAGTCCGCGCGCGAGCGGCCCGTTCGTCACGCTCAACTGCGCTGCGGTTCCCGCCGAGCTGATCGAGAGCGAACTGTTCGGCCATGAGAAAGGCTCATTCACCGGCGCTGCGCAGCGCCACACCGGCAAGTTCGAGCAGGCCCATCGCGGCACACTTTTTCTCGACGAGATCGGCGACATGCCCGCCTCCATGCAGGCCAAGCTGCTGCGCGTTCTTGAAGAGGGCGAAGTCGAGCGCATCGGCTCAGACAAGCCAACAACCGTGAGCGTGCGCGTGGTCGTCGCCACCCATCGCAACCTGGAGCAACTGGTCGAGAGCGGCGTCTTCCGCCGCGATCTCTATCATCGCGTCGTCGTCTTTCCGGTTGAGCTGCCGCCGCTGCGCAAGCGCACTGAAGACCTGCCCGCACTCGTCGACCATTTTGCACGCCAGGTGAGCGCGCAAAATGGATGGAAGCCGGTCCCATTCACAGACAGCGCAATCACCGCGCTCCAGCAGTACCCATGGCCCGGCAACATTCGCGAACTGCGCAATATCGTGGAGCGCCTGTTGCTGCTTGCGGGAGCAGAGATCGATGCCGCGGCGGTTCATCTGGCGTTGCCCGCTGCTCGTCCAAACCCGACTGACCTCGCTTCCGCGCAAGCTTCCGCCGCCGTGCCCGTGAGCGGTCCGCTCGCCGAGCGCGTCTCAAGCTATGAGCGGGCGCAGGTGCTCCGCGAACTGAGCGCGCACAATCGCAACATATCGCAGACGGCCAAGGCGCTCGACATCGAACGCAGTCATTTCTACAAGAAATGCCAGCAGCTGGGCATCGATCTCAAGAGCCTTGACGACCGCGGCTGACACGCGGACTGTGCGCTATGCCTCAACCAGCGCATCCGCGATGCCCAGATGCCTGTCGAGCGCGTCAATGCCCAGGTCGAGCTCTTCCCTGGTCACGATCAACGGCGGCGCAATGACGAAGTGGCTCACCCACGCCTGCTGCGCCACTCCATCCGCCATCATCTTTGCCGCGATCTGGTCCACCACCAGCGGCTTGCCCTCCACCTTGTCGAGCATGGTGTTGAACGGCTGCTTGGTCGCGCGATTCTTCACAAGGTCGACTGCGAAGAACAGCCCCAGCCCGCGCACATCGCCCACCGACGCATGCTTTGCCTTCAGCGCCTCGAGCTTCTCGCGAACATACGGTTCAAGCTCCGCAGCCCGCTCCACCAGCTTGAGCCGCTGCATCTCTTCGATGGTCGCCACAGCGGGACCGAGCGTGATCGGATGCGCCTCGTAGGTGTGTCCGTGCGAAAAATAGTGATCCTCAAAGTACTCGGCGATCTTTGCCGAAGTGGCGCAAAGGCCCAGCGGCACATACGCGGACGTGATGCCCTTGGCGGTCACCAGGATGTCGGGTGTAACGCCCCAGTGGTCAACGGCAAACCACTTGCCCGTGCGCCCCCACCCGGCCATCACTTCGTCGGCAATCATCAGCACACCATGGCGATCGCAAATCTCACGAAGACGCGGAAAGTATTCCGGCGGTGGAACCAGCACACCGTTGGTGCCAACGACAGGCTCCAGAATAATGGCAGCCACATCGCTCTCGTTGCGGATCATGTGCTCAATGTAGTCCGCGCACGCCACGTTGCATCCGGGATAGGCGTGCTTGATCGGGCAGTTGTAGCAGTTGGTCTCCGGCGCAAACACAAAGCCCGCGCCCTTACCGCCCGGCTCCATGGCCCAGCGGCGCGGATCGCCGGTGGCCGCGATCGAGGCCATCGTCGATCCGTGATACGAGCGGTAGCGCGAGATGATCTTCGTCTTGCCCGTCACCATGCGCGCAATCTTGAAAGCCGCTTCGTTGGCCTCCGTTCCGCTGGTGGCGAAGAAGAACTTGTTCAGTCCGGCGGGCAACACCTCAAGCAGCTTCTTGCTCAACCGCGCGCGCGCCTCGGTTGCATAGCCGGGCGCAACATAAGCCAGTTCACGCGCCTGCTCGGCAATGGCTTCAACTACGCGCGGATTCTTGTGACCCAGGTTCACGCACATGAGTTGTGAACTGAAGTCCAGGTAGCGCTTGCCGGCGCCATCGGTAAACCAGCAGCCCTCCGCGTCCGCCACGTGCAGCGGCTTCCAGGTCTTCTGGAAGCGCCAGGTGCCATAGTTAGTCTGCCGTGTAATCGCGGCAATCTCTTCCGATGTCATTTTCTTCAGCTCTGCCGATTCGCTCATCGTACTCTCCGAACAACAATCTCCAGAATCCTACCACTGCAACTGCATGTGTGTACTCAGCAGCTACCTCAACGCGATTGCGGAAATCCCAGGTCCACCCTGCTCATCGCCGGATCGGGCCAGCGGCTGGTTACAACTTTGGACCGCGTGTAGAACTGGACGCCGTCCTGCCCGTACATATGGAGATCGCCAAAGAGCGAAGACTTCCATCCGCCGAAGCTGTAGTACGACACAGGAACCGGAATCGGTACATTGATGCCGACCATGCCCACTTCCACGTCGAACTGGAACTGCCGCGCGGCGGCGCCATTCTGCGTAAAAATTGCCGTGCCGTTGCCGTACGCGTTCTCATTGATCAGGCTCAGCGCTTCCGCATACGTATCCACGCGCACTACGCTCAGCACGGGCCCAAAGATCTCCGTGTCATAACAGTGCATGCCGGGGCGTACATTGTCGATCAGCGACGGTCCCAGAAAAAAGCCGCCGGTTTGGGTTGCCGGATCGAGCCGTCCATCAATTGCCAGGCGCGCTCCTTCCTGCACGGCAGTCTCCAGATGGCCGGCAACGCGATCGCGATGTTCGCGCGTGATGAGCGGGCCCATCTCGCTTTCCGGCTCGGAGCCCGGCCCGACCTTGATCCGTGCTACGCGCTCGCGAATGGCCGCAATCAGCGGATCGGCCACGTTGCCGACAGCCACAACCACAGAGATGGCCATGCAGCGTTCCCCGGCCGCGCCGTACCCCGCAGAGACAGCGGCGTCGGCAGCCATCGCAATATCCGCATCGGGAAGCACCAGCATGTGATTCTTGGCCCCGCCCAGCGCCTGCACGCGCTTGCCGTTCCGCGTTGCAGTCTCGTAGATATATTTCGCCACCGGGGTGGAACCAACAAAGCTAACCGCCTTGACGTCCGCATGCGCGAGCAGCCGATCGACAGCAACTTTGTCCCCATGCACGAGGTTGAGAATGCCGTCAGGCACGCCCGCCTCCTTCGCCAGCTGTGCAAGGAGAACACTCGCACCGGGAACTTTCTCCGACGGCTTCAGGATGAAGGCGTTGCCGCATGCAATAGCAGTCGAAAGCATCCACAGCGGCACCATCGCAGGAAAGTTGAAGGGCGTAATGCCCGCCACCACGCCGATGGGCTGGCGAATCTGATAGACATCAACCCCGCGGCTCGCCTGCTCGGTATAACCGCCCTTGAGCAGGTTGGGAATGCCGCAGGCGAATTCGACATTCTCAAGCCCGCGCGCCACTTCGCCCAACGCATCGGCGATGGTCTTGCCGTTTTCAAGGCTGATAATCTCGGCCAGCCGCGCTCGGTTGCGCACGATCAAATCACGCAACTGAAACATGACCTCGGCACGACGGGAGAGAGGTGTTGAACGCCATTCAACTGCTGCTGCCTTCGCCGCTGCGACGGCCCGATCCACATCCTCAACGCTCGCGAGGCCCACCTCAGCGATGACCTCGCCAGTCGCGGGATTGCTGATCGCGCCCTTACGGCCTGACGTTGCGGCATGCGACTGGCCGTTGATCCAGTGAGAAATCACGGTTGGCGTCAAAGTTTCAAGAACACTCATGCAATTTTCACCCTTCCCGTTGCTGCAAACCGCGCGCCGCCCGCGCGCCCAGGTCCGTCTTATGGCGCTTGAATCCAGTCGATGGTCTTCGACGCGAGCTTGTCGAAAGCTTCAATCGCCAGTCGCAAGTGCTCTTCGCTTGTATCTTCAATCTTGTTGTGGCTGATTCCCTTGAGCGATTGCACAAACATCATCACTGTGGGAATCCCTGCTCGCGATACCTCGGCCGCGTCATGCAGCGGCCCCGACGGCATTCGATGCGATGCCCCCGCGGTTTCGCGAATCGCCTCTTCGCACAGCTCAATCAGTTGCGGATGAAACGGCTCGGGCGCAATGTTCCAGATGCGCGACCACTCCACCGTGCAACCTTCTTCCGCGGCAAATTCGGCGCTCTTCTCCCGCGCCTCGCGATACATCAGGCTGAGCACCCGCGCGTCAAGATCGCGCTGATCGAGCGTCACCTCGCAGCGGCCCACAACCGCCGTCACAATGCCGGGGAACGTCTTCACGCTGCCCATCGTGCACACCGCGTCAGCATGCTTGGTGGCAATGGCGCGGATCTCAAGCGCCAGCTTGGCGGCCGCGGCCAGCGCATCGCGGCGCGCCGCCATGGGCGTCGATCCGGAGTGCGCCTCCTGGCCGTGAAACGTAATGCCGTGGCGCTCCACTCCCTTTGTTCCCAGCACCGCGCCAAGCGGCAGCCCCATCGCCTCAAGCACCGGACCCTGCTCAATGTGCAGCTCAAGATACGCTGCTGCATTCCTGCGCTCTGCTCCCGCGTCGCAGATGGCATCGATGTTCACGCCGCACGCCGCGAGCGCATCGTCGAGACGCACGCCGGCCGCATCCGTGCGTCCGCGATCTTGATCGATCGTGTGCGTGCCCGAAAATGCAGACGAGCCAAACAGGCTGCGCCCAAAACGCGCGCCCTCTTCATCGGCCCAGTCGACAAGGCGAATGGTTACCGGCGGCCTGCCGCCGGAGTCTGCGCAGATTCTGCGCAACACTGCCAAGGCAGCCATGACACCCAAGCAGCCATCAAGCCATCCGCCATTCGGAACCGAGTCAAGATGACTGCCCAGAATGAGCGTCTTCTCTGACGCTCCACGCAGGGTCGTCCAACTATTTCCGGCGGCATCGATGTGATGTTCGACAGGCAATGCGCGAAGCTGTTCCTGAAACCATGCGCGCGCCTTGAGCCACACCGGGCTCCATGCGAGCCGTTGCGCGCCGTTCTCATCAGCGCTCAGAGCGCGCAGGTCCTTGAGAAGGCCAATGGCCGCCTGTGCATCAACCGGCATGGGCATCCGTCTCTTGCGCGGGCTCGCCCGCGCCATACTGTGGCTCGCGGCGCAACATGCGCCCGCGGCCCGGCTCGCCGACAAATTGTCCGTCGCGCACCTGCACCTTGCCGCGCACGGTCACCACCGCCGGTCTGCCTTCAATGGGAAACCCTTCGAATCCGTTGTAGTCGTTCGCCGTATGCTGCGTCGCAGCGGAGATTGTGCCGCGATACTCGGTGTCATAAATAACCAGGTCGGCATCCGATCCCGGCGCGATCGTTCCCTTGCGCGGAAACAGTCCGAATATCTTCGCCGGCCTTGTACTCAGCGCATCCACAAAGCGATGAATATCCAGCGTGCCCCGTTTCACGCCGAAGGTGTACATCAAATTCACGCGATCTTCAATGCCCGGAATGCCGTTGGGAATCTGCGTAAAATCGTCCTTGCCCAGCAGCTTTTGCTCCACATCGAAGGGGCAATGATCAGTGCCTACGGTGTCAATCAGGCCGGCCTGCAATGCGTCCCAAAGCGCATACTGGTTCTGCTTGTGGCGCAGCGGCGGCGACATCACGTGCTTCATGCCGTCCACGCCCCCGCGCTCCGCGAAGCTCTTGTCCAGCAGAAAGTGCGGCACCACCGATTCGACATAAAGCCGCACGCCGCGCAACTTGGCCGCGACCGCCGCGCGGAGCGCCGGCGCACACGACAGATGCACCACGTAGCCTGCGGCTCCTGTCTGCTCAAGAAACGTGGCGAAGCGGCCCGTGCCCTCGGTCTCAACCGCTTCGGGCCGGCTCGGTTCATGCCATTCCGGCCCGGTCTTGCCCTCCGCGAGCAGCTGCCGCTGCAACTGCGCCACCAGCTCGGCATTTTCGCAATGCGCCGTGGTAATAACGCCCAACTCCGCGGCCAGCTTGAGCGTCTGAAACATCTCCTCATCGTTGACGCCGAAGAAATTCTTGTAGGCCAGGAAGATTTTGAACGACGCCGTGCCGTCGCGCACAATCTCCCGTAACTGCGCCTCGGTTGCGTCGTCGTAGCGCGTCACGGCCATGTGGAATGCATAGTCGCACGCGCTCGATCCGGCCGCCTTCTGCTTCCACAGTTGGTAGCCCTCCAGCGCATCTTCGTTGCGCGACGGGCAACACATCTCGATGAAGGTTGTAGTCCCGCCAATCAGCGCGGCCTGGCTCGCTGTTGCGTGCGTATCCTTGGCAAACGTCGCCATGAAAGGGAGGTGAATGTGCACGTGCGGATCGATAAAACCGGGGAAGATCAGCTTGCCCGTCGCATCGATCTCTTCCGTGCCCGGCGCAACACAAAGGCTGCGCCCTATTGCGCTGATGGTCTCGTCCTCAATATAGATATCGCTGCGCGAGCGGCCGTCTGCCGTGACGATCTCTCCGCCCTTGATCAACAATCCCATGGAGAAGTTCTCCTTTGCGCATCCGGCTCGCGGCAACGCGGAGGATACATCAGTGAATGTCGATTCCCACCTTGCCGCGGTAGTCCTTCATCGCGTCCCAATCCTCGGTGACCGGGGTCTGGTTCTGCGCCAGCTCTCCCCACGTCACCGCGCTGCGGCCGGAGGGAACCTCGACCATGGCGATGCATTCATCCACCGGACACACGTTATAGCAGAGCCGGCATCCCACGCAATCGGCTTCACGCACCACAGGTTGGGGACGCGTCTCCGTCGCGTCCTGCTTGCCGTTCGATCGCACATCGTAAGCGTGCGGCTCAACCAGAACGCCCTCGGGCGAAACAAGGTCGATGCATTGATGGGCCGTATCGTTGCAGGCGATATAGCAGAGATTGCACTTGATGCATTTGCCTGCATCGATGCGGGCAACAGCGCGATACGACAGGTCAAGGTTCTTGAACTCTGAAACCCGATGCAGGCTATGGCCGCTCACTTCCGCGACAGTCTTGAAGCCCTTCTCGTCCATCCAGTTGGAGAGGCCATCGCACAGATCCTCGATGATGCGATAGCCGTAGTGCATCACCGCGGTGCACACCTGCAGGCTCGACGCGCCAAGAAGCAGGAATTGGGCCGCGTCCTGCCAGTTGGCAATGCCGCCCATGCCCGAGATCGGGATGCCGGACTTCGCTACCACTTCATCCGTGCCCAGAGCTGCGAGCATGTTGAGCGCGATCGGCTTCACGGCCGGCCCTGCATAGCCGCCGTGACCGCCCTTGCCCCCAATGCTGGGCGTGAGCTCTAGCGTATTGAGGTCCACCCCCACGATCGAGTTGATGGTGTTGATGAGTGAGAGCGCGTTGGCGCCGGCCGCCACTCCGGCCCGCGCCGGCAGCACAATGTTGGTGATGTTGGGCGTCAGCTTCATGATGACCGGAATAGTTGCCGCTTCCATCACCCAGCGCGTAATGCGCTCGCAATACTCCGGCACCTGCCCGATCGCCGAACCCATGCCGCGCTCGCTCATACCGTGCGGGCAACCGTAGTTGAGCTCAATGCCGTCGGCGCCCGTGTCTTCAATCCGCTCCACAATCTCGCGCCACGCCTCAGGCCTGGACTCCACCATGGCCGAGACAATCACCGCCCGATCCGGCCACGCGCGCTTGATCTCGGCAATCTCGCGCAGGTTGATCTCAATCGGGCGGTCGGAGATGAGCTCGACATTGTTGATGGCCAGCATGCGCTCGCGTCCGTGGTGCCAGGCCCCGTATCGGTTCGACACGTTGAGCACCGGCGCACCGATCGTCTTCCAAACCACGCCTCCCCATCCCGCTTCAAAGGCCTTGTGAATCTGCGCGCCGGAGTTTGCCGGCGGCGCGGAGGCCAGCCAGAAGGGATTGGGCGACTTGATGCCGGCGAAGTTGATGCGCAGGTCTGCCATCGCTAGCTCACCTCGAGTGGCGCGGATGCTGAAGCAGAAAGAGAGATGAACTGCCGATCAATCGCCGCCGCGGCCAGCTTGCCATCCTCGACGGCCATCACGGTAGAAGCCGCGCCATGCGAGCGGATGCAGTCTCCGATGGCGTAGACGCCGGCCACGCTGGTCTGGAATCCGTCGTCGACGGCAATGAAGCCCCTTTTGGTGGCCAGGCCAAGGCGTGCCGCCAGCGCCTGCTTCTGCTGGCCCACGGCTTTTACAATCTGGTCGGCTGCGATCACAAACTCTGAGCCGCCAACCGGCCGCGGCGCGGGACGGCCAGATTGGTCGGGCAGACCAAGCTCCACGCGCAGACACTCCAGCCCCACAGGCTTGCCGTCGTTGACCAGCACACGCGACGGCTGCGCAAGAAAGCGAAATTCGATGCCCTCTTTGCGCGCAAAGTCATACTCATGCTCGTAGCAGGTCATCTCGCGATCGGTGCGGCGATAGACCATCGTCACCCGCTCTGCGCCCAGTCGCCGCGCAATCGTCGCGCAGTCCACCGCCGTATTGCCCGCGCCAATCACAATCACGTTGCGGCCCACGCGCAGGCTCGCGGGTGCAGTCTTGCTGGCCTCGATAAATTCCAGGCCATCGACGATTGCGTCCTCGCCCTCGATCTCCAGGCTTGGCGTTGAACCCAGCCCGACACTCAGCACGACCACATCAAATTGCTGTTGCAGCTCGCCAAGCAAAACATCACTGCCAAACTCAACTCCAGTCTTGAACTCCACGCCCAGTTTCTCAATCATGCGCGCTTCTTCCAGGGCCACCTCCACCGGCTCGCGCAGCGCGATAATGCCATAGGTGGAAAGCCCGCCGGGCATCGGGCGCCTCTCAAAAATCTTCGCATGGTGGCCGCGCAAGGCCAGTTCGCCCGCACAGGACAGGCCTGCCGGGCCCGCGCCAATCAAGGCGATCGACCTCCCCGTTGGCTTCGCCTTCACCGCCGGATGGTGTCCGCTCCGGCTGGCGTGGTCCATGGCAAAACGCTGCAGCCGCCCAATCGCGATCGGCTTGTGATCTGCGCCCAGCACGCATGCGCCCTCGCACAGCTCCTGCACCGGGCAGACACGAGCACAAGTCGCGCCCAGCAGATTGGAGGCATAGATCGTCGCCGCGGAGCCGTGCAGATTATTCGACGCAATCTTCTTGATGAAGCGTGGAATATCGATATGTGTCGGACAGGCGTGTGTGCAAGGCGCGTCATAGCAGTAGAGACATCGATCCGCCTCCACCGCCGCCGCGTGAGGCGTGAGAGGCGGCAACTGCTCGTCGAGCGCCTTCGCGGGATCTCTCAATGCCGGCTCCATCCGTCCACTCCTCGCTCTCACTTGGAGTTCATATTCTAGTGGAAATTTCTTCGATGGCAAGCTGGATGTGATTCAGGGAACCGCATCATGGTGCGATTTCCAACTTGAGTGCGCGCACCTGCCGCAGCGGCAGCGCGCTGGCCGCGGCGCGCGTCTTCTGTATTTCGGCGACGACGCAGAGCGCAATCGTCTCGGGCGAATCCGCGCCCAAGTCCAGTCCTGTCGGTGCGTACAGGCGTCCCAGCCAGCGATCCACCTGCGCGCCTGTTGCGCCCTCGGAAATGCCCAGCAGAGCGGCCGCTTCCGCCAGCAGTTCGCGGGTGCGGCGCAGCGGTCCCAGCACGCCGATATACGCGGGCGGGGTTGCAAGCCCGAGCAGTGCAGCCAAGATCTTCGAGTCCTGCTCAAAACTGTGGGTCATCACCACGGCCGCGTCTTCTGCGCGGAGATCGCCAAGCAGATTTGCCGATCCATCAGCTCGACTGTCCGGCAGATCACCAATTGGCAAAACACGCACCGCCTCCGCCTGCTGAAAGCGCTCCCGCGTGGCCAGGTGGCTGCGCCCGTCGGCCACCTGGACATGCCAGCCCAACTCGCGCGCCATCCGATGCAGCGGCAGGGCATCGTCCCCTGCGCCAAAGATTGCCAAACCAGGCCGCGCCGCGAGGCAATGCGCCCATGCGCGCACCTCAGTGTTCTCGATTTCCATCGTGCGCTCGAACGCCGCGCGCGTCGTCAGTGCCTGCTCGGCAAGGGTATAAAGGACATCACCGCGGCCTTCTGCGCAATCGATGCCCGCGAAAGCGCGCCTGCCCATCGCCGGGCCGTCGAGAATCGCCGCCATGCCCAGTGGAATCCGCTTCTGAAATGCCTTCTCCAGTGCCGCCAGCAGCGGACCGGCAGTCGCGCGCCGCTCCAGCAGCAGAAAAATCACGCCGCCGCAGCCGGAGCCATAGGGCCGCTCGCCATCGTCGTCGGCGGTCGAGTATCGCTGAATGGTGGGCCCGCCAGCGGTGAGCCACCAGGCACGGCTTGCCACCTCCGCCTCCAGGCATCCACCGCTCACTGTGCCCGCGCGGCGGCCGTCCGCGGTGAGCAGCATCAGCGCGCCGGGCTTGCGATAGCTTGGCCCCTCAACCCGCACCACGGTCGCCAGCACGTAGTCCGCGCTGCCGGCTTCCAACTTGCGCCATTGCGACAGGATGCTCTCCAGGTCAGTCACTCTCTCATTGTCGCTCAGGGCGCGCAAATCCGCGATAGCAGCAGCCTCTCGCCGCGCGCAGTCACGCGAGCCTACTGCACAAACTTCAACGAGTACGTCGTCGCCGGATCAACCTGCCCCTGTAATATCCCCAGAGACTTCAGCTGCTCATACGTGGTCTGCCAGCGCGCGGGGTCCATACGGCCAACCTGCGCGCCGCTCGGGTCGCCGCCGGTCACAAAGCCGCCGTCGCGCAGCGCCTGTGCGGTATATGCCTCCTGCGCCGGGTTGAGCACCGGATTGAGCTTGAGCAGCAGCGCGTTGGTCGCCGCCGGGTCGCGCAGATAGGCGTGCCAGCCCTTGATGCTGGCGCGCACAAACTTCGCCACCAGTTCCGGATGTTGCGCCGCAAAATCGCGGCTGGTGAACGCAACCCGATAAGGATCGTAGCCCGAAGAGCTGATGAGCAGCGTTCGCACCTCCACGCCAGCCTGCCTGACAAAAAACGGCTCATTGGTCACGAAGACCTGCTGCACGTACCCAGGGTCGGCCAGAAAATTCGCAATTGAAAATGTCGAAGGCACCTGCCGCACCTGGTGCAGCCCATAGCGCGTGGTCACATATTTAAGCCATGTGGCGCCGGTTTGTGCCGCGATGGTGTGCCCCTCCAGGTCCTTGAAGTCCTGGATCGGCGAGTCCCTGTGCACCATCACCGCCTGCGGATCGTGCTGCATCGTGGCCGAGACCGCAATCAGCGGCAGCCCATTCGAGTTCCACTCCAGGATCGCGTCGCTCGAACCAAGGCCCATGTCCGCCTTCCCGGTCGCCACCAATTGCGCGGCGCTGCCGTACTGGGTCAGCGGCAGCATGGTCACGTCAAGGCCTTCGGCTTTGTAGTAGCCCAGCAGCTGCGCGGCGAAGAAGCCTCCGTGCTCCGGCTGCGGGTACCAGTCCAGTTGCAGCCGAATCGGTGTCAGGCCGCCAGTCGTTGCTGATTGGTTTCCGTGGCAGCCGGAAAGGGCGAGCGCAAGCGCCAACGAGAGTGCGGCAAAGTGGGAAGCCATTCCTGATCGCAATAGAGACCTCGTCGGATGAAAAGAAGAATGTCTTTGAATGAAAGCTAGCACGGCAGCACAAATTGACCACCGTGTCAGCTGACGCCGAGCCGCGCAGCAAGCCCGAGCAGCGCTTCATCGCAGTTCCGCGCGGCAGCCATCTGCACGCCTCCTGCGGCGCCGGGCACGGTGACCACCGGAACCCCGGCCACGCTGAACGGCGCGGTATACCGCAGCAGCCGCATGCGCGTCCGGCTATGATCAGCCCCCGCAGCCAGGCGCGCCACAGGCGCCGCCGGCAGCAACAGCAATTCATGCACAGCCAGCAGTTCATCCATCCGATCGCGAAACTTCCCATGCCTGCCCCGCAATCCAGCGATCTCAGCCTCCCCAATGCCGGCGCCCCACTCCAGCCGTTCGCGGATCGTGCGCTCAAAGCGATCGAAGTGTCCGGCGTGCAGCCGCGCTGCCTCCCACGCCTGGATGGGTGCAAAAATCTCCATCGCCTCCGCCCACCAGCCCGCATCAACGCGCGAGCCTTTCAGGCCCAGCGCCTCCAACCGTCCAACTGTTGCACGCAGTACTTCCAGAATCTCCGGCTCACAATCATGAGAGAATCCGTCCTCGACCACTCCAAATCGGCTCAACGCGCGCGGCCCCACCGCGGGATCGTCCGCAAACAAGGCCGCCATTATGGGCGCGTCCGCAAGGTCGGCAAAGATGCAGCCCAAGGTGTCGAAAGACTGCGCCAGGTGCGCGCCGCCCCGCCAGTCGCCGCGGCCCAGTGATGCCCGATACCCCGCCAGCCCGCCCAGCGCCGCAGGCACGCGAATGGACCCGCCCGTATCCGTGCCGATCGCAATCGCCGCCGAGCCCTCCTGCACGCTGGCCACCGCGCCCGAAGACGAGCCGCCCGTCAGCGCGCCTTCATCGCGCGGTTGCACGCAGTCGCCAAACTCCGCATTTTCTCCGGTGATGCCATATGCCAGCGGATGCAGGTGCGTCTTGCCGGTAATGACCGCGCCAGCCGCGCGCAGCCGCGCAACCAGCCAGGAGTCAGACGCCACCGCGCCGTTCAGGTCGCGATAAAAATGCACGCCACAGCTGGTCGGTGCGCCGGCTAGATCGAAGCAATCCTTCACGGAAACGGGAAGGCCCCAAAGCGCGCTCCGCCCATCGCCAAACGGCCCGCCCGACCCGCGCGGCATCGCCTGCGCGCGCGCCGCCTCGGCCATCGTCCAGCCTGCGTCCTGCCATAGGTATGTATTGCGCCCCGCGTTGCAGTTAGAACGATCGAGCGCAGCCTGCGCCAGCTCCGCAGGCGTCGTCCGTCCCTCAGCCAGCGCCGCGCGCAGCCTGCGGACGGTTGATCGCGCCAAAGTCATATTGAGATTGTATGCGGAAAAATCCTGAATGCGCGCCGCATGATTTTTTGGCCAGCACAACACCCCGCCGCCATGCTAATTTCGAGTATGGGAGTCGTTTCTTCAAAAAAATCCCGCGTTAGCGACCGGCGAATCAGTGCGCCGCAACCTGCGCCTGGCGCAGTCGATGCCCTCGATCTTGGGCGCATGGCCGCGATCGCCGCCTTCACCGCCCGCTCGCTCCTCACCCCCCGCCCCCGCCCCTTCGGCGCTTCCATCGTCCACACCAGTTCCGGAAAGACCCTGCTGCGCGCGCTCAACGCTGTCGCCCAGGAGTTTGACCCCAGCTCTCACGCTGAGGTCCGCGCCATCCGCAAGGCTACCAAGCGGCTCAAGCAGCTCTCCCTCGCCGGCTACACGCTCTACACCACCTGCGAGCCCTGCCCCATGTGCATGAGCGCCGCCCTCTGGGCGAGCCTCGACCGCGTCGTCTACGGCGCAACCATTGAAGACGCAAACCGCCATTGCAATCAGATCCGTATCCCCGCAGCCGAGGTCGCCGCGCGCAGTGACATGCCCTGCGTCGTCGATGGCCCTGTGCTGCGCGACCAGTGCTATGCTCTGTTTACCCATCCCACAATGACGCGGGCCTTTCGCCTCTGGTCAACCCGCAAACGCGCATAATCGAGCCCAGGCTCGCTCCGTCTTTGGAAAGGCCACACTCCCATGCCGGCTGATCTCGCCGCGGAATTGTCTCAACTCGTCTCCGATCCCGCACGCGTGCTCACCGCGCGGCCGGTGGTTGAGCGGCTCTCGCACGACTTCTACTGGTACTCGCCCATACTGCGCCGCCAGCTGGCCGATAAGAACGGCGACATCGCCGTGCAGCCAGTGAACGTGGACGAGATCATCGCAATTCTGCGTTTCGCCGGCCAAAGCGAGACGCCCGTGACCGTGCGCGGCGCCGGCACCGGCAACTACGGACAGTGCGTCCCGCTTGAGGGCGGCATCGTTCTCGACCTCTCCCTCATGGACAAGCTTGAGGAAATCACCGCCGACGGCGTAGCCGTTTGTCAGCCTGGCCTCCGCCTTGCAGCCCTCGAAACGGAAGCGCGCAAACAAGGCTGGGAGTTGCGTATGTACCCGTCAACACTGGCCAAGGCTTCTGTCGGCGGCTTTCTCGCCGGAGGCTCCGGCGGCATCGGCTCCGTTGCCCATGGCGGCCTGCGCGACTTTGACACCGTCCGCGCCTTTGAAGTCGTCACCATGGAAAAGGAGCCGCGTGTCGTGTTACACCAGGGCACCGCCGTACATGAGATTCTCCACGCCTGGGGCACCAACGGCGTGCTCACGCGCATCTGGTTTGCCCTCACGCCCGCCCTCGAGTGGACGCAGATCACCGCAGCCTTCGACACCTACGAGCAGGCCTTTCGCTTCACGCGTTCCATTGCCGAGGGACTCGAGTGGACCAAACGCCTGGCCACCGTCTTCGAGTGGCCCATCCCTTCCTTCTTTGCGCCCATCAAGCAAGTCGTGCGCCAAGGCAAGGCTCTCGCGCTGGTCATGATCGCGACTGCACAGGCCCCCGCTCTGCACGCTGCCGCTGCGTCCTCCGGCGGCGAGGTCACCTTCTCCGGAGCCTTCACTGGCCCGCGCACCCAGCCCCTGCTCAGCGACTACACCTGGAACCACACCACCCTCTGGGCCATGAAAGCCGAGCCTGCTTTCACGTACCTGCAATGCGGATTCTCGCCACACAATTGCGAAGAGCAGTTCCGCCTGCTGCGCGCCCGCTACGGCGATGAGATCCTGTTTCACATCGAATTCATGAAGAATGGCGAAGGGGTCGTGATCCCCGGCGCAATTCCCATCGTGCGCTTCACCACCGAGGAGCGCTTGAACGAGATGATCGCCTACTGCCGCGCGATCGGCGTCTTCGTCGCCAACCCGCATGTCAATTACCTTGAAGACGCCGGCCGCTTTCGCGCCGACAACATTCAACTCGCCGCCAAGCAGAAGTACGATCCGTGTGGTCTTCTCAACCCCGGCAAGATGATCAGCTTTCGCAAGCAGGCGGTGACCCGATGAAAACCTGGATTCCCGACGCGCGCAACTTCGCCTACCTCACCTGGAAGCAGGTCGACGCGTTACCGCGTGAGTCCACGCTGCTTGTGCTCCCCACCGCAGCCATCGAGCAGCACGGCCATCATCTCCCCCTCGCAACCGACACGCTGATCAACAATCTCCTCCTCGGCAAGGCCCTTGCGCTGCTTCCCGCCGAACTGCCCATCTACGCGCTGCCGCCTGTCTGCTACGGCAAAAGCAACGAGCATGTGGGATTTCCCGGCACCCTGTCCGTCAGTGCGCAGACCTTCCTCGCCGTCGTCCGCGACCTGGGCGCAAGCATCGCCGCCAGCGGCTTCAAGAAGCTGGTCCTCTACAACACCCATGGCGGCAATACCTCGCTGGTTGACGTGCTCGCCCGCGATCTCCGCGCAGAGTTCGGCCTGCGCACCTTCTCCCTCTTCGGCTCGCCCGGCGCCGAGTTTGCAGGCGTCAGCGCACAGGAGCGCGCCTACGGCTTCCACGCCGGCGAAATCGAAACCGCCTATCTGCTCCACGCCGCGCCTGACCTTGTACATACCGACCGGTACACCGCGAACTACATTGCGCGCGTCGATCAGCCCGAGTTGCTCAAGCCCGAAGGCTCGTCCGCCAACTTCGCATGGCTCACCAGAGACATCGCCCCCAGCGGCGTCATGGGAGATCCCTCGCCCGCGACCGCGGAGAACGGCGAGCGCTGGGCCAACGATGCCGCCGCGCGCATTGCGGAGATTCTTGTCGCCATGCAGAACTTCGAGCCGAGGCATGGAGCGTGAGTATGACTCGAGAAACGAGCGCACTCGTTGATTGTGGCAACGGAGTCCGCCTGGAGCGCGGCGTCGCCTGCCCGCTCACGGATGGAACCACGCTCGTCTCCGATCATTACTATCCTGCCGGCAATGGCCCCTGGCCCACGCTGCTCATGCGCCAGCCCTACGGACGCGACATCGCCTCAACCGTTGTCTACGCGCACCCGGTATGGTTCGCACGTCACGGCTACCACGTCGTCATCCAGGACGTGCGCGGCCGCGGCCGCTCCGGCGGCTCCTTCTATCCCTTCCGCCATGAGGGCCGCGACGGCGCCGAGACCATCGCCTGGCTGCGCAACTACGCTGCCTGCAACGGCCGCATCGGCATGTACGGCTTCTCGTACCAAGGCGCCACGCAACTGCTCGCAGCCGCCGAGCAGCCGGAAGGCTTGCACTGCATCGCCCCGCACATGACCGCTGCCGATCTCTATCACGGATGGTTCTATCATCACGGCGCGCTGCGCCTGAGTTCCGCGCTCGGCTGGGGCATCCAGATGCTGCGCGAAGATGCGCGCCGCCTTGGCCTGCGCACCGCCAGCGACGCACTCGAAGCCGCGTGGAGCAATATCCGCGCTCAGGCCACGCATGCGCCCTATGGCACGCACCCTGCGATTGCGAATCCCGCACTGCCCGCCTATGTGCGCGATTGGTTCGAGCATCGTGAGCCCGGTGAATATTGGTCCGGCCTCGACATCAGCACGCGCCTCGATCAAATTCGCGTCCCCGCACTGCACCTTGCCGGCTGGTTCGACACCTATATTGAAGGCTCCATCGCCGGTTATGTTTCGCTGCGCAATCACGCCGGCAGTCAATTTGCGCGCGACAACCAATACCTCATCGCCGGACCCTGGGTACATATCCCGTGGGGCGACCGCGTGGGAGATGCAGATCTCGGCAAAGCCGCCAATCTCAACACCGATGAGATCCTCCTTCGCTGGTTCGATCATTGGCTCAAGGACTCATCCGCATTCAGCCAGGAACCGCGCATCCGCTACTTCGCCCTGGGCGTAAATGAATGGCGCGCCGCCGCCGAGTGGCCATCCTCAGCCGCATCCCCGCTCTATCTGCACAGCAATGGAAATGCCAACTCCCGCAAGGGCGATGGCACGCTTACCGCGCGCCCGCCTGTCGGCGAAGAGCCGCGCGATCTCTTCGTCTACGACCCTGAAGTGCCAGTCGTCGCACCGGGTGGTCCGCAAGCCCTGAGCGGCCCATTGGATCAATCCGCACTCGAAATGGGCAACAATCTGCTCGTTTATACATCTGCTCCCGTTCTGCGGGAGATGGAAGTCCTGGGCCATCCTCGCATCCAGCTTCACGCCGCAATATCAGCCCCGCACGCCGACTTCGCCGCCAAGCTCATGCGCGTCACGCCGGCAGGTCGCGCGGAGTTTCTCTCGATCGGCATTGCCCGCAGCTCCTCGCTCTTTCGCCATTCGCACTTCACTGCCGACAACGTCCATACCTGGGAGTTCACCCTCGAACCAGTCTCGTTCATGCTCGCCGCTGGCGAGCGCCTTCGCCTGGAAATCGCAAGCTCCGCCTTCCCGCTCTACGATCGCAACCCCTCCACCAGCGTCGCTCCACAGAACGCGGACAACTGGACCTGGGCACGATCGACTCAGCAAGTGCTCCACAGCGCAACTCATCCTTCGGCCGTTTTTCTGCCGGTGCAAGGGGAACCGGGATGGTGAGCGCGCACACCGGGTCGATTCCGGAGATCGCGCTGACCGGCGTGACCAAAGCCTTTCGCAATGCGGCAGTGGCGGTTCAAGATGTTTCTCTCACCGTCGAGCGCGGCGAGTTCGTCACCTTCCTCGGTCCATCGGGATGCGGCAAATCCACGCTGCTCAAGCTCGTCTCCGGCCTGAGCCCGGTCAGCGCGGGCAAGGTAAGCGTCAACGGCATGACGCCGGAAAACGCGCGCCAGTTGGTGAGCTTCATCTTTCAGGATGCAACGCTGCTTCCCTGGCGCACCGTCGAGCAGAACGTCGGCCTGGGCATGGACCTGGAACACGCCGCGCGTTCGGCGCGCAGGGACCGTGTCGCTCAAATGCTCCAGCTCGTGGGCCTCTCGCATGTAGCCACGCGCTATCCTCGCCAGCTCTCCGGCGGCATGAAGATGCGCGCATCCATTGCGCGGGCCCTGGTCAGCCGGCCGCGCATTCTGCTCATGGATGAGCCCTTTGCCGCACTCGACGAAATGACGCGCGACCGCCTGAACGAGGAACTCCTCCGCCTCTACGCGGAGCACAAGTGGACCGTGCTCTTCGTCACGCATTCGGTGGCCGAGGCGATCTTTCTTTCCACCCGCGTCGTCATACTGGCCGCCCATCCGGGCCGCGTCGCACATGAAATCGCGATCGACTTACCCTGGCCGCGTACCGCCCAGACGCGCGAGTCGAAAGCATTCGAGGAGCAGGTCACGCAGGCGTCTCGCCTGCTCAGGGGGGTGCACCAGGCATGAGACGCAAGGGCATCCTGGCCGTCAACAGCGTTGTTGTGTTCGCCTGCCTCATCGGCCTGTGGCAGGCCGTGGTCAGCCTGAATCACCTGCAGCCCTACATTCTTCCCGGGCCCCTGGCCGTGGCCCACGCTCTCCACGATCGCTTTCCGTCTCTCGTCAATTCGCTCCTCATTACTACTGAAGAAGCTGCCGGCGGCCTCGCCGCCAGCATCATCGCGGGCGTGGCCGCTGCCATGCTCTTCGCCCAGTGGCGCTGGCTGCGGCAACTGCTCTACCCCTACACCATCCTGCTGCAAACCGTGCCCATCGTGGCCATCGCGCCGCTCATCATCAACTGGGCCGGAGCCGGCATCTTTTCGGTCACCATCGTCACCTTCATCATCTGCCTCGCGCCCATCATCGCCAACACCACACAGGGCCTCATCAGCGTGGACGAAAATCTGCTCCATCTCTTCCTCATGTACAAGGCGACGCCGGCGCAGGTTCTCTTCCGGCTGCGTCTACCCAACGCGCTTCCCAACCTATTCACCGGCATTCGCATCTCGGCGGGCATCAGCGTCATCGGCGGCATTACCGGAGAGCTCTTCGCCGGCTCCACGCGCGTGGGCGAGGGCGGCCTGGGCTACGCCATCATTTACGCCAGCAACCAAATGGAGACCAGTTATTTGTTCGCACTCGTATTCGCCGCGACGGTGCTTGGCTTCAGCTTCTTTTTCATCGTCATGTTTCTCGAGTGGCTGGCACTGCACAACTGGCACGAGTCGAGCCTGCCCCAGCTCGAAGAGTAAGGAGAAGCACAATGTTACGCATGGAATCAGAAACCGGCTGGTGGCTCATCACGCACCCCGACCACGCGCGCCTTGCCGGCGATTTCGCCGCCGCATGGGGCAATGCGCAGTTCCGCAAGCCCGAGCCGCGCGCCCGCGTGCTCAAAGGCATCGCCCGCCACGACGACGGCTGGGCAGCGCGCGACACGCACCCTTCCATCACGCGCGAAGGAAAGCCTTCAGCTTTTTCGATCGAGCTCGTCGGCAGGTATTCCGCATTCGAGGAGATCGACCTCGCCGAGTATCTCGCCGTGCGCGACCGCGCCGTGCGCATCATCGCTCAAGACGATCCCTACGCGGGCCTGCTGATCTCCATGCATACCCACAACCTGCTCACCGTGCACGCCGACCGCTCCACCATTGCGCCCGACGGCCTTGAACTTCTCGATGCTTTTCTCGCCCAACAGCAGGAATATCAACGAATACTGCTCGCGGACATCGCAGAGGACGCCACACTAACTTGGCCAGAGATGTCCTATGAGACGATCACAGAACACTTCCGCCTTCTGCAAGCCTGCGACTATCTATCGCTGCTCGCCTGCGTGGCCTATGCCTCACCCGCGCATCTGTTGCATCCGCTGCCGCTCAACAACGGAAGCACCGCTGAGGTGCAGGTCCAGCCTCTTGCCCCGCGCCACTTCCGCCTCGTGCCCTGGCCTTTCCGGGCTGCCGAGCTCAGCCTCACTGTCCCGGCGCGGCATGTCACGGGCGAGCTCTTCGCCAACTCGGCGAGTCTTGAGGCTGCATTTCATCTCGCCGCTGTTGAGCAGTTGACTGTCACGCTCTCCGCATAGGGCTCAGCGTCCGCGTCGTTCACTTCGTCACGCCTGCGGCAGCAGCGACACATGTGCCTGCACAATCCGCCAGCCCTCTGGGAGCCGCACCCATACCTGGCTCTGCCGCCCGCGAACAACTCCGCCGACGGCCACGCGCTCAAACTCCAGCGTGATGCTGGCAAAGTCGCGTCCAAAGCTAACGATATCGAGCCGCGTAACTGTACGCGCCAGGTGGGCTGCGGGACGCGCCTTGCGAAAAGCCTCCAGTTCCCCAGCCCCGTAAAGATTTTCCGCAACCCCAAATCGCATGACCTCCGGCCCGGCCCAGAACATCGCCATCAGCGTATCCACATCGTTGTTGACGAGCGCCTCCTCATAGCGCGGATAGAGCGCTCTGAGCTCGGCCACAACTTCAGGGTCGTTGATCATCATCGCGTTGGGAACAGCTCCCGGCCGGGAAGAATCTGTTTGCTGAGCGCCGCGCTGACTGTAAACACCGGCTCATTGACCACCTGGCTGAGGCGCAGCTTGAGCGCCACGCTGCATAGGATGTACGCGTGAGTCTCCGAGAATCCCCAGCGGCTCACCAGCAGGTCAATCATGCGCCCTGTCGCCGCGCGCGCTGTTGCAGCCAGATCGATTCCCGTCTCCACCACCACCCACGCATCGGCTGTCGAGTCCGGCGCGGCCGATTCGCGCGCCTCCACAATTGGGCCTGTGAGCGGCTGCCGCTTGTGCAGCTCAAAGCGCAGCGTTACGTCCAACGGACACTCGATCCCGTTGATGCACACCTCGCCATCACCCTGCGCCGCGTGGCCATCGCCGCAACTGAAGAGCGCACCGGGATTGAACACCGGCAGATAAAGCCGCGAGCCCGCGCACAACTCGCGCACATCAAGGTTTCCGCCAAACGGGCCCGGCGGGCGCGTGCGAAATGCGCCGTCGTCCGCGCGCGCCACGCCCATCACGCCCAGAAACGGCCGCACCGGAACCACTGCGGGAAAAAGAGAGCTCGTCGATTCGCCGTCCAGCTGCCAATGGAAAAGATACGGCTCGCGAAATCGATCTTTCAGAAATCCCAGGCCTTCGATAACGCTCGACCAGCCCCACCCCGCGTGTCGCGTTGAGAGCACATTCACTTCGAGCACATCGCCAGGCTCCGCGCCCTCCACCCACACCGGCCCGGTGAGTGCGTGGATGCGGGTTCGATCGATGGCCAGGAACTCCTCCGTCGTCATGCCCTGCCGCACCTGCCCGCCGCTTGCGTCTACGCACTCAAACGCAACTTCATCGCCCGGCTCGATGCGCAGCCGCGGCGCGAGCGCGCGATCCCACACCGAGTGGGTCGGATTGGCAAAGAGCGCGTGCTCGCTCATCCCTCTTTCACCCGCACCGTCATCTGCACCTCAACCAGCGCGCCGCGCGGCAAGGCATTCAGCCCCACCGCTGCGCGCACATGCCGGCCCGCCTCGCCAAATGCGGCAACCAGCAAATCGGAAGCCCCGTTGATAATCGCCGGCGCATCAGGAAATCCCTGCACCGCATTCACGTAGCCATTCAAGGTCAACACCTCGGCCACTCGATCCAGAGAGCCCAGGTCGCGCTTGAGCACGGCAAGCTGCGTCAGCGCGCAGGCCCGTGCTGCGACGTAGCCGTCTTCCACCGTGCTGTCCAGCCCCGCGGTCCCGGTGATGATGCCGGCGGCGTTCATCGAAACCACCCCGGAGAGGTAAAGCACGGCGCCCGCCTGCTTGGAAGAAACGTAATTGCCCCCCGGCGCAGGGATCGGCGGCAGCGTGTACCCGAGCACGGCAAGATTCTGTTCGGCTGATGAAGTCGTAGTCATTTGCATTTGAATTTAGCACGCGCGGCGGCGAATTTCTTTGGCCTTTGTCGTCGGTCAAGTTAGCATGGGGCCATGACGCCATCATTTCCCCATTCGACGCCCCGGCGCGGGCAGGCAATGCGATGATGACCCGCGCGGCAAAGTTGGTGCTGCTCGCAGGGGTCGCCCTGTTTTATTCGCTCGTGGTGTTCAACAACCTCACCGACTTCGACTCGAACTACCAATTTGTCCGCCATGTGCTGTCCATGGATTCGACCTTTCCCGGCAATTCCGGCATGTGGCGCGGGATCCTCTCGCCATCGATTCATCTTGCGTTTTACATCGGTATTATTGCGTGGGAGACCCTCACTACCATCCTGCTGTGGTGGGGCGTTGTGCGGCTCGCCCACGCGCTCCGGCTCACCGCCGCCGCGTTCAACAGCGCGAAGCGCGTGCCCGTCATCGCACTCACGCTCTCCATGCTCATGTGGCTGGTTGCGTTTCTCTCCATCGGCGCGGAGTGGTTTCTGATGTGGCAGTCGCACACGTGGAACGGCCAGGAGGCGGCCTTCCGCATGTTCGCTGTGGTGGGAGTCGTGCTGCTCATCATCCTTCAGCCCGACACCGAGACGCAGCCGTGAGTTCCGCTGTTGCCGCCATCGTGCTCGCAGCCGGCGCCAGCCGGCGCCTCGGCCATCCCAAGCAGTTGCTCGCATATGGCAACGAAACGCTCCTTCAGCGCTCCATCCGGTTCGCCAGTGAAGCAGGCGCGGCGCCCGTGTTCGCCGTCCTCGGCGCCCATGCCGATGCTGTCGCTGCGGCAATGGCGTGCGGACCGGCGCTGCTCGTGCTGAACCAACAATGGGAGCGAGGCATTGCTTCGTCGATCCACGCCGGCCTTGGCGCGCTCAACGCGGTCGCACCTCACGCGTCCGCCGCGCTGATTCTGCCTTGCGATCAGCCTCGTCTCACCGCCGGACACCTGCGTGCGCTGATCGAAGCATTCACAGCGCAGACCGAGCCTTCCATCGTAGCTTCAACCTACGCGGAGGTGCTCGGCGTTCCGGCCATATTTCCGCGGTCGGCCTTCGCGCATCTCCACGCACTCAGCGGCGACAAGGGCGCGCGCGCCCTGCTCGCGGATCCGCCCTGTGCGCTGGTCTCCGTTCCGTTTCCCGGCGGTGAAGTCGACATCGACATTCCGGCCGACCTCACTCAACTCACCTGAGATTCACCGTTCAACCGTGGCTTCAATGTATCCGTGCGGCTCGTCGATGGGCACAAAGATGTGATTCGGATTGTCCCGCCCGAAAGGGCTCAGATCGGCCAGCAGGTGATGCAGGTTGGGCATCGTCAGCGTGATGCGCGCAATCTCCGGAGCCGCTGCCAGCGCGGCTTTGCCCATGTCGAACAGCGTATGCTGCACGCTCATGCTGTCATGCGCGGCAAACTCCTTGAGCAGCGCCGCAATCACGCGCGCCCGTACATCGGCGTGCTGCTGCGCTCCGTCGCCGTACTCCCACGTTGCGGTCGCGGAAGTTCCGAAGATGCGGTCTGTCGCCGGCTTGAGCGTCGTCAGCTTGTCTTTGATGTAGCCCGTGAATGCGGATTTGGTGGTCTTCAGAATCACTATCCCATCCACGCCCGACGTCACGCGCCACGCGCCGCCTTTCTCGCGCACCGCATGAACAGTATGCAGCTCCGGTCCGCCCAGCTTGAACGTCGTCGCTTCGGGTGCGCCGTCGGTCTCCATCCGCTCCCACGCCTTTTCGTCCACCTCCACGCTGACCTTGCTCACCTGCTCATTGTTGTTGAGGAGGTAGTCACCGAGCTCAACCGCGAACTCTTCGATCGTCTGAGCTTGCGAGTCGCGCGCCACCGCATAAACGGTATTCTTCATCGTGTCGGTGGGCAGAATCTTGCTGTTGTCTGCTTCCGTAAAGCTCGTCTCGAAATCTCCATGCAGCAGCACCCGCACCGTCCACTCGTTGAACTCATGCCGGTCTCCGTGCCGCGTAATGCGCGACAGCCGCACGCGCGACTTGCCATAGCGATTCTCGCCCAGTGTCGCCATAGGTCAGCTTCCTCGATAGGCCGTGTAGCTGTTGTCGCTCAGCAAAAGCGGCAAGTGATAGTGCCCCGTGCCGTCGCAGTTGAAGGTGATCGAAATCTCCGGATAAATACTGCTGCGGGCCCGCTGCCCGAGATAAGCGGCCGTCACAAAGGTGAGCCGATACGTCCCCTCACTCGCATCCCGCGTCAGATCGCGGCAGCGGCCATCGGCATCCGTCACACTCTCGCCGACGACATCCCAGGCGGAGCCCTGTTGCTTCTCAAGGCGAACACCAACTCCACCCGCAGGCTTGCCGAGAACCGCATCCAGCACGTGTGTCGTAATAGCGCTCATTCCACCAGCCACTTTCCCAGACGAATCTGCGTAATCTGCCGCTGCTGTTCTGCAGCCTCGCGCAACTCAGCAGCAAGGCCGCTCGCCAGCCTCCGCATCAGGATCTCCAGCATTTCTTCCGCGCTCTTGCCGGTCGCGCACACAATGTAGGTAAACCCGAACCGCTCTTCATAGAGTGCATTGCCGGCGGCAAGTTCAGCAAGCACGCGCTCGGCCGCATTGCTTGCCGACGACTGCTCCTGCCGCGACCATGCAACGGACTTCTGCGACGCGTGCGCGGCCGCTCGCCCGCCGATGCGCGGATGGAACGCGAATGCCTGCATCCAGTCCGTCTCGTTCATCGTGCTCCAGATGCGATCCGCCGCCGTGCTCAGTGCCAGCACGCTCTCCATGGGCCGCAGCGCCACCATGGCCTCTGCCCATCGCCGCGCGCCGCAGCAGGCCAGCATCGCGTCCAGCGCCGCAGGGCCATCGGCCTTGTTCCAGTTTGCGAGCACAGCATTCATTGTCGTGCCGCCTCCGCGCACAGCTCGTTCAGAAATTCCACGAGCAGGTTCGCAGCCACGCGCTTGCGGTAATCCGCCGTGGAACGGATATCGTCAATGGGCTGTGCCTCCGCGACCAGCGCTGCGCGCGCCGCTGCAATTGTGCCCGCATTGATTCGTTGGCCCAGGAGCGCGGCCTCGACACGGCAGAGCCGCGCCGGAAATGCCGCCAGGCTCGCCGCCGCAACGCGAATCTCACCGATCACGCCGTCCTCGATCAGCGCCGTCGCGGCCAATGCAACCTTCGAAATCGCCATGGCCCGCCGCGTTCCCACCTTGCGCAGGTAGCTGCGATGCCGCGTGAACCGCAGCGGCATGTGCACCGCAAACAGCAGCTCGTCGGGCGCGAGCGCATTCCGCTTGTAGCCCGTGTGAAAATCGGCGTACGGAATGCGCCGCCTGCCGCGTGTGGAGATCATCTCAATCTCCGCGTCATAGACCAGGAGCGCAGGCGACGAATCCGCCGCCGGCGACCCGTTCACCAGGTTTCCGCCCACCGTGGCGCGGCTCTGGTTGGCAATCGAGCCGATCCAGCTTGCGGCCTTTGCAAGCAAAGGTAACTGAGCCGCGATGCCAGCGTGCGCGCGTAGATCGCGAAAGGTCGCACCCGCGCCAATGGAGATACTCTCCGCGCTGGTTTCAATAAAACGCAATTCGGGAATGCCCCACAGGCTGACCAGCTTCTGCGGCGCTAGCCGCCCCACGGCATGCGCCACCATCAGCTCCGTGCCTCCGGCAATCGGAACCCACTCGCCCGGCGCAGCAGCGAGCAGCTCCAGCACCGCTGGCAAATTGCCCGGCGCGATCATGTCGTGTGCGCTGGCCTCACCGCGCATCAGGTGCCCGTCCGCCTGCGCGCTCGCAATGCTGGGCCGCGGCAGCCGCAATCACCGACTCGAAGATGCGCACGAATCCCGTACATCGGCAAAGATTGCCCGCAAGCCCTTCGCGAATCTCCTGCATCGTCGGATTTGGATGGATGGAAAGCAGCTGCGCTCCAGCCATCAGCATGCCCGGCGTGCAAATGCCGCACTGCGCTCCCCCCCACTCCAGAAACGCCTGCTGCAGCGGATGCAGTTTTCCATCCGCGGCCAGCCCCTCGACAGTTTGCACCGCCGCTCCCTCGGCCTGCAGCACCGGCACAAGGCAGCTGTTCACCAGCTCGCCGTTCATGCGCACCGAGCACGACCCGCATTCGCCTTCCCCGCATCCCTCCTTGGTGCCCGTCAAATGCAGATCTTCGCGCAACACATCCAGCAGGCGCTTCATGGGCGGCGTCTCCACAACCTGCACCTCACCATTGACGGTGAATCGAATTGTTGCGCGTCTGCAGCTCATAGCGCCGCGATCTCATCGACCGAAGCGCGCGCGGCCAGTTCGGCAAACATGTCTTCCGGCAACAGCGGAATCGAACAAAAGCCAACCCCGGTCGCGTCGCGAACCGCATTCAGGATCGCGGGCGCTGGCCCGTCGTGCGGCAACTCGCCGATACCCTTGGCGCCGTACGCTCCATAGTGAAATGGAATCTGCTCGAAGAAAACGTGAATCGGCGGCACATCTTCAGCCGTTGGCATAATGTAGTTGGTCATCTGGTTGTTCGCCATGTGGCCGTTCTCGAGAACAACCTTCTCATAGAGCGCATACCCCATGCCCTGCGCCACGCCGCCTTCGATCTGGCCGCCCGCAAGCACGGGGTTGAGCACCCGGCCAACCTCCTGCACCGCCCAGAACTCTTCCACCTCTGCGGAATACGTCACCGTATCCACCGCCACCTGCGCCACCTGAATCGACCACGCAAACGCCGGATACGCCTCGCCGCGATACTTCTGATCGTCCCAGAAGATGTTCGGCGGAGCCTCATAGCGGCACAGCGATTGCACCCCGCCGTGCACAGCGCGATGACGCTCGCACACGGCGAAAAAGTCTTCGCGGGAGAAGTGGTCGCCAAGGCCGTCCTGCTCGCGGAGCATGGCCACCAGTTGCGCCCCGGCCCGCTCGATGAGCCGCCCCACCACCATCGAGGTGCGCGACGCAACCGTCGGACCGCTGTTGGGAACAATGCCCGTATCCGCCGGCGCCATCACCACATCTTCATAATCAATGCCGATCGCCTCGGCCGCGATCTGCGTGAGGATGGTGTTCGTTCCCTGGCCAAACTCCGTGCTCGATACCAGCACCCGCACCTTGCCCTCAGCCATCACATCCACGCCCGCCAGCGAATTCAAATTCCGCTCGCCGGAGCCGGTGAAACCGGAGCCGTGATAAAACGCTGCGATCCCCATGCCACGCTTCACCGCGGAAGTCGCATTCTCCCGCACAAAGCGCGCCCGCCGCGCGTGGTAATCGCTCTCAGCGAGTGCGCGATCGAGCAACTGGTCAAGGATCACAGGTTCGTGCATCACCTGTTCGGTCGCAGTCGTGTCCCCGTCGTGGAGAAAATTCCTTCGCCGCAACTCAATCGGGTCCATGCCGATCGCCGCTGCGATCTCATCCATGTGGCGCTCGATTGCGAAGATTGCCTGCGGCGCGCCAAAGCCGCGGAATGCGCCATACGGAACCGTGTTGGTAGCCCACGCGTGAGAACGAACCCGCACGTTGGGGCAGACATAGGGGCCGGACGCATGTAGCGTCGCGCGCGACAGCACCGTGGAAGACAGCGTTGCATATGCGCCGCCATCCGTGGCCAGGTCAATGTCCATCGCGAGCAGTTTGCCGTCCCTGTCGAGCGCTGTGCGGTGGCGGATGCGCGATGGATGGCGCTTGGTCGTCGCCGCCATATCCTCCATCCGGTCGTACACCATCTTCACCGCGCGGCCGCTCGTCATGGCCAGCAAACCCGCATGGGCAGCGAGGATCGAAGGGTAGTCCTCCTTGCCGCCGAAGGCCCCGCCGGTCTCCGTCTGCACCACACGCACCTTGTCTTCTGGCAAATCGAAAACCGCGAGCAGAGACTTGTGCACGTAGAACGGACACTGCAGCGAGCCCCACACAGTCACGCCTTCCAGCGCGCTCCACTCCGCAATCATCCCGTTGTTTTCAATGTAGAGATGCTCCTGCGCTCCAGTGCGATATTCGCCCTCGACAATGTGCGCCGCATCGGCCCACGCGGATTCGACATCGCCCTTTTCGAGCAGAAAACTCTTGATCAGATTGTCCGCGCCCCACACAATTACGTCCTGGCGTTCGCTCTCCTCAATACTGAACACCGGCGGCAGCGGCTCATACTCAATCTTCACCGCAGCCGCAGCCGCGCGCAGCTTGTGCTTGTCTGGATGCGCCAGCAGCACGACAGCCTCGTCGCAGTGGTTCACCATGCCGTCCGCAAGGCAGGGCTGGTCGGCAAAGATCAGCTGGATATGATTGTTGCCGGGAATATCCGCGGCCGTAACGACCGCGAACTCCGTCCAGTCGATCCGCTTATCAAACGTGATGGCGCGGATGAAGCCTCGTGGAATCGTGCTGCGGACGGTGATGCCGTGCCACATCCCCTCGCGCTCCATGTCGTCCACATAGCGCGCGCGGCCCATCAGCTTCTCCACGCCCTCTTTGCGGGGGACGGGGGCTCCGACGATGCGGTTTTTTGCGCTCGTGCTCACGTTTGAGGAAACCTTCAGACTCGTGCAGGTTGAGGCATAGCATACATCGGCTCGCCCCGGATTCCAAGCCGAACGTTCAACCGGCCAGCCGCGCCAGGGTCCGCGCCAGCACATCCACACCGTCCGCGATCCACTGCGGCGATGCATACTCGTCCGGCCGGTGGCTGACCCCGCCACGGCAGGGGATGAACAACATGGCCACCGGCGCGATGCAGGCCACGAACGAAGAATCGTGATATGCGCGGGCCACCATTCTCTTCGAGCTGCGCCCCGCTTCCGCTGCTGAGGCCTCCATAGCGGCGAGAATCGCTTCATCGCAAGTAGTCGGCGGGTCGGCATTCACAAGTTCCGTTGTGATCGTGACACCGCGCCGCGCGGCCACTTCGCCGCATGCATCCTGGAGGGCGGCAAGCACGCGGTCGCGCCGCCCACCATCAATGTCGCGAATGTCCGTCTCAAGGCGCACCCGCGAGGGAATGCTGTTGACCGCGCCGGGAAACACCTCGCACACGCCCACCGTGCCCACCGTGTCAATGGCGCCCGTCGATTTGGCCGCCGCTTCGAGCGCGAGAATCAGCTCCGCCGCCGCAGCCAGCGCGTCCTTGCGGCCCGGCATCAGTTTGCCGCCGGCGTGACCGCCCTCGCCGTCGATCACGATGCGCATGCTCGCCGGCGCCGCAATGTGCGTCACGAGCCCCAGGTCGATGCCCTCCTGCTCCAGCAGCGGCCCCTGCTCAATGTGCAGCTCCACGAACTGGTGAAAGCGCTCCCGCCCCGCAGCGACCGATTCCAGCGCGCCGGAAAATCCAGCCGCCGTGCGCAACTCTTCGAGCCCATGGCCCTGCTTGTCGCCGAGCGCCAGCGCGGCGGCCGGCGTGAGCGCGTGGCCCATCATGCGACTGCCCAGGCAGCCGATTCCAAAGCGCGTCGGCTCTTCCGCCGTGAAAATAACAAGCTCAATCGCGCGGCGCGGACGAAAGCCCGCTCGCTGCAGCGCTCGAATGGCTTCGAGACCTCCCAGCACACCCACCGTGCCGTCATAGGAGCCCGCGTTCGGAATCGCATCAATGTGCGAGCCGGTGCCGATGGGTGCAAGCTCCGGCTCCGCGCCTTCCCACCGCGAAAACATGTTGCCGATCGCGTCCACGCGCAGCGCCAGTTCGGCATCGGCGCACAGGCCCCGCACATAGGCCCGCGCCCGCAAATCCGCCTCGGTAAACACCACGCGCGTCACCACCGGCGGCTCGGCTTCAGAGATCGAAGCCAGCGCAGCCAGTTCCGCCGTGAGCCGGTCGATGTCGAGTTGGGGTCGAACAGAGACGGTGCCCATCACTCCCCCAGCGGATGCCTGCGCCAGTCTTTGTAGATCAGGTATTTCGCCGGCCGCTTGCCCAGCGCGCCGAACCACTGCGGGCAGTACGCTCCCATCCAGATAAAATCGCCCGCCTGCACCGGATACCACGAGTCGCCCAGCCGGTAGATGCCGCCGCCTTCGAGCATCAGCAGGCCGTGCTCCATCACGTGTACCTCCACCATGCTCAGCGCCGCGCCCGGATCGTACGTCATCGTGTTCACTGCGAAATCGTATGGGGCGCCGTCGGGCATCAGCGACCGAACCCGCACCCCTTCATCGCCCATCAACGCAACCGGCGCAACATCGGCTTCCGCTCCCACCACGATCTCTGCCGTATCGCTTCCGGCAAGCCGCTCATAGGGCTTTTCGATGACCGCCGCTCGCGCGACCGTCGCCGCTTGCACCGAGTGCTTCGCGCCCTGCGGCAAAAATGCGAATCCGCCCGGCCTGAGGTCGTATTCTCCCCGCCCCGCCGTCAGCAGCAGCTCGCCTTCGAGCACGTAGATGAATCGCTGTGCCGGCGCAGGTCCCAGCGTTCCGCCCACAGCAAACTCCGCCGTCATCTGCGTGAATCGCGCGCCCAGCTGCGGCGCAACGTGGACCACAAACTCCACCCCCACAGCGCCCGGCAGCGGCGTGCGGATAAACGTGTCCGGCGTGTGCAGCAGGTGATCGTGCTTCAGGCTGCTGCGCGTCAATCCCAGATGATGCAATGTGGACCTCGTTTGAGCATTCTACCCAACTTCGCCCGCCAGCCGCAGCAGAAACCCGCGGCCCACACGGAGCGCAACCTCCAAGTCTTCTTCCAGAACCGTCTCTGCCGGATGATGGCTGACGCCGCCAGGGCTGCGCACAAACAGCATCGCCGCGGGCACCCGCGCGGCCATCACCATCGCATCGTGGCCCGCGCCGCTGGGCATCGTCTTAGACGATAGTCCCGCCGCCTCGATCGCATCGGTAAGAAATGCGGTCAGCCGCTCATCCATCGGCACCGCCGGTTGGTCGAGCCGGTCGTCGCGCGTAAAAGCCAGCCCGCGCTCAGCAGCAATCGCACAGGCCTTCGACACGAGTTCCTCGACGGCAGCGGCGCGCACCGCATCGCGGGCGTGGCGCAGGTCCAGGCTCACTTGCACAACTGCCGGAACCACGTTGCCCGCGTTCGGTTCCACCTTCATGCGGCCCACTGTGGCCACTAGGCCGTCCGTCTTGCGCGCCAGCCGCTCCACGGCCACGATCCACTCCGCTGCTGCGGCCAGCGCATCGTGGCGGAGATGCATGGGCGTGGTGCCGGCGTGATTCGCCTGACCGGCAAACGTCAGGCTTAGCCGCGTCTGGCCTGCTATCGCGGTCACCGCGGCAACGCGCAACCCCTCCGCCTCCAGCACCGGCCCCTGCTCGATGTGAATCTCAAGGAATCCAAGCGCATCCACATTCATCGCCGCATTGCCGATCTTCACCGGATCCAGCCCGAAGCCGCGCATGGCCGCTTCCATCGGAATGCCCTCCGCGTCCACGAGCGCAAGCAGCGTGTCGTCGAAGCGCCCGGCCACGGCGCGGCTGCCCAGGAACGGCACTCCATACCGCACGCCCTCTTCGTCTGAGAACGCGATAACCTCCAGCGCCAGCGGCAGTTCAAGCTCCTGTGCGATTCCCACCAGCTCGAGCGCGACCGTCACCCCCAGCACGCCGTCGAACGCGCCCGCATCGGGCACCGTGTCAATGTGCGATCCAAGCAGCAGCCGCTTGCCGCGCGCCCTCTCCGGCCGCCAAAGCCCGCGCAGATTCCCCACTGCGTCCACATGCACGGCCATCCCCAGCGCTTCCATCCGCGCGCGCAAATGCGCATGGACGTCGTGCATCGGCGGCGTGAGAAACCGCCTCGTAATCCGCCCCGGCTCTTCCGTCATGGTTGCAATCAGCCGGCACTCGGCGATCGCTCTCAGCACACGCTCCCTCATCGCCGCACCAGCTCTCTACCGCGCGGATGACCGATCAGATTTCCATCAGAAAAAGCCCGTTGCCCGCGCAGCCATGTCTCCAGCACCCGTCCGCGCAACGCCGCGCCCAGATACGGCGAGACCTTGTGGCGAAAGCGCAAATCGTTCTGCCCAACCGTCCATTCCGCATCCGGATTGAAGACCACAAAATCCGCGTCCCCACCAGCCGCCAGCGCACCCTTTCGCCCCGCGAGCCCCGCCAGCCGCGCCGGACCGGCCGCCATCCACCTGCTTAAGCGTTCCATTCCGCCTTCCAGTCCCACCCCGCGCCGCGCCATCGCCGTCCACAGCACCGGCAGCGCCAGTCCCAGGCTGGCAATCCCGCCCCAGGCCTGGTCCCAGCGGCCCTCTTCGCGGTGCTTCATCTGCGGCGGACAGGGCGAATGGTCGGTCGCCACCAGGTCAATCAATCCCGACTCCAGCGCTTCCCACAGCGCCTCGCGATTGGCCGCGCTCCGTATCGGCGGCGCGCATTTGAACTCCGTCGACCCATCCGCAATCTCTTCCGCGGCGAACCACAGATACTGCACGCATGTCTCTACGCTGATGGCGACACCGCGCCCGCGCGCCGCCGCCAGCATCGGCAGCGCCTCGGCGCTCGCCAGATGCACAATGTGCACCGGCGTCTCAAACTCCTCGGCCAACCGGATCAACAGCGCAATCGCCTCAACCTCCGCTGCATCCGGCCGCGAAGCCAGATACGTCGCATACTTGCGCCAATCCGCGCCAATCCCGTTGAGTCTCGCCGTAGCCACATCCACCGCCCCGGCCAACTCTGCGTGCGCCAGCAGCGGAAGTCCCGCCGCCTTGAGCCGCGGCAGTGCCAGCCGCAGCTCGGCTTCATCCACCCACGCAAACCCGTCAATGCCGGAGTGAATGAGAAAGCACTTGAACCCCGGAATTCCCGCCGCCGCCAACCCCGCCAGCGCGTCTGCATTGCCGCGGACGACTCCGCCCCAGGCCGCCCAGTCCACCCATGCCTTGCCCTGCGCCGCGGCGCGCTTGGTCTCCAGCGCTGCAACGTCCGTCGTCTCCGGGATGCAGTTCAGTGGCATGTCCACCACCGTCGTCACTCCGCCCGCAGCAGCAGCCGCCGTGGCGGTCGAAAAACCCTCCCACTCCGTCCGCCCCGGCTCGTTGATATGCACATGCGAATCCACCAGCCCCGGCAGCACGACCGCATCGCCAAAGTCGCGCAGCTCCGCTCCGGCCGGCGCACGCTCCCAGTCCACAACCGCAGCAATCCGTTCACCCTCCACCAGCAGCTCCGCCGGCCGCAGTCCTTCAGCCGTCAACACGCGCGTCGATCGGAATGCCTGTGCCATACTGTGATTACTTTCGCGCCTGAGGGAGGCAATGAGCAAGTTGCCGCCGGTTCCGCCGCCCAATCCCGACTTCCTGCGTCGCGCCATCGCGCTCGCCGTTCACAACGTCCAGAGCGGCGCCGGGGGTCCGTTTGCCGCGGTCGTTGTGCGCGACGGCCAGATCGTCGGCGAGGGCGTCAACACCGTCACAGCCGGCAACGATCCCACCGCGCACGGCGAGGTCAATGCCATCCGCGCGGCCTGTGCCGCGCTCGGCGTTTTCACCCTGGCCGGCTGCCAGCTCTACACCAGCTGCGAACCCTGCCCCATGTGCCTGGCTGCCTGTTACTGGGCGCGCCTCGACGCCATCTACTTCGGCTCCAGCGCGGCTGACGCCGCCCGTGCCGGTTTTGATGATGCATTTCTCTACGGCGAGTTTCGCAAAAGCCAGACCGAACGCACGCTGCCCACCACGCCGCTTCTCAGCAGCGAGGCGTGGGCCGCCTTTGCCGCCTGGCTCGCGTCCCCAAACAAGATTGAATATTGATCGCACGGGCGCCGAACACAACCCAGGCCAGCTCCGGCCGCAAGACCTCACCGCAAGCCAGCAGCTTAAGCCGCGTCTTTGGGCCGCGTGGCTTTCACCGCCGACAGGATGCCAACCCCGCACAGCACCACAGCGCCCGCAGCGATCCAGTGCGAAGGGATATGCATCAGGTGAGCGGCGTAGATGAGCCCGCCTATCAGGATTGCGAAGCCGGCAGCATAGATTCCGAAAGACATGAGATCCCCTTGATCGAGTGAGTCGTGAAGGTTTCGCCCGCGAGCTGTTCCGCTACAGGCCGTTCAAACCAGCTTGGCGCGACGCGCGTTTCGCGCCTTGCTCGGCGGCGGGTCCAGCAGCTCCGGCCGCGACGCATTCTGGCCGGGCAATTGATCCTGAAGCACCACGTTGAGCAGTGATTTGTTCACCCGGATCCGTCCGTTGTACTCGATATAGCCCAGCTTGCGGAAGCGATTCATGAAGAAGCTCACCCGCGACCGCGTGGTGCCGATCATCTCGGCGAGCGCCGCTTGCGTAACCGGTGGAATCATCGTCACCGGCTCACCCGGTTGGCCGAAGTCGGCCATTAACAGAAGAACGCGTGCCAGGCGCCGCTCACTGGAGTTGAAGAGCTGGTCAAGCAGGTCGGCCTGGGTTCGTATACTCCGAAGCAGCATGAAGTCGAGAAAGAATTTTGAGAATTGGTGCTCTTCATGCAGCACCAGCAGCATCTGCTCCCGCGCAATCCTGAGCGCCACGCAGGCCACCAGCGCCGAAGCCGTCGCCGTGTGAACGCCGCCCTCCACGGCCAGCGATTCCTCGCCCATGAAGTCCCCCGCGGCCAGCAAAGTTACCGTGGCTTCTTTTCCCCTCTTGGAGATCACAGTCAGCTTGCCCCGGCCAGATTGCAGGTAGAACACCGAGTCAGCCGCACCACCCTGGGAAAAGAAGGTCTGCTTCGCCTTCAAGTGAACGATCGTGCGCCCCTTCCCCTCGCTGGCGAGATAGTGTTCGGTGCTGAAAGCCTTGCTGGTGCCGTGATCCATGGGGACAGCCTCTCTATTGGCGCGCGCTGCGTTCGTTCCGTCGGCCGTCTGCAATGAGGGTTGGCTCAATCCGCAACCGTCTCAATCGCCGCACATCCGCATACAACCGCTCTCATCAATGCCGCAGCCCTCATTGGGCCGACTGTGAGACCCGCAACAAAGCGAGTCGAATGATCCCGGCGAGTCTAATTCCAGGTTTATGAGACCTGTTCCAGTCTGGCACTCCACACCGGCACTGGCTGAGCACTCCGGCTCACCGTAGGCTCGCGTCTCTCCAGCTCGATTCTCCGCGCTGCTGCCGTCTCGCCCGGCTGTGCGCAGGGACGCCAACGTGCCGTGAAATCTGAGTCGATCCAAATCTCCAAAGTACCCGGAACCTGGATCGCCAACAACTCATTCGTGATACGCCCCACTGACGCGAACGTAGCACTCCCCGCCCTTAAACCTCGGTAGGAGTCAGCCGATGTTCTGAGAAGAGCTTTAACTCAGAGCAAGGAACTGCATGGAGCCGGAGATGAGCCAGTTTTGGGGTCGCAAGGTGGCCTTTCGAACATACGTACTCGGTCTCGCCGTGCAGTTTGCGGCGGCTTCTCTGGGCCTGGCCCAGGTTGCCATCCCCTCGTGCACCGCGCTCGGCGGCAGCTTCTGCTCACAGCCGGTCGGCCAGATGTCCGGCGAGCAGAATGTCACCGTCACTGCGCAGGCAGCCGGCACCGTCGCGAGTATCCAGGTACTTACCCTGGGCGTCACCGGCCGGGACTTTGAGCCTGTCAATGGCCAGTTGACCTGCCGCCAGGTCCAGCTCATTCCCGGCGCCACCTGCCAGCAATCCATCACCTTCACGCCCGCCTTTCCAGGCCCGCGCACGGGCGCGGCTGTAATTTTCGACGACGCCGGCAAAGTTCTCGGCATGGCTCCGCTCTCGGGCGCCGGCATCAGTGGACTCGGCGTTCTCGTCACCGGCAATATTCTCCCTGTGGCCGGCGATGGCAGCTTCGGCCTTCCGGTGCTTGATGGCAGCGCTGCAACTTCAGCTTCACTCAGCAACCCCACCGGCATCGCCGTTGACGGCGCGGGCAACCAGTTCATCGCCGATCGCGGCCACAATCTCATCCGCAAGGTTACCGCGGCCACCGGCATCATCTCCACCCTGGCCGGCAACGGCGCTCCCGCTTACACGGGCGACGGTCTGGCCTCAACCGACCCGGGCGTAAGCCTCAACGCGCCCTCCAGCGTGGCTCTCGACAGCATCGGCAACGTCTACATCGCCGACACCGCCAACAACGTGATTCGCAAAATCACCGCCGCCACCGGCCTGATCGCCACAGTCGCCGGAACCGGTCAGCCGGGCGCGACTGGCGACGGGGGACCGGCGACGGCGGCCATGCTCAACCAGCCCCAGGGCGTAACCATCGACGGGTCGGGCAATCTCTACATCGCCGACACCGCCAATCACCGCATCCGCCGCATCGACGCAACCGGCGCCATCACCACCATCGCCGGCGCCGGCCTCCCAGGCTATCAGGGTGACTCCGGCTCGGCCTCAGCGGCATACCTCAACCTGCCCCGCGCCGTCGCCTTCGACCCCGCCGGCAACATGTTTATCCCCGACTCGGCCAACAACGTGATCCGCGAGGTGATTGCTGTCAACGGCGTCATCACTCCAAACAGCACCATCATCACCTATGCCGGAACCGGCGTTACCGGAGACACCGGCGATGGCGCCGCCGCCACCCGCGCCACCCTGCTCGCCCCCGCAGGCGTAGCGGCCGACGCAGCCGGCAACCTCTACATCGCCGACACCGGCAACTCCAGCATCCGCAAGGTCAGCTCAACCACAGGCTTGATCTCCACCATCGCCCGCAACAACGCCGGCGTCTACATCTACAACGACCGCGGCCCCTACCCCGTCAGCATATGGGGCCCGACCGCGCTGTTTCTTGACGGCGCTGCCAACCTCTACTTTGCCGACTCGCTCAACAACCGCATCCGCGAAATTCAGAGCAACCAGGGCTTTCTCAACTTCACAAACGACCTCGTCGCGCTGGACGCGGAATCCGCGCCTCAATACCAGACCGTCGAAAACGACGGCAACGCCACGCTCCATCTGAGCGCCATCAGCATCGGAAACAACACTGTCTTCGCCGCCGCCGAACCGGCTTGCACGTCGGTCTCGCCGGATGCGGCGACGCCCGATGGCGTCGTGTCCTCCCCACTCCCCGTCAATAGCACCTGCGTCATCGGGGCCATCTTCGCGCCCATGGAGTCCGGCGCGCCGTTGTTCGGCAACGTGGACGTCATCGGCGACATGCCTAACTCACCGCTCGAAACCCAGATCATCGGCGGCACTTCCAGCCAGAACTCGACCACCACCACGGTCACCTCCAACGTCAACCCCTCCGGCTTTGGCCAGTCCGTCACCTTCACGGCAACCGTCGTCAGCGCGGGCACTGCCACTGCCACCGGCACCGTCACCTTCCTCGATGGCTCCGCGCCGCTCACCGCTCCGGTCACCCTGAATGCCGCCGGACAAGCCACTTTCACCGCCTCCACCCTGGCCGTGGGTCTACACGCCATCACCGCCTCCTATAGCGGAGACAGCGTCAGCCTAGCCGGCGTCTCCGCCGTGCTCACCCAGACTGTGCTTGAGGCCACCAGCACCGCCCTTGTCTCCAGCCTCAACCCCTCCGCCGTGGGCCAGAGCGTCGCCTTCACCGCCACCGTAACCGCGCTCGCCGGCGCCGTCAATCCGGTCGGCAACGTCACCTTTACCGACGGCGAGTTCACCCTGGCCACGGTCCCCGTCGGCGCTGCCGGCGTTGCCGTCTACTCGACCGCTGCCCTCACCAACGGCTCCCACGCCATTGTCGCCAACTACACCGGCGACGCCGCCCACCAGGTCCTGGCAAGCGTCTCTAATCTCGTGCGCCAGTCTGTCCTGGTCAACTCGCAATGCACCGTCAGCTCCGCTCCCAATCCCTCCACCCAGGGCAATTCCGTTGTCTTCACCGTCGCCGTCTCCTCCGGCGGCAACAACCCGCCCACCGGCGCCGTTTCTCTGCTCGACTCCGGCACGCTCATCGGCGCCGCCAGCCTGGTCGGCTCAACCGGGAGCGGTACCTTCACCACCAGTTCTCTCTCCATCGGCTCGCACACCATCACCGCCGTTTACCCCGGCGACCTGAACAACGCCGCCTCCACCTCTGCGGCCCTGGTCCAGGTGGTCAACAAGCCGGCCGACCCGACCGCAACCAACACCACTCTCAGCGCGTTTCCCAGCCCAGGCATCGCCGGTCGCCCGGTTGCCCTCACCGCGGCCGTTGAAGCCACCCGCTCCAGCGCCACGCTTACCGGCACGGTTGTCTTCACGGACACAGTCAACGGCGCTCCTGTCGCCCTCGGCAGCGCCCCGTTGTCCGCCTCCGGACTGGCCACCGTGAGCGCCGTCTTCGCGCCCGGCACGCATGCCATCGCAGCAACCTACAGCGGAGACGATCTGGACGCGGGCAGCGCCGCAGCTCCTCTGTCGCTTCCCGTGCAGGCGGCCACAACCGCAACTGCGCTCACCTCGTCCTCCAACCCCTCCGCCGCTGGCTCAGCCGTCGTGTTTTCCGCAACCGTCACCGGCAGCGGCGTCTTGCCCACCGGCTCCGTCTCGTTTTCAGCGGACAACGTCTCCCTCGGTTCCGCCCCTGTGAACGCCCAGGGGGTGGCTACACTCAGCAGCGCCGCCCTCGCGCCCGGCACCCACTCCATCACCGCCGCCTACGCCGGCGACACCAACAACGGCGCAAGCGCCTCGCTCGCCATCAGCCAGGTGATCGAACTCATCCCCACCACCACCGCGCTCACCCCGCTGCCCACCCCTTCGTCCACCGGTGGCGGCGTTGTCACGCTCCAGGCCACTGTCGCCGGTGGCGTGGGGCCCATGCCCGGCGGCACGGTTACATTTACCGTGGGAACCACCACCCTCGGTTCGTCTACGCTCGACGCTGCCGGAGTCGCCACGCTCACTCCCTCGCTCGCCGCCGGAACCTACACCGTCGTCGCCTCGTATAACGGAGATGCGTTGCACGCGCCCTCAACCTCCCAGGCCGTGTCCGTCGAGCAGGCTCTCAGCACCTTTATCCTGTCCCTCGCGCCCTCCACCGTCGACATTGAAACCAGCCAGAGCGCCGCCAGCACCGTGACCCTCGCCTCCACGGGCGGCTTCGCCGACACCATCGCCCTGGCCTGCATCGGCCTGCCCACCGGCATCACCTGCCAGTTCTCGCCCGCCAGCGTTCCGCTCGCCGCCAACGGCGCCTCCACAGCACAGCTCGCCCTCGTCGCCGGCAACGCCGTCTCCGCCAACTCCGCCACCGCTGTCTCGCTTGGAGGCCTGTTTCTTCCCATCGGCCTCATCTCCGGCTGCCTGTTCGCTCCCGCTCGCCGCCGCAAAGGGCTGCATTTCATCGCCCTGCTCGCCCTCGGCTGCGCGTCGCTGCTGGCCACCGGATGCACCACCATCCACCTCAACGCCAAAAGCACCCAGACCTACACCTTCCAGGTAACCGGAACCGGCGCCACCAGCAACACCATGCAATCGGCGACCGTGACCCTCAATGTCTCCCAATAAGCGCGCGGGACTATAGCGGTTCTCCAGTTGCGGTACACCGAAAGCACGATGATAAGTGGCTTTTTCCTTGAGAAAAATCCACCTTGCACGCAACTAAACAGAGCACATGAATTGGAGAACTGCCCTAGCGGTTCGGCGCTTCCGGGTTCGGAGTCGCCGGCGAATCGGCCTTTTCCGGCTGATCCGGCGTCCCGGCAGGCGGCGCAGCGGCGGCGGGCGGCGGCGCCTGTTGCGCTGCAACAGCAGCCGCCTGCGCTGTCGATTGCGTCGCCGAGGTTACCGGCAGCACCACCGATTGCACATTGTCCGGATCGTCGCGCAGACGCACATACAGCGTGCCGCCCGTCGGGTGCGGCACGCTCAACTGCGTACCCGTAAAATCAGCCGGCACGTCAACCGCGTTGGTAAACTCCGCCGACGCGCTCACTGACGCGGCCAGGAACAGGTTGTTTCCCGCCAGCGTGCAGGGCTTCGCCAAGCCGCGCGGGCAGCGCAGTTCCTTGAATGCCGGCAGCCTGACCAGCGTGCCCAGCGGCAGCCAGTCGCCCGTCACCCCATCGGCGGACATGGCACGCACCTGCAAAGGTCCAAACGCCGACGCGCCAAACCGCGCCAGCGGTTCCACCGTTCCCACCGCCGTCCGCGCGTCCTCCAGCATCAGGCCCCCGTCGCTCAGCGACAGTATCGTCTTGAAGCTGCCATCCACCGCGGCCACTTCCACCTTCTCATTGCGCGGAAAATTCACCGGCACGCGCGACTTGAGAAAGAACACCAGCCGTTCATCCAGCGGCAGGTCGTCGGCGCTGCCCAGCCGCACCGGCGACGGCGCAGACGCCGCGTCTTCCTGCACGCCCTTGTTCAGCAGCGTGACCTGCGGCCGAGGCGCGTCCACCGTCACCGGCACCTTCAACTGCCGCCCATCCTGCAACTGCACCTTGGCCACATACGACTTACCGGCAGTCAGCCCTGCGGTCGAGCCATCAATGCTCATCGTCAGCTGGTCAAAGTCCTCCACCCGGCTCAGCGTGGAGGGCTTCAGCTCCATCCCTTCGAGCTCCGCCTTGGCCACCTCGTCCAACCGCGTGCCGCGCAGCTGCGCCACCTGGTCGCCTGCGCTCAGCGTCAGCCGATCGAGAGACGCCGCCTCGGCATAGGCGCGCAGCGGCAGCCTGTCGGGCTTCTCCAGCCCGTACTGGTAGATGGCCACCGTCACCGGCCCCGGCGCCGCGGCCTGCATAGGAACAGCGACCTCCAGGCTGCCCGGCCGGGGCGACTTCCAGGCCAGCTTGAGCGGACTACCGCTGCCCATCTCACCCTCCACCCGATCCACGCACAGCGAGCTGTCGTCTTCCAGGTGCAGCGTATCCTCGCGGCCCACCACCAGTGCCGACTGCTCGCCGGCGGCCAGCGCCCATTTCCCCGGCTGGGCCGTGTGCAGGTGGAAATGCGGCCCCTCCCAGTTGTCGAACCCCCACTTGCCGCGGACCACGCCCGTCACGTCGCCCTGGCCAAGCAGAGGAACCGGACCCACAGGCACCAGCCCGCCGGCCGAGGGGTCCGCCTTCATGGGCAGATCCACTGCAACGGCCTTTCCATCAACCTGGGTCTCGATATGCAGGGTCAGCCCATAGGCCAGGCGGGTGGAAAACACCACCGGCGCGCCCTCCGCCGGCAACACCAGTTGCGGCTTCTCCGCGCAGTAGCGCTCCTCCGGCACCACCGGGTGCAGGGGCGGCTGCGTGGTTGGCCCAACCGGCGGCAGCGCCACCACCACCACCGACTTGGGATCGCGGAACGACGGCGGCACGTTCAGCCGCAGGTTCAGCGTGTCCTCCGTCGCCAGCGCCAGCGCCGGAATGTACTGGAAGTGCGCCGTATGCAGTGAAGACAAGATTCTCGCCGTATCCACAATCGCGCCCACATAGGGGCTGAACGTGCCGCCCCCGGCCATCGGCGAGTAGCTCAGCTGATTCATCAGGTCGCCAGTCGCGCCCGTGGTAATCTGATTCACCATCGACTGCGCATTCGAGTCGTCCAGCACTAGGCCATCCGTATGCTGCACCAGGCAACTCGCCTGCTGTTCCGGGGGCTTGTCAAAGCACTGCAGCTCCACCTTCACGCCCAGGCTGCGCGCCGCCAATCCCGCGCGCTCCTTGAGCAGCGCCGCGTCTGTCTCCGATGTCACCCGCACCGCGGCCAGATAGGACTCAAGCCGCATGCGGTCCAGGCTCGCGGCCTGCAAATCCTGCGTGGCGCGCACAAATGCGCCCGGCCTGCCGCGCACCGCCGCGCGCAGCGTGCTGAAGTCTCCGCCCGTCTCCGGAGCCAGAAACACCAGCGCCTGCTGCGCCTCCGCAGGCACCGTCACAAACACGCCCTCGCTGCGCACGTCCTTGTTCCAGGTCTCCACGCGCGTAAACCACTCCGGCGGAGGAGGATTGGTCGCACCCCTCAGAAACGCCACAATCAGCACAAAGTGCGTTGACTGGCTCTCCGGCAGGTCGGGATGAATCCACAGCCGATCTCCCGGTTCCAGATTGGGAACCTCGCCGATCGGCAGGGTCACAGTGCCACGCTTCACATGCACATCCACCTTGGGACCCAGCAGGTCAAACGCCGGCCCCTCCGCGGCGCGCACCCCTGCACAAGCGAGAAACCAGATGATCATCAGCTGCAAGCAACGACGCATAGGCCTATTGTACGAACTCAACCGCAGGGGAAAAATTTGCTCCGGCCGCAACTTTTCCCAGCCGTCGGGGTTGCCGCTACAGGATTCCCCGCCCGCCCGCGTTTTTTCCCCGCAGCGAATTCAGCCGGAATCGGGTACACTGGGTCGTGTATAGCTCTGAACCGGGAGTTTAGCCTAAAACGTTTCTCAATTCCTTGTGGGGTAAAGCAGCACCGGCAACCGATGGCTCACCTTCGTATACGGGCCACTAAATTGCTCAAGAACGCCTTACAGAAAATCTGGGAATCGAAGGATAACCTCTCCACTCTATTTGTCGCTGCTCCACCAGGGCCCTCGGCTGCATCGCTCCACCCCTGAATCAAAACGGTTTTGGGACTGAAATGCCGCAGAGATGAAGAAACTTAGAATATGAGCCGCCAACATTAGTTCGTAGTGCGGCACAACTAGCCTCCGGAACGGAACCTGATCGCTCTCGGAACCGCGTTGCTCGCAATCGCAAAGCCATGCGCCATGCGGAGGAATGAAGATGAAATCGCTAAAAGCTGCTGAAAGCAGCATAGACATAAGCCACCTGACCATTCCCGACGCGGAGGAAATTATTGAAGAAGCTCTCAACGAGATGACCTTCTCCACCGATCCCGGATTGGCCCGCGCGCTCCACTTCCTCGCCCCTCCCGGCTACCAGGCCATCGTCGAGCTGTGCAGCGAAAACGGCCGCAGCAAGCGCCGCAATGCCCTGGCCGGAAGCTGGTCACCGGAAGAGGACGAGGTGCGCATCTACTTCGAACGCATCGACGGCGCCGAAGCTGCTCCCCGCGCGCCGCGCGCCGCCCGCGCCGTTGCTGAACCCGATGACGACGAGGAGGACGACGGCCAGGAGGCGCAGATTCCCGCCGACCTCGACGCTCGCGTCAAGGAGCTGTGCGCCGCCCTGGCCGAGGCCGAGCGCGGAGGTCACGCCTTCATCGCCCTCAAGTGGTTCCGCGACTCGTTCCTCCCCCGCAAGGCCTTCCGCTGGAACCAGAACCCCGAGTCCCGCCAGGCCGTGCTCGCCGAGGCCATCCAGCGCGGCGTCGTCATCACCAGCAAGATCGCCAACCCCAAGACGCCCGCCTACCCCACCACCACCATCCGCCTCAATCGCGCCGAGGCCGGCATCCCCGAAGAAGCGCAGCGCTTCCAGCCCGTAGTCGTCCACGGCGACTCCATCGCCGCAGCCATTGAAGAGGAGCGCGGAAACCAGTGAGCTGCTACTTCCTCGAGTCCACCGCCTTCGCCAAGCTCTTTGTGCAGGAGCAGGGCACCGACGCGCTCATCCGCCTCATGGAGGCTGTCGAGGACAATCGCAAGCTCATCTCCGCCTCCACGCCGCTCGAGGTCTACGCCGCCATCCGCCGCCGCGAGCGCTCCGGCGCCATCTCCGCGGAAAACGCCGCCGCGGCCCTCGACATTCTGCGCCTTGAAGCCGCCCGCATGGTGCAGGAGCCGCTCAACCCGGCGGTCCTTGAGGCCGCCCGCCAGCTGCTCGACCGCACCACCCTGCGCTGGCCCGACACCCTGCAGCTGGCCGCCGCCATCGTCGCCCGCGACATGTTCCAGAACACCGAGATCATCTTCGTCTCCGCCGCCCCGCAGCTTCTTCAAGCCGCCAAGGCCGAAGGCTTCCACACCCTGGACCCCGCACGCGAAGCTCCCGCCGCGTAAGCCGTTCCAGCCATTCCATCTCCCGCGCTTGCGCCTTTTGACAACACCGGCATTGGCCAGCCACAATGCCCCCATGCGTGCCACCACAGCCGCAACGCAACAAGCGTGGCGCAGGCGCCCACGCATAACCGAGTGGCCCCAACAAGGAAGGAATGCCTCATGACGTTTCGCCGAACGCGCTGCCTTTTGGTCTTCCTCGTATTCCTGGCCTTCGGCTCCTCCCTTCTGCTCCGCGCCGAAACCTCTGACAGAGCCCGCATGGCCCTCGGCAAGGCACTGCTCGGCAAGGATGTAAAGGCTCTGCTCGACATGCCCGCCTACAAGGAAGGCATCGACCTCTACGTCTTCCCCAAGAATGACAAGCACCTCGACGAGCGGGGCATCGACCTCAAAGAACTGGGCAAGTTTTTGAAGGACAAAGGCGTCGGCGTCGAGCGCGATGAGTGGGTCACCGTTACCGACGTCAAGGTCGACAGCGATCGCGTCGAGATCCAGCTCGGCGGCGGCGGCGAAGGCCGCGGCGCCAGCAAGAACGCCGAGAAGAAGGGCGCCGGCTACAAGCGCGCCGGCGGCTCGCGCGTCAACTTCCGCTACGGTCGCGACCTCAAGGACCCCGACCTCGACCTCGATAGCTTTCTGCCCCTGCTTGAGCGCGTGCTCGACATGGGCAAGCTCCACCAGAACGCGGAGGTCCTAAGCCTGCCACCGGAGTTTCAAGAGGCCATCCGCGCCAAGGATGTGGTCCAGGGCATGACCTACCAGATGGTCCTGCTCTCCGCCGGCGAACCCGACCAGAAAAAAGTCGACGACACCGCCGACGACAGCCTGCACGAAACCTGGTACTACCTCCGCGACGGCCGCCGCTGGGTCGTCAAATTCATCAACGGCAAAGTAGCCAAAGTTCAGGTCTTCTAAGCTGCGTAGATCGACCTTTGGGTCCGCAATCTTCGGTCGCTTTGTATCAGGGCACGACTTCAGTCGTGCCGAAAAACGGACCAAAGAAGCGATGGGCTTTAGCCCCTGCGGCCCGTCAACATGCCCACCAATGCTTCCTTGATCCGGGTTGTTTGAAACTCAGCTCGCGAGGGCTACTGCCCCCGTCTGAACCGATTCGCCTGCTCAAACTCCTCGCGCAGCCCCGGCGTCCGCAGGTTCTCGCGCAGATGCGCCAGCCGCTGCTCCAGCGCGTCCAGCGCCGCTTCCACCGCGGCCGTATTCGTATACGCAATATCCCGCCACATCGAATACGGACTCGCACCGAGCCGCGTCATCTCCCGCAGCGCACGCCCGCCCACATCCTTCAGTTCCGGCGCGTCGCCCACTTCTTCTTCCAGCAGCGCGCTCAACGCCGTGGCCACAAACTGCGGCAAGTGGCTCACCCACCCCACCAGCTCATCGTGCCGCGCCGCATCCAGGTCGAGAGTCTTCGAACCCATGGCCGCCACCAGCTCCCGCCATTCGCTGGCCAATGTCGCCGAAGCCTGCGACAGTTCCCACGCCGGATCGGTCGTAAACAGCCACACCGCGCCGCGAAACAGGTCCGCATCGCCCAGCGCCGCGCCGCCGCGCTCCTTGCCTGCCATGGGATGCCCAGGCAGAAACCCCGCCCGCTGCGGCGTGTTGTAGAGTCGCGCAGCAGCCGCCGTAATCTGCGCCTTGGTGCTGCCCACGTCGGTGATCAGCTGCTCCGGACCCAGCACGCCAGAGAGTTGCTCCATCCAGTCCAGCGTCGCGTAGATGGGCACCGCCAGCAGCACCACCTGGCTTGCGCGCGCCGCTTCAAGGCCCTCCGCAGCAATCGAATCAATCGCGCCCACCGAGAGCGCCGTCTCTGCCCCCTCCGCCCCGCGGTTCCACCCAACAATCGACCCGCCAAACCCTGCCGCACGCAGGGCGAGACCAGCGGAGGTACCGAGCAGTCCGGTTCCGAGAATAGCGATGCGCTCGATCATTGGCTGTTCCTTGTTCCAACTGAGATGGCGGAGTTAGCGGTCTTAGCCGCGCTTCGCGCAGGTTAGCGGAGTTAAGCGCAATTCTTAGCGCTGGCGGAGCCGGTTCTTGCTAACTCCGCCAACCCCGTTAACAACGCTACAACGTTCTCCCCACCGCCCCCGCAATCACCCGCAGCTCACCCACCAGCTTCTCGAACTGGTCAAAGAACAGCGTCTGCGCCGCATCCGACGCAGCCTTGTCCGCGTTGGGATGAATCTCCACAAGAATCGCGTCCGCACCCGCTGCCACCGCAGCCTTGGCCATCGCCGGAACCATATCCCGCCGTCCCGTTCCATGCGATGGGTCGCCCACAATGGGCAGATGCGAAAGCTTGTGCACAACCGGAATCGCCGAGATGTCCATCGTGTTGCGCGTCGACGTCTCATACGTGCGGATGCCCCGCTCGCACAAAATCACATCGTAGTTGCCGCCGGATAGAATGTACTCGCTGGAGAGCAGCAGCTCCTCCACCGTGGCCGCAATGCCGCGCTTCAGCAGGATCGGCTTGCGCACCTGGCCCAGCTCGCGCAGCAAATTGAAGTTCTGCATGTTCCGCGCGCCCACCTGGAAGCAATCCACATAGGGCAGCATGGCCTCAATCTGCGCAATCTCCATCACTTCGCTCACGGTCAGCAGCCCATGCGCGTCCGCCGCCTCGCGCATCAGTTCCAGGCCCGGAATGCCCAGCCCCTGAAACGCATACGGCGAGCTGCGCGGCTTGAACGCGCCTCCGCGCAAAAATCCTCCGCCGGCCTTCTGCACGCACGCGGCAATGGCAAAGATCTGCTCGCGGTTCTCAACTGCGCACGGCCCGGCAATGATAGCCACCTTCTCGCCGCCGATGCTCGCCCCATTCGCAAACTCGACGACCGTGCCCTCCGGCCTCCACGCCCGCCCGGCCAGCTTGTACGGCGCGCTGATGCGGTGCACGTGCAGCACGCCCGGAAACACTTCAAACTTGCTCAAGTCCAGGCTGGCCGTTGATCCCACCCCGGCCAGAATCGTCTGCGTTGTTCCTGTCGTCCTGTGAACGTCCACGCCCGCCTCTTCCATGGCTTCAATCACGGCGTAGATCTGTTCTTCGCTGGCCTGCTCCTGCATGGCTACAATCATTGCTTCGTCCCTGTCTCTGGCGTCTCTCCGCCTGTTGCGGGCCCGGCGATGCGCGCCTGGGCGTTTCTCTCCGATGCCAACTCGTCCCTTTGCAGCGCCCGCATCACGTCGATAATGCGCTCGTAGATATGCGTCAGTTCAATGTCCGGCAGCGGTCCGTGGTTGTGCGCGCGCACGTTGGCGTAAATCACCTTTTCCCTCGCCGGCTCATAGACCGGCAGCTGCGTTGCGGCTTTCAGGTGGCCAATCATCTGCGCAGCGCGAGCCCGCCTGCTCAGCAGCTCCACCAGCTGCTGGTCCAGCACATCGATTTCCTTGCGCAATTCTTCCAGCGTCATTCCATCCTCGTCATGCGCTCCGGTTCCTTGCTTCGCGCAAAGGGCCTGTTTCTTAATCAGGCCTTCAACGCGTGCAAAGGGAGCGGGAGTTGGTTGCCTTCATCCGGCTTGCTCTCGGGCCAAACTACGCGGAGAGAGTCGCCGCCTGCGGGGGGTCTTTTCAACGGGCCAGCGCTGCCTGGGGCAGGCACAGGCCCTTGATAAATCGAGCCACTGCCTCCGGCGCCGTCTCCGCTGTGGAGCTTTCAATCAGCCCCACAATCGCGCTGCCAATCACTGCCGCATCCGCGAACCGGCCCACCTCAGCCACATGTTCGCTGTTCGAGATGCCGAACCCCACGGCGACCGGCAGCTCACTCCATCGCCGGATGCGCCCCACCAGGGCCGCCGCGTCGCCCGTCAAACTCTGCTGCGTGCCGGTAATCCCCACGCGCGAGATCGCATATATGAAGCCTTTGGAGTGCGCCGCAATCGCCTTCAGCCGCTGGTCCGGGCTGGTCGGCGCAGCCAGAAAAATCGGCGCAAGCCCCACCCGCGCCATCTCCGACACGTACTCGCCCGCTTCTTCCACAATCAGATCCGTCACCAGCACGCCGTCCGCACCGGCCGCTGCCGCATCGTCGGCAAATTTCGTCATCCCGTAGCGCAAAATCGGATTCAGATAAGTAAAAATCACCAGGCCCGCCGCAGGCCGTGCCGCGCGAATCTCCGCAGCCAGCGCCAGCACATCCTTCAGCCGAACGCCGCGCGCCACCGCGCGATCCATCGCCCGCTGAATCACCGGGCCATCGGCAAGAGGGTCGCTGAACGGCACGCCCAGCTCGATCACCTCCGCACCCGCGTCAATCGCCGCAATCGCAATCGCACGCGTCGCCGCAAGGCTCGGATCGCCCGCCGTCAAATAAACAACCAGCCCGGGTTTGTGATTGAAATGGATGGTCATGGAAATCTACACTCCCTGGAGCTTCAACTCCTCGGCCAGAATGCCCATATCCTTGTCGCCACGCCCGGAAAGATTCACCACCAGTATGTCATGGGGCGCCATCGTCGGAGCAAGCTTGAGCGCCTCGGCCACCGCGTGCGCGCTCTCAAGCGCCGGCAGAATCCCCTCCGTCCGTGCCAGCCGCACCACCGCATCCAGAGCCTCGGCGTCGTCGGCCGAAACATACTCCGCGCGCCCCGCGTCATGCAGCGCCGCGTGCTCCGGCCCAATCGACGCATAATCCAATCCGGCAGAGACGGAATGCGTCAGCGCAATCTGCCCATCCTCATCCTG
>Ga0302267_10000490_pt1 | contig 53431 bp, 39 predicted proteins | sample III_Bog_E1_3_FD_194555 | JGI IMG/M metagenome (GOLD analysis project Ga0302267, IMG submission 194555) | Peat permafrost microbial communities from Stordalen Mire near Abisko, Sweden - III_Bog_E1_3 | ecosystem: Environmental > Terrestrial > Soil > Wetlands > Peat | place: Sweden: Abisko...
TTGAAAGGGCACGGCTTCAGCCGTGCCGCAAGTGGCTGAAAATAAACGCTGGGCTTTAGCCCCCGAGGGATGTTCTTTGTGAATCTTGACTCAAAACCCGACTTTTTCCGCAGCCTCTTTAGCCCCCGAGGGTTTTTTGACTTTCAAATCCGCACAGGTCAAGGGTTTTCCGCAGCCTCTTTAGCCCCTGAGGCAATGCTGAGACTTTCCCAGAGCCCCCTTAGTTGACGGTGATGCCGAGAGCGCTGGTGGTGGTGCTGCTTGCGTAAGTGCAGTCTCCGCTATAGACAGCGGTAATCGAGTAAGCTCCCGATGTGGCATACGAGGTGGTAAGAGTCGCCGTTCCCGAAGCCACCGTCCCGGTTCCGAGCGATGTGGGAGTGCCGCTGGTGTCATCATAGAACGTCACGGTTCCGGTTGCCGTCGACGGGGCCACGGTCGCCGTCAGCGTGAAGTTCGCTCCGGCCGCGGGCGATGTGGTGGATGAAGCCAGCGCGGTGGTCGTCGCGGCAAGACTTGACGAGGCGGCGATCGTCAGGCTCAGCGGGCTCGACGTGCTGGCGGCATCGTTGGCGTCTCCCCCATAAGCGGCCGTCACCGTGTGGGTGCCCACGATGCAGAAAGTGGCCGTCTGCGTTGCTACCCCGGAGCTGAGCGTGCCGGACCCCAGAGACCCTGATGTGGAGGTGTCGGTGAAGGCCACGGTTCCAGTCGCGGTGGATGGAGTGACGGCGGCGGTCAGGTTGACGCTTTCGCCTGTGACCAGCGTGCCGGTGGTGGTTGAGGTCAGCACGGTCGTCGTACTCGGGGGGGTGCCCGTGGCTGTTACCGTAACGGTGACCGCGGCTGAAGTGCTGGCGGCATAGGTGCTGTCGCCACCGTATTTCGCGGTCAGCGTGGCCGTTCCTGCAGCGCTGAATGAGGTGCTGAGAGTCGCCGTTGCCGAGATCAGCGTTCCCGTTCCCAGCGAAGTGGTGCCGTTATAGAACGTCACCGTGCCCGTGGCGGCAGAGGGCGTAACCGTGGCCGTCAGCGTAACACTCGCGCCCACAGCGGCCGTTGTTGCGGAAGGCGAGAGCGTTACGCTGGAGGCGGTGGTCCCAGTGGTGCCACCTGGCGCCTGCCAGAAATCGCCGCAGCCCGACAGCAATCCCGCCGCCAATCCCAGCGCTAACAGTGCCTTTTTGCTGCCGATTGCCATCGTTTTCACCCAACGCTCCCTGTCTTTTGTCCCACCGATACCCATGTGAGGATTCTATCCCCCGACTACTAGAGACGCTCACGAATGCAAAACGCTCACGGCTGCGGCAGCACCAGCACCTCAACCCCAGATGCTGCATCCTTCTGGTGGAAAACCTCTTCAGTAGCCTTCTGGAAATCCTCCGGCTTTGCAAACGGAATGTCCGTGAAAGTCTGCGGGTTGCGGTCCGTCAGCGGAAACCACGAACTTTGCACCTGGACCATAATCCTGTGCCCGCGCCGGAAAGTATGGAAAAGATCCGGCATCACAAAGTTCAGGTCGGCTTCCTTGCCGGGTGTCAGCGGCTCCGGCTTCTCCCAACTGCTGCGGAACTTCGCCCGGAACGGCTCGCCGCGCAGCAGTTGCTGGTATCCGCCCATCTGCACCGGCGGCGCGTCGCTGATCCGCTTGTTCCCGTTCATTTGCTCGTCGGCGTTCGGAGCGTCGTCCGGGTAAACGTCGATCAGCTTCACGTCGAAGTCAGAATCGGTTCCCGAACTGGCGACCTTGAGCTTCGGCGAAATGGGCCCCGCAATGGTCACATCCTCCTGCAGCGGTTCCGTTTCATAGACCAGCACATCGGGCCGATAGCCGGCGAAGCGCTGGTCGTCCACCATGTACCGCTGCGGAACCGTATCCGTCGTGTATCCCACAAACGGAACCGGATGTGCCGGGTCGCTCACGTACGTATCTTTGCCGCTGGCCCCATTTCCCGATTCGCTGGGCGCGTCAAAGCTGAGTTTGCCCCCCGCGTGGAAGTACAGCGTCTTTGCCGCAGCAGCCTTCGGAGGCCATGTATCAAAATGCCGCCAGACATTGGTCCCCGTCTCAAACACCACAGCCTTGGGCTGGGCTTCGCCCTTGCCCTTCAAATAATGCTCGAAGAAAGGGAACTGGATGTGCGCCCGGAAGTACTCCGCCGTATTCGCGTTGAACTGCGCATCGCCCAGGTGATTGCCCTCCCCGCGCGCCCAGCCGCCGTGAACCCACGGCCCTTCCACCAGCGTAGTAGGCGTCTCCGGATTGAATTTGTTGATCGCGTAAAACGTCCGATAAGGCCCGGAAAGATCCTCCGCGTCATACCATCCGCCCACCACCAGCACCGCGCACTTCACGTTCTTCATGTGCTGCGACAGGTCGCGAGCCTTCCAATAAGCGTCGTAAGTATCGTGCTTGAACTGGTCGTTGAAAAGCCAGTTCGACCCCTTCAAATAAAGCTTGTCCAGGTTGTCGATGTTCCCGGCATCCAGAAAGAACCGGTAGTGGTCCGGCGTGCCAAACTCAAACGGAAGCATCGGCTTGGGCGTCTGCGGCCCCTCTTGCGGATGAAAAAACGGAGCATAAAAACCAAAGTTCGCCGCCAGCATGAATGCCCCGCCGTGGTACCCGTCGTCCCCCAGGAACAGGTCGGTCATCGGAGCCTGCGGGCTGGCCGCAACCAGCGCCGGGTTCGAGTCGATAATCGACGCCGAAGTGTAAAACCCCGGATAAGAAATACCCCATATCCCGACCTTCCCATTGTTGTTGGGAACGGTCTTCAGCAGAAAGTCGATCGTGTCCGAAGTGTCTGAAGCATCGTCCACGTCCTGCGGCGACTTCTTGTCGTCGATGTGCGGACGCATCTCAATGAAGTCGCCCTCGCTCATCCACCGCCCGCGCACATCCTGATAGACGAAGATGTAGCCGCCCTTTTCAAACTCCTCTGACGGCCCAAGATGCCGTGGATACTGGTCTTCCCCATACGGTCCCACCGAGTACGGCGTCCGGTCCATCATGAATGGATAAGGCCCACCCGCCGCATCCTTCGGCACATAAACCGACGTGAACAGCCGCTTCCCGTCGCGCATCGGGATGCGGAACTCGTACTTGGTGTAGTGCGCCTTGACGTAGTCCTCAGCCGGCGGAGTGGGCGCAGGCTGCTGGGCGCGAGCAACGGTGAAGGCAACGAGCAGGACGGCAACGCAAGCGCTGGGAAGGCGGAACAGTTTGAGCATGGGTAGCAAGAATCTCCTGAGAGAACAGGTTACCGCACGCAGACGGGGAAGCGCAGGGAACAGCGAACAGGGAACATCGTTCAAGCCCCCTTACCACTTTCGTAGCATCTCCAAGCCAAAAAAGATAATTTCCACCACACATTTCCAGATATACCATCAAGGCATTCGAGGACCAACCATGCGCAGGAACTCCCCCAAGTTTCTCTTGCTCCTGGCGGCCCTGACGCTGTGTGTCCCGATCGCTCTCAACGCACACGCCCAGGAAGCCGCCGCCAAAGTCAAAACCGCGGCTGGCGCCCCCACCACCAACGTCACCGTCGCCGTCAATACGCTCGCAAATCGTCACCCCATCAGTCCTTATATCTACGGCGCAAACTTCCCGCCGTCCCAGGCCTACATCGCACTGGGCGGCGTCACCCTCAGCCGCTGGGGAGGCAACAACAGCTCCCGCTACAACTGGAAGCTCAACGTCACCAACCTCGACAACGACTGGTACTTCGAGAACTACGCCTGGGGCAGCGGAGGCATCGAAACTCCCGGTTCCGCGTCCTTTATCTCCAGCGTCGTAGCTGCCGGCGGTTCGCCCGTCATGACCATCCCCATGCTGCCCTGGGTAGCCAAAGACTCAAGCTCCAACAGCTTTTCCGTCGCCAAATACGGCGCCCAATGCTCCACCGACTACTGGCGTCCAGACGCCGGCAATGGCGTTGAAACAAACTGCTCCACCAGCATCACCGGCAACGATCCAACCGATGCCGACGTCTCGCTCCTTGACCAGCCTTCTTCCGGAGACCCCGCCGACAGCGTCTATCGCAATCAGTGGATCGAGGCCATCGCACCCACCTTCGGCCAGCAGCCGCATTTCTATCAACTCGACAACGAGCCGGAGATCTGGAGCGGCACCCACCGCGACGTGCATCCCGCCTCCGCCGGCTACGACGAGCTCGCCGCCGACATCGTCAAAGAAGGTCACGCCATCAAGTCCTATGACGCAAAAGCAGTGCGGTTTGCGCCCGTCTTCGATAGCTGGTGGTTCTACTGGAACGGCGCCAATGGCAACGACAAAGCGGCGCACGGCGGGCTCGATTTCCTGCCCTGGCTGGTCAACGAAATCCTCTTCAACGATCAGGTTCAAGGCTCGCGCTCCTTTGACGTATTCGATGTGCATGCCTACTTCAACGGCCCCTCCACCGGCGGCATGACCACCGCGCAAATTCAGGCCGCGGCCCTGCGCGAAACCCGCGATTGGTGGGACCCGACCTATGTCAGCGAGTCCGGCACCGTCAACCAGCAGTGGGCCACCTCGCTCCAGCCCGAAAAGACCGTTGCCTTCGTCATTCCGCGCATGAGGGCCATCGCCAACTCCATTTATCCCGGCACGCCCGTCAGTTTTACTGAGTGGAACGGCGCCTTGGCCGGCGAGTCGGACTTTTCCACCGCCCTGGTCGACGCCGACACCTATGGCATCCTCGGCCGCGAACGCATGTGGGGAGCCTCCCGCTGGGTTGCCGCCGTCCAAACCGACCCCGCCTACCTCGCGCTGCTTCTCTATCGCAACGTCGGCGATGGAGCCTTTGGATTTCAGACCACTTCCGTCTCCGCCATCCACAACGCCAATCCCAACCTTTTCAGCGTCTATGCGGCTACTGACGTTCACGACAACTCGCTCACGCTGATGGTTATCAACAAAGACCCGGTGAACCAGGCAGCCGTCACCTTCGACATAAGCGGGTTTACGCCGGCCACCATGCGCACCGCCAGCATTTCGCAGGCCTCTCCCAGCGCGATTTCGGTTTCAAACACCGAGCCCCTGAACGGCACGCCTTGGTCCGCAACGCAGACCTTTGCACCCTACACGGCCACACTGGTAGTGGTGAGCGGCACAGGGCAGCATCTCATCTCCGATGACTGGGACCCCAATCCCGACACGCTGCTCGCGCCAACCTCTGGCACGGTTGTCATCCACCCTGTAATCACCCGCGGAACCTCCCAGGTCAGGCTCACCTCAGCCAGCGGCACGGGAGGCCTGGAAGTGGCTTTGACCCAACCCCTCATTGGGCAGAATTCCCCCGGCACAGTCACCATCCAGGCCCCTGCCACGCCGGGTCTTTATTCCTTCACCCTCACCGGCCACGACTCCGGCGAGACGGTACAATCGGAAAGCGGCTGGGTACTGGCCACGGTTCCGGCCGCCACGCTCACCAAAACCGGCGACAAACAAACCGCCGCCCCCGGAGCCACCATCGCCCTCACCGCAACCTACATCCCCGGCGCTGCCAGCTCAACCGGCGCAACCGCCGAAGGCGTGGACCTGCTGTTCACCGCCAGCGCCGGCACGCTCTCCCAGCGAATCGTGCGCACCAACTCCAACGGGCAAGCCACCGTGCAGCTCACGCTCCCCGCAACCGCCGGCACCGTCACCGTCACCGCCGTAGGCCCAGTCTTCTGGGGCACTCCCACCGCCACCTTCACCGAGACCGTGCAATAGGGGAACTTGTTTTGACTGCTTGTGTCCCTTCTCAAAGACTCATCACAAAACCGAAACTGTCATCCTGAGTGAACGGGGCCCCAGGCGTTCTTCAGCCTGGGGGTGGTGAGTCGAAGGATCTGCGGTTGTTCTTCAATGAACCTATGAGACGCCACACTGGGGCTTCCTGAAAATAGATCTCTCATTGCAATCTGCGGAAAAACTCATTGGGGGTCCACTCCAAAGTCTCTGTATCAGGGCATGACTTCAGTCATGCCGCAAGCCGCTGAAAATAAAGATGGGCTTTAGCCCCTGCGGGATGGCTTTCCGGCGGCTTTGCGCGTGCCCCCGGTCTGGCACCCTTTTCAACTGAGGATGAGGGTGCCCCCGGTCCCTCGCTTTTGGGGACCGGGGATGGAAGCTCCAGAAGCACGTATAGCGGGCCTCCTGGCCAACTGTCGCTTGGACCTCCCGGTCCACGCCGCACTCTACACCAACAGCGAACGCATTCGAGCCTCATCACGCCCACATGCCCGCCCCTATGCAGGCTGTTTCGAAACTTCATGGGCGGAGGCTTTGCGAGAAGGGGACAGCCAATTTCAAAGGCAGAAGGGGACAGCCAATTTCAAAGGCTCTGTATCAGGGCATGACTTCAGTCATGCCGCAAGCAGCTGAAAATAAAGCTGGGCTTTAGCCCCTGCGGGATCACACCCACGGATACCAACCTTGCCATCCATCGAGTCTCTGAAAAAGCCCGCGAACTCCAGCGCCCCGCCCAGCAAGCCCCCGAGCCCCAAACCACCCCAGCGCCGCCCGCCACGTCGCCCCAGGACGCGCCGCCGCCCACCCGGTGAGGCTACCCCCATGGCAGAAACGCCAGCGCCGCCCCTGTTGCCGAAAAAGTAACTTCCGGGTAGGCGGTTACCCGCCCGGAGCATGTCCTTTGCGGTGGCAAATTGCAGTAGCCTTTTCAGATACCGACGAACTTTCCGATTTCTATACCGTTCAACGATACACGGTAGCGATTAGGTCTGATCCCAGCAAGAAGGAGCGGCCTCTCCTTCGTAATGCAGACATGGCGAGGTTCTGCCCCGGGTAGCGAGAATTCGTAGTCTCGCGAAAGCGAGAATCCGAATTGAGTAGACGGGGCGAATGCGCTTCTGCTGTAAACCTTCTCTCCGTTTGCCCTGATGGTTAGTGATCCGGAGAACCAGTTTCTATAGAATTCGATAGTCGTCCCTTCTCTGTCGGGCAAGACACAAGTGAACTTCACAGGTATGCGCATCCTCCATTCGACAGTATATCCAGCTTCAATTTGCTAAACTCTGATCGTATTGTCGCCTATTCGTCAGTAACTCCGAAGCCACTCCCCCAAAGCATGCCCCGCGCAAGCACCGGCCCAGCTTGCGGCGTGGACAGGTTCAGCGGGCAAAGCCCGCCACCACATGCCCGCGCCTTCAGCGTAACCGCCCAGGGCCCGTTCTTCTGGGGCACGCCCACCGCAACATTTACCGAGACCGTGCAATAAGGAGAATTGTTCAGTTCCCAATGCGAATTCCTCCAGAGCACCCAGTTGATTCACAATCGTCGCTGTGCCCAGTTTGGGAACATGGTATGCTCTTGATGTGCGCATCATTGCCCGAAGCACGTTCACGCGATTTGTCGAATCCCTATCGGGACACAAGGACCAACGTGCAGTGAAGTCGGCGCTTGATTCATGGTTCCAAGAAGTCAAGCCTGCGGATTGGAAGAATTCATCGGACGTGAAGGACAGCTACGCGCACGCAAGTTTGATTGGCGCAGACAGGATTGTTTTCAATATCAAAGGAAATACCTATCGCATGGTGGTTGCAGTCAACTATCAGCGCAAAATGGTCTTCATCAAGTGGCTCGGAACACACAAGGAATATGACGCAATCGATGTGAGGACGGTTCAATATGCATCTAAAGCCAATTAAAACTGACGCCGACCACGAAGCCGCACTCAAGGAGATTGAGAGTCTCTGGGACGCTGAAGAGGGCACACCCGAATCAGATCGTCTGGAAATTCTAGCTACGCTGGTTGAGGCGTACGAAGAGGCGCGCTTCCCCATGGATTTGCCGGATCCTATCGAGGCAATCAAGTTCAGACTGGAGCAGCAGGGTGAAGGCACGAAGGCCCTGATAGGGATCATTGGCAATCGTACCCGCGTCTATGAAGTTTTGCGTGGGGACCGGGCTCTTTCCCTCGCCATGATCCGGCGGTTGAACGAGCGGCTTCGGATTCCGGCGGAAGTGCTCATCCGGCCGGCTCGTTTGAACAAAAGAAAACAGGCGGCCTGAGGGGCCGGTGACAGAATTTGGCCTCAATTAACTATTGAAATTCAGTCGCAATTCAAGATGACCAGAAAGCGAGGGGCATTGAGCAAGGTCTCAATCAAGGGGGTTCTGATCGGCAGCATCCTGGATATCGTTTCATCTGTGATTCTCGGAATGCCATTCGGCATCTACGCGGTGTCCCAGGTTGATGTTGCGCACACGCCGAAGGAGCAGTTGCAGTCGGCCGTCTCCGCGGCCATGCACAGCAACATGTCGCTCTATCTTGGAACACTGCTGGTCGGGATGGCCTGTTCGGTTCTTGGCGGTTTCGTAGCAGCATGGCTTGCCAAACACGATGAGCTTCTAAATGGCGCCCTTTCCTCGATTCTCTGTGTCTTGGGCGCGGTCTGGTCAATCTCAGCAGGCAAAGATCCTCAACCAATGTGGACGCAGACCCTGCTTTTGATCGCGAGCCCCGCACTGGGGCTGCTCGGAGGTTACCTACGCCTTAGGCAAAGGAGTCCCGCTGCCCAATCCGCATGACCTCACGTGAGTTTTTCCGTCGCGCCGGTTGATCCGGGCCGCCCCCCCTCCCCCTTTCCTAATGCCGCCCTTATACCCCGTGTGTTAAAAGCAATAGAACAGGGTTTGGCGGGGAACGGAACCGAAGACCAAAGCAGGCGCGTTCGCCCTCCGAGGTCGCAACTCACCCTCCGCCGGAATTCTGATTCTGTACCAAGGAAAGCCCCGGCCCATGAGCGCCAGTCCTCCCGTAGAGATGCATTCGCTGTTCGGAGACTATCCGCTCGACCAGGCCTTCGACGAGATGCGCGCGCGAGACGGCGAAGTGCGGCCCCATTACAAGGCCCTTGCCGAGACGCTCGCCGCCCTGCCCCAGGAAGAACTCCAACGCCGCAAGCAGTCCGCCGACATGTCCTTTCTCACCCAGGGCATCACCTTTACCGTCTACGGGCGCGACGAGGGGACTGAGCGCATCTTCCCCTACGACCTGCTGCCACGCCTGGTGACAGCCGCTGAGTGGGACCTCATCGAACGCGGGCTCACCCAGCGCATCACCGCGCTCAACGAATTTCTGCGCGACGTCTACTCCGACGCCAAGATTCTCAGCGACAAGGTCGTCCCCCAGGAACTCGTTTATAGCTGCAAGCATTACCGCCGCCAGATGCGCGGCCTCCAGGTTCCGCGCAACGTCTACATCGCCGTAGTCGGCTCCGACCTGCTGCGCCTCAACACCGGCGAGTTCGTCGTCCTTGAGGACAATCTCCGCGTGCCGTCCGGCGTCAGCTACATGCTCACCAACCGGCGCGTCATGAAGCGCACCTTCCCGCAGCTCTTTCACAGCTACGGAGTGCGGCCCATCGAACACTATCCGCAACTGCTGCTCGGCACGCTGCGTTCGCTGGCGCCAGAGGGTCGTCCCGAGCCCAACATCGTCCTGCTCACGCCCGGCGTCTTCAACTCCGCCTACTTTGAACACACCTATCTCGCCCGCCAAATGGGCATCGATCTGGTGGAAGGCCGAGACCTGGTCACCCACGACAATATCGTCTACATGCGCACCACCGACGGCCTCAGGCGCGTCGACGTCATCTACCGCCGTGTCGACGACGATTTCAGCGACCCACTCATCTTCCGCAGCGACTCGTCGCTCGGCTGCGCCGGCCTGTTCAACGCTTACCGCGCCGGAAACGTCACCGTTACCAACGCCTTCGGCACCGGCCTGGCAGACGACAAGGCCATCTACGCCTACGTGCCCGATATCATCAAGTACTACCTTGGCGAAGACGAGATTCTGCACAACGTCAAGACCTTCCTCCTCAGCGATGACAAGCAGCGCCAGCACGTCCTGGCAAACCTCGACAAGCTCGTAGTCAAGGCGGTCGGCGAAAGCGGCGGCTATGGAATGCTCATCGGACCGCAATCCACTGCCCGCCAGCGCGAAGAGTTTGCCCGCCAGATCGAAGCCAACCCACGCAACTACATCGCCCAGCCCACGCTCGACTTTTCTCGCGCGCCATGCCTCATCGGCAATCGTCTTGAGCCGCGCCACGTCGACCTGCGGCCGTACGTTTTGTTCGGCGACAAAGTGAACATCGTTCCCGGCGGATTGACCCGAGTAGCCATGGAAAAAGGCTCGCTCGTAGTCAACTCCTCGCAAGGCGGGGGCAGCAAAGACACATGGGTTCTGGAACACTAGACCCGCAGGGCATAACGCACACCAACCGGAAATCAGGGAGAGCCTCTTAAAATGCTATCGCGCGTAGGCGACAGTCTCTACTGGATGAGCCGCTACCTGGAGCGGGCCGAGAACACCGTGCGTCAGCTCGACGTGACCATGGGCCTCATGCTCGACACCAGCGACACCAGTCTTGAGACCCGATGGCAGCGCATGATGGCCTCCCTCGGCAAAATCTCAGACATGGAGTGGACCGGCGATCTGGAATCCATGGCGCGCAAGCTTGTCTTCGACAGCCTCAATCCCGTCTCCGTCACGTTTTGCGTGAATGGCGCACGAGAAAACGCCCGCCAGGTCCGCGAAGAAATCTCCAGCGAGCAGTGGCAGCGCCTCAACCGCCTCTACCACCAGATGCATTCCCCGCACGCGCAGGTTCAGTTCCGCGCCAACATCAACGACGCCCTCGCCTCCGTCCTTGACGGCATTCACCTCTTCAAAGGTGTCAGCGACACCACCATGATTCACGGCCAGGGATGGCAGTTCATCCGCCTCGGCCGCTACCTCGAGCGCGCCTACGCCACCGCCACCCTCCTCGAGGTCTACCAGCCCGAATTGTTTGAAGAGCAAACCCGCGACGACTCCGGATATCAGTACCTCGAACTGGTCGGCCTGCTCCGCTGTTGCACCTCCTTCGAAGCCTATTGCCAGGTCTACACCGCCGACCTTTCCCCCGACCGCATTCTTGAATTCCTTCTCCTCAATCGCGATTTTCCCCACGCCATCCGATACTGCGTAGACGGCATCCGCCACGCCATCGAGTCCATCCAGCGCCTCGGCGGCCGCCGTCCCCCTGACGAGCTCACCGCCGTCATCGGAAGGCTCCACGCCATGCTCGGATACACCACCATCGGCGAAATCAAGATCGGCGACACCGGCGCCTTCCTCCACAACATCCGCGAGCAATGCATGCGCATTCACGAGCTCATCTACCGCTATTACGTCCAATACTCCATTCAGTCCGCGCTCGCAACTCAACAACGATAGGGACAGCATGAACTTCTATTCCATCCGGCATCTGACGCGCTTCCGCTACTCCAGCCCCATCAGCGAGAGCATCATGGAGACGCGCATGAATCCGCGTTCGGACTCAAGCCAGCACTGCCTCACGTTCTCGCTCTCCGTCAGTCCCCGCTGCCGCGTCTTCAGCTATCGCGACCACATGGGCAACAACGTCCAGCACTTTGACATCCCCGGCGAGCACAACCAACTCGTCATCGTTGCCGAGTCGGTCGTCGAAACGCAAGTCCTCCCAGACGTCCCCGCCTTCCTTTCCCCCGATGCCTGGCGCGCCCTCGACGAGATGGTCGATGCCGGCGACTACTGGGAGATGCTGCTGCCCAGTCAGTTCGCCGTCGAAACCCCCGCCCTCACACTCCTCGCCACCCAAATGGGCGTCACCCGCCGCGACGACCCCCTCATGCTCGTCCAGGAGCTCAACCAGCGCCTCTACGACTACTTCGATTACGAGCCCCGCTCCACCCGCGTCGACTCCCCCATCGACGAAGCCATCGTCAGCGGCAAGGGCGTTTGCCAGGACTTTGCCCACACCATGATCGCCCTGCTCCGCCATGTCCGCATCCCCGCCCGCTACGTCTCCGGCTATCTCTATCGCAGCCGCGAAGACCATGACCGCTCCACCCCCGATGCCACCCACGCCTGGGTCGATGTCCTGCTGCCCCACCTCGGTTGGGTCGGCTTCGATCCCACCAATAACCTCGTCGCCCACCATCGACACATCCGCACCGCGGTGGGGCGCGACTACGCCGATGTCCCCCCAACCCACGGCATCTTCCGCGGCAGCACCGAAAGCGAACTCTACGTCGCCGTCCACGTTGAAGCCAGCGAACAACCACCCGCGCTCGACCGCAAACTGCCCATCCCAGACGACTGGAGCGTACTCGTCGAGAAGGCCCAGCAACCGCCCAAACCGCCTTTGCCCTTCGTCGACCTGCAGCAAATGCAGCAGCAGCAATAGTTTTCGTCCAATGAAAATCCTTTGCGTCGGGAATTCTGAATTTCGAGGGGTAAAGAAGATTTTTGTTGAACAACTGGTAAATTTCGGACAAGATAGTATCCAACCCGGAAGGATGCTCACCCCCAGCGCCCTTCCCCATGAAATATAGGCAAGACGGACCCAAAGTTCCGTGTAATCGAGTTCCTGGTTTTGAGTGGCCCTGAAGACAATCAGCGCATCTTCACCCGGCCTTGACAAATCCCAAGACAGCGAAAGCATCATCGTTTCTGTTCTCAACAAGAAGCCTGGAAGCCGGGAGGATTCGTCCTCAACGGAAAGCCGTATTCCATCTTCTTCAGCAATCGATTTTTCGAAGCGAAGATGCTGTTTTGAAAGGGCACCAATTTAGTCCCGCCGCAAGCTGAATCAATCAATGTTTTGAAAGGGCACGACTTCGGTCGTGCCGCAAGTAGCTGAATATAACCGTGGGCTTTAGCCCCTGAGGGAATGCCGAAGGCCAATCAAGAGCTTCGCTGAAACCCCAGTCACCCAGGCCAATTAGGCCAAAGATTAGAACCAGAATTTTCAGGAGGAGTAGCCGTGAAAAAGTCCCTATGGGGATGGATGCTTTTTTGTATCCTTTCCGCCGCCACTTTCGCATTCGCCCAGAACGCAAGCACCTCACTCCGCGGAACCGTAAAGGATTCAACCGGGGCCGTGGTTCCGGGCGCCGCCATTACCCTTACGGACGCCGCCACCGGAGCTGTGTATAAAGCAACAGCGAATACCTCAGGCACCTACATCTTCCCCGTCATCTCCCCTGCGCACTACTCCATTGCGGTTTCATCCACCGGTTTTGCTGTGCAAATCAAGACCGCCGAACTGCTCGTCAATCAACCGGCCACCATCGACTTTGCCCTGTCGGTCCAGGCCAGCACCGTTGAAGTGGACGTCTCCGGCAGCGCTCAGACGCTCAACACCACCGACGCCTCCCTGGGCGGAGCCGCCGACAACACATTGATTCAGTCTCTTCCCAGTGAAACCCGCAATGTCCCCGATCTGCTCTCAATGCAACCCGGCGTCCTTTTCCTGCCCACCACCAGCGATAGCCGCAGCGGCGCCGTCAATGGCGTTCGCTCTGACCAGGGCAACGTAACCATTGACGGGGTTGACGATAACGACGAAGTCAACGGCTATGCCTTCTTCGGCGTCTTGCGCGAAACACAGGATTCGATTGAAGAGTTCCGCGTAACCACGGCAAATCCCAACGCCGACGAAGGCCGTTCGGCCGGCGCGCAGGTCAGCATGGTCACAAAGTCGGGCACCAACAAGTTTCACGGCGCGGCCTATGAGTACAACCGCCCCACCATCACTGTGGCCAACGACTGGTTCAACAAGCAGGCAGAATTGAACAGCAAAGAGGCCAATCGCCCCGGCAAACTGATTCGCAACATCTTCGGCGGCGACGTGGGCGGCCCCATCTTCAAAGACAAGCTCTTCTTCTTCGGAAATTACGAAGGAACCCGCCGGGCTGAAAGCGCCGAAGTCACTCAAACCGTGCCCACCGCCAGTTATCAGCAGGGCATTCTCAAATATCAGGGTGACGCGGCAAACGGCGCCATTACGCCTGTGACCCTGCAGCCATCCGATGTTGCCAAACTGGACGCCGGATGCCAGGTCTGCAATTCGGCAACGTATTCTCCCGGTCCCGGACCCGACCCCAACTCGCTCACTTACTTTCAAGCCATGCCCGCGGCCAACGGATTCACCGAAGGCGACGGATTGAACCGAGGCTCCTTCGCGTTTGCCTCGCCCAATCCCGTCACACTCAACACCAGCATCGGCAGAATCGACTGGGCGCCCAGCGACAAGCAGAAGGTATTCGCGCGCGGCAACCTCCAGAAGGACACCACCGGCTCAACCGAACAGTTCCCTGGCCAGGGCCCTTCCAATATCTACGAAGACAACACCAAGGGTTTCATCGTCGGCGACACATGGGCCATCTCTCCCACCATGGTCAATGACGTTCGCTACGGCTATATCCGGCAGGGATACAGCAACCACGGCGCAGGCTCCGGCGATTATGTCGACTTCCGGTTTCTCGCCAACCAGACCTCTGAATCCAGAACGTCCGTCAACTGGGTGCCCGTCAACAACGTCGTAGACAACCTTACCTGGACCAAAGGCAAGCACTCGTTCGAGTTCGGCGGAAATTGGCGCCTGGTCCACCAGAACCGCACCTCCAATTCCAACTCCTTCAACAGCGCAACCACCAACCCCTACTGGCTAGGTGGCAACCCGCCCGATCCGTCCGATCCCAACGGCCTCAACAATCTACCCGTCGATGGCGGCTTTACCAACTCGTACGTCATCGCCTATGCCAACCTCGTCGGAACCGTTCCTTCGGTCACCAACGTCTACAACTACGACATCACCAGCCCCACCTCCGGCACCCTGCTTGCGGACGGCGCAACCCTCGGCCGCCACTTCAAGGGCAACGAGTTCGAATACTATCTCCAGGATGCGTGGCGGCCAACTCCCAGCCTGACCATCACCGTCGGCATGCGCCACAGTATCCTCCAGACCCCCTACGAAACCTCGGGCCAGCAGGTCACCCCAACCATTGACACCCACGCCTGGTTCCTTGAGCGTGAAGCACAGGCGCAGCAGAGCCAGATCTACGAGCCCTCGCTTTCATTCGCTCCAACCGGCCCGTTCTACAACAAGCCCGGCTTCTGGCCAAAGTCCAAAGCCAACATCGCTCCCAGGCTCGCGATTGCCTGGGCGCCCAGCCCCAAAACGTCGGTCCGTGTCGGAGCGGGTATCTATTTCGACCACTACGGCGAAGGCTTGGTCAATACATTCGATCAGAACGGCTCCTTCGGCGTCAGCAGCGCCATCACCAACCCCGCCGGAACCTATGGCTTTGAATCTTCTCCGCGCTTCGTCGGCCGCAACACCCTCCCGTTCTCCAACGGAACCGCACCCCAATCCGCGGCATTCCCCTACGCCCCGCCTACCGGTGGAGATGGATTTGCCATCACCTGGGGCCTCGACAGCCAGATGAAGACCCCCTACTCTGAAGCCTTCAATTTCAGCATTCAGCACGAAATGGGCGCGGGATTCACACTGGAGACTGACTACGTCGGCACCATCGGCCGCCACCTGCTGCAGAGCCGCGATCTGGCCGAACCGGTTTACTACATCGACCCCAACGGCGCCGGCGACTATTATGCGGGCGGTACAGCACTCTCCAAACTGGTGGATGCCAACGGCGGCAACTATGGCCTGAACTACGACGCCAACAACAACCCCATAAGCTCCACCAACCCGGTCCCCAAAGTCCAATACTTTGAAGACCTCTTCCCCTGGATGGCAAACCTTGACTACAGCGGTGAGAGCGCAACCCAGGCCATCTACAACAACGAGTGGGCCCCGTACCGTTCCAACCTCGGCGCAACTTCAGCTTTGGCCGATCTGGATTTCTTTGGTCCCATCTTCGGCTTCTACCCCGCGCCCGCCAACTGGCAGCCGCACTTCTGGCAGGGTCAGTTCTCCTCGCTCTATGCCTTGTCGTCCATCGGCAACAGCTACTACAACGCCGCCCAGGTCACACTCCGTCATCCAACCAGCCACGGATTCCAAATGAACGCCAGCTATACCTGGTCCCATTCCATCGACATGGGCTCGGATGCTGAGCGTGCGGGCGGCTGGACCGGCGGTTCATTCAGCAACATTCTCAACACCTGGAAGCCATACCTCAACAAAGGTTCATCGGACTTCGATACCCGCCAATTGTTGACTGTCGACATGGTCTATCTGCTTCCCTTCGGGCGTGGAAAAGCCGTGCTGGGAGGCGCCAACCGGGTTGCCGACGCCATCATCGGCGGCTGGCAGCTCTCCGGCATCAACCGCACCACCAGCGGTCTCCCCTTCTCCCTGTTTGAACCCGGCTGGAGCACCAACTGGCAGATCGAGAGCTACGGCGTGCAGACCGGAAAACTCAAGGTCAAGCGCTATTACGACACGAACGGAGATCCCCAATACTTCTCCAGCCCCAATGGCATTAACTCCGGTCTCTCCAATGGGTCTCCCGAGCGGTTGCCCTATCCCGGAGAAGCCGGTCAGCGCAACCCGTATCGCGGGGACGGATACTTCGACATAGACACCGGTTTGTCCAAGACCTGGGCACTGCCGGAAAGGGCGACCCTGAAGTTTGCCTGGGAAGTCTACAACGTCACCAACACCGTTCGCTTTGACCCGGCCTCCATCGACTCCGGATTGACCGACGGCAGCCTTGGCGTCGCCAGCAGCCTGCTCACCTCACCCCGCCGCATGCAGTTCAGCTTGCGCGCGGACTTCTAAACCAAGCCAGAATCACCCCCAAAACCAGCAGGGCCGGAGCATCCGCTCCGGCCCTGCTTTGCGTCCAGCCTGCCGACCGCGCCGTAGGCGTAATGTTTGTTAGCCCCGCGCTTCAGCGTGGGGTTGCAGAAACCAACAATTCGTTCGGAGTCCCGAAGGGACGGCGCTCATGCTCCGCGACCTTGAATCGAACTTGCGGGAACAATAAGAACCCGTCCAGGCCGCATCCTTTCTCCCTTTCGGGGCAGAATGATCCAATATTTCGAAGGCCAGAAATAGTTCTCAAAACGTTGCAGTTTAATTCCTATCAAACGCGCACAATTGAATCACGTCGTATTTCTAACCCCGGATGCACGCCGCTTCTTGGCCATCCGGACCGGGCGGAACCCCAAAATTGTCGCCCCCCCCTACCCCCTCCCCCCGGTTTTGTTGCAAACAAAGGCACTTACGCTATGGCCTCCAAATGACCCATTGAAAACAAACGGGTTACGTGAGGTGGTCCGTCGCAAAAGACCCCTTTTTCGTCGCAAAACGGCGCATTTCCCCACCAAAATGCGCTCAGGAAGCCTTCCGAACCTCGGCAGCAATCCGTCGCAGCTCCGGCAAAATCCGGCCAAGCGATACGGCTTCGGCGTTCCTCTGTCCCAGCGCAAAGTACACGTCGCGATAGAGTCGGTAAAGCTGCTCGTATACAGCCGCAGCCTGAGCATCCGGCTCAACCGTCCGCAGCGGCAGGCAAACCGCGGCCTGCGCTTCCTCGATCGTCTCGTAGGTCCCAGCAGCCAGCAGCGCGAAGATCCCCGAACCAAGACTCGTCGGAATTCCCGCCGGAACCAGAACCGGCTTGTTCAGTACATTGGCATACACGCGGTTCAACACCTCGCTCTTCTGCGGAATGCCTCCCGCATTGATCACCCGATCGATGCGAACGCCGTGCTCAGCCATCCGCTCCAGGATGATCCGCGTATGGAACGCCGTGCCCTCGATCGCCGCGAACAGCTCATCCTGCGCAGTATGCAGCAGGTTCCAGCCCAGCGTCACGCCGCCAAGCTCCGGATTCACCAGCACAGTCCGGTCTCCGTTGTCCCAGCTAAGCCGCAGCAATCCGGTCTGTCCGGCCTTGTAGCTCTCCAGCCCTTCCGACAGCGCCGCGACGGAAGTTCCCGCGCGTCGCGCCACTGCCTCGAAGATGTCCCCAGTAGCCGAAAGCCCTGCCTCAATCCCCGTATAGTCCGGATGCACGCTCCCCGGAACCACGCCGCACACACCCGGAACCAGCTCCGCCTCCCGCGCCATGGCGATAATGCACGTCGAAGTGCCCACCACATTGACCGCGTCGCCCTCCCGGCAGTTGGACCCGATCGCGTCCCAGTGCGCGTCAAAGGCCCCCACCGGAATCGGAATCCCGGCCTTCAGCCCCAGCGCCTCAGCCCATTTCGGTGACAGGTGCCCGGCCAGATGGTCGCTGGTAAGGAACTCCCCGCCAATCTTGGCCTGTACTCCGGCAAACAGCGGGTCCACCGCCACCAGGAACTCCTCCGGCGGCAAGCCCCCCCACTTCGGATTCCACATCCACTTGTGCCCCATCGCGCACACGCTGCGCTTCAGGTCCTTCACCTCGGTAATGCCGCTCAGTGTCGCGGCCACCATGTCGCAATGCTCCAGCGCGGTGACAAACTGCGCCCGCTTGTCCGGATTGTGCCGCAACCAGTGCAGCAGCTTACTGAATCCCCACTCCGATGAGTAAACCCCTCCGCACCAGTCGATCCCCTCAAACCCCAGTTCATGGGCCTTGGCCGTGATCTCTTCCGCCTCGGCAAAGGCGCGATGATCGCACCACAGATAGTACTCGTCCAGCGGCTCCAGCCCCTCACCCACCGGTATGACGCTTGAGCCGGTCGTGTCCAGCGCAATCGCCGCAACAGTCTGGCCGTCAACTCCCGTGGCCCGCAGCACGTCCCGGGTGGCAGCGGCCAGCGCAGACATCTGGTCGGCATGGGACTGGGTCGCAAAATTGGGGTCTTCGCGACGCCTATGAAGGGGGTAGCTGGCCGACGCTGTGCCGATGGGACCGGTTTCGCTGTCGACAAGCGTAACGCGAACACTGAGGGTGCCGAAATCGACACCGGCGACGATAGTCATGGAGGATCACTCCTTTGAGTAAACGCTTTCTGGTTCGGAAACCAGACTACACCATTCCCCCTGTCCTCCGCGCGACAATTTCTCCTCCCGCGCCGCCTCGCTATTTCTTCGCTCCAGGCATCATGGCCTTGAGCCGTTCCATCAGACCTGGCTTGGTCTGGCCAGGTTTGGCCGCCGGAGTGCCAGCCGCTGGTTTGACCAGCGTTACCGCCGATGGCGCAGTGGCTGGCGCAACCGGCCCCGCGGCTTCCCCAGGTGTCTTCGCCGGTGGCGACTTTTCTGTTGGCGGTGCATCCTTGCCCATCACCGGCAGGGGTGTCGTGCCATTCACAACCTTTTCCGCAGAGAAATCCGGTACCGCTTCCGTATCGTTTTTCACCAGGATGGAGATGCGCCGGTTTGAGGGATCCGTTGGGTTGCTTTTCACACGCAACATCTGGTCGGCATAGCCGCGCACCTGTGTCACCTGGTTCTGACGCACGCCATCCTGCTGCAGCAACCGCCGGGCGGAGTTGGCCCGATCCGCCGACAGGTCCCAGTTGCTGTATGCATTGTTGTTCGAGTAGGGGGTAGCGTCCGTGTGTCCCTCGATCAGCAGGGAATTGGGAATCGTCTTCAGCTCCGATGCGAGCAGAGTCAGCAACTCCTGTCCACTCCCACTCAGCTTTGCGCTGCCCAACTCGTAAAACGTGCCGTCCTTGCCCTCGATCAGCTCAATCCGCAGCCCCTCCGGCGTAACCGTGATCTCAATCTGCTTGGAGAGCTTTTCCAGGTCCTTGCGTGCCTTGATCTCCTGCTCGATCTTGTCTTTGAGCTTCTCCAGGTCTTTCGTGTCGATTTGAGAGACGGTCGCACCTGTCCCGGTCATTGTTGTTCCCAACTGGGCGCCGGTCCCTTTGGGGTCGTTGAAATAACCGGCGACCGCGCGCTTCACCTTTTCACTTGATCCCATCAGCCACAGCACGATGAACAGCGACATCATGGCGGTGACGAAGTCAGCATAGGCCACCTTCCACGCACCGCCGTGGTGGCCGCCGTGGCTGACTTTCTTCTTGATCACGATAATGGGTTGCGATTTCGCGGTCATGATTCTCATTCTTCCCTGAAACTCGGTTGCAGGATTTAAGCGGCTGCTGCTTCTGCACCGCCGCCCTTGCAGTTCTTCTCCATCTCGTCAAAGTTGGGGCGTACATGTGCGGGAATGGCGCGTCGGCCCATCTCAATTGCGATCATCGGCGCAGACCCCTTCAGAAACGACAGCATGAGCACCCGCAGCACATGCAGATATTCATTGTGCTCGTCGGTTGTCTTTGACATGTTCGAAGCCAGCGGGCCGGCCACTCCATAGCAAAGCAGGATTCCCAGAAACGTGCCCACCAGCGCCGCGGCCACCTTCTCGCCAATCTGCTCCGGCGGTCCGCCCAGCGAACCCATGGTGATCACGACTCCCAGAACCGCCGCCACAATGCCCAATCCCGGCAACGCATCGGCCACTGTGCTGAGCGCGTTTACGGGCTGCATCTCCGCGTGATGGTGTACCTCCATGTCGAGCTCCATCATCTGGTCCATGTCGAACGGATCAACACCCCCGGTGATGGCCGTCCGCAGAGTATCGCAGACAAAGTCGCACGCATGATGATCTCCAAGAAACTCCGGGTAGTTCTTGAAGATGCTGCTCTCCTTGGGTTTTTCGACATCCATTTCAACGCTGAGCAAGCCCTCTTTGCGGACTTTATTCAGGAACTGGTACATCATCTTGAGTGTGCTCAGGTACCGCTTCTTGTCGAACTTTGAACCCTTCAACACGCCCAGCAGCCCCGCGATCACGCCTTTGATAATGTGCATCGGGTTGGCTACCAGCAGGGTTCCGGCTGCCGCGCCAACCAGAATCAGGAACTCGGCCGGCTGCACCAGCACCGCAATGTGACCCTTTTCCATCAGAAAGCCGCCAATGACCGCGACGAAGACTACGACAATTCCTATGATTGCGAACATGTGTCTCCTTCCGGCGCGGCAGTGATCCGGTTTCCGCCCGATTGATAGCTGGAAAACATGGCAGCCTTGGCGCGTTCCAGCAGGCCGGCCAGTGTCCCCGCACTGTTGGCCTGCGCCGCGCCAATGCTCACCGTCAGCGAAATCCTATCTCCCCACCAGCGGAAGTCCGCAGTGCGCGCCAGCCCCGCAAGCACCTGCGCATGCACGGCAAGCATGGCCGCGGTGCGCTCATGCGAAATGACCAGAAACTCATCTTCGCCCCAGCGCCCCATGTACTCGGCCGGCCGCAGGCCCTGGCTCAATGCGCGCTCCACTTTTTCCAGCATTGCTTCGCAGGCGCCAGCGCCGTGCGTCCTGCGCAATTCGTGTGCCTGGTCCACCGTAATCCACTGCACTCCAAAGCTCGGTCCGCCCATCGTGAAGTCCGCAAACAGCGATTCCATCCGGTCTTTGAGATCTTCCTGGCTTCCTTCGACATCTTCGTTTTCGCCGGTCACGCCGTGCGGCAGGGCGTCCAGGCACTCCGCGGGATGAAAGACAATCGCAGTGCCGATCCGTGCACCCAGCCCGTCACGCAACGCCAGGAGCCGCGCCATCACCAGCACATCGTGGCCCATCGAGTGCCGGGCATGCGCCAGGTACCCGTGTCCTGACTCGGCTCCATAACCCGGTTCCTGAGCCCCGTGCGCGCTTATGCCGTCGAGCAGAGTCTTCAGCCCGTCCGGCGCCGGCCGGCCCAGCAGGTCCATCGCAGCATAGCCGCTAATGGCGCGCGCAGCCTGGTTCCAGAAGGCAACGTGGCCTTCGCCGTCGAGTACGGCAACGCCCTCCAGCAACATGTCCAACGTCGACTCAACGAGTTCCGCACGATCCGCCATCCAGCGCCTCACTCCCTAAATCGGCAGCGCGCGCAGCAACTTCAAGAATCAGTTGTGGGAAAGCGGAGATGAGAGAAATCTCATGTCGCTTGGACCACCGGATCACTTCCCAGCGGGCAGAGTGGCCGTGCATTGGGCAGGCTTCCCAAGCGGAAGACGAACAATAAACCGAGTGGTGCCCGGCACTGACTGCACCTCGATCGTGCCCGCGAACTTTTGCGTCACAATGCGATGCACAATCTCCAGCCCCAAGCCCGTCCCATGGCCCTGAGGCTTGGTGGTGAAGAACGCTTCAAAGATATGCGGCAGCGCCTCGGGTGGAATGCCTTCGCCATGATCTTCAATGCAGACTGCCAACTGCCCAGGGCCATCTCCCGTCTCAGTTCCAGCCTCGTTCCCAGGCTCAATCCATGTCTCAATCCTGATCTTTGCGTTGGCCGGCGACGCGTCCAGCGCGTTGTCAATCAGGTTGGTCCACACCTGGCTCAGCGACGAACCGCGCGTGTGGATGATTGAAGGGCTGGCCGTAAACTGCTTTTCAACCTGAATGCCCTTGATGCGCAGCTTGTGTCCCAGAATAGTCAACGTGCTTTGCAGGCTGTCGTGCACGTCCAGTTCCTTTGCGGGCGACTTTTCATCGTAGGCGAATTTCTTCACCGCCATCACCAGGTCGGAGACTCGGGTGATGCTCTCTTCAATCGTGCATACCAGGGTCACGCTGGACACCAGCGCTTCCAGCCAGTTCAGTGCGTCCGAAAGGCTCGCGGGTGTGAAGGCTTCTTTGGCGCAAGCCAGTTCTTGCTCTTTCAGGCCGATTCCGACCAGTGTCGGAGCAATCGAGAATGCGTTCTCGACGCCCGCCGCGGTGAGCCAGTCGGCCATCGACTCTTCCGCCTCCGATTGCTCAATGGTGCTCATGGCCTGCAGACTGCAGCCGGCCATGGTGTGCTCCAGCAGAGCCCGCATGCATTCAAGCTGTAAAGCGGTCTTGGGCGCATCGCTGAAGCGCAGGCTCAACTGCTGCAACCGCAGCAGGTTGAGCCGCAATTGGGACGATGCACGCTTGGCCGCCGATCCGGGGTTGTGCAACTCGTGCATCAGACCGGCAGCAAGCGTGCCCAGCGAGATGAGCTTTTCACGGTGCAGGGCTTCCACCTGGTAGGACTGCAGGCGCTGCGACATGTTCGCAAGAATCACCGTACGCACCGTGGGACAGCAGGCAAGCAGGGTCCAGAACTCCTGTTCCGAGAAGCGAACCAGCACAGTGTCGCGCGTCGCTACTACCCGGTGAGGCATATGGGGCTTGCCGATCAGCATCGGCACTTCGCCGAATCCCTCGCCCACCTTGGCAATGCCGGCGAGTGTGTAACTTCCATCCGGTTCGGGTCGCTCGGCGCGTAACTCGCCTTCAAGAACTACGCAATAGAAATCGAGCGGATCCCCAGGCATGCGCAGAATGCCGCCGGTCATTGCATGGATGCGCTCCACCTGCGGGATGACCTTAAAAGCCTCGGGGCCGGCCTGGGCGAAGGGTTTGGTGCGTCTTAGAGCCTCAGCCGCATCCTCGAAGGGAATTGTTTCGACCCGAAATGCCTGCTCTTGGTGCCCCATCCTTGAATTCCCTTCCAACCTTACCCGGCTCAGAACCCGGCCAGATACTGATGCGCAAACTGCACCGCAATCGAACCCTCGCCAACCGCCGAAGCTACCCGCTTCACTGACCCATGGCGCACATCTCCCGCAACAAACACGCCGGGCAGGCTCGACTCAAGCAGGAACGGCTCACGCTGCTGTCCCCAACCCGCCGGCAGCTTTCCATCGCTGCGCAAATCCGGTCCTGCCACCACGAATCCAAACTCATCGCGCAAAATCGTAGGCGGCAACCAGGCCGTGCCCGGAGCAGCCCCGATGAACACAAACAGCGACGAGGCCGGCACCCGCGTTTCGCCTGTCGGACCCTTCAGCGTCAGGCCCTCAAGGTGATCCTCGCCAAAGGCTTCCACCACCTGGGTGTGAGCCTCCAATACAATATTGGATGTGCGGGCAATCTCATCGATTAAGTATTTCGACATAGTGGCCGACAGACCCGCTCCACGCACCAGCATGGTTACCTTGCAGGCATAGCGGGCAAAGTGCAGCGCCGCCTGCCCTGCGGAGTTAGCCCCGCCCACGACATACACTTCTTCATCCTTGCAACTGGCCGCCTCAACCAGCGCGGCGCCGTAGTAAATCCCGAGCCCGGTCAGCTTCCCCGCTCCAGGAACATCGAGCCTGCGATAGGTGACGCCCATGGCCAGCAGAACGACATGGGTTGCCACCTCGCGTCCATCGCCCAATTGCACAAAGCGGTACTGGCCCTCCGTTCGCAGTCCAGTAGCGCGCTGCGACAGGAACTCAGCCCCAAAGCGCGAGGCCTGAACGTGCGCCCGGCGCGCCAGGTCGGCCCCGGTTACACCGGAAGGAAAGCCAAGGTAGTTCTCAATCTTCGAACTGGAGCCGGCCTGCCCGCCGGGAGCCAGGGGCTCAACCACCAGCGTGCGCAGCCCCTCGCTTGCGCCATAGACGGCGCCAGCCAGTCCGGCCGGGCCGGCGCCAACCACCACCATGTCATAGAAGTCCTGAGCCGCCTGAGTGCTCAGCCCGATGCGCTTGGCCAGGTCTGCCGGTTCGGGGTCCACCACCACGCTGCCATCGGAAAAAATGACCACCGGCAGATGGTCGGCATCCAACTCGCGCTCCTTGAGCAGTTTCTGTGCTTCTTCGCTCGCCGCTACATCCAGCCAGCGGTAGGGAACATGGTTGCTCGACAAGAAACTACGCACCTTGTGGTCTTTCAACGACCAGCGATGCCCGATCACTCGCAGGCCCTCAAAGGCTGGTTGGTAGCCGGCATGCCAGTCTTCAAGCAGGTCAGAGAGAACCGGGTAAAGCTTCTCCTCGGGCGGGTCCCAGGGCTTGTTGAGGTAATAGTGAATGCGCGCCGAGTTGATTGCCTGAATCGCTGCCTCGGTGTCCGCATAAGCGGTCAGTAGAACACGCTTGCATTCCGGATAGATGGCCCGCGATCGCTCCAGAAACTCCACACCGGTCATGCCGGGCATCCGCTGGTCGCTCAGGATCAGCGCCACGGGGTCGTGGCGGATATTGAGCTGGGACAGCGTGTCCAGCGCCGCCTGCCCACTGGCCGCGCGCATCACGCGGTAGGTTGATCCGTATTCACGGCGCAAATCCTGCACCACGGCTTCCAGCACGTTCACGTCGTCGTCTACCGCCAGCAGAATTGGCCTCGCCATATGTCCTGATTCTAGAGCCTCCGAGTCCGGCTCTCCAGTCCCCTGTTTTGAAAAACCTTCTTCAAGGGAATTGCAGTTCATTTCCCCCAATACTCATTCGGACGGCCGATTTCGAATGCTTTGCAACAGGGCATGACTTTAGTCGTGCCGTTAAAGGAAATCGAATTTGTCAGGATTTAGCCCCTGCAAAGGTAGCACCGGCACCTCGTTCGTTGCGGGCCTTTTTCCGCAGCCTGTTTGGCCGCCGAGGAATGTTTTTCACCGGGTTTGGACTTTCACCCCAGGCTGATAGCTCTGTTTGTCCTCGATGAAATGCGGGAACAAATGGCTTAGAAAGAATCCAATGTGATCCAGCGAACGCCGAGCAACACCAAACCATATTCTGCATGGTTGCTGTCCCGCTGCCCCGGCGGGTCATTCCAATCCCTCGCTCGTGTTAGTGCATCTTCATGTCTTGTAGCGGTAATCTGTTCTTTGCGATGGCTGCCGGGCAAAAGGCGATCACAGTTGCAAATCAGCGACAGGGAGATTTGGGCACGCTCCACTGTCGCAAATGCAGTCAATCCCAAGACTCTCTGCACAGTTGCCGATAGTCCCCCAAGAGGCGTAGAAAGTTGCCACACTAGACGTTGCCGGTTCGGGCAGCTTTTGGGTCTCGCAGCAGATTGTTTTATCCGGGCATCGAGGCGGTCTCTCCGGAATACGAGGCAGATGAGGCGCACACTATGAACAAGATCATCCTGGCTGATTCGCAGGCAATATTTCGTGCAGGAACAGCCAAAGTGCTGGCAACGGACGAGGATATGCGCATCATTGCGCAGTGCAGCGACCTGGACCGCATGTACCACGCAATCACCACCTTTCCAGGGTCCATCGTCCTGTTTGCCGCGGCGCTCAGGCCAGACTTCACCCGTCTCCGCATGCTGCTTGAAACGACAGGCAGCCGCGGAATCGTGATTGCCGAAAACAACGAGATTGCCGGCACTTATCTTCACCAGGGCTTTCGCGGCGTAGTCTTCCGCAGCGTGAACGGGCCAGCGCTCGGAGACTGCGTGCGGCGGGTAGCAGCAGGAGAAACCTGGCTGCCTCCGCAGGTCATGCAGCCCGAAGCTCCAGAAGAAGACATGGTGGGAACGCGCGTCCGCGACCGGCTCACCCCCAAGGAAATGCGCATTGTGGCCCTGATCGTTCAAGGCTGCAAGAATCGCGAAATCGCCATCCGGCTCAAGACCACCGAACAGGTCATCAAGAATTACCTGCGCTCCGTCTACGACAAAACCGGCGTAAGCGATCGTCTGGAACTGGCCCTGTTCACGATTCACCATCGCGTTCTGGCGCAGGCCGCAGCCGAGGTAGGCAGCAAGATCGAGGTTGAAGAACGCACCGCACCCCCGGCGGTTGCCTGAGGCGGTTTCTCAGACGAATCGACCACCGACACATGAAAATGGGGACGGCCTCAAGCCATCCCCATTTTCATGCAAACAAAACTCCCACGCAGCGCCCTACTTTTGTTCGGCCTTGAATGTAAACGCGTCGCCTGGCAGAGACTTGTTCAGCTTGAAATCCTTGTAAAAGCAGACCTTGGAACTCATTGCGTTCAAAGTGAATATCTGCTTCAGACTCACCGCACGGTCCGGGTCCACCCAGATGGTCACCTTGGCCAGGTTCTTGCGCACTTCGGGGTCTTTGGCCACCAGTTCGAGCTTCTCGGTGCTGATTCCGTCGATCGGTTCCGCGCCGAGATACTTGATATCCCACTTGGTTTCAAGATCACGGCCACTGGCGCCGAAGCCGAGCAGCAGATAGCTCTCGAATTTGCCCGCCTGCGGATAGCTCGTCACCTGGTTGCTGCCAGACTCGTGCAGCTTGAGAACCCCGCCGAGGTAGGTGTAGGCCTTGGTGGAAGGCTTGCCATTGTGCTCTTTGAAGTGAACGCCCATGCGGAATTGAGCGCCCTTGCGGTCATAGTAAACCAGTCCCTTGAAGACGTCCTTGTCGTAGATGGGATCGGTCGTAATGTCGTCAAATTCCACGTCCGCGGACATGGTTTGGAAGTTGGCGGCGGACGTGTTGAGCCGGTCGAGAACGCTCTTCAGGTCGCTCGCGGGAGTGGCATGGGCGGCGGGGACAGCCAAAAACGTCAGCGCAAGCGTTGCGGCAACCATGATCTTGATCTTGAAGTGCATTCATTTCCTTTAGGTGTTGGACGCGCCAGATCCAGCGAAGAACCAGAATAATCCGCTATCGGTGGGCCCAGACCTTCCAAACGGGATTGCCCCGATCGTCGGTGGCGGTTTCCCAATGCTCAACGAAGACATCGTCGCCAGTGACTGGCTCAATGGCCTTGCGCAGCGCCTTCTTAACCGTTGGGTCGGACGCGGCAGTGTGTAAATCCAGAGGGACGTCGGCTGCCTGCACGGTGACGATGACTCCCTGGCCGTCGTTTCCGATGACCTGGATGGGATGAACCGGACCACCGCTCGGCGAGGGCTTGTCCGCATAGCTCCATCCGGGAATGTGAGGCGTGACAAAGATGAAGAGGAGAATTGCGGTAACCATGACGTCGTAGTGCAGGCTGCCCCGCGAGTAGGTCCAGTAGAAATAGCTGAGCAGGACTTGCTTCACGGTGCGGCGAGCCTTGGGGGGGGGCGCGGATTGGTTGCTTTGCGGCATCAGAATCCCTTCATGGGCGCGGTTCCGGCACAATACGTTCCAGGCCGCCCATGTAGGGGCGCAGGGCGTCTGGAATGAGTACCGAACCGTCGGTCTGCTGATAGTTCTCGAGAATCGCGAGCCAGGTGCGGCCGACCGCCAGACCGCTGCCGTTGATGGTGTGGACGAACTCCGGTTTTGCTTTGGCTCCTTGCGTTCCGGGCCGGTAACGAATGTTGGCGCGGCGGGCCTGGAAGGCTTCAAAGTTGGAGCAGGAGGAGATTTCGCGGTAAAGCTGCTGGCCTGGGAGCCAGACTTCCAGGTCGTAGGTCTTGGCGGAGGAGAAGCCGGTATCGCCGGCGCAGAGCAGGACGCGGCGATAGGGAAGCCCGAGTGCCTCGAGAATCTCTTCGGCGTCGCGGGTCAGCTTTTCGTGCTCGTCGTTGGATTCTTCAGGGCGCACGAACTTGACGAGCTCGACTTTTTGAAACTGGTGCTGGCGGATGATGCCGCGGGTATCTTTGCCGGCGGCTCCGGCCTCGGCCCTGAAACAGGGTGTGTAGGCGGTGAGGCAGATGGGCAGGCGGGCTTCGTCAAGGATCTCGTCGCGGTAGAGGTTGGTGACGGGAACCTCGGCGGTGGGAATGAGCCAGTGGTCGGAGAATCGGCCATAGTCCTCAACGTCTTCACCACTGTCTCCAAAGGCGACTGACATCATGGTGCGGGCGGCATCGCCTTCCGGCAAAATCTCGGCACATCGGAAAAGGTCTTCAGCGAACTTGGGCAACTGGCCGGTGCCAAACATACTCTTGCTGTTGACCATGAAGGGCGGCAGCACTTCCGTATAGCCGTGCTTCTCGGTGTGCCGGTCGAGCATGAAGTTTATTAGCGAACGCTCTAGGCGCGCCCCAGCGCCCATGTAGACAGCAAAGCGCGCTCCGCTGATTTTTGCCGCCCGATCCAGGTCAAGAATTCCCAGCGCTTCTCCCAGCTCCCAGTGCGGCTTGGGAGTGAAGGCGAAGGCGGGCTGCTCGCCCCAATTTCTTACATTCAGGCTGTCCTCTTCAGACATGCCTGGCCGCCAGGTCTTTACCGTGATGTTGTCGGCTTCTGACTTGCCGGCGGGAACCTCGTCGCGGGTGAGGTTGGGGACGCTGACGAGCACCTGGCGAAGCTTCTCGCCCTTCACGGCGACCTTCATTTCGAGATCTTTAAGGTTGTCCCTGAGGAACTCGCGGACTGCTTCCTGGCCCGCGAGAGCCTTGTCCTTGTCGCCAGCCTTAAGCAGTGCGCCCACCTGCTGCGAAAGCTCGTTGCGGTGGGCTCTGAACTGCTCGGCGGCGGTGATGGCTTCACGGCGAGCCTGGTCGAGGGCGCGAAAATCGCCAAGCAGCGCGACAGGGTCGGCGTTGCGGGCGCGGAGTTTGGCTTCCACGAGTTCGAGGTTGTTGCGGACAAATCCCAAGTCGAGCATGGCTCTATTAGTTTACCCGACGGGAATCGCAGGTTCCTGTGATGGCGGTTTGCTGGCGGAAGGCGAACTCCCGACAATCGGCCAAAAACGCAAAACGGCACTCGAAACGAAGCGCATTTGCGGTATTTTTCGGGGAAGAAGGGCCTTTTGGGAGTAAAAACAGGCGATTTTTCGGGGTTTATGTTTACCTATTGGTACATAGGCGGTTTTCGTAAAGTGTTTATTACAGGCATGTTAATAGGGTCATAGCGCCAGAATTTGGCAGATTCTGAGGTAGGGGGGGTGGGTCGCCGTCCAAAATCCCCGGAATGTGGGTCCGCCAATACGCCGGAGACAGCCGGTTTGAAGAGATTGTGCATAGGATGATTGTGCGCTTTTGAGGTTTAATTGCATGCAAACTTGCGGAAAGTTTTTTGGCGTGGTCTTCGGGCCATCCCTCCGGGACGGCCGTCGTCGTTTGTGGGCCTGTCCGCCGGACTTGATCCGGGTCTAAATTTGTTGGCTCGCTCAGCGAGGCGGTTTGGACTCTTGGTTTGTGGGTCCGGCATCGATCTGGTCTTGCCAGCCGGGGAGGCGCTGGTCGCCGGTGATCAACCTTGCCCCGCGTGTGAAGGTGAAGTAGGTCCAGACCCAAGCTGCAAATACAGCAAAGCGGTTGCGGAAGCCGATGAGGAAGAAGATGTGGACCACGAGCCAGGTAATCCAGGCGGGGAATCCGTCCAGGTGGGCTTTGAAGGGCCACTCGACCTTGGCGACAGCGTCCATGCGGCCGATGGTGGCCATGTCTCCCTTGTCGAAGTAGCGGAATGGGGGGCGAGGTTTGCCCTGGAGGTCTGCCGCAATCATTTTGGCGATGTGGTCGCCCATTTGCATGGCTGGCTGGGCCACGCCGGGTATCTGGTGGCCGTCCTGCTCGAAGTGGGCCAGGTCTCCGAGGACGAAGACGTTGGCGAGGCCGGCTGGGTTCAGGTGAGCATCGACGAGCACACAGCCGCGACGGTCCAACTGAACGCCAGGGACTGCCGCCAGCATTTTGCCGAGTGGAGACGCCTCCACTCCCGCAGCCCAGAGTGTGACGACGGCGTCGATGCGCTGATCTCCTGCTTGCACCCAGCCGGGGCCGATGTTGGTGACATGCGTGTTGGTATGGACCTCGACCCCGAGCCGCGTCAGGGCTGCCTCGGCCTTGGCGGAAAGATCGGGCGGGTAGGCAGCGAGGACGCGGGGAGACCCCTCCAACAGCAGCACCCGCGAGGTTGAGGGGTCGATGTGGCGGAAGTCGTGCCGCATGTAGAGCTGGGCTATGTCGCTGATGGCGCCGGCCAGTTCAACGCCCGTGGGACCGCCGCCGATGACGACGAAGTTGAGGGGCGGATGCCAGCCGTGCTCGACCATCTGCCGCTCGGCGAGCTCGAAGGCGAGGAGCACGCGGCGGCGAATCTCGGTGGCGTCTTCGATCGTCTTGAGGCCGGGAGCGAACGGCGCCCACTCGTCTTTGCCGAAGTAGGAGTGGGTTGCGCCGGTGGCCAGCACGAGGTAGTCGTAGCGAAGCTCGGCGCCTGATCCAAGTGTGACGGTGCGCGCGGAGGCGTCGATGCCCACAACTGCGTCCATCAGGACCTGGGCGTTGGCTTGGCGCCGCAGGATGGTGCGAATGGGCTGGGCGATATCGGCCGGGGAAAGCACGGCCAGCGCCACCTGGTAAAGCAGAGGCTGAAAGGTGTGGTGGTTGCGGCGGTCGACGAGCGTGACCTCGACCGGCAATTGGGCCAGGCCCTTGGCCGCGTGAATGCCGGCGAATCCTCCACCGACGATCAGCACGCGGCGGAGGGGCGGTTGCAGAAGTACGGTTTCGTTGCCCAAGGTTGGAAAGCCCTCACCAGGGTTGATGCGGAATGGTGGGCGGAAGTCGCGGCGGGGGAGGGGATTGTGTTGCAGGGTGGGATGGTGGTGGCGGGGTATGGGGACGGTGCGGGAGATGACAGCTTGAAGGGCGGAGGCGAGCTAGTCAGCGGGTGAGGGCTATTTGCTTTTAAAAGGAGCAACCGCAGATCCCTCCACTGCGGTCGGGATGACAGTTTTTCGGGGGTGGGAAGGGTGCGGTTGGGATGACGGCGCTTGTTTCAGGGGGATTGGCTGAGGGTCAGTTGGGTGCGAATTCGGGGTGGCGGGCTGGGGGGGTGAACTGGCGGGTGGAAGCGGGAGCGGCTTCCGGGGCTGGGTTTTCTTGGTCTTCGAAGATGTGACCGACGGTTCCAATCGGCACTGGCTTGTAAGGCAGGAAGACGCGGAAACTGGCGCCGCGCACCGGATTGCGCTCGGCCCAGATGCGTCCCGAGTGGTGGTGGATGATGGTGCGGCAGATGGCGAGGCCCAGTCCGGTGCCTCCCTTCTGGCGGGCATCAGAGGCGTCCACCTGCTGGAAGCGGCCAAAGATCGACTCCAGCTTGTCCGCTGGAATGCCGCGGCCCGCGTCGACCACCGAGAGCGTGACTCCGTTGGGATCGGGGCGCATGAGCACGGAGACGGCGGAGTTGCGCGGAGAGAACTTGATGGCGTTCGAAAGCAGGTTGGTAAGGACCTGGAGCAGGCGGTCGGAATCGGCGGCGATTTCCACCTGGGTTGAATCGCGGATGAGTTGGACGCCTGCTGCGTCAGCCACGGGCGCTACGCCTTCAATGGCCTGGCGGACGATCTGGCCGAGCTGCACTTTGCGGAAGACGAAGCGCTCGCGTCCGCTCTGCATGCGTTCAATGTCGAGGATGTCGTTGATGAGCCGGAGGAGGCGTTCCGAGTTGGAAAGCGCAATGCGCAGCAGGTTAGCGGCCTTGTCGTTGAGGGGGACGAGGCTGCCATGGTTGAGGAGCCCAAGCGCACCTTGAATGGCGGTGAGAGGGGTGCGCAACTCGTGGCTTACCGTGGAGACAAATTCGTCTTTCAGCTTGTCGAGGGCATATCGCTGGCTGATGTCGCGGAAGCTTAGCACAGAGCCGGACAGGCGGCCGTGATCGAGGATGGGCGTGAGGGCGTAATCGACGCGGAACGGGCTGCCGTCAACACGGTAGAGCGTGTCTTCTCCCGCGGTTGCCATCAGTTGCAGTCGTCCGGTGGCGCGCAGCAGGGCGCAATCAGGGCCGCACTGAGTGTCAGTGGGCGCCGCGCCATGGAGCAAATCATGCACCGGCCTTCCGGTAAGGCTGGACGGGGTTGAGCCGAGCATGCTGACGGCGGCGGGGTTGGCGAAGCTGATGAAACCGTTGCTGTCGAGTCCGCAGATGCCGTCGGCCACCGAGTTGAGCAGGATCTCCTGCTGGCGGTAGAGCTTTTCGGCCCAGCCGCGCTCCTGCGAGCGAGCGAGCATTTGTCCCAGGGAGACAGCTACGGCCTCGACAGCGGCCATTGTCTCGCGATTCTCGCGCAGGGCGAAGTGGCAATAGAACTCGAGGACCGCGAAGACCCTGTTGCCGACGCGAATTGGGGCGGTGCAGCCGGAAACCATGCCGCGACGCAGTGCCGACTGGGTATGGGGGTTGGCCGGCTCAGCGGCAAGATCGGCTACCCAGATTGCGCGGCCGTCCTGCCAGGCGCGTCCCGGCATGCCTGCACCGGGGTTCAGAGTCTGGCCCATGCTGTCTTTGAGCAACGATGCGGTGCGTCGACCGGGCGCATTCCAGCCGGAGCAGAACTCGAGGCAATTCTTGTCGGTGTTGACTTCCCATTTGAGAGCGACATCCCAGCCCTGGGAGACGCAGAGGGCCTCCAGAATTCGCATGGAAGCGACCTCGGGCGAGGTGTTTTCGCCGACTATTTCGCTGACCACCAGTTGCAGCGCGACACGGCGCTCCCTTTGCACCATGAGGCGGAGAACCAGGACCGCCGCAGCGGCTCCGGCGGAGAAGATCAACACTTCGGTAAAGCGGGGGTCTACCGTCAGGCTGTGGGTGAGCAGGCCAAACACGCCTGCGAGAGCCAACCCGGTCAAGATGGCCGAGAGGTAGGAAAACCCGCGCTTCACCAAGTGCGCGTGCTGCTCGCTGCCGTTCGTCCTGGTTCTGCCGGACAGGTCCGCCATCGTTCCCCCAAGCAAATTGCCGGAATTCGCTCACCGCACGTCTGGCGGCCCGCATTCTGGCTAGCAAGTTCGCCAATCGACGGGATTCCAACTGGATTGCAGCATCCCAAGGGCCATTTCCGCGCGACGAGTAAGGCTTTGCCTGTTAACGAGTTATGGACGGTGACCGAATTGGCCTGTGAACAGTTGTTTACACGTCATACCTGTACGATTACAGGTCATTTCGGCACATTGGCTCGTGGTTTTGACTGTTTGACCGCCTAATTGCTAGGGATGTTGTTCGACGGAAATGGAGATCGTGCCGGCATTGCCGGAGGCGGCCAGGGCCAGCAGGTTGGTGGCAATCCCCGGAAGCGAGGCGGGCGTGAACGTGACGGTTCCGTCCAGCGACGAGGTGGCTGTCGCAGTTTGCGTCTCCAGCAGGTTGGATGGAGGACAGGCGGAGTGTGCCGGGCAGGGTGGCGCCCAGGCATAGAGCGCCTGATAGAGAGAGACAGTACCGGCGGCTATCGGATTCCCGTCCATATCGAGCAAGCGTAAGGTGATCTGGCCGGGAATGGCCTGGACGCTCAGAGTTTGCGTTGTTCCGGAGACGGCCTGGAGCATGGCGAACTCGGGACGCGCGCCGATGGCGGTGAAGGCCACGCATTGGCTGGTGCCGTTGAGGCAGGCGTTGATGGTGGCCAGTTGGCCTTCGGCGAGCGGGCCAGCGGTGAGGGTTTGCGAGGCGATGCCGGAGCTGTTGGTGAGGGCGGCTGCGGCGCCTTGTGGGGTGAGACCGGTGGCAGTGGTCTGCCAAGACACCGCCTGTGCGCCGAGGGGAGCTCCGTTGTTGAGCACCAGTGCCTGGACCGGCCAAGGGATGCTGGCGCCGGCGGCAACCGAGAGCCGCGGCGTGAGGGCAGCCAGCACCGGGGGCGTGCCTCCGGAAAACTGGGCTTGAAGACTGGAGCCGTTGGTGAGCGAGGCAGTCACGATGGACAAGGTTCCGTCGGTTGCGGTGACGTTGAGGGAGGCGCGGCCATCGCCGCCGGTGGTGACAGTGCAGGTCGGGTTGCCACAGGCCAGGGTTGCAGTGCCGCCGGCAACGCTGTAGACGACCGTGACGCCGCTGGCAGGGGCCAGGTTGGAACCGAGAGCGGTGACCGTGAAAGGAATTGGAACGCCGATGGGGACAGTGTTTGTTGGAGCGGTAACCAGGGTTAGCGCGTCGCCGGTTGCGGAGTCGTAGCTGACGCCGGCGGAGATGATCGCGGCGGCGTAGAAGATGGGCAGGTCGTCTACTTCGACATCGACGGAGCCGGTGACGCCGGATGCGGCGGGTGGGGCGATGGCGTCGATTTCATTGGGAGAGACGCTGGTGACCAATGCGGGCTGGCCGTCGACCAGCACCGTATCGGCCAGGCGAAAGCCCATGCCCTGAATGACGATTGGCCCCCCTTCGGCGGGCAGATGCTGCGGCTGAACGGTGTCTGCGTAGAGCACCCAACCGTTGTACGGGTAGTCGGGCCGTCCGTCGCCGCGCTGGTCGGCAACGCCGATCTGGACCAGGTCGCTGCCGGACGCGGTGACGCGCAGCCAGGATTCGCCGACAGCGAGGCCGTTCATGCCCGGAGCCGCGCCAACCGGCGGTGTGCCCACTGGGTCAGACCCATCCCAAACGCCAATTGAGGGCATGGCCTTGGATTCCGTGGGTGCGCCGGACTCGTCAAGGGCCTGAGTGACGACGGTAAAAGTGCGGCCGCCGCGAACCGGGAAGGTAAACCAGTCGGTTTGGGCTATCTGGCTGAGACGGCCACTCCACTCGCCACTGACGGGGAGGCTGCGGGGGGAAGCCTCGGTGCCGACGGCGGTTTCGGTTGCGCCGATGGCGGAGTCGGCGACGGTGACGGTCAGCGATTGGGTGCTACCCGCGCCAAGGTTGGAGATTGTGATTGGCAGCAGAGAGCCGGAGGGCGCCACCTGACCGTCGAGATAGGGGCCAACCGAGTCTTCCAGAATATAGAGCGGATCGATGGGCTCAAAGGTGACCTCATAGTTGGCGCTGGTTGCGCCGGGCGGAAGCGGCATGGCGGATAGATCGAAGTAGCCCTGCAGAGCTGGGTCATTCGAGCCCCACATGGTGAGCGGCTTGCTGTTTGCATCTGTGAAACCGGTGATGGGATTGCCGTGGTTGCCGTTGAAATAGCTGCCGGAGGCGAAGGTGACGGTGTATTGATAGAGCGGGTTGCCGTAGTCGTCCAGCGGGCGGGCGACAACGTTGACACCCTGCATGCCGATGCCGTTGCGGAAGGTGATGGTTCCGTTGATGGAGATGGTGTTGGCTGCGGTGAGCTGCTTGGCGGGGAAGGCGGAGGCATTCTGCGCGGTGACGGGATAGATGCGGCCGAGGGCGGCGATATCGTCGAAGCGGAGGACTGTGGGGTCGGGAATGCACTGTCCTCCCGCTTCACTGCAGACACCGCTGAGTGGCTGCATCACAGGCCAGCCTGCGAATCCTCCGGGAAGTTCGCTGCTGAGGGCGGTTGGATTGACTTGCGCGTAGTCGAGGCCCAGGATGCGGCCGAACGCGCGTTCGAGCTCGTAGTTCATCATCTCAAGCAGGTCGGGGCTGGTGGCGCACAGACCGTTGAGCACGATGATGCCGTGCGCTATGGTGGCGTCGGGATTGATGGTGTCGAGCCATGTCCAGACGCCGTTGTTCTGGCAACTGGTTGGATCGCTTGCGCCGGTTCCGAAGATGGCATCGATCACTGATCCGTCGGCGTCAAAAATGATGCCGAGCGGGTAGCTGCCGGCCGCCGGAGTGACGTCCGCAGGTGCGGTGATGACACCGTTGACGGCCGAGATGTTGCCGGCGCTGACGTCTTCGTTGAGTTGGCCCTGATGGGTGAGTGTGACAGCCGCGGTAGGTACGGCGGACCAGAGCGCGGCCGCCCCATCCACCATGGCCGTAGCCTGCTGGTTGTTGATGGAGGCGTTCAGGGGCCCTTGGTCGATGGAGTAATTGACCATGCCGCCGGACCAGTGAATGGGCTGGCCGAGCGCGGCAGGGCTGAAATAGCTGACCCCGGCAACATATTTGGGGCCGCCAGCGTGCGCGGAGCCCGAAGTGAGAAGGGGCAGGACGGCGAAAAGGCAGGACCCAAGGCGACGTGACAGAATGGCATTGAACACGGCAGAGACTCCGGATAGCTTTCTATGCGGCGTCTCGGAAGGTTCCGGATGATGGATGCAAGGCCCCGACGTGGAGGCGGTTGCATGCCCTTTATGAGCAGCCGCACACGAATTCAGAGCGTGCGGAGTGCCTTTATGAGGGTGGCGGGGTTAGCAGATTCTAATGTGGCGGGTCTTTGGGAGATAAGACAGTGTTCGCGCCCCTCGAATGAGGAGCGTGCCATGAGAATCCTCTAATAGTGCTCAACGATCGGTGATCGGCAACGGGAGCCGGTCGTTGAAACGCACTGAGCAGGGGCAGCTCGTCAGATCTCCGGGTAGAAGTCGAAGAAGGCGTCGAGACTGCGCTTCAGCTGGGCCTCAATCTCTTCGCGCGAGCCTTCGATGGAGTGCATGGTGACGTGTGCCTGGTGGCCGTTGGCCAGCTTGAGGGTTGCGTCCTGGATTTCGGTGACTTCGCCTTCGGGTAGAAGCCTGAGTCCGTAGATGAGTGTGAGGTTGGCCATAGGTGCCATGATAAAGAGGAAAGCATCGCGAGGGAACCTTGAAAATGAGCGAGATAAGTCGGCGAGATTGGCTGAAGGGAGCGGCGGCCGCCTGGGTGGTGGCCGAGAGTGGCTGGGGTGCGACAGCGGCGATGGCATTGGAACTGCCGAATGCGCGACCGGCGAAGGCGGATCGACACTTTACGAGCGCCGCGGTAGAAGCGCTGATTCCTGCGATACAGCGGAAGATGGCCGACCGTGCGCTGGCGACGATCTTTGAGAATTGCTATCCGAACACGCTGGACACGACGGTGTTCCCAGGCGTATTTGAAGGCAAGCCGGATACCTATGTGGTGACCGGCGACATTGATGCGATGTGGCTGCGGGACTCGTCTGCGCAAGTGTGGCCTTACCTGCCGCTGGCGAAGGACGACGAGAAGCTGCGCACGCTGATGGAAGGCTTGATTCGCAGGCAGGCGCGGATGATTCTGATCGATCCGTATGCGAATGCCTTTATGCGCGACGAGAAGGCAGCGCCGCTGAGTTGGGCGGTGGACGACAAGACCGAGCATCATGCGGGGGTAGGCGAGCGCAAGTGGGAGGTGGACTCGCTGTGCTACACGCTGCGACTGGCGCACGGTTATTGGCAGGCCACCGGGGATACGCAGCCGTTCGATGCGACGTGGAAGGAAGCGGCATGGTCGATTGTGCGGACGTTTCGCGCACAGCAGCGGAAAGGTGGGCCCGGGCCGTACTCATTCCAGCGATCGTCGTTGGTTCCGTATGACACGGTGCCGCTGGGCGGCTTCGGCAACCCGGCGAGGCCGGTGGGCATGATTTTCTCAATGTTCCGGCCGTCGGACGATGCGTGCATCTATCCGTTGTTTGTGCCGGCGAATTTGTTTGCGGTGGTGAGTCTGCGCCAGTTGGCGGAGCTTGCGGCGAAGGTTCTGGGCGATGCGAAGCTGGCCGCCGAGGCGGAAGCTCTGGCAGCGGAGGTGGAGCGCGCGCTGGCGCAATTCGGCAAGACGCAGCACGGGCAGATTGGCGAGATATGGGCTTACGAAGTGGATGGCTACGGCAACGCGCTGATGATGGACGACGCGGGCGCGCCGGGGCTGCTGAGTTTGCCTTACCTGAAATGTTGCGGCCGAGAGGATGCGCTCTACCGGCGCACGCGGCAGTTTGCGCTTGGCGAGGCGAATCCGTATTTCTTCCGCGGCAAGGCGGGCGAGGGTCTGGGCAGCCCGCACGAGGGGCTGAACATGATCTGGCCCATGGGAATAATCTACCGTGCGCTGACGGCAACGGATGACGAGGAGATTCGCCGATGCCTGCGCTGGCTGCGGGACACGACGGCGGGGACGGGATTTATGCATGAGTCGTTCGACAAGGACGATGCCAGCCATTTCACGCGGCCATGGTTTGCCTGGGCCAATACTCTCTTCGGCGAATTGGTATTGAAACTGGCGAATGAGCGGCCGGGTTTGCTGGGTGCGAGCCTGGGCTGAGGCGGCTTGATGGGCGCGGATAAGAATCGGAGCGGCGGGCGGAGCATCTAGAATCTTGGTAAGGAAACAGGACAGGAACCATTCATGGCAGAGATTCGCGACACGGTAATTCTGGGCTCCGGCTGCGCCGGGCTTACGGCGGCCATCTACACGGGCCGGGCAGGGTTGAACCCGCTTGTGCTGGAAGGGCACGAGCCGGGGGGGCAGCTTTCGATCACCACCCTGGTGGAGAATTTTCCGGGATGGCCGGAGGGTATTCAGGGGCCGGACCTGATTGAAAACATGAAGAAGCAGGCGGAGCGATTTGGGGCGACGTTTCAGCTTGCGCATCTGAACCGCGTGGAACTGGGCGCGCATCCGATCAAGCTGCATACGTCGGCGGGTGAGGTGCATACGCGGACGCTGATTGTGGCCTCAGGCGCCAGCGCGCGGTGGCTGGGGCTGCCAAGCGAACAGGCTCTGATTGGGCATGGGGTCTCAAGCTGCGCGACTTGCGATGGGTTCTTCTTTCGCGGCAAGGAGATTGCGGTGGTGGGCGGCGGCGACTCGGCGATGGAAGAGGCGCTGTTTTTGACGCGCTTTGCCACCAAGGTAACGCTGCTGCACCGGCGTGAGGCGTTCCGCGCATCGAAGATCATGCTGGACCGCGCAATAGCTCATCCAAACATTGAGCTGCGCACCAACACCGTGGTGGAAGAGGTGCTGGGCGTGGAAGAGAAGGAAGTTCGCGGGTTGAAGCTCAAGGATACGAAATCGGGCACTCAGGATGAGCTTGCGATCAGCGGGCTGTTTTTGGGCATTGGTCATGAGCCGAACGCGAAGATGTTTGAAGGCCAGATGGACCTGGATGAGGATGGCTACATCAAGACCACGGGCAACGTGCTGACGACGCATGGCGGCAAGGTGATTCCCGGCGTGTTTGCCTGTGGGGATGTGCAGGACCGGCGTTATCGGCAGGCGATTACGGCGGCGGGGTCAGGATGCATGGCGGCGCTGGAAGCGGAGAAGTACCTGGAGGAATTCGGGCACTAAGCATCTGCGGTGCGGCAGACGCTCGGCACCTGCGGTGCGGCCAGCGCTCGCTATTCGCTCGCATGTGCCTTGTTCTTTCAGTCTTGCATGAGGGCTCTGAATCCAGGGTGGTTTCGAGTATGCGCGAAAGAACAAATACAAGTCGTTGGACTCAGACCCCCAACCTGCGCCTCAAAGAACAAAGACCACTCTTTGGGGCTCGGGTGCTGAAGAACGCCTGGGGCCACTTTCGGTCCTCATGAACAGCGCCCGAAGAGCAACCGCAGATCCCTCCACTTCGGTCGGGATGACAGTGTGGTGGTAATGAACATGCTGGACGATTTTGGCGTTCATGGTAGCCGTAACTCGCATTGCGGGGGGCAGGATGCTTGGGATGACAGTTTGGTGGGAATGAAGACCCTGGGATATATTGGCGTTCATTGCAGGTGCAACTTGCCGCGCGGGTCGGATGCTCAGGAGGACAGATTCTCTTTGTGATGAACTTCAGACTCGGGATGCTAGTGGGAAGAGGAACGGAATGGCAGCAACGATCTTTCCGGGGCGGTATACCGCGCAGGGCGATGAGCCGTTTGTGGTGTTCCTGATCGGCTTTCGCGTGAACCGATGGCTTGCGGTGCGCAGTTGGACGCGCGTGGCGGGGGCGATGGGTCCGATGATTGCGGAGCTCAAAAAACAGCCGGAGCTGGGGCTGCTGCATGTGGAGACTTTCATGTACTGGCGCGGCGTGGGGATGGTGCAGTACTGGCGTAGCTTTGAGCAACTGCACGCATATGCTCATGCACGCGACGCGGCGCACCTTCCGGCGTGGGCGGAGTTCAACCGGCGGATTGGCGGCAACGGCGTGGTGGGCATTTGGCATGAGACATACCGGGTGACGCCGGGGCAGTACGAGACCATCTATGCGAACATGCCGCGCTTTGGGCTGGGCAGTGCGGGGAGGCATTTGCCGGTGACGGGTCGGATGGAAGGCGCACGGGAGCGGATTGAGGCTAAGGCCGACTAGAGCAAGGCACGATCAGAATTTGTGAAAGACAAAGAAGGCGGCGGCTACCAGGCAGAATGCGGCGGCGGCGTGGTTCCAGTGCAGCTTGCTACCGAAGTAAAACGTGGTGAAGACGCCGAAGACGATCAGGGTGATAACTTCTTGGATGACTTTGAGCTGCACCGGGGAAAACCGGCCGTAGCCGAGGCGGTTGGCGGGGACCTGGAAGCAGTATTCGAAGAAGGCGATGCACCAACTGACGAGGATGACCTTCCAAAGCGGCTGCGACTCGAACTTGAGGTGGCCATACCAGGCGATGGTCATAAAGATGTTGGAGAAGATGAGAAGAACGATTGTCCACATGGATGTGTTAGAAGCGGCGCGGCTTGGCCGGGTTGCAGGGGTGCGTGTGGCTGGGATGAGGCAACGATGACGGTTTTGGCGGAGAATCTTGAGCGGCTGGAAGAGGCGATTGGTGCGGCGTGCCGGAAGGCGGGGCGAAGTCGGTCGGATGTGGAGCTGATGGCGGTGTCGAAGACGTATCCGGCGGCGACAATCATAGAGGCTGCGGAACTGGGGCTGCGTCTGTTTGGCGAGAACCGGGTGCAGGAGTTTGCGGCCAAGGCGTTCGAACTGGAAGGCTGGCGCGCGGAGGGGAGCAATGCCGCCGCGGATGAGCCGATATTGGTGCATCTGATTGGGCACCTGCAATCGAACAAGGCGCTGCGGGCGGTGGAGCTATTCGATGCGATCGATTCATTGGATTCGCTGAAATTGGCGGAGCGGCTGAACGAAGCGGCAGGGAAGCTTGCCAAGCGGCTTCCGGTGCTGATTGAGGTGAAGCTGAGTCCGGAGGAAACCAAAGCTGGGCTGGAGCCGGAGTTAGCGGATGAGTTATTGGAGCGGCTGCCGGATTTGGAACATCTGGATACACGTGGACTTATGACGATTGCGCCGTGGGGCGTGGCGGAGGATGTAACTCGGGCTTGCTTCCGGAGTTTGCGGAATTGGCGGGATAAGTGGGCGGCGAGTTATCCGAAATTAGGGATGGATGTGTTGTCGATGGGGATGAGCGGGGATTTTGGGTTGGCGATTGAAGAAGGGGCGACGCGGATACGGGTGGGGACGGCGCTGTTTGGCAAGCGGACGCCGTGGACGGGGCCGGAGTAATGATCAGGGTTGTCGATGGCGGGGTGACGCTGGCGGTGCGGGCGCAGGCTGGGGCGAGGAAGACGGCTGTGGTTGGAGTGTATGGCGAGGGTGTGGCGGCGCAGTTGAAGATTGCGGTGCAGGCGCCTCCGGTGGAGGGCAAGGCGAATCTTGCGTTGATTGCTTTTTTGGCGGAGACCTTTGGACTGGCTAAGAATAAAGTGGAGTTAGTGGGCGGGGAGTTGTCTCGAAGTAAGGTGTTTTTGTTGCGGGGAGTGACAGAGGCCGGGGCTGACTCGTTGCTGAGTCGAGAGCGAAAATTGCGCTGAGTGGATGTCCGGTTTGTGGCGGGCATATACTGGAGCCACCTTTTTCTCCTGCGGGGCAAGCACGTGAACCATCCCATAAAAAATCGCCGGCGTTTTTCCGATGGCGTTGATGTCGTCTTCGTTTTGGCGGTGGCGATGGTTGGGGGCCTCCTTCCGGCGGCGGGGCAGGAGCTGCGTGGAGTTTCCGCGGAGGGGTATATTACCGCGACCCAAACTCCGGACGGGTTTGATGTGAACGGCCGGCATGTGTTGCTGACCAGCCAGACAAAATACGTGCTTGCCGGGGACAAGTCATCGGTTGCCACCGGGTCATTGAGCGATGCGATGCAAATTGGGGCGTATGTTGCAGTGGTTGGGCGGTCGACTGGCAAAACCAAACCGGTGACAGCCAAGAGCGTCTATCTGCGCGACGATCTGGACGAGAGTCTGAGTGGACTGGGCGTGATTGAGCGGGTAAGCGGGAGTGGGGCTGAGCCGGAGTTTGAGGCGGACGGCTACCGCATACGAATTCCGGTGGGTGCGGCGACAAGTTTTCGGGGCGACGTGAAATCGATGGCCGATGTGGGTCCAAATACCTGGATTCGCTACGAAGGAAAGCGGGACGCTGACGGTGTTCTGGTCGCGTCCAAAGCAAAGTTCATGCAGGTGAAAGCCAAGCTGCCGAAGACGGTGGATGGGCTGGAGTCGTTTGACATGCTGTTGGAGAAGCCAGACCTGGGCGCACATAAGGATGGGAAGGTGAGGCTTTTTGCGGTGGGCGGCTGGCGGAAGATTCCGGCGGACCGGGCGTTGCAGGAACGAGTGGCGCGGGTAGGGGCGAGCGTTCTGCCTGCTTACCAACGGGCGATGGCGGAGGACAACCCATACAAGGTACATATCGCGTTTTATGCTATCGACGATACGAAGCTGCTAACGGATTATTGCTCGATGAAGGGCGGGCTGATCCTGGTTTCGCGGCAGCTTGTGGAGCGGATGGCGAACGATAGCCAACTGGCGGCCGTGTTGGCGGATGGGGTGGCTTACCTGGTGCAGCGGCAAGGGGTGAAGCAACTGACGGGCGAGCGGGTGATTTTGGGCGAGGCGGCTGCGAGCGTGGCGTTGGCGGCGTTCGATCCCGGGGCGGCGGTGTTGCTTGCGCTGAATGGCGCGGCGTCGGGCGCCGTGCCGGGGAGCAAAGCATGGATACTGTTGCAGCGGCAGCGGGGGCGGGTTGCGCTGGAGCTGCTGGCTGAGGCGGGATACGATCCTTGGCAGGCGCCGGAGGCTTGGCGGCTGGCTGAACCGAAGGCTTTGCCGAAGGATTTGGGGACGCTGCCTTATCCAGACCGGAGTGGGTATCAACTGGGAATTCTGAATCTGCAATATGGCAGGAATGCGGCGGGGAAGGGTGCATCTGGCAGCGATGGGTCTGGCCAATCGAAGGCCAAGCTGCCTTCCTGGTGAAGGCAGCGTTGCACGGGCTGTGCTCCGTGCCCCTCGCGTCCCATCCCAATCGCCTTTTCACGAGTTGTTTTCCGCTCTTATAACCCGTCGCATGCCGGGCGTCTGCTCCTCCGATATACTTTGAGCGATCCATTTGCAAGGAGAGTTTTGTGCATCGAACGAGTTCGTTTCTTCGGCTGCTGACTGCGCTCGCAGTGGCAGTTTTCGTCGCTCCCGTACTGGGCCAGTCGAGCTATTTTCCGATTGAGGGTTATATCAACGTGCTTCGCTCGCCGACGAGCTTCGAGGTGGGCGGGCGCTGGTTTGCAGTGAGCCGGGAGACTGGCTTTGGCGTGATGGGCTCGAATTCCGCTTCTGCCGAGAGCGCTCTGCGCAGTTCACTGCGCATTGGCGTGTATGTGCAGGTAGAGGGTAGGGATGAGGGCCCGATCAAGCCATTCATGGCCCAGACAGTGATGATCCGCGATGACTGGGGCGAGAAGATTGGTGGCGTGGGTGTGATTACACGGGTTGTTGCGCCCGGTCCTACGCCGGTGTTTGAGGCTGACGGCTACTTTGTGCTGATTACGACGGCGACGCGCGCCACTTTTCTGGGCGGACTCAACTCGCTCGACGATGTGTCCGAGAATACTTGGCTGCAATTCAGCGGCAGGCGGGGCAAGGACGGGGTTCTTGAAGCGACAAAGGTGCAATTTTTTCCTGCCAAACCCACGAAATTCAAGGCCGTGAAGGGGCTTGAGATTGCCACGGTGAAGACACGGCCGGCGGGCGCGAAAGACGGTAGCACGACAAGCGAGGCTGCGGGCACCCCCGCCGCCCTGACTGATGGCGTGGCATTGCGGCAGGACGAGCAGGTGAAGATTGGGCTGGGCCGCTGGCATACGCTGCCCGCGGATCAGCCACTGCAAGAGCGTTTGCACCGCATTGGGATGGCGCTGGTGCCGGCGTACCAGAAGGCGCTGGCAGACGATGACCCATCGAAGATCCATTTTCGCTTTTTCGCGGTGGACAACAGCAAAGAGCGGGGAGCAATTTGCCTGTTGGATGGAGCGGTGCTGGTGTCTACACAGGCCATTGAGCGACTCAGCATCGACGACGAGTTAGCTGCTGTTGTTGCGGACGGGGTAGCGTGCAACTTGCAGAGGCAGGCTGCGCGCACGGTGGCGGCGGTGCGCACGGAGCTGGGGATTGATCTGGCGCTGGATATCGCAGGTGCGTTTATCCCGGGGGTGGGGCTGGCGAGGGTGGGCCTTGGCGTTGGCAGGGGCGATGAGGAAGAGGCGATGGAAGAGGAGCGGCTTCGGATCGGTCTCGCGCTGATGCGCGATGCTGGCTTCGACCCGTGGCAGGCGCCTGAGGGTTGGCGCTTTCTGGAACCCAAGAAGCTTCCGGCGAAACTTGCCTCGCTCAAATATCCGGATTCGAGCTGCTATCAGATTGGGATATTGAATCTGCAGTATGCGCGGAAATAACGACTAGCGGGTGTGGTGGGTGAAAGCGGCGGCGAGGGCTTCTTCGGGCTCGGGGCGGACGCGGAAGTCGGCATGGGCTTCGGCGAAGAGGATCTTTCTGTCTTTCCCGATGACATAGGTGGCGGGTATGGGGAGGCGCCAGCTTGCTTCTCCATTGACGAAGGGAATGTTGACGAGGATGGAGAGATAGTAGGCGCGGTGGTACTCAGGGACGGTGTAGACGAGGCCGAATTTCTCGGCGACAACGTTGCCGGGGTCGTGGAGGACGGGGAAGGGAAGCCCGTGCTGGCCGGCCATGAAGTCGCTTTGGCGGGCGATTTGGGGGCCGATGGCGACCATGAGGCCTTCGCGCTCGCGGAGGGTGCCGTAGAGGTCGCGCCAGGCTTCGAGTTCTGTGACGCAGTAGGAACACCAGCGGCCGCGGAAGAACTTGATGACCAGCGGGCCGAGGGCTAGGAGGTCGGAGCTGCGGACGAGGCGGTTGTTGGCGTCTTTGAGGGCAAATTCAGGGGCGAGGGCGCCGACGGGGAGGATATGGTCCTCGATGCCGGAGGCGAAGAGCTCTTCGACGGCGCGCTCGCCGACCGCGAGGCGCTCGGCTTGCACCAGGTGGCGGGTGTTGGCGGTGATCTCGTCGAGTTGGTCTTGGAGGGTGGTGGTTGTCATGGGCGTTTCCCTTGCAGATTGCTGAATCTGAATTTCTCTGAGCCGCTCTCGCGCATCCAAAGCAAAGTTCTGTGCGAAAGCAAGAATTCACGTTCGATGACGCCGAGTCGCGAGTTCATTCGGGGGAAAGTGTGCCCGAATACAATCAGACAAACGATCTGCGGGAATCGAATCGGGTCCTTTTCCCAAGCCACAAGTGTATCCTCGATCTGGATCAACGCGCGCTTCAGGTCCGAAGCCTTGAGTTCAACGATCACATCCACTGATCTGTGAAAGCCGACGATAAAGTCCGCTTGTCCTCGACCGTTCGTCCGATTGTAGCAACCGTCATACCGGACTTTCCGGAGTTCTCTGCGGCGAGGATTTAGAAACGTGGCACCAACTCCTTCCTCTTGAATATGCAATGAGGTCTTGTTAGTGAATTCGATGCACTCTTCCCCGCGCGTGTCTTCTGGCTCGTTAAGAGGCTTTTGTCTTGTCATACTCAAGCCTCAGCAGCGAGTCGAACTCGTTGCCAATCTTCTCGGAAACACTGTCCAGGTACTCGCCGTCAATCAGTCCCGATTCTGAAAGGATCGATTCGCATATTCCGTCGTGGACGGAATATGCTGCGAACGTGCCGGGTTCGATCCAGTATTTCTTCTCAATTGGGATTTTCTGCCGCATTGACTTGTCCTGCCCCAGTTGACCCGCGTAGATCAGGTTATTAAACGCAGAAAGAATGTAGGGGCTGTGGGTGGTGATCGCGTAGGACTTCCAGACGCGTTCGGAATTTGCCAGCAATGCAATTAATTTGGCGAATTGATATTGCGTCTCCGGGAATACGCTTATCTCAGGTTCCTCGGCAAAGACCAGCCCGATTTTTGGACTCGGCATGTTCGGATGAACCGGATCGCCCGTGTCTCTCGCAACCTGGGCAAGAATGTTCAAGATCGGAAGCAGCGACAGGGTACCGGAAGAGAGAATCTCGAAAGGGCGCTTTTTGCCATCCTCTATCGATTCGAAGAGGAGCCTACCATCTTCTTTTACGACCTTCCCCTTTAGCATTTCGATGGAATGATGGCCAAATAGACCTAGAAGAATGCGATTCGTCTGGTAGGATTCACGCAAGTTTTGATACTCGGCGTCGAATTCGGTCGCGAATCGATTCGTCAGCCAGTCCAGGTTTTTTGTGGATAGAGCAGCGAATGCCCTGTTGGGGGTGGAAAAGAAATCTCTTCCGGTGGGGATATAAACGGAATCGCTCTTGATCGGCAAGGGCCCAGGATCGCCGCCCGACATCAACGCGCGCCGTTCGTCGCTAGATAACTTGCGTGGCTTCAGCGGTTTGCTCTGAAGGACATTGGTGTAGTGCTCCTCAATGCTGTTGTTCCAAATTAGAGAGGGGGTCTGAGTTTCGACCAGCATCTCAATGTAGACGGAATAGTACGAGCCAACTTCGTACTTGACATGGAACTCCTGTCCTTGCCTACCTTCTTCTGGGAAATAAGAAACGAAGTTCTCAATTATCTGATCCTTTGCAAGTTGTAGAGGAGTGCCTTTCGCGAGGCACTCCCGAAGCATTTCAGGCACGCGGCATTCGAAGAAGAACGCGAGTTTGCAGAGGAGGCTTTTGCCGCTGGATTGGGGGCCGATCAGGACGGTGATTTTGCCGAATTCTAGTTCGGCTTCTTTGATTACTGAGAAGTTCTTGACTGTCAGTTTGCGCATTCGGTCCTCCTTTCCGGCTTTGAGATCTGCCTCGGCGGCTAAAGCCCAGCGTTATTTTAGGCTACATTTGGCACGACTGAAGTCATGCCCTGATACAAAGCAAAGGCAAATGTCGATGAATCGGGTTCGCTGTTCACGTTTCGGTTAGCACGACCCGCGTTTATCATGATTCCCTCGGGGCTAACGCCCGGTTGTTCGGGAGGTTTTTGGCGGCACGACTGAAGTCGTGCCCTTTCACAAAGCGAAATGTCCCGCGCGCGGCAATATTACCGTCCGAAGCGTTGTTTGCCGCCTAGGCCCATGGCGCCCATGCCGCCGCGTAGCATTTTGGCGCCCAGGCCGCCTTTGCCCATTTGCTTGAACATTTTGGCCATCTGGGCGTATTGCCTTAGCAGGTTGTTTACGTCCTGTACCTCGGTTCCGCTGCCCTTGGCGATGCGCTTGCGGCGGCTGCCGCTGATGATTTCGTGGTTGCGGCGCTCTAGCGGGGTCATGGAGTTGATGATCGCTTCCAGGCGCGTGAATTGCTTTTCATCGACATTTTTTGAGGCTTGTTGCATGCCGGCGAAGGGGCCTACGGAGGGGAGCATTTTTAGGATGCTCTCCATGGAGCCCATTTTCTTGATTTGACGGAGCTGGTCGCGGAAGTCTTCGAGGGTGAAGCCGTCGCCGAGCAGGGCTTTTTTGGCGAACTCCTCCGACTTCTTGCGGTCGAGGGTGGATTCGGCTTTTTCGATGAGCGACATCATGTCGCCCATGCCGAGGATGCGGCCTACGATGCGGTCGGGATGGAAGGGCTCGAAGGCGTCGGGCTTTTCTCCAACGCCGAGGAACTTGATGGGCTGGCCGGTGACGTGGCGAATGGAGAGGGCAGCGCCGCCGCGGGCGTCGCCATCCATTTTGGTGAGGATGACGCCGGTGAGGCCGAGGCGCTTGTGGAAGTCTTCGGCGGAGTTGACGGCGTCCTGGCCGGTCATGGCGTCGGCGATGAAGAGGATTTCGCTGGGGTTGAGGAGCTTTTTGAGCTTCTCCATTTCGCCCATGAGCTCTTCGTCGATGTGGAGGCGGCCGGCGGTGTCGACGATGAGCGTGTCGCAGCCCATGATTTTGGCTTCGCGGAGAGCTTCTTTGGCCAGGCGCACAACGAGATCCGGTCCCGGTTTTTCGCCCTTCTGGTCGCCTTCGTAGAGCTTGGCTTCAATGGACTTGGCGACGACCTTGAGCTGTTCCCGCGCGGCCGGGCGGTAAACGTCGACCGAAACCAGCATGGGCCGGTGGCCGCCCTTCTTGAGCCATGCGGCGAGCTTGCCTGACGTGGTGGTCTTGCCGGAGCCCTGGAGGCCGGCCATGAGGATCACCGTGGGCGGCTGGGAAGCGAATTTGAAGCGGGCGGTGTCTTTGCCGAGCAGGGCGATGAGCTCGTCGCGAACGATCTTGATGACCTGCTCGGAGGGCGAGAGGGCGGTAAGCACCTCAGTTCCGACGGCTTTGGCGCGGATGCCTTCAATCAGATCGTTGGCGACGTTGAGGTTGACGTCGGCTTCGAGCAGGGCGATGCGGATTTCGCGCAGGGCTTCGGCGATGTTTTCTTCAGTGAGCGTGCCTTGGCCACGGAGGGATTTGAAGGCGCGCTGAAGTTTGTCTGTAAGGTTTTCAAACATGATCACTTCAAGTGTATCGCGGGCACCTGCGGTGCGGCGGAAGCGGCTTGCGCTGCTGAAGGGCAGGTGATGGCGTTCCATCCTTTCCGCAAGAGAAAGCGGAAAGGCGGCGCCACGGCAATCCATTCTGAATTCGGCCCCTACTCCGCCGGGGCGATGAGGTACTGCTCCAGCTTGCCGTCGGGGTAGGTGTAGGTGGTGAGGGTGAGGCGCTTGCCGGGATAGACGATCTGGAAGGCGTGGAAGGTCATGCCGCCGCGGAGCTGTTCACTGGCCTGGCGAAACGTGAGCGGCTCGCCGAGTGGGGCCAAGCTTTGCTTGTAGTCGGAAATGGCCTCGGGGGTGAAGTAGTCGCTGAGGTTGGTGGCCAGCAGGGAGCGGTCGATTTTGCCCTGCTGGAGGCCGTGGAAGATGTCAATTGCCTGTTGTTCGGGTGCGCTGAGTGGCGCATTGAGCACGGCGGGGGCGGCCAGACGGGTGATCATGGAGGCGGCGCCAACGGCGTCCTGATTGGTGAGGACGGCGACGGCCACGCCATCATCGACGAGTACCTGGTTGTCGGAGACGAAGCCGGAGACTTCGCCTGAGTGCTCAATGGAACGATGGCCGCCGCGGTCGACCACTTCAACGCCGAGGCCGTAGTGGGTGCCCTTGCCGTCTTTAAGCTTGACCTCGGTGAACATCTGCTTGTAGGTGTCGGGCTTGAGGACGGTCTGGGCGATGAGGCTTTCGTCCCACAGGGCGAGGTCGTGGGCGGTCATGGCCAGCTCGCCGGCGGCAAACATCCAGCCGCGTCCTTCCTTTGGAGCGACGCGCAACGGGCCGAGGGCGTGGCGGTAGTAGGCGGTTGCGTCCACGGAGGTGAGCTTGGCCTCGTCGGAGTTCCAGACGGACTTCATTCCGAGGGGGCGGAAGATGCGGTTGACGAGCAGGTCCATGAGCGGCGCGCCGGTGATGGTTTCCACAATGCGGCCAGCGATGACGAAGTTGGTGTTGGAGTACTGCCACTTGGTGCCGGGCTCGAAGTCGAGCGGTTTTTTGGCCCAGGTGTCGAGGATCTGCTGGGCGGTTTCGGGGTGGAGCATGGGGGTCATGACGTAGTCTTCGGGCCAGTAGTCCTGATAGCCGGAGGTGTGGGAGAGGATTTGGCGGATGGTGACCTTGTCGCCCTCGGTAAGGCCGGGGATGTATTTGCCGACGGGGTCGTCGAGGGTGAGCTTGCCTTCTTCCTGGAGCAGCAGAATGGCGGCGGCGGTGAATTGCTTGGAGATGGAGCCGATGGAGTAGCGCATTTCCGGCGTGGCGGGGACGGCAGACGAGGTGGCAGTGGCCAGGGTGGCGTAGCCATAGGCGTGGGTGTAGACGAGCTTGCCGTGGTCGACGACGGCGACGGAAGCCGAGGGTACGCCGGTTTGCTCAAGGACCTGGGTGGCGATGCGGTCGACGCGGGCCTTGATGGCGGGGTCGAGGGTGTCGACGGCTTGGGCGGCAATGTTTACGGACAGAAGTGCAGCAAGGGCCAAGGCTAAACAGGATTTGAGCGGCTTTATCAATGCGGGTCTCCTTGTTGCGGCGGAGAAAAATGGTCTGGGACCAAAATATCAGCCTGGTGCGGGTTGCGATAGGCTGGTGGTGGGAGTCGAGGGCCGAATGGGGCCAAGATTGACAGACCTAGGGGGTCGAATGGAGCAGTTGATTGCAGGGCACAAACAGTTTCTGAAGGAGGCATTTCCGGGTCGGCGGGACCAGTTTCACCTGCTGGCGGAGGGGCAGGCGCCTGAGACGCTTTTTGTGACCTGCGCGGACTCGCGGATTGTGCCGGACCTGATTTTACAGACTCAGCCGGGGGACTTGTTTATCTGCCGCAATGCGGGGAATGTGATTCCTAGGGCAGGCGAGCCGGCGGGGGGTGTTTCGGCGACGATCGAGTATGCGGTGCAGGTGCTGCGGGTGCGGCATCTGATCGTCTGCGGGCACTCGGACTGCGGGGTGATTCGGGCGCTGATGAACCCGGAGCGGCTGGAGGGCCTGAACAGCGTGAAGGCTTGGCTGCAGCATGTGGAGCCGGCCTGGGGATATCTTGGCAGTGTGGAAAGCCAGGACGGCGAGCTGACACGGCACCAGGCGCTGACCCAGGCCAATGTGCTGGTGCAGATGGATAACCTGAAGAGCCATGGGTATATTCAGGCGGCACTGGCGGAGGGGCGGTTGCGGGTGCATGGGTGGTACTACGATATTTTGAGTGGGCGGATTGAGCGGTTTGACGAGCAGGCTGGGAAGTTTGTGCCGCTGGTGGGCTGAGAGCCGTGCTTACCCGTTAGGGAACGGTCATGATGTCTTCGCCTTTGCAGTGGGGGTCGGGCACGGTTGAGTCAGAGAGCAGCGTGAAAGCGTTGTTGGCCTGTTTGATTTGGAAGAACGTGGGCGGAGCGGGGCGGGGTTTGGGCTGGCCGGCTGTGGTTTGGCGTAGCTCAACCTGGAAGTGAGACGTCGCATCGGTGCAGGGGTGGACGGGGCCGTATTGGAATTCCGGCCACTCTTTCACGTTGGGATCGCGCAGGGCTTGGATTTTCCTGTGAATCGGTTCAAGGGTGGGCAGGCCCTCAGGCGCTGCCCATTTTTCGGCCTCGCCCCAGGGTGCCTGGAGCCATTCGTCCACAAAGTCGCGGACATTGTCGGCGATGGGCTGGATGCGCTCGACGGGACTGACGGTGGGCGAGCCGGCGGTGACGCGATAGCGGTAGACGACTGGCCGAGTGAGGATGGCCCCGTCAAGGCTGTAGGCGGTCATGCGCAACTCGAAGCCATCGGGCTGGGCCTTGAAGAGGGGATCGTCGTTACGGGAGTATCCGGCGCCTTCGTGGTAGACCGGGTGCTGGGGGCCGGTGAACTGGCCGGGCTGGATCACGTCGAGGTCGAAGGCGCTCATGCTCGAAGTGCACCAGGGACGGCCGTGGGCGACGGCGAGGAACCAGTTGGGGGCGTCTTCGGGCTTCGCGGAGCTTCCGGGCTGCGCGGAGCTTTCGGGGTGCGCGGAGCTTTTGGGCTGAAGGACCAGGTAGTCGAAGAAGTCGCCGAATGCGCCGGAGACGTGGTCGTAGTCGGGACTCTGCCAGCGGGCGGCGCCGAGCCAGTGGACGTGATGGTATTGATAGGCCAGCAGCAGGGAGTCTGTGCCGCAGGCGATGGCGAAGCGGAATTCGATGAGCAGGATGGGGAGTTTGGTGGGGCGGGTGACTTTGACGGCGAGCGCGCTGCCGTAGATTTGGTCGGGTTCCTGGGCGGCTGTTTCTACCGAGGCGTCGGGTTGAGCCTTGGGCTGCGGCTTGTCGAGATCCAGGGCTGCGGCAAGCGCGGATTGGAGGGCTGAGGGATCGGTGTCGGCAGGGGCGCATTCAAGGGCGACGGTGGCAAGGGTGGTCAGAGTGTCTTTGATGGCGTGGATCTGGAGCTGGAGGGGCGGCGGGAGGGCCTCCTCCATGCCCTGGTTGGGGACCTTGGCGGAGAGGAGCTTGGACTGGAGGGCCAGGGAGCGCAGGGCCTGGGTGTGGAGATCGGGCTGGGTGCAGGGCTTTTCTGCTTGCGCTAAGGGAGCAAGGGCGAGGAGCAGCGCAAGGATGGGCAGGCGGGGCATTGGGAGCCAGTATAGCGCCGATGTTAGATTGGGCGGTGCCGGGATCACTTTGGTGGGCAATCGACCTTGAAGCCGTCCTGGTTTGCGCGGGAGCAGTAGTAGTTCTGCATCTCCTCGATGCTGTTGAAACTCTTACGGGAGTGTGGGAAGAAGTGTTGCAGGTCTTTCAAGCCGGCGTCGTCGATGTTGAGGCACGCATCGTGTATTGAGTAATCGACGATGTATGGGATCGCTTGACGATCATCGCACTTACCGAATGAGGAGACCACTTCCGGCCAGAACAAGCAGCTGAGAAGCCGGCCTTTTCGCTCGCTGAGCCATTTGAGAGCGTCGGGATCGCACTTCGGCGCAAGGTAACTTGCTGCCCATACAAGCTCCTCTTCCCTACCACGTTTGGCGGCGAGAGCGTTCCGCATGAAGTCCTCTGTTGCCGCACGATGGGATCGGGAAAGGGCAATGAGAATTCCTTCTCGGATGTTTGTGTCTGGCTCGCTCCAATATCGGCTGATAAGGAGACTTGGATGGCGACGATGGGCTAACTCCTCGGCAATGCCGAATTTCTCGCTACCGCAGATCCTCCCGTTGCCAAAGCAGTTCATCAACTCGTTTTCGGAAAGCTGGGGCAAACGGGTCAGGAGTTCGTCGTCGATTGCTTGTTTGTCGCCCGTTCCGCAAATCGAGCTGTTCTTGAAGCAAGCCGTGAGTTGGGCTGACGAAAACTTGGTGAGGTCAGGTTTGGCAGGCTGGTTGGGCTGGCTGTAAGCGATGGCGGAGAAGAGGATCGGGAGTAGGAGCGAGGCCTTTGTTTTCATGCTCGGTTTCCGGAGTGGGATGAATATAACATGAGTCCGGTTGGGCACTGCATTTCGTGATGGGGCATAAAGGTGCAGGCCGAAATGCAACCGCAGATCCTTCGGCTCCCCACCCCCAAACTCAACCCCAGCGACGAAGACCTGTCGCTGGGGACCCCGGGACTCCACCCCAGCGACGAAGACCTGTCGCTGGGGACCCCGGGACTCCACCCCAGCGACGAAGACCTGTCGCTGGGGACCCCGGGACTCCACCCCAGCGACGAAGACCTGTCGCTGGGGACCCCGGG
>Ga0302267_10000492_pt1 | contig 53186 bp, 40 predicted proteins | sample III_Bog_E1_3_FD_194555 | JGI IMG/M metagenome (GOLD analysis project Ga0302267, IMG submission 194555) | Peat permafrost microbial communities from Stordalen Mire near Abisko, Sweden - III_Bog_E1_3 | ecosystem: Environmental > Terrestrial > Soil > Wetlands > Peat | place: Sweden: Abisko...
AGGACCGAGTACGTCTGGAAGGAGCTCTCAGCCGCGCTGTTGCGCTTGGGGTCCGTACCGACCGCATGACCGAGCACGCGATCGCCGACCTTGAAGCGGGTGACCGCGCTGCCGACCTCGACGACCGCGCCCGCGGAGTCGGAGCCGAGGATGAAGGGATATTTGATCCAGTTGAAGAGGAAGTCGCCGGCGACCTGCTTGATCCAGTCGATGGGGTTGATGGCCACGGCGTGGTTCCGCACGACGATCTCATCGGCCTTGGGCGGCGTGTACGGGGCCGGGCCGACCTGGAGCGGGGTCTGCTTGGTCGACAGCCAGGCGGCGGTGTTGGAGCGCGGGTTTTCCATGTCCACGAGTCTTGCGACTCCACGTCGGACAAGCTATGCGGTTTCGTCCGCATGATTGTCGCGATCGTTCGGAGGTGACCGTGGATCCGCTCTCGGATGTGCTCTCGCTCCTCAAGGTGCAGACCTACTGGTCGGCTGGCTTCGACTTCGGGGGCGACTGGGCTCTGACCTTCGGCCCGTACGAGGGCATCAAGTTCTACGCAGTCATCTCCGGCGACGGCTGGCTCGCGGTGGACGGCGTGCCCGAGGCCGTGCACGTCGCGCCCGGGGACTGCGTGCTGCTGCCGAGGGGACGACCGTTTCGGGTGGCCCGCGATCTGGCGTTCGAGGCGGTGAATCCGCTCGAGACCTTCGTCGGGCTCAAGGACGGAGGCGTCACCGTCTACAAGGGCGGCGGGCACTTCTTCGGCGTGGGCGGCGAGTTCGCCCTGGCGGGCGATCAGGCCTCGATGCTCCTCGGCGTGCTGCCGCCCATCGTCCACATCCACCGGGAGGCCGACAAGGCGATGCTGCACTGGTGCATCGAGCGGATGCGCCAGGAGCTGCGCGATCCGCAGCCGGGGGGCTTCGTCGTCGCCCAGCAGCTGGCGACGCTGCTGCTCGTGCAGACGCTGCGGCTGCACCTCGCCGAAGGTCGCAACGGGGGTGTGGGCTGGCTCTTCGCGCTCGCGGACAGGCAGATGGCGGCGGCGATCAAGGCGATGCACGAGGACCCGGGGGCCCCGTGGACCGTCCAGTCGCTGGCGGCGCGCGCCGGCATGTCGCGCACGACCTTCGCGCTGAAGTTCCGGGAGACGGTCGGCGCCTCGCCGCTCGAGTACCTCACCCGCTGGCGGATGACGGTGGCGGGCGACCGGCTGGTGCGCTCGAGCCATCCGATCTCCGAGATCGGCCAGGCCCTCGGCTACGAGTCGCAGAGCGCGTTCAGCCTCGCGTTCAAGCGCGTGATGGGCTGCTCGCCGGGCCAGTACGGCCGGCGCCGTTCACTCGGGCGGGGCGCCGAGCTGCCGACGGCGCAGACGGGTTGATCCCGCTACGCGTGGTGCTGCGGGCTGAGCGCCGAGGGGACGCTCTGCTCGCCCACGGTCACCACGTGCGTCGCCCCGTGCAGCTCGAGGACCCTCCTGGCCTGGATGCGCTCGTTGGCGTCGGCGGTGTGGACCGAGATCAGGATGTTGCCGCCCTTGATCCTGCCCTCGTACTGTTTCGCTTCGATCTCGGGGATGCCCATCCCCACCAGCGCTCCCGTGAGCCCGCCCACCGCCGCACCCGCGGCCGCGCCGCTGAGCGCCGCCAGGATGGGGCCCGCCGCGAGGATGGGCCCGAGGCCGGGGATGACCAGCGCCCCGAGACCGACGAGGAGACCCAGGGTGCCGCCGACGACGCCGCCCGCGCCCACGCCCGTGATCGCGCCCTGCGGCGCCTTGGTGTGTTGCTCGTAGGCGAAGTCATGCGTGCCCCTCTTGTCGGGGAAGAGCGCGGAGATGTCGTTGGTGCCGAAGCCGGCGCGCTGCAGCTCGTCGACGATGATCTCGGCCTGCGCCGTGGTGACCACCAGGCCCACGACTGCTTTTTTCGATGACATGATTCATTCTCCTCAGCCGTTCCGCCGGCTGCGATCTCGCGCTGGCCACGGACGCGGCGCGCCCGGGTCGGCGACAGGATAAGCATCGGGGATGCCAAGCCTGCTCGGCGCCTCGGCGGGGGCTCGCGGCGTCTCCCGGGGTGTGGCGCCGCTCCCCGAGTGTGGCGTCCGGGCCCCGCAGCAGGCGTGGTTGGGCCTCGTCACCGACAACCCCGCATAGCCGGTTGCCTGGGAGAACAGCCGCTTCTCAGCCCTCTTTGGGCCCTATCCCACTGGCGCGGAAGCCCTGCGACCCGACGCCCACGCCGGCGTGGCCGGGCTCACTTCGCCGGCGGCGGCACCGAGCCCCAGTCCCGCGGGGTCTCGCGCTTGCGGGCGCGCAGGATCGCGGTGCGGCCGCCGTTGGCATAGACCAGCTCGTCGACGTGGAGGCGGGCCATGAACATGCCGCGTCCGCTGGGGAGGTCGCCGTAGTCGGGGTCGACGGGATCGGGGAGCGTGGCCGGGTCGAAGCCGGGGCCGGGGTCCGCGAGCGAGATGATCACGCCGCGCTCGGCGTCGGCGGTCATGCGCACGGTGACGAAGCGCGCGCCCAGGACCGGGTCGGCGCGGCGGGCGGCGATGAGCTCGGAGTAGCGGTTCTCCGAGAGGGCCTCCACCTTCTCCGTGTGCGTTATCTCCAGGCAGCCGTGCTCGATGGAGTTGAGCAGGATCTCGTGGACGGCGGTGCGGAGCCCGCGACAGCTGGAGTCGTCGAGGAAGCCGCGGGAGTGCTTGGCGAAGAGGGCGGCGGTGGCGGCGGCGACGCCGAAGTCGGCGGGGACGTGGAGCTCGAGGTCGCAGCGGACGAAGGACTGCCAGGCCCGCACCTTGTCGCGGTTGGCGGCGCAGAGGTCGGCGACGCGGCGGACCACGGCGTAGAAGTCGGCCATCTCCACCGGCTTGGCGAGGAAGTGATCGGCGTCCTCCCGCAGGGCCTGGAGGACGTGCTCGCCGTCGGCGTGGCCGGAGACCACCAGGATCTGCACGCCGGGGAGGCGCTTGCGGGCGCGCCGGATCACCGAGAGCCCGTCGCCTTCGGGCATGGCCAGGTCGGTCCACACCAGATCGGCGGGGGCGCCGTGGTCGAGGGCCTCGCAGAGCAGGGTGCCATTGGGGAACGCCTCGACCTCGTGGCCGAGCTTGACCAGCATGCGCACGAAGACGCCGCGGAGGGCGTCCTCGTCTTCTGCCAGGAGGATCTTCATGGATACGTGGGCCCTGCGGTCGGAGGCTAACGCACCGAGGGCCTGGTCCAAAGAGGTTTCCGGGCGCGCGCCTCGCTCGGGCGGAGCCTTACAGCAGCTCCAGAAAGGCTCCCACGGCGCGGCGCTCCTCGTCCCCGAGGCCCTCGCTCCCGTCCGGCGCTCGATCGTGCCAGAACCCGTCGCCGCCGGGCTGGAAACGGGCGCGCTCCAGCACCTCGCGCAGGCTCGGAGCGGAGCCGTTGGTGAAGTAGGGACGCTTCTTGTAGAGGCGCCGCAGCGAGGGTGTGCGCGCGCCCGCAGGGTGGACGTAGGGCTCGATGCCGGTGAGCCGGTAGCCGCTCGAGCCCCACACCAGCGGACCCTCGCGGCTCAGCACCAGCGACTCCCACGAGGAGGGGGGGAGGCGGGTCGCGGGATCATCGGCGACGAGCCGGGCCGCGTGGCAGCCCTCGCAGCGGCGCGCGAAGACCTCGGCGCCGCGCCGCTCGACGCCGGTGAACGAGGTGCGCCCCAGCGCCGCCGGGTTGGGGCGATGGGTGAAGTCCATGAGGAAGCCCATCAGCGCCCGGCGCAGGCCCACGCCGTCGAGCTCCGCGACGGGGACGCCCAGCAGCGCCGTCCACGCGAGCCCCGCCTGCTCCGCGGTGAACCAGGGCTCGTGCCCGCTGCGCGCGCCGGCGGCCCGGAACTCGTTGTCGATCATGGTGGTCAGGTCGGGATCGAGCGCGCGCGAGAAGTGCGGGCGGTTGTTGAAGAGGCCGAGGAGCGGCTTGGTGGTGGCGTGGACGTCGCCGCGGCCGGTGGCGTGGGTGCGGCCGTCGGCGTAGCCCTCGAAGTGGCAGGTCTCGCAGGTGAAGCGGCTGAGGCGACCCTCCGAGAGGTTCCACGGCGCCATCAGGTTGGTGAAGAAGAGGGCCTCGCCGACGCGGGAGTGGGGGTCGCGCGGGGCCGCGCCGGGGTCGGCGACGGGGACGAGGAGAGGGAGGGGAGGGGGCGCACCGGGGGCCCGGGGGTCCCTCCCGAGATGACCCCCCCCCTCGAGCGGGACGCTGAACCAGGCGTCGAAGAGCGGATCGGCGCAGACCAGGAGATCGCCCGCGACCGCCATCGAGGCGACGCCGGGGAGGATCTGCAGCGTGGTCACCGAGGGGGGCGCGGTCAGGTCGCTCGGCCAGGTGATCTCCGCGAGCCGGTCGCTGCCGTAACCCGCCGCGAGGACGGTGGCGCCGCCATCGGCGCCAGCGCTGAGCAGGATGGCCTTGGGGGTGATCACGCCGTGCTCGGAGACGTTGATCGCCGCCAGCCGCTCGGGCGGGAGGCCGGGCAGGACGCGGTAGAGAAAGACGAACGAGTCGACGAAGCCGAACGAGCCCTCGGTGCGGTCGAGCGGGTGATCCTCGACGCCGCCGGCCGCGATGAGGAGCCCGTGGGGCGTCTGGACCGCCTGGAAGCCCCAGATCGGCCCGTCGTGCTGGATCCGGGCGCGAGGCGGGGCCACGGGCAGCGCGCCGGCGTCGAGGTCGAAGACGGCCAGGGTGTGATCGAGGAGGCAGTCGACGACGAGCTGGTCGCCCGCGCGCGCCACCCGGAACGCGCCGGCGCAGGCGGGCACGATCCTCGTGTCGCCGCGAGCCCTGTCCAGCGGCATCGCGACGAGGGTCCCCTCCCGCTCGTCGACGGCGTACGCGATCCGACCGCCGCGGCCGTGGCCCACGGCGACATCGCGAAATCCGTGGGCCAGGCGCGGCACCGGGAGGCCACCGAGGGCGCCGCGGAGGGCATCGCCGGTGGCGCGGGTATGGCCGATCACCGGCGCCTGCTCGCCCGAGACGACGATCTCCCCGTCCTCGGTCACGCTGAGCCCGGTGGGCAGCGCCGGCGCCGCGGCGCGGGCGATCTCGTGGAGCGAGGCGTCGAGCAGCACCACCGCGTCGCGCCCGCGGAGCAGGCCGACGAAGCGCTGCGGGCTACCGGGCAGGGCGCGGATGGCGATCGGATCCGGCCCGAGCGCGCGGTCCGAGGGGAGCAGGTGGGCAAAGTCGGCGGCGCGGCGGCGCTCCGCCTCGAAGGCGCGCAGGGACGCCAGGGGATCCGCCGGAGGGGCCGCGACCGGTGGGGACCCGGCGTCCCCCGCAGCGAGGGCCGGAGGTCCCCCGTCACGACCGAGCGCAGGCCGCCCCCCTCGGCCACGGCACGCGGCGAGCGCAATCCCCAGGACCAGCGCGCAGGGGGCGCCGCGCCACCGCATCGTGGCCGAGCGGTCCGCGGGTTACCAGCCGCCGCCGGGCGCGGCCGTCTTGGCGGGCGCGGCCGTCCTGGCGGGCGCCCCGGGGGCCGCCGCGCCGGTGGCTGTAGCCGCCGGCTTCGCGTCGGGCTTCTTGTCCTCGCACCCCAGCGCGGTGAGCGCACCCACCGCCAGCATCGCAATCACGACGTTCCTCATGCAACCTCCAGGGCGAGAGCGAAGCACATCCCGGTGCAATTTGCGATCATCTCGCGCCGGCGGACACCGCGTCAGCCGAGTCGCGGTTCCATGCGAACCACCCTTCGCGGGACGAGCCGCGTTCGCCGAGGTGAGCCGCCCGACCGCGGCCAACGCCGGGCCTCCGACGCGACCGCAACGCGGCAAAATCTCGACGCGGCCGGGCGCGGGACTTGCCAAGAGCCCGCTCCGGAGGACTTACCCAATGCTCAAGCTTCGCTTTCTCTTCCTGACCCTCTTCGCCCTCGGCCTCCTGGCCGGCTGCCATCAGTACGCGCTCGGGGACGACATCCAGCTCGAGTTCAACTTCACCCAGGCGATCACCGGCCCCACGGACGAGCTCCACCTGCCCTACGTCCGGGGGACCAAGGTCGCCATCTCCGTCCTCGGCACCGATTCGAGTGACGTGACGCAGTTCACCCTTTCGAGCGACGACCCCACGGTCCTCAGCGTCGACTCGGTGGACACGACCAGCGCGACGGCCCACTGCACCGCGAACAGCGCGGGCTCCGCCACGATTCACGTGCTCAAGAACGGCTCGGAGGTCACCTCCTCCGTGGTCAGCGTGGCCGCGCCGACGAGCGCCGTCTTGCAGCCGGCGGGGCCGCTCTTCGTGGGGGATCCGATCTCGCTACCCGCCAACGGCACCACCCAGGTCCTCAACGGCGGCACCGCGACCTACCTGGTCCAGTACTTCAACGGCACCACCCAGCTCTTCGGCAACGGGGTCCTCACCGCGCAGCCCTCGGCGGGGATCGCCGCCGTGCCGGAGGAGACCTTCTTCTTCCAGGTGCGCGAGTGGCTGCAGGTGGTGCCCTCCGCCCTGGGGCCGCAGACGGTGGAGCTCGCCGCCGACGGCGCGTCGCTCGGCACGCTGACGGTGAGCTCGGTGGCGGAGACGGCGGTGAACAGCGTGTCGGTCGAGGCCGAGGACACCGGCGGCGCGCACGACGGGGACACCCTGATCGTGCTCGCGCAGTCCTTCGACGCAGCGAACGATCCGATCTTCGGCGTCACCTACACCTGGAACCTCGCCGGCGAGGAGGCCACCGGCGAGGGCGACCTCTTCGAGTTCCCCTTCGCGAGCGGCCAGAGCAACACCGTCACCGCGCAGTTCGGCGGCCACACCGGGCAGACGTCGATCGACGCCAAGCCGGGGACGGGCATCGTCACGACGAGCAACGACATCGGCTGCAGCGCCTCCCCCGGTCCGCTCGGCGGGAGCTGGCCGGCGCTCGGCGTCGCCTTCGCCGCCCTCGCCCTCACGGCTCGCCGCCGGCGCGCGCGGTGACGCCGGTCGCGGGGCGCTCTCGGGCGTCCCACAGGACGAGCCGCGAGGCGCGCCGGGGGGCAGGTTGTCTGCCCCCGGTGCGCCGCCGATGGTAGGCTCCGCGGCCGTGGAAACCCTGGTCGAGCTCATCGCGGCGAAGCGGGACGGTCGAAGCCTCGAGGACGCTCAGATCGGGCGGCTGATCCGCGCCTTCGGCAGCGGCGAGCTCGCCGACTACCAGATGACCGCCTGGCTCATGGCGGTCTTCTTCCGCGGGATGAACGACGCCGAGACGGTGGCGCTCACCCTGGCGATGCTCCACTCCGGCGACGTGATCGACCTGGGTGACGTGCCCGGCATCAAGGTCGACAAGCACTCCACCGGCGGCGTCGGCGACAAGGTCTCCCTGGCGCTGGCCCCGCTGGTCGCCGCCTGCGGGGTGCCCGTGCCCATGGTCTCCGGCCGCGGCCTGGGCCACACCGGCGGCACGCTCGACAAGCTCGAGGCCATCCCCGGCTTCAACGTGACCCTCGACGTCGACGCCTTCCGCCGCATCGTCCGCGAGGTGGGCACCGCGATGATCGGCCAGACCGACCGCATCGCCCCCGCCGACAAGCGCATCTACGCGCTGCGCGACGTCACCGCCACCGTCGAGTCGATCCCGCTCATCGTCGCCAGCATCCTCTCCAAGAAGCTCGCCGAGGGGATCGACGCCCTGGTGCTCGACGTCAAGGTCGGCCGCGGCGCCTTCATGAAGACCGAGCGCGACGCCCGCGCCCTGGCCGAGGCGCTGGTGCGGGTGGGGACCGCCGCCGGCAAGAAGGTGGTGGCCCTGCTCACCGACATGAGCGCGCCGCTCGGCCGCGCCGTCGGTAACGCCATCGAGACGCGCGAGGCGATCGAGGTCCTCCACGGGCGCGGCCCCGCCGACCTCATCGAGTGCACCTACGCCCTCGGGAGCGAGATGCTCCGGCTCGGCGGCGTCGCCGCGAGCGACGCCGAGGCGCGGGAGAAGCTCCGCGCGGCCATCGCCTCCGGCCACGCCGTCGAGGTGATGGAGCGGATGGTGGCCGCGCAGGGCGGCGACGCCAGGGTGGTCGCGACCCCCTCGCGGCTCGCGCTGGGCGAGGCGGTCGTGCCCGTCCTCGCCGACGCGGGCGGCTTCATCACCGGGATCGACGCGCTGGAGATCGGGCTCGCCGGCGTGGCCATGGGCGCGGGCCGGACGCGGGCCGACCAGAAGGTCGATCCCGCCGTCGGGATCGAGCTCGCCGTGGCCCGGGGAGATCGCGTCGAGCGCGGAGCACTGCTGGCGACCCTGTTCGTGCGCCACGCCACAGACGCGGACGCTGTCCATGCGCGGGTACGCACCGCGTTCGCCATCGGCGAGCGCGCGGAGGCGGTGCCGGCGCTGGTGATGAGCAGGATCGGGTAGAGGGGCCGCCCCTGCACACCGTCGCGAGCTGAGGGGTCGACCCCTCAACGCCGTCACGCGTCGCCCCGCCGCCGGAGGAAGAGAATCTCCCGCGGCTCGGCGTCGGGGTGTAGATTGGTACGGATCGCCTTGGGGGCACGCGCGTTGCTACGCGGCTCCCGCCTCCCTTTCGTCATTTGGCGACCGCTTGCGAGCGGGCCCTCTTTCAGGAGAGAACCACGTGGGATACCCGAAGCCGACCGTGAACCTGGTCCGGACGTCATGGCTGGCCATGGCGTCCCTCTTCCTCCTCGGAGGGTGTTCCCCTTCGACGGCACCGCCGGAGAACGTCGGCCAAGCGCAGGCCGCGGTCTTCTCCAACGGGGGCTTCGAGACGGGGACCCCGGGCACGGTGCCGGCGGCCCCCTGGGCGCTCTCAGACAACCTGAACCCGTCCGTCACCATCCAGAACCCGCAGACGCTCGCGGGGCTGAACCTCGCCGCCGGCGGCAAGAACCTGACGAGCATCCTCGGGTCGGCCGGCGGGCCGCTCTCCCAGGCCGACGCGGACATGGGCACCGACGCCTCGTTCCGCTGGCCGCGGTACGGGAACCAGTGCGCGAAGATCAACGCCCACAGCAGCACCAACTACACGACCGCCGGGACCAACAACGGGAAGAACGTCAACACGCTCGCGCAGACCATGACGGTCGGGGCCGGCGACGTCGATCCCACGGACGGCAAGGTCCACATCCGCTTCGTGGTCGCGCCCGTCCTCGAAGACCCGGGCCACCCCGCCAACGAGCAGCCGTACTTCTTCATCCAGGTCACCAACGTGACCCAGGCGAACGCGGTCCTCTACTCGAACTTCAACTTCAGCAACCAGGCCGGCGTCCCCTGGCTGACGTGCACGTCCGCCAACTGCACGGGGGTCCCGGCCGGCACCACCTACCGGTACACGAACTGGCAGCTCGTCGACGTCGCGCCGGGCACCCCCGCGATCAACATGGGCGACCAGGTCGAGCTCCAGCTCATCGCCTCCGGCTGCTCGCCCGGCGGCCACGAGGGCGAGCTCTACGTCGACGGCCTCGGCGCGACGATCCCGGGGCTCTTCATCAGCGGCACCGGCCCCGCGCAGGCCAACGCCGGCACCGACATCACCTACGACCTCACCTACAAGAACGGCTCCGCTCCCGTCGCCTGCAGCGCGGTGCTCCCCTGCGCCAACGCGGGGGCGTGCGTCGCCGGCACCTGCGCCGAGACCGGGGTGGTGATCGACTTCACCACGCCGCCGAACACCACCTTCGTGTCGTTCACGCCGCCCGCGGGCGCCACGTGCACGACGCCGCTCGTCGGCACCGCCGGCACCATCGTCTGCACCTTCACCGGCCCCGTCCCCGCCGGGGGGACGGGCGGCATGACGCTGACCGTGGCCGTCACCGCGGGCACCGCGCCCGGGCTGCTCGCGTGCGGCAACTACCAGATCGGGTCGACCCAGGAGACGCCGCTCCTCGGCAACATCATCAACACCGAGATCGGCTGTTCGGCAGACGTGCAGTGCTCGGGCGGCACCTGGTGCAACGAGACGCTCGGCACGTGCCTCCCCACCCTCGCCAACGGCGTCACGCTGCCCACCGATCCCGCGCACGTCGCCCCCCAGCCGGTCCTCAACGGCATGTGCAACGCCGCCGCGGGCGCGCTGGTCTGCACGAGCAAGGTCTGCGACTCCGACGGCAAGTGCGGTTACCTCAACGGTGACGGGAGCTGCACCGCGGGGACCCCGGCGGCGGTCTGCCGCTCCAACGTCTGCGACCCCGACATGAAGTGCGGCTACGCCGCCAACGACGGGCCGTGCGTCCCCGGCGCCCTGGGCAACGGAGCTGTCGTCTGCCGGACCGGCCTCGCGTGCAGCAGCAGCAGCGACGTCTGCGAGCCCGCGGGGGGCTGCGACGTGGACGCCGACTGCACGGGTGGCTTCTGGTGCCTCGAGTCCAAGCACCTCTGCACGGCCACCCTCCCCAACAGCACCCCGATCCCCAACGACGGAACGCACACCGACAACGGGGTGTGCGACGGGGCGTCGGGCTTGCTCGTCTGCACGAGCAAGGTCTGCGACACCACCGACAACGAGTGCGGCTACGTCAACGGTCACGGGCCCTGCACCGCCGGGCCCGGCCCGACGACCGGCACGACGGTCTGCCAGTCCGGTACGTGCAGCGCGCACGGCACGGTCTGCGTGCCCAGCACCAATGGCTGCGCCGTCGACGCCGATTGCTCGGCCGCGAACTACTGCAACACCGTGACGTACACCTGCGTCGCCAAGCTGCCCAACGGGCAACCGGTCCCCACCGTCGGGGGCCACACGCCGGTGCTCAACGGCGTGTGCACGGCGGGCGCGGGGGCGTCGGTGTGCGTGAGCGGCGTCTGCGATGCCGACAACCTCTGCGGCTACGCGAACGGCGACGGGAGCTGCGCTGCGGGCACCCCGGCGGCGGTGTGCCGCTCCAACGTCTGCGATCCCGATCTCAAGTGCGGCTACGCCGCCAACGACGGCCCCTGCACCGCGGCCAACGGCGGCACGGTCTGCCGCGCCACGCTCAGTTGCACCAGCGGGAGCCTCGTCTGCGAGCCCGCGGGCGGCTGCGACCTGGACACGGACTGCGCGGCCGGCTTCTGGTGCTTCGAGTCGATGCACAAGTGCACGGCCACCCTGGGCAACGGGACCGCGATCCCCGATGACGGGGCGCACACCGACAACGGACTGTGCGACGCCTCGTCCGGCAAGATCGTCTGCACGAGTGGCGTCTGCGACCCGACCGACAACAAGTGCGGCTATGCCAACGGCGACGGAAAGTGCACCGCGCCCGGCAACCCGGCGGAGTGCCGCTCCAACACCTGCAGCACCAACGGCACCTGCGAGCCGATGGGCGGTTGCAACGTCGACGCCGACTGCACCGCCGCCCAGTGGTGCAACGAGGGCGCGCACATGTGCATGGCGAAGCTCGCCAACGGCGTCGCCGTCCCGACCGACCCGACGACCGGCGCGAATGCGGGCTCGCACCTCAACGGGGTGTGCACGCCGGGGGCAGGCGCCATCGTCTGCGTGACCGGGGTCTGCGACCCCAAGGACAACGAGTGCGGGCTCGCCAACGGCGACGGGTCCTGCGCGGGGAACCCGACGGCGTGCCGCACGGGCACCTGCACCACCACCGGCATCTGCGGCTGCGCGGTCGACAGCGACTGTGCCGCCGGCAACTGGTGCAACGAGACCCTGCACACCTGCACGCCCCAGCTCGCCAACGGCGTTCCCGTCCCCACCGATGGGGCCCACACGCCCATCCTCCTGAACGGGATGTGCACGACGACGAACGCCGGGACGGTCGGTCCGCTCGTCTGCCAGAGCGGCGTCTGCGACACCCACGACAGCGACTGCGGCTACGCCGACGGCGACGGGCCCTGCACCCCCGGCGCGGCTGGCAACGGTGGGACGGTCTGCCGCTCGGGCGTCTGCGGCACGAGCATGGTCTGCATCGCTTCCAACGGCTGCGCCACCGACAGCGACTGCGCGATCGGCACCTGGTGCGACGTCAACGCCACCGACCAGAGCCTGAACGCCTGCGTGCCCCAGCTCGCCAACGGCAAGCCGGTGCCGAGCGACCCTGGCCACAGCCCGACGCTCGACGGGACCTGCACGGTCGACGCCGGCACGGCCACCTGCATGAGCGGCGTCTGCGACACCCACGACAACGAGTGCGGCTATGCCAACGGTGACGGGCCCTGCACGGGCGCCAACGCCGACTCGGTCTGCCGCTCGACGATCTGCGCCACCACGGGCCCGAACATGGGCAAGTGCGAGGCGTGCGTGACGGACTCGCAGTGCCCGTCCACGGCCCCGCACTGCAGCACCACCACCAACACCTGCATCCAGTGCACCAGCGCGGCGCAGTGCTCGGGCGGGACGCCCATCTGCGATTCGACGAGCTCCACGTGCGTGGCCTGCAGCGGCGACGCGGGCTCCGGGACCCCGGACGCCTGCTCCGCGGGCTCGCCCTTCTGCTTCCTCTCCGGCTCGATGGCGGGCGAGTGCGGCAAGTGCGCCACCAACACCGACTGCCAGGGCCACACCGGCAACATCTGCAACACGACCACGGGGCTGTGCGTCACGGGTTGCCTCTCCGACACCGACTGCCCGAGCGGCGACTGGTGCAACGGGACGGCTCCCGCGACGGGCATGTGCGTGCCCAAGCTCTCCAACGGCACCGTGCTCCCGTCGACGCCGGCGAGCGTCGCGACCTGCACGGCCGCCGTGGGTACGCGCGTCTGCGTGTCGGGCGTCTGCGACACCAAGGACAACACCTGCGGCTATGCCGCCGGCGACGGCCCGTGCAGCAATGCCAACGAGTGCCGCAGCGACAACTGCGTCGCGGCCTCGATGAACTGCGAGCCGCCGGGCTTCTGCACCGGCGACAGCGCCTGCTCCCCGGCCGACTTCTGCAACAGCAGCGGCGCTTGCACGCCCAAGCTGCCCTCGGGCGCCGCATGCACGGGCGCCGACCAGTGCCAGAGCGCGGCCTGCGATCAGGGCGTGTGCGACGGCATCACCGCCTCGGGCAACGGCGTGCTCTGCACGGCGAGCTCGGCGCCGCGCTCGGGCGACGGGGACACCGTCGCGATCTTCGGCCTGGCGCTCGCCGCGGCCGGTCTGTCGCGCCGCCGCCGGCGCTGAGCGGTCACGGTCTCCCCGTGCCGGCCCTCCACGGAGCGGCCGGCGTCGGGGGGATGGTCCCTCTCTCCTCACCGAGAGGCTTCGCCTCTCCCGCGTAACTACCTCTCAATCCACGCGAATCGCGGCCCTCCTCGGGACGAAGTCATCGTCCCCAGGACGGGGCGCGCCCCCACTCCTGCCCCCGCCCCCGCCTCTCACCGAAGCGGAAAGAGAGCCTTACCTCGCGCGCTCGCGGCGTGTACATTGGTCCCCAACTTCCTGGGGCATGCGCATTGCAGTGCCGCTCCAGTCTCCCTTTCGTCATTGGGCCACCGCGGGGGCGCGGGGTCACTTGGAGGAGAGAACCTCGTGGAATACTCGAAATCGATCGTCTGCTTGGCCGCCGCGGCCCTCCTCAATGGATGTTCGCCCTCCACGCCGCCCGCGGAAGGCCTCGGCCAATCGGAGGCCGCCGTCTTCTCCAACGGGGGATTCACGGTGGGGGACGCAGGAGCTGCGCCTCCGGCCCCCTGGGTCGTCACCGAGTACCTCAATCCCAACATGACCGGCGTCACCATCCAGAGCCCGCAGACCCTCGCGGGGCTGAACCTGGTGGCGAACGGGGGGGCCTGCGGAGGCGACGCCGGCACCTGCGACGGGAGCGAGTTCGGCGTCTGCACGGGCGGGGTGTGTCAGCCCACCGCCAAGACCCTCGTCCTGCAGGGCACCAATCAGTGGGATCCGCCGCTCGGCGCAGCGGTGTCGCTGCGGTACTGCCGCTACGGCAACCGGTGCGCGATCATCAACCAGCACGGGAACCTCAGCAACGTCAACCAGCTCACCCAGACCATGACGGTCGGGGCCGGCGACATCGATCCCACGGACGGGCAGGTCCACGTCCGACTCGTGGTCGCGCCCGTCCTCGAGGACCCGGGCCACACCCCCGCCCAGCAGCCGTACTTCTTCGTCCAGCTCAGCAACCTCACCCAGGGCACGGTCCTGTACGCGAACTACAACTTCGCCAACCAGCCCGGCGTCCCCTGGCAGACCTACGTGAACGGGTCGACGTACCGCTACACCAACTGGCAGCTCATCGACGTCGCGCCCGGCAGCCCCGCGATCAACATGGGCGACAGCGTCGAGGTCGTCCTCATCGCCGCCGGCTGCGCGCTCGGCGGCCACATGGGGGAGCTCTACGTCGACGCCCTCGGGTCCCAGATCCCCGGTCTCTTCATCCGCGGCACCGGCCCCGTGCAGGCCAACGCCGGCACCAGCATCACCTACAATCTCACCTACGACAACGAGTCCGCCCCCGTGGTGTGCAGCGCGACGGCGACCTGTGCGAACGCAGGGGCGTGCGTGGCAGGGGTGTGCGCGGCGACGGGGGTGGTGGTCGAGTTCACCACGCCGCCGAACACCACGTTCCAGTCGTTCGTTCCGCCCGCCGGGGCGACGTGCACGGCGCCGGTGGTCGGCACCGCCGGGACGATCATCTGCACGTTCTCGTCCCCCATGCCCGTGGGCTTCTCCGGCAGCTTCCCGGTGACCGTCGCCATCGCCTCCGGCACCACCGGCACCATTGCCTGCGGTAACTACCAGATCGGCTCCAGCCAGGAGACCCTGCTGCTCGGCAACGTGATCACGACGCAGATTGGCTGCACCCTGGACAGCCAGTGCACCGCGGGCAACTGGTGCGACGAGAGCGTGGCCGTGTGCGTGCCCACCCTCGCCAACGGGGCGCCGATGCCGATCGATACGGGGCACACGGCTCCGCAGCCCATCGTCAACGGGATGTGCAATGCGCCGGCGGGGGCGGTCGTGTGCACCAGCGGGGTCTGCGATACGGCCGACAACGAATGCGGCTACAAGAATGGCGACGGCACCTGCACCGTGGCGACCGGCCCGGTGGTCTGCCGCTCGGGCGTCTGTGACCCCGGCGACGGAAAGTGCGGCCTCGCCAACGGCGACGGCACCTGCACGGTGGCGACCGGCCCGGTGGTCTGCCGCTCCCTCACGTGCAGCGTCAGTGGCCTCTGCGAGGCGCCGGGCACCTGCGACGTCGACGCGGACTGCACCGGCGGTAAGTGGTGCTTCGAGTCGACGCACACGTGCACCCTGAAGGAGGCCAATGGGACGCCGATCCCCAACGATCCTCCGCACATGGCGCCCCAGACCGTTCTCAACGGGACGTGCACCGTGGCGGCCGCGACCCTCACCTGCGTCAGCGGGCTCTGCGACACCAGCAACAGCGAGTGTGGCTACGCCAACGGACACGGGCCGTGCACCGCCGGCCCCGGCCCGACGACCGGCACGACGGTTTGCCAGTCCGCCACGTGCAGCGCCCACGGCACCGTCTGCGTCCCCGCCACCAACGGCTGCGCCGTCGACGCGGACTGCTCGGCCGCCAGCTACTGCAACACGGTGACGTACACCTGCGTCGCCAAGCTGCCCAACGGGCAGCCGGTCCCCACCGTCGGGAACCATACGCCGGTGCTCAACGGCACCTGCGGGGCGGGCGTGGGCGCATCGGTGTGCGTGTCCGGGGTCTGCGACGCCGACGGCCTCTGCGGCTACGCGAACGGCGACGGGAGCTGCGCCGCGGGGACGCCCGCGCCGGTCTGCCGCTCCAACGTCTGCGACCCCGACCTCAAATGCGGCTACGCCAACGGTGACGGCCCCTGCATCCCCGGCGCGGGCGGCAACGGCGCGGTCGTGTGCCGCTCGACGCTCGTGTGCGCCCTCAGCCACATCTGCGAGCCGGCGGGGGGCTGCGACGCCGACGCCGACTGCACCGGCGGCAACTGGTGCAATATCAGCGCCCACACCTGCACGGCGAAGGCTCCGAACGGCAGCCCGGTGGGCAAGGATCCCGGGCACACCACCCCGGTGCTCGACGGGACCTGCGGCGTGGGGGTCGGCGCGCTCACCTGCATCAGCGGCGTCTGCGACACCGACGGCAACTGCGGCTACGCCGTGGGCGACGGGCCCTGCAACGGCACCGGGAACCCGACGGAGTGCCGCTCGGCGACGTGCAGCACCAACGGCAAGTGCGAGCCGATGAACGGCTGCAACGTCGACCCCGACTGCACCGCCGCGCAGTGGTGCAACGAAGGCGCCCACCTGTGCATGGCGAAGCTCGCCAACGGTACGGCCATCCCGACCGACCCGACGACCGGCACCATGCCCGGATCGCACCTCGATGGCGTGTGCACGGCGGGGGCAGGCGCCATCGTCTGCGTGACCGGGATCTGCGACCCCAAGGACAACGCGTGCGGGCTCGCCAATGGCGACAGCTCCTGCACGGGGAACCCGGCGGCGTGCCGCTCCGGCGTGTGCACCACGACGGGCATCTGCGGCTGCGCCGTCGACACCGACTGCACGGCGGGCAACTGGTGCAACGAGACCCTGCACGTCTGCACGCCCCAGCTCGCGAACGGCGTTCCCGTGCCGACCGATGGGGCCCACACGCCCATCGTCCTCAACGGGCAGTGCACGACGGCGAACGCCGGGGCGGTCGGTCCGCTCGTCTGCCAGAGCGGTGTCTGCGACACCCACGACAGCGACTGCGGCTACGCCGACGGTGACGGTCCCTGCACGCCCGGTGCGGCCGGCAACGGCGGGACGGTCTGCCGATCGGGCGTCTGCGGCACCAGCATGGTGTGCATCGCTTCGAACGGCTGCGCCGCCGACAGCGACTGCGCGACCGGCACGTGGTGCGACATCAACGCCGGTAACCAGAGCCTGAACGCCTGCGTGCCCCAGCTCGCCAACGGGATGCCGGTGCCCAACGATCCCGGGCACAGCCCGACGCTCGACGGGTCCTGCACGGTGGCCGCCGGCACCGCCACCTGCGTGAGCGGCGTCTGCGACCCCAGAGACAACGACTGCGGCTATGCGAACGGTGACGGGCCCTGCACGGGCTCGACCGCCGGGTCGGTGTGCCGCTCGACCATCTGCGCGACCACGGGCCCGAACATGGGCAAGTGCGAGGCGTGCGTGACGGACTCCCAGTGCCCTTCGACGGCGCCGCACTGCAGCACCACCAACGCGTGCATCCAGTGCACCAGCTCGGCGCAGTGCTCGGGCTCGACGCCGATCTGCGACGGGACGAGCTCGACATGCGTGGCGTGCAACGGCGACCAGGGGTCCAGCGCCACGGACGCTTGCAGCTCCGCGGGCTCGCCGTTCTGCTTCCTCGCGGGCTCGATGGCGGGTCAGTGCGGCAAGTGCACCACCAGCACGGACTGCGACGGCCACACCGGGAACGTCTGCAATTCGACGACGGGGCTGTGCGTCACCGGCTGCCTCTCCGACACGGACTGCCCGAGCGGCGACTGGTGCAACGGGATGGCTCCCGCGACGGGCACGTGCGTGCCCAAGCTGGCGAACGGCACCGTGCTGCCGTCGACGCCCGCCGCCGTGGCGACCTGCACGGCCGCCGTCGGGACGCGGGTCTGCGTGTCGGGCGTCTGCGACGCGAAGGACAGCACCTGCGGCTACGCCAACGGAGACGGGCCCTGCAGCAACGTCAGCCAGTGCCGCAGCGACACCTGCATCGCGGCCTCGATGACGTGCGAGCCGACGGGGTTCTGCAGCGGCGCCACGGACTGCTCTGCGGCGGAATTCTGCGACAGCAGCGGGGCGTGCGCGCCGAAGCTGCCCTCGGGCGCCGCGTGCGCGGGCGCGGGCCAGTGCCAGAGCGCGGCCTGCGATCAGGGCGTGTGCGACGGCATCACGGCATCGGGGAACGGTGTGCTCTGCACGGCGAGCTCGGCGCCGCGCTCGGGGGGCGGGGACGGCGTTGCGATGTTCGGCCTGGCGCTGGCCGTGGCCGGTCTGTCCCGTCGCCGTCGGCGCTGAGCGGTCACGCTCTCCCGGCGCCGGCCCTCCACGGAGCGGCCGGTATTGGGGGGCCACTCTCTCCCGCCCCGAGAGCTCATCCACGTCGCGCCGCGCCCCGACCGCGGGGACGACTTCGGCTTGATCGGCCTCGCGCTCGCCCGGGCCGGTCTCGCTCGGTGGCCTCGCCGCTGAGGACGCCGCGTGGCGGTCCGGACCGAACGCTGCCGTGATGCTCCGCGCTGGGTGGGGGGCGGGGTTGGCTGGCCGGGCGAATTCGCCCGGCCAACCCGGACGCGTTACTTGGCCAACCTCCAGACCGTGCCGTCGCCCCCGTCCACCCAGTAGATGCTGACCGCGTCTTGCGCGATGCCCTGGGGGTTGTTCTGCGAGCTGGCGAGCGTGGTGACCGTCCCGCCGGAGACAGCGACCCGCTGGACCACGCCGTTTCCGTCGGTCCAGTACACGTTGGCCGCGTCGGCGACGAGGGCGAACGGGTACTTCGCGGTAGCGAGGGTCACCGGACCGCTCCCGGCCTTGGTGCTCGTCTGCACGAGAGGAGTCCCGCCGCCGCTGCTGTCCACCCAGTAGACGTTGGTGGCGTTGAGGGCCAGGGAGAGCGGCTCGCTCAACCCCGAAGCGACCGTCGCTGCGGTCCCGGTGCAGTTGCTGGGGGCGCACTTGATCACGTTGCCGCTGCTCTCGGTGGTCCAGTAGAGGCTGCTCGAGTCGATCGCGATCCCGTAGGGATAGGCCTCCGGTGAGGCAATCGTCGTGGGGCTGGCTCCGCAGCCGCTGAGCGCGCACTTCAACACCGACGCGCTGCCAGGGGCCGTCGCGTACGCGCTCGTCGAGTCCACGACGATCGGGGTGGGATTGTTGTAGGTGCAGCTGGCGGACGAGCAGATCGTCGTCGGGGTGGTGCCGCAGCCGCCGAGCGGGCATTTCATCATGCCGACGGTGCTCGTCCAGTACACGTTCGTTGCGTCCACGGCCAGGTAGGCGGGCCTCGTGAGCGCCGAAGCGAGCGTCGTGGTGGTGGCGGCGCAGTTGTTGATGGCGCACTTCATCACGCTACCGTTGTTCGTCCCGGTGCCGTTGTCGGTCCAGTAGACGTTGTTCGGGTCCACGGCGATGCCGTAGGGATTGTTCTGTCCGCTCGCCAGGGCGATCTGCACGCACGACTGGCCAGCGCACGCGCCGCCCAGGCAGCCGTGCCCGCACGCCCCGCAGTTGTTCGCGTCGTTGCTGACGCAGACGTTGCCGCAGCAGATCCCCACGCCGCCGCAGTCGGCGCTGGTGTTGCATCCCAGGCAGGTGCCGCTGCCGTTGCAGACCTGCCCGCCGTGGTCGCTGCACGCTGCTCCCAGGACGGCGTTCACGGTCGAGCAAGCCCCTGCCGAGCACTTCGGGACGATGCATGCCGTCGTCGGCGTCGGGCAGGCGTTCCCGCACGAGCCGCAGTCGCTCGCGTTGGTCTGCAGATCGGCGCAGCCGCCCGCGCAGCACACGCTGCCGGTCGTGCACGGATGATTCGCGTTGTTGCTGTTGTCCGGCTCCGTCCCGCAGGTGCCGATGCTGCTCGCCAGGTCGCAGGAGTTGCAGGTGCCGTTGCACGCGCTGTTGCAGCACACGCCGTCGACGCAGAAGTCGCTGCCGCACTGGTCGTTGGCCGTGCAGCCACCGCCCAGCGCGCTCTGGGGCTTGCACGACCCGGCCCCGGCGCCGTCGCAGAAGTAGCCGGCGACGCAGTTGGCGTCACCGCTCGGCCCGGCCGCGCCGCAGCCGGTCAGGCACAGGGTCGGGCTCCCGCAGATGAAATTGCCGGCGCACGGCGCGCTCGCGCCGGTGTTGCAGGTGCCCGCGCCGTTGCAGTGCCCGGGGGAGGTCAGCGTGTAGCCCGAGCACGACGGCGACCCGCACGCGAGGGTGCCGCTCATCTCCTCGCAGACGCCGCCCGCGGCGCAGTTGCCGTCGTTGCCGCACTGCGATCCGCCGACGCACTGCCCCGAGGGCGCCGGCGTCCCCGCCTTGTAGTCCGCGCAGGTGCCCGTCGCCACGCCGGTCAGCGCGCTGGTGCAGCCCATGCAGTTCGTCGTGCAGGCGCTGTTGCAGCAGACACCGTTGGCGCAGAAGCCGCTGGTGCACTGGTCGGCGGCGGTGCAGGTCGTGGCGGTGGCCTTGGTCGGCGTGCAGGTGCCGCCGTTGGTGGTGGTGTCGCAGTAGGCGCCCGTGCCGCACTGCACGTCGGTGCTGCAGGCGGTGCAGGTCAGGTTGTTGCAGTAGCCGCTCGCGCAGTCGCTGGGGACCTTGCAGCCCTTGGTGTCGGCGCAAGGCGGGCACGAGGCTCCGCCGCAGTCGACTCCGGTCTCGTCCCCGTCCTGGACCAGGTCCGAGCAGTGCGTGGCGACACACTTGCCGTTGCCGTCGCAGACCACGCCGCCGCTGTCGGTACAGGTCGTGCCCTTGCTCGTGGGGTTCGGCGTGCAGACGTTGCTGACGCAGGCGATGGTCGCGCACGTCGTCGTGCTGGCCGTGCAGTCGCTGGTGGTCAGGCAGGGCACGCACTTGCCGCTGCCGTCGCAGACCGCGCCGCCGCTGTCGGTGCACTTGGTCCCTGACAGCGCGTTGGTGGTCGTGCAGGCGCCGCCCGTACAGGCCGCGACCACGCACGCCGTCTCGGTGTTCTGGCAGTCCGTCACCGCCAGGCAGGCGACGCAGTTGCCGTTGCCGTCGCAGGCCTTGCCCCCGTTGTCGGTGCACGCGGTGCCCTTGGAGACGTTGTTGGTCCCGCAGGCCCCCGCGGCGCTGCACGTGGCGTTGGCGCAGCTGCTGGCCGGCGCCGGACAGTTGGCGGGAGTGAGACACGCGACGCAGTTGCCCGCACCGTCGCACCGCACGTTGGTCCCGCAGGAGACGCCGGGGCCGAGGTTGGTGGTGCCACAGCACCCCTTGTCGCAGGCGGCGATGGCGCAGTCGCCCGCGGGCGTCGAGCAGTTCGCCGGCGCCGCACAGGCCGTGCACGTCGGCGAGCCGCCGGTGCCGGCGTCGGTGCCGCTGCCGGTGCTCGTCGTCGTGGAGGTGGTGGTGCTGCTGGAGGTGGTCGTGCCGGCGCCGCCCGCGCCGCCGGTGCTGCCGAACTCGAAGCCGCCGAGGATGCTGGTGCACGAGCTGGCCGCCAGCGTGGTCGTCAGGGCCGCCAGCACCGCGTAGAGTGCGCGCTTCATCGACGTCGCTCCCCTTCGGCCAGAAGTCGGAGTGGAACGAGCGGGCACCACCAATCGGTAAGGGCAGGCATGGTCTGCCCAGCCTATCACCGGTGGGACGGGGCGATACCGCGTTGGTGGGGTGCCCAGGGGGCGGTCTACGGGGCGATCTTCCGGGTCACCACCAGGTGCGCGTCCTTGCCGGACAGGTAGCCGTAGCGGAAGGGCAGCTTCCGCTTCGGCTGGCTGCGCCAGAGCTTGCGGAAGTCGCGGTTGTAGGCGGGGCTCGCGGGCAGCAGCGACCAGTTGAAGCGGCCGTAGGTCTCCTGGGAGAAGCCGGCGGCGGCCGCCAGGCGCGGCGGGATACCGGTGGAGTCGGAGATCATGAAGACCGCGTGCCCGAGCAGGTAGGTACGGATATCCGAGAACGCGTCGAGCCAGACCAGGTAGCTCGCCGCCTTGAGGATGGCGGCGACCTGGCCCTTCTGCTCCAGGTGGCGGAGCAGCGCAGGGTTCTTGTCGAGCGCCTCGTCGCCGAGGTTCTGGGCGATGTGGCGGTGGATGCGCAGGGGCTCCGACGCGGGCGCGCCCACGCGGCGGAAGCCGATCTCGACGTTGGCGAACGACTCCGAGAAATCCGGCGGCCACCAGGTGTCCTTGCGGTTCTTGGCGAGCGAGTGATCCATGTCGGTGATCTCGCGCTCGGAGAGGTAGTGGATGGCGCCCTCGGGGGTCAGCGAGAAGTAGCGCAGGCTCACCGGCTCGTAGCCATGGATGGAGAGGCCGACGAGGAAGAAGCACAGCTCGCCGGGGATGTCGCCGCGCTGGGTCTTCTTCAGCGTCTCGCTCCGGCTGTAGTCGTCGATGAAGTAGAGCTCGGAGAGCTGCCGCCGCAGCCGCGCCAGGCTGCGCTCCAGCTCGGCGCGCGGCATGCCCCGGATGCGCCGCGGGTCCCCGGCGAGCTCGAGCGAGACGGTGGTGATCTCGCGCGCGTCGGGGTAGGTGGTCAGGGCGGTGACCAGGTCGCCGCCGCCGAAGGGATAGACCACCCTGTCGGGCAGCCCCGCCGGGAGGAGCCCTTGCAGGAAGGGCTTCGCGACGCCCACGTAGCGCTTCTTGTACGCGGCGATCTTGGGCCGGATCTCGTCACAGTGCGCCTTGACCACGCCCGCATCGAGCCCCTCGGGGAGCGGCTCGTCCGAGCCGCACGCGGCCACGCGGAAGAGGAGCTTGGCCTCCTCGGCGAAGTCCTTTCCCGCGTGATCGTCCGAGGCGACAGGGCTGGGCGCCGGGGGCGCCGGGGGCGGGGGTGGCTCGGCGGTGAGGGCGTCGATCCACACGTCCTGCGGAACCGCGCGCGGCTCGGGGCGGGGGCTCACCGCGGGCGAGCTGTCCGCGGCGGGGGCCCCGCAAGCGACGAGGAGCGCGGCGCACACGGGCGCAAGGAACCGGACGGCGGTCATCCCCCCATCGTAGCGGCGGCTCGCCCCGGGCGACGGACCTTTCGGACGGTCGGGACGGCGTTTTTCGCTGTCACCTTCGTGCACTCCAGAAGTGCCGGGTGCGCCGCGCGTGCCCGAGACTCCGCGGCGAGGCGCAGGCTCTTCACGGTGGCCATGCGCGGGACGGCCCATGAGGCGTCTGCGGGTGGTCGCCCGCTTGCAGTGTCGGTGGCTCATGCGCGTGACCATGCTCCCGCCGCCTCCATCCTTCCGGATCGCCGCCTGGGCGCGGTTGAACGCGATCTGGTTCGGCGTCGTGGACGTCCTCGTGCGGCGGCTGGGCCCTGCCGTTCGCGCCGTGCGGGGCGGGGCCGCTCTCCTCGGCCCCGGCCCGGCCTCGCAGTGTCCGGCCTCCCCCACCGTGACCGCTCCGTGGCGCGTGACGCGCGCCACGGCGGTGACGACCTGGGCGCCACACCAAGGCCGCCGCGCCCCACCCGACGACCGCCCCACCGCCGTCGAGGTGCGCGGGGCCGCCGATCTGGAGACGCGCCCCAGCATGACGGGCTGAAGAGCGGCGGGCGGCCGTCACCGATCCCGGGCCTCCTGCCAGCGCTCGCGGAACACTCGCAGCGCCGCGAGCGCGTCGTGGATCAGGCGCTCCTGATAGCGGTAGACCATCTCTCCGCCCATCGGCACGAGCACCGAGAGCGAGGCCCGGTGCGAGCGCTGGGCCAGCCCTTCCAGCTCGGTGATGACGCGGTCGATCTCGGCGCCGAGCCCCTCGCGCAGGAGATCGCCGGAGGGCGAGAGGCGGGCGATCTCCCCCAGCGTGGTCGCGGCCCCGAAGCAGGCGCCGATCCGGTGCTCGGCGCGCACCCGCGCGGCGTCGATGCGCCAGAGCATGAAGCGGTTGGCGACGCCCATCACGTTGAAGAGGAGGCTCACCGCCATGAGCAGGTGCAGCCAGTTGGCCGGTGGCATGACGTCGCTCACTCGCGGCAGGTACTCGTCGAGCACCTCCGGCCCGGTCTCCAGCCAGGCCCTGGCCGCGGGCTCCGGCGCGAGCCCGGTCGTGTTCGGGGTGTCGCGGTCGTGGTGCTTCAGGTCGGGGAAGACGTCGCTCAGCGCGCCGAGCAAGCCCATCACCTGGGAGCGTCGCGCGCAGCCGTTGCCGATCACCAGGGTGTCCACCCGGAGCACCTCCTTGTCGACCGGCGGGAGCATGCGGACGGCGTCGTACTCGCCAGCGCCGATGCGGGCCTTGCGCAGGAAGCGAAACTGCCGGGCGACCACGTCGGCGTGGGGGAAGCCCACCATCGCGAGCCCGCGGTCGCGCACCGCCGCCTGGAGCAGCGCCGCGTCCTCGTCGATCACCAGCGCCGCCAGGTCGAGCTCGCCCTTCTCCGCGAGGTCGAGCTGCTCTGCCTCGGGGTGGTGCGAGAGGATCACCCCGAGCCCCTTGAAGTCGCGCGACGCGAAGATCTGCTCCACCACGCGCGCGGTGCCGCTCCCCTCGGGTCCGACGCCGATGCGCAGGCGAGCGAGCTGGGCGAACTCGGTGATGGCGTCGGCCCGCTTGCCCAGGAAGAACAGCGACTCGGCCTTGGGGAGCCTCGCGACCACCGTCAGCTCCGGTGACGCCGGGTAGGGCAGCCCCGCCTGCACCAGCGCGACCTCCACCTCGCAGGTGTGCGCCGCGTGGGCCAGCCGATCGATGTTCTCCATCGACCCCGCGCTGGCGACGTTGTCGATGCGCCCGCCCCTCCGGGCGGCGGCCGCCGCGATCGCGTCCCCCATGGCGTGGTAGTTCCCCTCCGCCGGGCCCGACAGCAGGCGGAGGTGGACGTGGCCGAGGCTGGGGCTCAGGTCCAGGCGCGCCACCACGATGGCCAGCGCCACGATCGCCAGGAGGACGGCGGCGAGGCGCGGGGCCTTGGTGCGAGCGAAGGACGTTGCGGCGGGCATTGCCCGCATGATCAGCGCGGCGGGGGGCGCGGAGGAAGGCAATAGCGCAGGTGGGGGAGCGCCGCGCCCTCCTCGACCTCGATGCGGGCGGCGCCGTCGGGCTCGAGCCCGGCCGCCTCGTAGAAGCGACGCGCCCGCGCGTTGCCCTCCAGCACCCAGAGCGTGATCGCGCCGCAGCCGCGGTCCTGCAGGTCGGAGACCGCCGCCGCGAAGAGCGCCCGGCCGAGCCCCCGGCCCCAGGCGGTCGGGTCCAGGTAGAAGGCGTAGAGCTCGACCGTGGAGGGGGCCGCGTCGTCGTCGCGGCTGGGCCCGGTGGAGACGAAGCCGCGCACCTCCTGCCCGGCGCCCTGGAGCACGAAGCACCGGTAGGAGGGCGGCGCCCGATGCTCCAGCCGGTTGCGCCAGCCGGCGGCGCGCTGCTCGATCGAGAGCCCGGCGAGGAGGGCGTCGGGCATCAGCCCAGCGTAGGCCGCCCGCCAGCTCGCCACTTGCACCCGCGCGATGGCCGGGGCGTCGGCGGGTCCCGCGCGGCGGATCGAGGGCTCGGCGTTCACGCGGCGCAGCATACCCCCGCGCCGCCTTGACCGCGGGGGGCAAACGCCCTTTCGTTGCCGCCATGGCAACCTCGAACATCGTCGCAATCCTCGGTGTCGGCCCCGGCCTGGGCGCGGCCGTGGCCCGCCGCTTCGTGCGCGGCGGCTACGCCGTGGCCCTGCTGGCCAGGCGCGCCGACTCGCTCCAGGCCGTCGAGCGCGAGATCACCGCCGCGGGGGGCACCGCCGCGTCCTTCGTCGCCGACGCCTCCAATCCCGCCAGCGTCGCCGCCGCCTTCGCCGGCGTGCGCGCCCGGCTCGGCGATCCCGACGTCTTCGTCTACAACGCCGGCGCCTTCCTCCCCGGCGCCGTCACCGAGGTCACCCCCGAGCAGTTCGAAGCCTGCTGGAAGGCCAATTGCTTCGGCGCCTTCCTCGGCGCGCGCGAGGTGATCCCCGCCATGCTCTCCCTCGGCCGCGGCACCATCCTGCTCACCGGCGCCACCGCGGCGCTCCGCGGCTCGGCCAACTTCTCCTGCCTCTCGGTAGGCAAATTCGGTCTCCGCGCGCTCGGCGAGTCGATGGCGCGCGAGCTCCACCCCCGCGGTATCCACGTCGCCCACGTCATCCTCGACGGCGCCATCGCCACCCCGCGCGCCCGCGCCATGTTCCCCGGTCGGCCCACCCACACCTTGCTCGACCCCGACTCGATCGCCGAGGCCTACTGGCAGCTCCACCGTCAGGGCCCCACCACCTGGACGCACGAGCTCGACCTGCGGCCGGCGGTCGAGAAATTCTGAGAGCTTGTTCATCAGCCTGCTCCGCACCCCGATGCGTCGGTCGGCCTCAAGGTGTGACGGGAAAAGCTACTCGCGCCGCGAATCGTCGGTCGGCTTCCCTCACAATCGCAGAGGATTCCTCGGTCAGCCTCCCTAGCTTCGCGGCGCTCCCGACGCTTTTCCCGTCACACCTTCAGTCGACGTACAGGAGTACGCCTCCTTCGGCCTCCCTGGCCTCGGGGCGCTCGCGACGGCTGCTGAACAAGCTCTGAGGCGCGGCGCCCCCCGGCCCGCTCATCGCTCGAGCCTCGTCTTCCGCGGCAGCGCCAGCGCCTCCCGGTCGACGAGGCCGCCGTCCAGATAGACGCGCGCCACCCGCGCCAGCGCTCCGATGTCCGCGAGCGCGTCGCCCTCCACGACGAGGACATCGGCGGTCGCGCCCGCCTCGAGGCGACCCAGGTCGCTCCGCCTCAGGAGATCCGCCGGCGCGCGCGTCCCCGCCGTGAGGGCCTCGAGCGGCGTCATCCCCGCCTCCACGTACAGCGAAAGCTCGCGCGCCATCGCCAGCCCATGGAAGACCCCGGGGTTGCCCGAGTCGGTGCCCGCCGCGAGGCGAACGCCGGCCTGGTGGCAGAGGGCGACGTTGGCTTGCAGCGTCTCCCGCCAGGTCTCGGTCAGTGCCCGGCGGCGCGCCCCGGTGAGGCTCCGGACCGCCGCGGGGGAGCGGAGCTCGGCGACCACCTCGGCGGGCACGTCATCGCCCAGGGCCGGATCGTCGAGCTCGACGACGGTCCCGTGGGAGAGGCGATAGTCGCTGTCCACCACCGCGGCCGTGGGCACCACCACCACCCCCTCGGCGGCCATCCGCGCGGCCAGATCGGGGGAGATCCGGTCCAGGAACGGCAGGTGCGCGAAGAGCCGCACCCCGCCGGCGAGCGCGGCCTCGACCTCGACCGTGGAGGAGACGTGGGCGATGGCGCGCACCCCCGCGGCCTCGGCCCTCGCCTCGATGGCCGCGAGGGAAGGGCCGGAGAGCTCGGGGATGGGCCGGCTCACGCCCGCCTCCACCACCACCTTGAGGAAGTCGGGGCGCGCCGGCAGGAGCACGTCGAGCGCCGCGTCCACGTCGGCGGGGGCGTCGATGAACACGCAGAAGTCTCCGGGCGGATCGTCGTAGCAGGGGTGCCCGCCGGTCGCCGTGAGGAGCGGCCCGCTCGCGAAGAGCCGCGGCGCCAGCAATGCGCCCTCGCCGATGCGCGTCCGGTAATCGAAGATGGTCCGGGCGGGGGAGCCCAGGTCGAGGTAGGTGGTCACGCCGGCGCGGAGCATGGCCCGCAGGACGTCGTCGACCGACTGCTCGAACGCCGAGCCCCACAGGCCCGCGCTCGACGTCGAGTGGACGTGCAGGTCGATGAGACCCGGGAGAACGGTCTGCCCGGTGACGTCGACGACCTCGCCGGCGATGGCGTGGGCCTCGCCGAACACGACCCTGCGCACCCGCGTGCCCTCGATCACCACCGTTCCGATCCCACCGCGCGTGCCATCGAACACGGTGCCTCCGGTGAGCACGGTGCAGCCGGCGCAGCCGATCGAGGGGACCACGGGCGTCGCGGCGCCCGCCGCTCGGTCCGAGGCGATCGAGAGCGCCGGGAGAGCGAGGCAGAGCGTCAGCGAGCGCCACGCGCTGGAAGACCCGGAGTGTCGCATCGACCGGTGATACCGGGCCCCTGCGCGGACCGCGGCACGGCGAGCGCGATGCGGCTCACCGGCCGCGCCGAAAGACCGGCCTCTCGTGCGCCGCCTCACCCGCGCGTCCACCTCAGGGCGCCGCCGCCGGCACCAGGTACGAGTAGGCCCAGTAGCGATACTCGCTCCACGCCTGCGGCGGCGTCGCTCCCCCCGGCACCAGCGGGCGCGGGTGGGGCGCGAACTGGAGCTGCACGCGGATGGCGCTCCGGCCCCGGGTGAGCCGTGGCGGCACCAGGAACTCGTCCTCCCGGAACCGGCGGTTCGACGTCTCCACCACCGGCATCGAGGGGTCGAGCTCGCCCGGCGGATCCGAGAACACGCACGCGTTGGAGCCCGCCGTGTACCAGACCCCGGCCGGCTCGAAGGCGCTCCCCGGCTCGATCCCCGCGACCGAGACGAGCGCTCGCTGATCGGCGAAGCCGTAGTCGAGCTCCCGCCGCAGGAGCACCCCCTCGTTGCCGGGCGCGATGACGAGCGTGAGCTCGGAGGCGCCGGTGGTGTGCCGGCCGGTGTCGGTCATCGCGGGGTAGATCTCGACGCCGTTCAGGTGATCGACGCCGAGCTCGAACCGCGAGGTGAGCGTGTCCACCGTCGAGGCGCCGGGCGAGACGTAGGCGTGCGCGGCCTCGTCCGCCGGATCGCCCACGTGGAGGGCGTCCGTGGGCAGCAGGCAGGCGCCCGGGCGGCCGTACCAGTACGCGACCGTGGTGTAGTGCTCGACCGAATCGTCCATCCCCCCGTGCTCGAGCTGGATGCGCGCGTTGCGCCCGAAGGGCAGGACGTCGGCCACCAGGAACCGATACGCCGACTCCACCTCGTCCTCGGCCGACTGCGCCAGCGCGGCCGAGGGCGCGCCCGTCGGGTGGCCCGCCAGCGGCAGCGTCTCGGTCAGCCCACCCCAGTAGTCACCCCCGCCGCCCCACTCCTCGGTGCCCGTGCCCTGCGCCTGCGGCGTACGGCTGTCGTCGAAGAAGAAGCGCGGATCGCCCTCCAGCGTGGTCAGCACTGCCGCGTCCGAGAAGGTGAACGAGGTGCCTGCGAAGTGTCCGCACCAGTCCCCCCCGCCCTCCGCCACCGTCGTGTCCAGCAGCACCAGGTCCTGCCCGGGCACTGGAGTGCCCTGATCGGCATAGGTGGCGTGGAAATACCCGAGCTGCCCGAGCGGCCCCTCGATGGGCGCGCTCACCACCTCGGCGGTCACCCCCGCGAGCGCCGCTCCCGCCCCCACCAGCTCGACCTTCGCGCCGCGGAAGAATGGCATCGGATAGAACATCGCCAGCGCCACCTCCGCCCCCTCGAAGCGCACGTAGGCCATGGTGGCGCGCACCAGATCGGCGGCTCCCGAGCGGTTGTACAGCGAGCCCGAGCCGAAGAAGAGGCCGACCGGCGCATCGATGGAGGGCTCGGTGCGATCGTCCCAGGTGACCCGGAGGTGCGCGTGCGCGAGCGCGACCGCGGCGCTGGCCGGCGCGCGCAGCCGCAGGGCGCGCACCATGGCCGGACCGGAGGCGAGGGTGATGGCAGTGACCGCGCCGTTCGCCGGGACGTCCACCGTGGCCTGGGCGAGGGTGACGCCCGGGCCCGTGGGCGCCAGATCGGTGCCGGCCTGGGCAAACCAGGCGAGCACGGCGGGATCGGGCGGCGCCTCGTCCCACGCGGTGAGCGGCTGCGAGAGGTTCTCCGGCCCGTCGGGGAACTGGTGGTGGATGAAATAGCCGGTGCCGTAATGGGTGCGCTCGTAGGCGACGGCCAGGGACGCCGTGAACGGGATCGGCACCCAGCTCAGGTCTGCTCCCCGGGTGACCGAGGAGGTGATGGCGAGCGGCGCCGGGAGGGCGGCCTGGGGGAGAAAGACGGAGCCGGAGACCGGCTGGAGGGGACTTTCGGTGTTCGTCTCGCCAAGGACGTGGTCGGTGCCGTCGACGAGGTAGTGCCAGGGGCTACCGTGCCAGTTGTTGGCGCGCGCGAAATAGAGGACGCCGGGCCCCTCGACGTCGAGAACGAGGTTGGAGGTCTCCGACTCCTGGCGGAGGAAATGGCTGGCGTCCGCGCCCTCGTTGCCGCCGGCGCGGTCGTAGGTGCTGCGGAGGTAGCCGCGCACGCCGATGCGGAGGTAGGGGAGGCGGTCCCACATCCGGTAGGCGTCGAGGCCGACGGGGATGACCGGCGGAGGGGGCCCGGCGGGGCCGGTGGGAATGGGGATGGAGAGGGGGTCGAGGGCGCAGGCGGAGGAGAGGCACAGCGAGGCGGCGAGGAGGATGGAGGGACGCGGCCTCGGGGCGCTCCCGCCCCCACTCACCCGCACTTGGCCGGGAAGCCCGAGCAGGTGTTGCTGTTGCACTGCGCGTTCGACGTGCAATAGGCGCCGCTCGCCAGGAGGCAGACGCCGCTGCTGCACGTCCGGCCGCCGCAGTCCGCGGTGCTCGCGCAAGCGGCGCACAGGCTGGCCGTGCAGACCTGGCTGGTGCACTGGGTCGCCGCGGTGCACGAGCCGCCGGTGGGGACGCCGCAGAGGCCGTTCGTGCAGCTCCCCTTGGCGCAGTCGGTGGTCGCCCCGCAGGGCTCGCCGTAGTTGCTCAGACAGACCATCTGCGTGGCATCGCACTTCTGGGAGGGGCACATCCCGCAGAAGGTCACGCCGCAGCTCTGGAAGTAGCACTGCCCGGAAGCGCACTCCAGGTTGTCGTTGCACATGCCGCCCTGGGTCAGCCGGCACTCCCCGAAGGCGCACGAGAGGTTGTGATTGCAATCGGTGTTCGAGGCGCAGGTCGCTCCCTCCAGCCCTTCGCACGTGCCCTGTCCGTTGCAGGCCTGGGTGGGGGCGGCGCAGGTCGCCGTGCTGGTGTTCGCCGGCACGCTGGTGCAGGTGCCCACGTGACCTGCGATGTTGCACGCCTCGCAGCTCCCGGAGCAGGCGACGTTGCAGCAGAGACCGCCCGCGCAGACGCCCGACGCGCACATGGCGCCGTCGGTGCACGTGCCTCCCAGGCACGCGAGCGGGCAGCTCCCGCCGCAGTCGATCCCGGTCTCGTTGCCGTCCTTGATGCCGTCCTGGCACTGCGTCGTGCAGGTGTTGGTCACGCTGCAGAACGCCGTCGCCCCGGAGCACTGGCTGCTGGTGGCGCACTGCACGCAGTCGCCCTTGCCGTCGCAGACCACGCCGCTGCCCACGGAGCAGGCCGTGCCCGCGGGGGACGGTCCGGCCGCCGACTGTCCGGACGCGTTGCAGTAGAGCCCCATGCAGGCGCCGAGCGTCGAGTCCGGGAGCTGCTTGCCGGTGTCGACCACGTCCACGCAGGTGTGCGCCGCGCTGCAGGTCGGGGTGGTGCAGCTCGTCGGCTCGTCGGCGCCGCAGTCCGAGTTCTGGGCGCAGGGCGGGCAGATACCCTGGGCGTTGCACAGGAGCGGGCTGCCCGGGCTGCACGGCGTCCCGGTGGCGACGGGGGTGTGGACGGCCACACCGCTCGCACACAGATCCTGAGTGCAGGGGTTGCCGTCGCTCGGCCCTGGGCCGGTCTCGGGCGCGTGGGTGCACGCCCCCGCGGTGCACGCGTCCGTGGTGCAGGCATTGCCGTCGTCGCACTCCCCTGCGCTGTGGCAGCCGCCCGTCCCGCCGCCGCCGGTACCGGAGCTGCTCGCGCTGGCGTTCCCGCCCCCGTTCGCCGTGCAGGTCAGCAGATCCTGGCAATCGTCGTGGGTGAGAACACAGGCTGGCGACAGCAGGGCAACGCCTCCCAGCAGGAGGACGGCGGCGGTGTACACGGAGGCGACGCGCTTCATCATGGGAGGTTCCGACTTCGTCAGAAGGTTCCGGACACGAGGACGCCGGCGCGGCCCGCGCTGAGCTCGGGGACCACGCGGACGAGGTGACTCGTCGCGGCGCCGGGCTGCGGCGCCGGCCAGAGGGCATAGGCGAGCGTCGCCGCGCCGGCGGCGCCGGCGCCGACGAACCCCCAGAGCCCCAGGTTCTCGAAGGTGGTGGCCGTGCTCCAGGCGCTGCCGAGCTGCGCGCAGGCCGCGGGAGGGCTGGCGGCGGAGCAGGCGGAGGGGTTGCCGTGCAGAGAGGTCTGGAGATCGGTCGCGGTGCCGCGCTGGCCCGCGTAGAGCACCATCCCGGTGACTCCGAGCACCACCCCCACCGCGGCCGCCCCTCCGAGCACGATGGCGGGCGCCATGCTGCGGTGGGCGCCTGGCGCTCCGGCCACCGGCGTCGCGCTCGCCGGTGGCGCGCCCGCCGGCGTCCCGGCCCCGTCGCCGGCATCCTCGAGGGCGGGGACCACCACGTCGACGTTGGTGCCTGGCTGCGCATCGGCAGTCCGAGTCTCCCACGCCTTCTTCCCGGGCCCGATCGCGCGGACGGTGTGCGCGCCCGGATCGACGCGCGCGACGGCGCCCCAGTCCGCGCGCGCGATCTCCTCGCCGTCTCGCGTGATCGAGAGGCCCGGCATGCCGGCGATCGCCGCCGACACGGTGACGGTCATACGCCCCAGCTTCGGCTCGAGGGCGTCGCTGCGCTTCTTCGCGAACGCCTCGCGCTGGTGCTCCTTCTTGGCCTGGGCCTCGGCGATGACCGAGCGGTAGAGGGTCCACGCCCGGGCCAGTCGGCCCAGCCCCTCGTAACATTCGGCGAGGCGGAAGGCGGTGCCCATGCCGGGGTCGAGGCGCTGCGACTCCTCGAGCTTCGGGCAGGCCTCCGCGAGCTTGTGCTGCTTCATCAGCTCCAGCCCCTGATCGAACGCGGCCTGCGCCGCCTTCTCCGCGGACTGGGCGAGCACTGCGGGGGCGACGGTGAGGGTGGCGAGCAGGGTCGCCGAGGCGATCGAGGTACGGACGTGGGCGTGCTTCACTTGCGTTTGTTCCCGAAGGGATCGGAGCCGTCGTCGCTTCCGCCGGAGGGCGCGCGGCGCGGAGCCTTGCGCGGTGCCGCCGCGGAGGCGGTGGCGCTCGGCAGGGGAGGCGGGGGCGCCGCGACGGCTGTCGGCGCCGGCACGACCAGGGGCGACGGCGCGACGGTCGCGGCTGCGAGCACGGCGTGCGAGGCCAGGGCGCTGCCCGGGGGGGCTGCGGCGGAGCCACCATCCTGACCGGCCCCGGCCTCCGGCGCGGGCGATGGCGCCCACCGGAGATAGCCGAGGAGGGTGCCTGTCACCAGGACGAGCCCCGCGCCGATCGCGACGCGGAGCCCCCGCCGCGGCTTCGCGCTCGAGGACGTGTTCCCCCAGGACGCCCCGGTGTGCTCGGCCGGCGAGGGCGTCGGGTCGGCGAGCGCCACCGCCCCGTCGTGCTTCGCGACGACCCCCAGCGACGACGAGCCGGCGCTGCTGTCGCCGCGGATCGAAACCAGGGAAGGCGACCGGCTGTCGGGCCCCTCGCCGCGCGAGAGCGCGAAGAGCGCGGGCGAGCTGAGCCGCGCCGCGACCGCGTCCCCGGCGGGCACCAGGGCGTGGAGCGCGGCGGCGAGCTCCGTGGCCGTCTGGTAGCGCTGCTCGCGATCGCGCCGCAGGCAGCGCAGCACGATGTCGTCGAATCCCGCGGCGATCTCCGCCCGGTGGTGCGAGGGCGGGAGCAGCGCGCCCGAGATGACCGCGGTGATGACCTCCGTCACGCCCTCGCCGCGGAAGGGCATCCGCGCGGTCGCCAGGGCGTACAGCACGACGCCGAGGGACCAGATGTCCGCGCGGGCGTCCGCCGAGTGGACCGACTGGAGCTGCTCGGGGGACATGAAGAGAGGTGAGCCGAGCACCTCGTGCGTCTTGGTGAGCTCCATCTCGCCCTCGCCGCCGGCGGCGACCTTGGAGATGCCGAAGTCGAGCACCTTCACGCAGGGGGAGCCGTCGTGCCGGTGGGTGAGGAACAGGTTGGCCGGCTTGAGGTCGCGGTGGACGATGCCGAGCGAGTGCGCCTCGGTCAGCGCCTCGCAGATCTGGATGGCCCACAGCGCGACCACCGGGGCGGGGAAGGGCCCCTTCTTGCGCAGCAGGGTCCGGAGGTCCGCCCCCTCGAGGTGCTCCATCACCATGTACGGCGCGCCGTTCTCGAGGCGGCCGATGTCGTACACCTTGGCGACGTGCTCGGTCCGGAGCCGCGCCGCGGCCCGCGCCTCCCGGAGGAAGCGCTCCACCGCGACGGCGTTCTCGAGCACCTCGGGGAGCATGAACTTGAGCGCCCGGAGCTCGTGCAGCTCGACGTGGGTCGCCGCGACCACGACGCCCATCCCGCCCAGCCCGAGGACGCGCTCCACCCGGTATTTCCCGGCGAGTACGTCTCCTGGTTTGACCGGTGCCTCGTCCATCTTGTTGGTCATGGTGGGCCGGTGGTCGAGCTTCACGGGGGGACGCTGGCGGGGGGGACGAGCATACAGAGAATCCGCTTTCGGGCCAACCGCGCCCTGGGGGCCAACACATCGGGTCGGTGCCGTTCGCGGCGCAGGGCGATGGGGACCCCACCGCCGCGGCGCGCGCGGTCCTACTTCTTCCCCTCCACGCACCCGCAATCCATCCTGAACAGCTCGAACGTCTCCCACGTCGTCGGATGCTCGCCTCGCATCTCCCGCGGGTACGCGACCCGCTTCGCGCACGACCCGAGCGCTCCCATCGCTCCCAGGCCCCCCGCGAAGTAGGTGCGGTCCGGCGCCGCCCGGCACTCCTCCTTCACCAGCGGCGGCAACGGCGCCGTCTGCCCCCACCCGTTGTCCGGCTGGATGTACCGGTAGGGCCGACCCTGCCAGGCTGCCGCGCGCATCTGGATGTCGGGCCGCCAGAACAGCATCCCCAGGGTCCGCCACTCGGCCTCCGCGACGACGTGCGCTCCAGGGACCAGCGCCCGTGAGGCGGCCCGGGTGTCCGTGAACGGGTACGCCGCGTCGAGCGAGACGCTCAGGGCCGCGAGGCTCACCTGGAGCAGGAACCACGGGGCCAGCAGCGCCAGCGCGCTGCGGCGAGCCTCGTCGGAGAAGGCGTCCGCGAAGCGCGCGTGGAGCCCCCAGCCGGCCACGATCACCAGGAGCGGCATCCCGAGGAAGAGGTGGTGCCGGTAGAAGCCCCAGTAGTGACGGACGATGATCTCGAGGAGGGGGGGCCAGGCGGCGACGCCGGCGATCAGATCGAAGGCCTCCACGCGCCCTCGTCGGCGCAGCAGGCCGGCGCGGGACGCGAGGCCGAGCGCGGCCGCGGCGAGGAGGCACCAGAACGCCAGGCTGCGCAGCGTACAGAAGGCGTTGAAGAGGGCGGGTGATCCCATCGACTCCACCAGCCACCAGTCGGCGGGCATCACGCCGTCCACGAGGGCCTGCACGGCGAGGCGGAAGGTGCTCGCGGGCCGCAGGTGGAGGGTGACGTTGGCCTTGGCGATGCGCTCGGGGAAAGGCGAGGCGAGGTACGCGACGAACGCGAAGACGGGCAGCGTGAGCAGGATCGGCCACGCGCGGAGGCGGCGCCCGCGCGCCAGAGAGAGCACCCCGAACGCGAGGAGCCCCGCTCCCGCGACGCACGCGGCGTGCGCCGAGGCGAGCGCGGCGAGGCCGGCGGCGAGGGCACCGGCGCGGACGAGGTGGCGCGGGGCGGTCGCGCGGAGGGCGTCGCGCAGGTACGAGAAGCCGAGGAGAGCGAGGCCGAGGCCGAGCGCGTATTGCCGGACCACCACGCCGAGCTCGTAGCCGTAGGCGTAGGTCAGCGAGAACGCGAAGGTGAGCCGGGCCGAGGCGCCCGGGGCGCGCGAGATCGAGACGAGGAGCCGGTAGGTGCCCGCGAGCAGGACCGCGAAGCCCAGCGCGCCGGTGAGCACCAGCGCCGCTGGATTGGGCAGGACGGCGCCGGCGAGCTTGAGCCCCGCGTGGAAGAGCGGGGGAACGCCCTCGTAGCGCATCGCCCGGAGCAGCGCGGGCCAGGGCACGGCCCGCGCGGTGAGCATGGCGCCGACCTCGTCGCGCCAGGGCTCGTGCCAGCCGAGGTCGAAGACGGCGACCGCGAGCACGACGAGGCCGCACGGCCAGAGGCGGCGCGCGAGGGCGAGGCGGCGCGGAGAGAGGGTGATCATCGGGTCTCGAAGACCTCGACCTCGCTGAGCACCAGATACGGATAGGTGAGCCGCACGTAGCGCGCGGGCGCGCCTCCGGCGTGGACCTGGCAAGGGGACGCCTGGGTGAAGACGCCCTCGCAGGCGCCCACCTGCTTCCAGGTGTGGGCGTCCAGCGAGACCTCGACGGGGACCGGCGGCGCGTCCTCGTTGAGGAGCGCGTCGCCGCGACCGTAGACGCGGACCTCGTCGATGCGGTGCGTGCCCTGGAGATCGACCATGAACCACGCGGGGCGATCGGCCTGGGTGTGGAGCGCGTAGCTCCCCCACTCGACGACGCCGTTCACCACCGCGGAGGGGTGACCGAAGCGCGTGCTGCTGGCCGTCGCGGGGCGGTTCCGCGCGATGTTCTGTCGGGCGCGCGCGAAGGTGAGCAGCAGGGCGAGCGCAGCGAGGGCGAGCTTGATCTTCCCCGAGGAGGGCGCCCTCACCGCGCCGCCTCCGTCTGCTGCGCCGGCGTCAGCTGGCACTCCGTGAGCCGCCTGCCCAGGCCGTGGCACGCGGCCTTGCGGAGGGCGTACGCGCACACCGGATCGGCCGCCGCCGCCGCGGCCGCGCGCGGGCAGACCACCGAGAGCATCTCGTCCGGCCTCCGCCGCCCGGCGACCAGCGTGCGCAGCTCGTCCTTGCCGAAGAGGGGCTCGCCGATGGTCAGCGCCCACTGCGCGTTGTCGCGGTGCGCCGGCGCGAAGGTGGGCTGGCAGCCGGCGTAGCCGAACCAGACCGCCTTGGAGAGGTAGAACGGGCGCGCCCGCGCGCCGACCGTGGCGCCGAGATCGCGCCGGCAGTCGACGGTGTAGAGGTCCACGTCGCTGTAGAACGCGTCATGAGCGTCCCACTTGTTCGGGACCACGTTGACGATCCAGTCGACCGTCGACGCCGCGCCCAGCAGCGCCCCCAGGGTCGCGACGACCACGCCGGCGCCGCGGAGGAGCGGCCACCGCGGCCTCTCCGGGAGCAGCGTCAGGAGCGCGAGCACCGGCGCCAGGAAGATGCCCGCGGCCATGAAGCGGTGCGACTCCAGGGCCTCGTGGTTGACCTCGACGCGGGTGAGCGCGACCGCGGAGTGGCCGTCGCAAACGCCGCCATCGGCCAGGCGCCGCCGCGCCGCCGCCCGGCGATCGCGCCGAGGATGCCGCCCAGCCAGAGCAGCGCCGCGGGCCCGAGATCGGCGAGCAGCATGGCCGCCCCGTCGCGGCTGGTCAGGGGCAGCGTGGGGTTGCCGCAGCCCGGGGAGCGCCAGGGGACGAGCGTCACCGCGTGCCGCTGCGCGCCGGGCGCGACCGAGGCGGCGAAGGCGAGGTTGGGCCCGACGAAGGCGATGAGGAGCCCGACCAGGATGGCCGCGCCCACCGCCCGCCGCGGGTGGAGGATGCGGGGGAAGAGGATCCAGGTGAGGCCGAGCGAGAGGCCGAGGAGACCGAGCGAGGTCTCGTCGCTGAGGGCCAGCCCGGCGACGCTGGCGATCAGGGCCGGCGCGGTGTCCCCGGTCTCCGCCGGCGCCTCGGCTCCGACCCGCGCCGCGAGCGCACCCGCGACGCCGAGGAAGAAGAGCCCGGCCAGCGCGTCGTGGGGCCGGAAGCTCATCGTGAAGTAATTGAGGATCGAGTAGCCGTCGAGGTGCGGGTGCCCGGGCGTGCGCCAGAGGGTGTGCGGGCCGGCGAGGAGCGCCGCCGCGGTGGCCAGGACCGCCGTCGCCGCGCGCCGGCTGCCGAGGCCCCCGAGCAGCAGCGCGAACGTCACGCCGATGAGCCCGAAGAGCACGTCGTGGGAGAGCGACAGCGCGAGCGACGCGTGGATCACGTCGCCGGAGAGGGCCTGCAGCATCGCGGCGTGGACGTCGCCGGCGAAGTGGTAGTGGAGGACCTCGCCGCGGTGGAGGACGTTGTCGAAGGGGATCGACTGCCCGCGCAGCGAGGCGACGAGCGGGATGTGCCAGCGGCGATCCCAGATCGGGTAGGGCCTCGAGCCGAGCGTGCTGAGCCACGTGGCGACCGCGCCGGTCAGCGTCGCCACGGCCAGCGCTCGGGCGCCCGCCGCGCGAGGCCACGCCGGCGCGTCCCCGGAGCGGCGGCGGAGGGCGCGCCAGCCGAGCCCGACCCCCAGCCAGAGGGGCCGCGAGGCGAGGGTGGCCGCCTCGAGCGTGACGAGCCGGGTCAGCGCGAGGACCAGCAGCAGGTCGACGGCGACGGCGAGGGGGACGTCGAGCGCGGCGGCCCACAGCGCTCGCCCGCGTCGGGCCCGGCACGCCACCACCACGGCCACCGGGACCAGGTAGAGGACGACCGCCGCGAGGCTCGCCGCGAGGGGCATGCGCCCGCTACACCCCGTCGATCTTCACCCGCTGCCCGGCCATCACCCCGTGCGCGCGGGTCCAGCCGGCGTTGACCTCGAGCACGTACTTCGACTCGCAGCCGACCTCGAAGGTGTCGTCGCTCATGGTCGGAGTGTTCTCCTCGATGCCGACGATCAGCCCGTCGTCGTCGAGGTAGAGCATGTCGAGGGGGATGCAGGTGTTGTGCATCCAGAACGAGTGGTTCGACTTCTCCTCGAACGAGAAGATCATCCCCTGATCCTGCGGCATGGCGGGGCGGTACATCAGCCCGCGCTGCCGGTCGTGGTCGTTGCGGGCGATCTCCACCGAGATGGTCGTGGTCTGGGCGTCGGCGAAGGTGACCTTGCCGGTGGCCAGCGGCTTGGGCTTCTCCGGGTCCCTGGGGCAGCGCGGGTCGGGGCTGGGCGGCGTGGACCGCTTGGCCGTCCTGGGGGACTCGCGCACGCAGCGCTTGCCCCAGGGCTTGCCGGACGGCTGGTCGAGCTGGGTGGCCAGGGCCAGGGAGCGCGCCTGGGGCAGGGGCTCGTCGACGCGGCTGCAGCCGCCGCCGAAGACGGGCGCGGTGGCCACCAGCGAGGCGATGCCGAGAGCCAGGTGCAGGGCGTGGCGCGGGCGGGCGGGGGGAGAGAGCCGTCGCATGCGATCACCCTCTAGCACGGCGGGGGCGGCGCGGATCCGCTTGACCGCGCGCCCCGCCGGTCGCAGACATCGCGGCCGTGAGCACCTCGTACACCCCCGCTGTCGCCCTCGTCGCCGCCCTCGCGTCGGTGGCGCTGACCGCCGCCTGCCAGTCGAGCCCGCCCGAGCCCACCGCCGAGCAGAACCACCGCGCCGTGAACACCGTGAGCTCGGCCCGCGCCGACGCGCGGAAGCTCGCGGTCGGGCTCGTGGACTCCAGCGGAGCCACCCGCCGCGTCGATCCGCCCGCGCCGCCGCCCCGCGGCAAGGTCGTGGCCAAGCCGGTGGCGACCGTGCCGGTCTCGCCGGACGATCCGGCGCACGGCAAGTTCACCCTCGACGACGCGACCAAGGGGCTGCCGGCCGGCAAGCAGCTCGCCGCCACCATCGAGACGAGCCTGGGCAAGCTCGAGTGCAAGCTCTTCGACGACAAGGCCCCCATCACCGTCGCCAACTTCGTCGGCCTCGCCCGGGGCACCCGGCCGTGGCGGACGCCGGACGGCACCTGGGCGGACAAGAAGCCGGCTTACGACGGCACCATCTTCCACCGCGTCATCAAGGGCTTCATGATCCAGGGCGGCGACGCCAAGAAGGATGGCAGCGGGGAGGCCGGCTACGTCATCCCCGACGAGATCTGGGACGACGCCAACCACGACCGCGCCGGCCTCCTCTGCATGGCCAACCGCGGCAAGAACACCAACAGCGCCCAGTTCTTCATCACCGACGACGCGGCCAACCACCTCGACAACGGCTACACCATCTTCGGCGAGTGCGGCCCCATCGAGCTGGTCCACCAGCTCGCGAGCGTTCCTGTCGCGGGCTCGACGCCCAGGACCCCGATCGACATCAAGAAGATCACCATCACCCGCAAGTAGGGGCGCCCCGCGGGGAGGAGGCGCTATCCTGGGGCATGCGCCAGCGTCCCTTCCTTCTTCTCCTCGGGCTCGCCTTCTTTGCCGCCGCCTCCGCCGGCGCCTCGGTCACCGGTTGCGGCCAGACGATCGTCGTGCCCCCCAGCGGCAGCGGCAGCGGCGGGCGCGACGCCAGCACCGCCACGAGCGGGGGCGCGGGCGGGGGGCAGGTGCCCTCCGACGCCGCCCCCGACTACGTCGACCCGGGCTGCCCGGACGCGGGCCCGCCGGGGACCGACTTCACCTGCGACGCCTTCAACCAGCACAACGGCGACTGCCCGGCCGGCCAGGGCTGCTACATCTTCACGCAGAACCCGCAGACGCCCTGCGGACAGGAGGTGTACGGCTCCACCTGCCTGCCCGAGGGGATGGGCCAGCAGAGCGCTCCCTGCGGCGGCGACCAGGGCTGCGCCGCCGGGCTGACCTGCGTGGTCTCGGGCTCCGGCAACCAGTGCGTGGTGCTCTGCGAGCTGGAGGGCGCGTCGAGCTGCCCGGCCGGATTCGTCTGCGAGCCCATCGACGTCCAGGGCTTCGGAGGGTGCCTGTAGCCGGAGAGCGGTGGATCGCGAGCGCCTTCCCCCGAGAGCCCGGAGCACCGGGACTCGCTGGAGAGCCCCGACGAGGCGAAGGCACCTCCCACCCCATCTCCCCACATCGGGGGCCTCTGCGCGTCAATCGGGGCGCGACCGGCATCGGAGGTGGGTGGAGGTGCTTGCCATGAGACTGCGCGACGTCGGCATTTCTCTTTTCGGGAGCGGGGTGGTCTACGTAGCAATGGCGGCGTGCTCCTCGGGCGGGGGCAGCTCGGGCGGGCTCACGACCAAGGCGTACGGCACCGGGGGCGGGGGCGGACGGGGCGCGACGACCGCGTCGACGTCGTCGTCCCTGGGCGGTGGCGGCGGCAGCTCCAGCGGCCCGAGCGCCTCGGGTGGCCCGAGCGGCTCGGGTGGCGCGAGTGGAGCGAGTGGGACGAGCGCGTCGAGTGGCGGCACCGGGCCGCGGGACAGCGGGATCTTCGACGCGCTCACCGACCCCGTGTCCACGGCGTTCGCGGATCCCACCAACGGCAGCCGGCTCAAGGCCACCTTCGTCACCGGCAGCGACGGCTCCAAGGCCTACGTGACCACCGTCTGGTACGACTCGCAGCGCAGCGAGAACTGCTCCTTCACCGTCGCGGGCGACGGCCAGACGCGCTGCCTGCCCGACGGCGCCGCGGGCGGGCTGTTCGCCGACTCCGCGTGTACGCAGCCGGTCCTCTCGATGCCCACGGGCTGCAGCGCGCCCACCTACGCGCTCACCCAGACCGCGGCGAGCTGCTCCACGACCGTGGGCGGGACCCACGTCTACAGCGTCGGGGCGGCGACCAGCCCGGCGGGGATCTACGTCCAGTCCGGCACCTCGTGCTTCTCGGCCGGAACGGGCGCGTCGGGGTTCGTCTACTACAGCGTGGGCTCCGAGGTCCCGGCCAGCTCGTTCGTCGCGGCGACCACGGGCCACGACTGAGGCCACGACCGCCGCCACGACGGCGCGCGCGCCGCCGTCCTGCCGGTCTCCCCGGCTCCGCCATATGTAACGACGCCAACCTTCTCGCGGCGACATCGTATCGGGGGTCAGCGCGCCGGACACGGCCTCTGCGTCAGCGCAGGGCTGCAACCGGGCGCCGGCGATGAACGAGACTCGAACGAGGAGTGCTGAACATGAGCGCTTTGCGGAACGTCACGTCGACGGTGGCCCTCTCCCTCTCTCTCGCCCTCGCGGGCGCCGGATGCGCCGCCCAGGGTGGGGACGAGGACCCCGCGGACGAGCAGGCCGCCGTGTCCGCGAAGGCCACCGAGCCCGTGCTCCAGGCGAGCCAGGCGCTCGACTTCAGCGACTACGGCGGCAGCTACAACAAGGGGTACGGCGGCGGCTACGGCGGCTACGGCGGCTACGGCGGCTCCAGCGGCTACGGCGGCTCCAGCGGGTACGGCGGCTATGGCGGCGGCTACGGCGGGTTCCCCGGTTACGGCGGCGGCTACAGCGGGTACGGCGGCTACGGCGGCGGCAGCTACGGCGGCTACGGCGGCGGCTACGGCAGCAGCTGCGGGCGTGGTGGCTACGGCGGCTACGGCGGCTACGGCGGCTATGGCGGCTACGGCGGCTGGTGAGGTCGCGGTGAGCCGGTCGCGGGACGCTCTCGGGCGTCCCGCAGGGTGAGCGGCGTCCCGCAGGGTGAGCGGCGTCCCGCAGGATGGGCGCACGCCGAGCTCAGCGCCGCGCGGGGGTGCGGGTGAGCTCGGCGTGCGCCGCCTCGCCCGAGCCGGTCCAGCGCCAGGCGAGGGTTCCGGCGGGGGTGACCTCCATGGTCATCTCGCCGTCGTCCACGCACGCTTCCTGGCCCGAGGTCAGGTGCTCGCGCGCCTGGAGGGTGCGGCCGTCGGAGCGCTTCGAGCAGATCCAGTCGGCCGTGCACGGCTCCTTCGGGTAGCGCGCGCGCCCGCAGACGCCGGGGCCCAGCGCCACCACGTCCACCACCATCGTCCAGGTGGGGCCGCTCTCCTGCACCCCCTCGCCCTCCCAGTGGCCGAGCAGGGTCGGCGCAGGCTGCGCCGCCGGGGCCGCCGGGGCCGCCTCCGGGGCGGTGGGCGCCTGCGCAGGGATGTCGATCACCACCACCGCGGCGGGGAGAGGCGCGCAGCCGCCCCCCAGCACGAGGACGCTGGCCGCCGCGCGTGCCGGCCAGGAGCGCATCGTTACGCCCGTGCCCGGCGCAGCTTGAACGGCCCGGCCTTGTGCACCTTGCCGGGCAGCGGCCGCCCGATGACCTGCTCGGCGACGTTGCCGGCGGCGATCAGCTTGTCGAGATCGATCCCCGTCTCCACGCCCATGCCCTGGAGCATGAACACCAGATCCTCGGTGGCCAGGTTGCCCGCGGCGCCCGGCGCGTAGGGGCAGCCGCCCACCCCGCCCACCGAGGCGTCGAAGTCGCGCACGCCCAGCTCCAGGCCCACCAGCACGTTGGCCAGCGCGGTGCCGCGGGTGTCGTGGAAGTGGAGCGAGAACTGCGAGGGCGGCATCTCGTCGAGGAAGCGCTTGATGATGTCGCGCGTCTGCCGCGGCGTCCCCACCCCGATGGTGTCGCTGATGGAGACCTGGTAGCAGCCGAGCTCGAGCAGGCGCCGGGTGATCTGGAGCGAGCGCGCGGGATCGACGGCGCCCTCGTAGGGGCAGCCCCACACCGTGGAGAGGTAGGCGCGCACCGCCACGCCGGCCTCGCGCGCGGGGGGGACGATCTCCTCGAACACCTCGAGGGTGTCGGCGATCGTCTTGTTCACGTTCATCTTGTTGTGGGTCTCGCTGGCGCTGAGGAACACCGCGATCTCGCCCAGGCCCGTCGCCAGCGCCCGCTCCAGGCCGCGCGCGTTGGGGACCAGGGCGCTGTAGGTGACCCCGGGGGGCGGCTTCATCGTGCTGGCCAGCTCCTCGGCGTCGGCGAGCTGGGGCACCCAGCGGGGCGAGACGAAGCTGGTGATCTCGATGCGGGTGAGGCCGGCCGCACAGAGCGCCTCGATGAGGCGGCGCTTGCCCTCGAGGGAGATCAGCGCGGCCTCGTTCTGCAGGCCGTCGCGAGGGCTGACCTCGTAGACCGAGGCGCGGTCGACCACGGCGGCGAAGAGATCCGGGGGGGGTGCCTGCTCCATGCGGGTGGGATCGTCGGGGGGTGCGGGTCGCTGCGTCAACACCGGAGAGAGAATGGGGCCTCGTGGGCGCCCGGCAAGCGGTCTGCCCCGGCCGGCCCTTTGGGCCGGCGCTCCCTGGTGGTACGTTCCCGGGCGGATGCCCCTGGAGTCCCCCGCGCGCGCCGGCGCCCTGCACGGCCGCTACGTGATCGGCGACGAGATCGCGGCCGGCGGGATGGCCACGGTGCACCTCGGCAGGATGCTCGGCGACGCCGGCTTCGCCCGCACCGTGGCGATCAAGCGCCTCCACCCCCAGTTCGCCGAGGATCCCGACATCTGCGCCATGCTCCTCGACGAGGGGCGGCTGGCGGCCCGGATCCACCACCTCAACGTGGTCACCACCCTCGACGTCGTCGCCAGCGGGGGCGAGCTCTTCGTCGTCATGGAGTACGTCCACGGCGAGGCGCTGAGCGCCCTCATCCGCTCCTCCATCCGCCGCTCCCAGCAGATCCCCGCCCGCATCGTCGCCGCCATCGTCTCCGGCGCCCTCCGCGGCCTCCACGCCGCGCACGAGGCGCGCGACGCCCACGGCGACCCGCTCGGCGTCGTCCACCGCGACATCTCCCCGCAGAACATCCTGGTCAGCAGCGACGGCATCGCGCGCGTGCTCGACTTCGGCATCGCCAAGGCCGCGGGGCGGATGCACACCACCATGGACGGGCGCATCAAGGGGAAATTCGGGTACATGCCGCCCGAGCAGCTCCACGCCGAGCGGGTCGACCGCCGCGCCGACATCTACGCCTCGGGCGTGGTCCTCTGGGAGTCGCTGGTGGGCGCCCGCCTCTTCGCCGGCCGGCCCGAAGCGCCCAACCTCGCCCGCGCCCACGACGAGGTGGTCGCCCCGCCCAGCTCCCGCGTGCCGGCCCTCCTCCCGGCGCACGACGCCGTGGTGCTGCGCGCCCTCGCCCGCGAGCCCGACGATCGCTTCGGCACCGCCCTGGAGATGGCCGAGGCGCTCGAAGGCTGCGGCCCCGTGGCTCCCCCCGCCGAGGTGGGCGCCTGGGTGGTGGCCACCGCCGGCGAGCTGCTCGCCGAGCGCGCCGCCCGCATCGCCGCGGTGGAGACCCGCCTGGTGACCGGGATCCGCGACTCCATCGCCCTCATCACCGCCAGCGACGCGCGCGTCACCCGCCTGGAGGGCGTCCAGCCCACGCCCATCTACGAAGGGGCGCCCCGCTCCCCCGCCTACCAGGGCCGCGTCGTCACCGAGCCGCAGCTGGTCACCCAGCTCACGCCCACCCTCCACGCCGCCTCGCCTCCCATCGCGCCGAGCCCGCCGGAGACGGCGCCGCGAACGCAGTCCTCCGCGCCCCCGCCTGCGCTGGAGCCGCCGCCTCCGCTCGCGCCCCCCGCCGCGCCCGCGGCCTGGAACGACCCCCTGCCCGGACGCGGCTCGGCGGCGCTCTGGATCGGCATGGCCGCGCTGGGGGCGGTCGCCATCGCGGCCACCTTCGTGGTCATCGCCAGCGTCCCCGCGGAGAGCAAGCTCGCCCTCCCTCCGTCCGCGGAGCCGCCGCCGTCCTCCGCGCCCCCGCCTTCCCCGGCGCTCTCGGCGACGGCCGAGCCCACCGCGACCGCCGCCCCTTCGGCCAGCGCCGCGTCCTCGTCCGCGCCCCGCTCCAAGGCGGCGCCGCCCCCCCCGCCGCCGCCGCCCCCCCCGTCGCCGCACCGCCCTGCGGCCGACGCGTGCTCGCCGCCGTTCACGCTCGATGCCGCCGGCCACAAGCACTACAAGCGCGAGTGTCTCAGGTGAGAGAGGATCCCTCCGTGCGCGCCCGCTCCCTCCACATCGGCTTCGCCGCCGCGAGTCTCGTGATGCTCGCCCTCGCCGCGCCCTCGCGGGTCGCGCTGGGGGGCACCCCCAACCCGCCGGCGCGGGCCGACTCGACCGACGCCTGCATCCAGGCCTCCGACGAGGGGCAGGTCCTCCGCGATCAGGGCAAGCTCCTCGAGGCGCGCGCGCGCTTCCTCACCTGCGCTCGCGAGAGCTGTCCCCGGCTGGTCCGCACCGACTGCGTCGCCTGGCTCGCCGACGCCGAGAGCCGCACCCCCACCGTGGTGCTCAGCGCGCAGGACCCGACAGGCCAGGACGTCGCCGACGTCAAGGTGACCCTCGACGGCGCCCCGCTCGCCGACAAGCTCGAAGCGCGCGCCGTCCCCGTCGACCCCGGGCCGCACCGCTTCCACTTCGAGCGGGCGGGCAGCCCCCCCGTCGAGGAGACCGTGATCCTCCGCGAGGGCGAGCAGCGCCGCGCCGTCGCCGCCCGCTTCCACGCCCCCGGCGAGGGGTCGTCGCCGTTCAGCGGCCCGCTCGCCGGCAAGCCCAGCCGCGACGTCGTCGTCGCGGCCATCACCCTCGGCGGCGTGGCCGTGGTGGGGGGCGGGCTCTTCGCCTACTTCGCCACCACGGCCGAGAATGCGGCCAACCACCTGCGCACCACCTGCGCGCCGAACTGCGCGGCCAGCGACGTCGCCGCCATCCGCACCAAGGAGATCGTCGGCAACGTGGGGCTGGGCCTCGGCCTCGGCGCCGCCGCGGCGGGGCTGGGCGCGCTGCTCTTCGGGCCCAGGGACGCGCCGCCCATCGCTCCGGCGGTGGCGCGGGTGCCCGGGGGGAGCGTGTGGATGGTGGGGGGGCGGTTCTGAGGTCGGCGCTGGATCGGTGCTCATCCTGGGGAACGCCCGAGAGCGGTCCCCGACAGCGCTTCTCGCCCTCCGAACTTCAGGGCAGCCCACAGTAGCCGTCGTCGGCGCAGATCTCCGAGCAGCAGTCGCTGTCCGCGCTACAGGCGGAGTTGTCCTCGAGGCAGCCGTCCACGACCGTGGCGCAGGTGCCGTCGTCGGCACAGACGTCGCTACAGCAGTCGGCGTCGGCGCCGCAGCCGTCGCCGTCGGAGGCGCAGGTGACCTCCACCTCGCCGCCGCCCGAGCCCGACCCTGAGGACACCGTACAGGCCCCCGTCAACATCACCGCACCGACGACCAGGAGCGTGGAAACGAGCCAGCGAGAATTCATGATGTCCTCCATGACGCGACCGGCACGGCCGCGAGCACAGGCAAGCTCCGAGCGCGACGCGCCGGGGGTGCCTGTCCGTGGCATGAGCACGAAGCAGGCCACGTCCCGGAGGTGCGGAAACCGCGAGCCCTTTCTCCTCTGCGCGCGGGCCCTGCCGCGGCGCGTGTGGCGATCGTGCGTGGGTGCGGCGCGTCTGGCGCGCAGCCGTCGCCGCCTCGACGACGGAGCTATTTCGTCGCCAGGTGGAACGAGTCCACCCACTCCCACCCCAGCCTCCCCGCGTGGGTCGTCACCACCAGGCCACGCCCCTCGGTGGCGCCGGCCGCGAACGAGGACGGCACGCCGAGCTCCTCGGTCGCGTGGCCCGGCCGCCAGGAGGTGACCTCCACATGGTAGCCGTACGAGCTCTTGTTGCGGGTCGTCCACGAGCGCGTGATCCTCGTCCGGTGATCGACGGCGGGCGACGTGTCGAGCTCCCGGTTCGCCCAGCACACCGCCCAGTACGTGCTCGGTGGCACCAGGAACAGGGCCACGACCGCGACGAACACGATCTCCGCCAGGGAGGTGGATCGCCCGCGCAGCCCCCGCGCGGCCGCGAGCGTCACCAGGACCCACAGCGCCAATCCCCCACCGATGCCGACCAGCGTGGCGCTCCCGTCGAGCGAAGGCGCCGCGCTGGTGAGCGCGAACACCGGGACGACGGTGATCAGCGCCGTCACGGCCAGGAGCGCGGCCACGAACAGCAGCGGCGAGCGCGCGCGGGGCACGTCGCCGGCCTGGAACTGGGGGAGCGCCGCGGCGGCCTGCGCGAGCGTCGCCGCGGCTCGCTCGAAGCGGTCGGCGTAGGGCGGCGGTCCGACGAGCACCGCCGAGAGCCCCTCGGCGTCGAGCTGCACGCGCGCCGCTCCCGAGGCGAGCAGGGCAGCCACGGCCGCGCGCAGCTCGGGAGCGGCGAGCGTGCGCTGGACGTCCTCTTCGGGCGAGTCCGTGGAGATGTGGACGGCGGCGTCGAAGACCGCGTCCCTGGTCCGGACGTCACGGCTCACGCCGAGGCGCGCGCCGAGGCGGTCGGCGCCGTTCTCGGGGCGCAGGAGGATCGTCGGGCGCCGCGTCACGTGATCGCGGCCACTCTCGCGGTAGGCGCCGGCGGCGGCGTGGGCGGTCTCGTCGACGGGGGTGAAGAGGGTCAGCGAGGCGGGGGCGGCCTTGACCGGGGGCGCGTACCTGGCGGTGAAGGTGCGACCGGCGCGCTCGACGAGGAACGGGCTGCCCTCGGGGAGGCCGAGCGCGCGGCCGAGGCGCTCGACTTCCGCGAGGTTGGCCCGCTGCTGGGCCCGCCCGACGAAGACGACCAGGGCCACCACGCCGCCCGTGAGCAGGGCGAAGAGGGCGACGGCGAGGAAGAGCAGCATGGGGGTGACGATAGCAAGTGCGACCGCGACCCGTGATCCCTACCGCGGGGACGTGCTCACGGACCCGCATCGGTCGCCGGCGCTGGCGGCGCCAACCGTGCTGGAGAGGCGCTCACCACCCCGCCGACCTGCGTCGAGACCAGGGCGCTCACCTCCGGCACCACCCGCCGGGCGATACGCAGGTCGAGGGGCGGCGCGTGCATGACAGTCGCGACGACGAGCGCGAAGCAGGCCGCGAGGAGGCCGCCGCCCAGCGCTCGCCGGACGCTGCGTCTCCGTTGCCAGAGCTGGCGATCGGCGGCGATGGCTGCGAAGATCCGGCGCTCCACGCGCGCCTCCTCCGCGGGCGAGCGCTCGCGGAAGGCGGCGCCCCGGAGGGCGGGGTCGGTCCAGGGTTCGAGGTCGGTCACGGTTTCCTCCGGGATCCATGGTGGCGGGTGTAGAGCTCCTTGAACCGGGTGCGGGCGCGGTGGATCTCGACGGCGATGGTGCCGGCCGCCTTGCCGAAGAACGCGGCGACGTCCTTCACGTGCAGGCCGCGGCCGTGGTGGAGCTCGAGGAGCGTCACCTGCGTTTCATCCATCTCGGCGAGGATGCCCTTCACGCAGTGCGCGCTCTCGGCGCCGCTCAGGAGCTGCTCCGGGTCGGGCCCGCTGCTCGGGATCCCCGAGTCCGGCGGCTCGCCTTCGCAACGGCGCTTCTGGTCGCGGACGTGGTTCCTGATCTCGTCCTTGAGGAGGCCTCTCAGCACCCACTCGACCGGGTGCGGCACGCTCCCTTGCTCGCGGACGCGCCGATCGAGACGTATGAACACCCGCTGGAGGATGTCGTCGGTCGCGCTCCAGTTCCCCTGCAGCCGCCCCAGGATCGCCACCTGCATCCAATCCTTGTGGCGCGCATAGGCCTCCATGACGGACGCGCACGGCACCAGGTCGGGCGGTGGCCGCGGGCGGACCCCGCTGCGCCGCTCGAGCTCGTGACCGCGCGGCGCGGAGCCCTCCGCGTCACTCTCCTCGTGCGCCGGCCAGTTCCTTTGCTTCATTTTCTCCACGCTGGTCTTCGCCCGGTGAGTGAGACGGCGGCAGGTTCCAGACAACGCAACGTCGCGGCCCGCCCCGGGACCCGGGGCGGGCCGCGACCCTGCACTCACGCGACGCTCACGGGAGCGTCACCAGCACTGGAACACTCCAGTCGCTCTGCATCGATCCCCGGGTCATGGCGAAGCGCACCCACACCTTGGTGCCGGTGGCCCCCGTCACCGCGCGCGTCTTGCCGTGGCTGACCCCGAGCTGGATCCAGGTGACGCCGTCGAGGCTCGACTGGGCGGCGTACTCGTGCTTGGTCGGGCCGGTCTCCTCGACGGTGACCGTGGCCTTGCCATGCCCCCTCTTGGGGAAGGTGACGTTGAGCTGCTGCGGCACCGCCGGCGGCTGGTTCTTCGGCGGCCTGGGGGGCGCCGCGGGGATCCCGGCGTTGTGCAGATCCGCCGGGGACTGGGCCACGTTGGTGACGGCGGTGACCACCGACCGCACCAGCCCCACGACGATGCTGCGGGCCTGGGCCTCCGCCGCGACGTCGATGCGGAGCTGGTTCTTGTCGGTGTCCACCTTCAGGCCGGCGGTCGTGAGGTTGCTGTCGCTCACGGCGAGGCCGGCGATGGTGCTCTGGAGCGTCGTGCTGGCGAGGACGATCGGGCTCGTCTTGCCCGCCGACACGATGTTGCCGGCGAGCACGTGGAGCTCCTCGTCGGGCATGGTGCTCAGCTCGAGAGAAGCGAGGTAACGAGGGATGAGCGTGCGCCCCATGGCGGCCTACCTTTCTTCGCGATGAGCACGGGCCCTCCATGGGCTCCGAGAGGATGCCGACCACCGCCTCACCGTGAGGCGCTGTGCGGAGCGCTCTTTCCTCTCTGATCTATACGGTCCTGAGGAGGCCATTTGATTACAGAGATTCGACACCCGGCCCGTCGATTTGTTCCCGGTCCCCTTTTTCGATTTGTTCCCGGTGCGCGACGGCGCGATCGCGGCGAGGGACCGCCCGCGCCGCGGGCACGTGCTGGCACGCCGCGGACCACGGCGACGTCCTGCGGCGAGCTCTCCCTGGAGGCGGTGGATTCCCCTGGAAGTTCGCGGTGCTGCCCCGAGGTGGGGGCGCTGCGCCGAGCGTTCGCGGGGAAGATTGGCGCCCCATGGGTAAAGGTTTCTTTCGGGCCGCGCTGCGGAGGGGAGGGACGCGGAGCGGAGGGGGGGTCTCCGGGGCGTAGGCTCCACGGGTCGGTTCGAGGCGGAGAGGGGTGGTACGACGCTTGTCCCGTCGGTCCGAGCGCCGTACCGTCGGTACAAGGGTCTGACGGCGCGGGACCAGGCTCCGCGGCGCGGTACGAGGGTCCGACGGCGCGGTACAAGGGTCCGACGGCGCGGGACCAGGCTCGTCCCGCCGGTACGAGGGTCCGCGGCGCGGTACAAGGGTCCGACGGCGCGGTACCAGGCTCGTCCGCTCGGTACGAGGCTCCGCGGCGCGGTACAAGGGTTCGACGGCGCAGAACGAGGCTCCGCGGCGCAGGACGAGGCTCGGCGGCGCAGGACGAGGGGCCGACGGCGCAGGACGAGACTCGGCGGCGCGGTACGAGGCTCCGCGGCGCAGTACAAGGGTCCGACGGCGCCGTACCAGGCTCGTCCGCTCGGTACGACGCTTGGACCGTCGATACAAGGGTCCGACGGCGCCGTACCAGGCTGGTCCGGTCGGTACGAGCGTCCGACGACGCTGTACCAGGCTCGTCCGCTCGGTACGACGCTTGGACCGCCGGCAGGACGCTTGGACCGCCGGAACTGTTTCCCGGTAGCGACGGGTCGCATTCTGCTGCGATCGGCACGATCGAGGGGGCGGATCCGGTGCCGATCGCAGCATCTAACCCCGCGATGCGACGTGGCGCGGACGCTATTTGGCCAGAATCCAAGATGGCCCGCAGCCCCCGCGAGGCGATGGTTGGCGCGCTGGCCGCGGGGCTGGTTGCCGCGCTGGCGGCCGGGGACACCGAGGCCGCTCGCGTAGCGCACGGAGCGATCGGCGCCCTGCTCGGCTCCGGCGCATAGGCGTCGGCGAGCACGCCCACCGCGTCGAGGCCCACCTCCACCACGCCACCGCTCGACGGCGATCACGCCGAGTAGCTGGCGGGCGTCCACACCCTGCGCGTCGACTACACCACCAGCTCGCCGAGCACGGGCTCCACCGCCGCGAACACGACCACCGCGTCGAAGCTCACCGCGATGACGCTACCGCCAATGAACGCCACCGCGCGACGGCCGGTGAGCGACGAGGAACTGGCGGGCGTCGAGGACCGTGGACGAGCATCCCACCGCCTTCCGGCCGCGGGCTCGCTGGTCGCCACCTCATCCACCTCATCCGAGCACGCCCAGCTCCGCCAACTCGTCGAGCACGCCGAGGCCGCGTCGAGCACGCCACGCCTCAACGGCCGCGAGCGGCGCGCAGAGCGGGGCCCGGGCGCGAGCGGCAATGCGCGCAAAGGCGCGTGCACCGCCCGAACGGCCCGCAACCGTCGGCTGGCGCGCACCTTCGCACACGCACGCGCCGGGCACCGAGTCCCCCGCCATCGGCGCCCGAGCCAAAGCCTGGGTCGTGCCACGCACGAGCGCGGCGAATAGCGCTACTTCGGCCGTCGGGCGCCTCGACGCTGGGGTGTGGTGACGGGCGGCCTGACCTTGCCGGTCGGCGCGCGAAGAACAATCCCGGCGGACCGCAGCAGATCGTCCGTGGTTGGCTCCGCCGGGGCCAGTGGAGGAGCCTCAGCAGGCCGGCGCTCGGGTCCGCCGTGCGCCTCGATCCATGCGTCGAAGTCGGCGCGCTTCACGAGGACGGACTTCCCGATCCGCTTTTTGCGTAGCTCTCCCTTCCGACATGCGTCGAGGTACGCGCGGCGAGCGATGGGCGCGGAATCTTGATCGTACCAGCCGTCTGTGCTGGCTCCCACCTGCCCCTGGCCAGCCAGCCTCGCAGCTACGGCATCAGCAAGCGCGTCCACGAGGGCACTCGGGGGCCGGTGGGCGGCGCGATGCCATCCCAGATGCCAGCGCCATGAGCGACGGCGATGAGGGCGCGGGGGCGCCTCCCCTCGCGGAGATGGGGCCGCGGGCGTCGGCACGCGGGGCCGCGGTTGAGCCGCAGGAGGTGATGAATCCGGCGGAACGGGCGGGACTGTGTTCGCCTCGGCGACGATCGTCGGCACTGATGCCACGGGCAACGGCGTCGCCGCTGCCTCCGCGCCGCTGGGTTGCGGGGGAGCCGGCTTTGACGGGGTTGCGGGCGACGGCGTCACCGTCGGCAGGATGGCGGGCGCCTCCGCATCGAGCGCGCGTGGCGGCGCTTCGGACAGAGGCGGCGGCGGGATCACCGGCGCTTGCTCCCTGCTCGGCGGCCCGTGTGTCGCGCTGCCCCCCGCTCGTGCTTGGGCGAAGAGCGCGGCGATGTACTTCCCCCAGGTGGTGGCGTAGTCCCCGCTCGTCGATGGTGGCGCGGGCCCCCATGACTGGATCGGGGGGGCCCCGCTCGGGGCCACGAACGTGGGGGCGACTGCCGCGGCGAGGCGGCGGCAGAAGACGTGGTGCGTCGTCGGATCCGGTTCCGACCCAACTCGCTTCTTCAGAGCGCAGACGATGTTGTACCAGCAGGGATCCGTGGCGAAGTAGTCGGTCCAGCGATCGAGGTAGACGTCGATCGTGGACGGCACCGCAGGCCCCCAGGACTTGATCTCGCCCGCGGCGAGCCGCTCCGCGGGCAGCGGAGCCGGCGGGAGGCTGACGTCGTTGTCGGGGACGTCCAAGGGCGTGCCGTCGCGCCCATGGTCGCTCGTCGACGAAGCCGCTCTCACCTCCCCGTCCAGCTCCGCAGCCCAAGCTTCTTCGATCTCAGCCCGCTTGCGCAGGTCGGTGGCCCTACTGCGGTGCAGGGCGGCGCGAGCGCGCAGGTCTTCTCCGGGGCGGTGAGCCTCGGCACTCACGGCGCCGCCTCTGCACGCGCCGTCGCAAGAGCGACCGGCGGCCGAGGGTCGCCAAAAGCGCACACGGCGCCCGCCTCTTCAAGGTTACGGGGCGGCATCAACCGGCGCTTCTGGAGGGCGTCGCCACGCGGGCGGGGGCACACCTCGTCCGGTGCAACCAGCGCGGCCGCGCCCGTCTCAGCCATCACGCTCTCGGGCTCCTGGAGGGGCGTCTGCGCGCCCTCCAAGTGTGCGTGCTCCCACGCGACGTCGCGCTGGAAGGCGGCCATGGCGGCCTCGATGCGAGCCTCCACGTTGGCGCGCGACGGAGTTGTGCGACTTGCTCGGGGCTGTGGCCACATCGGAAGGCGCCGCGCGCTGCTCAAGATCGTACGCTGAAAGTGGGCCGCCAGCGGCGTGGATCGGGTGAGCCGCTCGCGGATGCCGCGGAACTCGTGGATCACGTGCTCCGGCCGATGGCCC